>Ga0302320_10004027_pt1 | contig 33580 bp, 28 predicted proteins | sample Bog_T0_3_FD_202130 | JGI IMG/M metagenome (GOLD analysis project Ga0302320, IMG submission 202130) | Peat permafrost microbial communities from Stordalen Mire near Abisko, Sweden - Bog_T0_3 | ecosystem: Environmental > Terrestrial > Soil > Wetlands > Peat | place: Sweden: Abisko, Stordalen Mire... | reverse complement strand
ACGGATCGATGGAGCAGGTGATGGCCTGGATCGACGGCGGCGCCATCGGCGCACTGCGTGAGATTCATAACTGGACGAACCGTCCCGTATGGCCGCAGTACACCAATCTCCCCAGCACTACGCCTCCCATTCCTGAAGGCTTTGACTGGGATTTGTGGCTCGGTCCGGAGGCCGACCGTCCCTATTCACCCGACTACACACACATGGTCTTTCGCGGGTGGTACGACTTTGGAGGCGGCTCGATGGCGGACATGGGCCATTACAGCCTGTGGACAGTCTTCAATGCCCTGGAACTGGGGTCACCCACCAGTGTCGAGCCGATGCTCAGTCACACTTGCGCGTTTACGGACGGTATCCCGTCGAGGGTAAAGAACGACTTCTCCTTCCCAACGGCCTCGACCGTCCGCTTCAAGTATCCGGCAAGCGCAAGAAGGCCGGCGGTGGATCTGATCTGGTATGACGGCGGGATGCGGCCCCCCACGCCACCGGAGTTGGAAGTCGATAACAAGGAGCTTCCGATCGAGGGCATGATGTTCGTCGGCAGCAAGGGAAAGATACTGGCGGGCTTCCTTCTTGAGGACCCTCACCTGATTCCCGAAAGAAGGATGCGGAAGCATCCGGTTGCGCCGACGCCTCTGCTGCGGCCAGGCCAGCAAGGCGGGACTTCCCTGGGCATGCGCCAGTGGATTGCCGCCGTCCAGGGTGGACCGCAATCGCCCTCAAGTTTCCTGGGCGCGGGCGCCATTTCAGACGCCGTCAACTTGTACTCCGTCGCCCTGCGCACGGGCAGGAAACTGCTGTACGACAGTGAGTCCCGCAAGATCACCAACGTAGCGGAAGCCAACAAATACTTGACCCGCGAATACCGGAAGGGTTGGGATCCCCAATCCATCTAAGAGGTGAATCGACATGCAGACAACTTCAAGAAGGCAATTTGTTTATGGCAGCGCCATGTGCCTTGCGGCTTCGGCGATCAAGGTCGAGGCCAGCCCGCTCGGGATTCCCATTGGGTGCCAAACCTATCCGCTTCGCGAGTCGATCGGAAAGGATTTCGAGGGCACCCTGCATCAGATTGCGAGCGCTGGATTCCAGACGATCGAGATGTGCTCGCCGACCAGTTTCTCGCGGGATGGCTTTGGTTCCCTGGCGAACATGAAGCCAGCGAAGATCCGCGGCATGATCCGGGACGCGGGGTTAGGTTGCGTAAGCAGCCACTTCAGATTCACGGAACTCAAGGAACAGTTGGACGACCGGATCGCGTTTGCCAAGGAACTGGGCCTGAAACAAATGATCTGTGCCACGTTGGAAGTGGCCGCCGACGCGCCCATGTCAGCCTGGTTGAAGGCTTGCGAGGAATTGAATAAGATCGGCGCACAGACTCACAAGGCCGGCCTTCAGCTTGGCTTCCACAATCACCACTTCGAGTTCAAGGAAATCGACGGCGTGCTGGTTTACGACGAGTTGATGAAGAGGATGGATCCCGAGCTGATCAAAATGCAATTCCAGGACGCCATCCCTCCGCAATACGACCCCGTCGCCTTTCTCGCCAAGTATCCGGGCCGGTTTATCTCTCTGCATCTCTCGGACTGGTCGGCGGAGAGGAAAGCGGTTCCCATCGGAGCGGGCACCATTGACTGGAAGCGGCTCTTCGCCGCGGCCAAAGACGGAGGCATCAAGAACTACTTCGTGGAAATGGACTGGGATCTGATGCAAGGCAGCGTTCCCTACCTACGCAAGCTGAAGGTATAGCGGGCGCCAGACGAGGAGGTTCGGATGTTATGGCGGTTCTCCAGGTGCGTGACCCCTTATTTCTTAATGAAGTTCAGCACAGTGCCCAGCGTCCTCCCCACCGCATTCGATGCCATGCCGTGGAGGGAATAGGTGGTCTTGGTCTTCAGGCGGGTCGGACGAGATGTGGGATGCATTGGGGTCAACCACTTTGCCTTGCAAGAGCCACACTGTAGGCCGATTTCCGTCAAGGAGAATGGCTCATGACAACTTCAGGCATCTTGGCAGCTATCGACAACGAGATCGCAAAGCTGCAGCAGGTGTGTGCCCTTCTGAGCGGCGGCGCGGGTCCTGCAACAAAGAAATCCCCCGGCAGGCCGAAGAGGAAGCCGCCGCGGCTTTGCCCCAGGCGGCGAAGTCTACGAAGAAGAAGAGGAAGCTCACTCCCGAGGGGCGGAAGCGGATTGCAGAGGCAGTGAAACGGCGCTGGGCCGTGCAGAAGAAGGCCGCTGCAGCGGCTGCGAAGTACCCCGGGTTCTTCCAAATGAAGGCGGACGGCGTTAGCCGTCCTTCCCGTCAGTTGAGAGTTCCTCAGCCGCTATTTACATGGCTGTCGCCGGCACGGACCAATGGGCGGCGCCCATCTCGTTACTGACAAGGATAGTTGCTATGCTGAACCAATGAAGCTGATATTCGTATCGATCTCCCTCGCGCTTCTTCTCCCCATCGCCGGATGTAAATCGCGCCCGCGTCCCGCGTCCGGATCCGCTTCTGGTGGGTCTGCGGACGCGGCATTCAATAGCAGCCCACTTGTTGCGGCCTCAGCATCCGGTTTCGACTTCTATCTACTCAATCTCTCCTGGTCGCCGGAATTCTGCCATGGACATCCCAACGCTTCCGAGTGTGCCGCGCAAGCAACGTTTGTCCTCCACGGCCTCTGGCCCCAGAACACAGACGGCTCCTATCCCGAGGGCTGCTCAGCCGCTCCTGGGCCTGCTGACCCATCGCAATTCAAGGATATCTACCCCGACCTGAATCTTCTCGGGCACGAATGGCGGGCACACGGCACCTGCTCAGGGCTGAGTGCTGACGCATTCTTCCAGACCGCCCGCTCTGCCGTCCGCGCCGTGAACATTCCTCCGACTCTCAGCGCCCTTACTTCCCAGATTTCGCTCCCCCCCGATCGGATCATCGGTCTCTTCACGGCGAGCAACCCTGGAATCCCAAGCTCAAGCTTCGTCGTGAGCTGTGGCCACAACTATCTCACCGCTGTTGAGGTCTGCCTCGACAAGGGCCTTCATCCAATCTCGTGCGCAGGCATCCGCTCTTGCCGAGCCAATATTGTTCGTATCCCGCCGCCATAATCCCACCCGGTCCTGAGATCCATCGGTCGGAGTGGTTTATCGGCAAACCCGAGCATGACCAGGCGTGGTTTCGATGTGTGATAATGCAGAGCGATTTGTCGCGTAGCGGCGCGGCTCTGCAAGCTTCTGGGGTGCGCCACAAAAGCCGAGCGCCTGGGTCGGTGCGCTAAGAATGGATTGGACAGAACTGCTCCACGATCCTCGCCCAGCCTGACTCGACCTCCAAGACCTCTCCCGCCAGCTTCCAACTGCCGCCGCTCAAATAGATCGCGACGCCTTCACGCTGTGCTTCCAGACCAAGCCCGCTCTTGCCTTGTCTCTGCCTGGAGACCCTCAAATAGCCAATGAATCTCCTGCCCCCCATGCGCCTCTCCCGTTGTAACGTTTGCCGCTACGCTCGATGAGAAAGATGTGAGACGAGATCTCCAACGTGGTCGATCTCTCGGCGGTGGAGATAAGGGCAGGCTCTGCCGAAGGCAGAAACCTCGGAATTCACACTCGACCTCGGCGCACCAGCTTACACCGAGGCTTGCCATTCTGCGATTCAATCCTCGCCTCGAATGTCCGCGTCGCCGACTCATAGCGGGCTCCTTAGACGGCCCGCTCGTGTCGGAGGTCTCCACCGCCCAGAGAGCTTCTTCCCATTCATGAACAATTCTCGCCATATTGCTATACTTGCTGGTAACTTCCGCGGAGCCCGGTTCCAGATCTGCTCACTTGCTTTATCTCTGCGGGCAATCGTCTGTGCTTTTATCGAGCCTTGATTCCCCCAAGGCGGCTTGAGGAGACTCCGATGCCGCTTGCACGCCGATCCGTGCCGTCGATCGCAAATGCTGGGTCCCGCCTTCTCTGGCATCCTCGGCGCACTCTACTGTGGGCGGTCTTGCTGGTCGTCTTCGGCGCCCACTGCCGCGGAGCTTCTGCGCTCGGCGGCAACCGGAATACGCTGGGCGCCGATCACCCCCAGGGTCTGGTCCTGGCCAATCATCATCCCCAATGGGCCAACCCAGCCAACGACGCGGGCCTGCTGCCGCCGGAGCAGCCGCTGGAATACCTCACCCTTGTGCTTGCCCGCTCGCCCCAGCAGCAGGCGGCCTTTGAAAAGTTCCTCGCCGACCAGCAAACGCCCGGCTCACCCGAGTACCATCACTGGCTTACTCCGGAAGAGGTGGGTGAGCGCTTCGGGCTCGCAGAGCAGAACGTCGGCGATGTCACCGGCTGGCTCCGGTCGCAGGGCCTGCACGTCAACTGGATCTCCCCCAGCCGCATCTTCATTGGCTTCGGAGGCACGGCCGCGGACGTAGGCCGCGCATTTCAGACCGAGCTGCACTCCTACAGAGTTGATGGAGTCGAGCGAATCTCGGTCTCCTCAGACCCCATCGTCCCGGAGACATTGGCTCCGGTCATCGATGCAATTCGCGGCCTCTACACCCTTGAGGAGCATCCGCAGCACCAGATGACCGTCCTGCAGGCGGACTCTCCGGAGCTGACGGTCGGGACGGCGCACTTTCTTACGCCCTGGGACTTCGATGCCATTTATGACCTGCCTCTAGAGGGCCCAGGCGGAGCCGTGACCGTGGGAGTCGTGGCCGAGGCTCGGACCAACTTCGGAGATTTTGACCAATTTAGCCAGAGAACAGGCTTCCTCATTCCCGATCCCACGGAGGTTGTTCCCAAGGCCTTCGGCGGCCTTGACCCGGGACCCGCCCTCAAGGCTCCACCCGTGGCCGGGGTTTCCATCGGCCTCCAGGGCGAGGCCACGTTGGATGTCCTCCGGGTTGGCAGCGTCGCCCCCGCGTCCAGGATTCTGCCTGTTGTTGCCACTCCGGCAAGTGGAGGAATTGGGGTTGACGCTCAGTACATGGTTCAAACCACTCCCGTCCCCGTCCAGGTGATGACCATCAGCTTCGGAGCCTGCGAGTCGGCCGCCGGGCCCTCTGGAGTCAAGTACTGGGACAGCTTGTTTCAGCAGGCAGCCGCGGAGGGTATCTCCGCCTTCGTCTCATCCGGAGACTCGGGAGCATCCGGTTGCGACGCAAATTTCTCCACACCGCCGGTTACGCCCAAGCCCAACAGTCCGAACTACATCTGTTCTTCCAGCTACGTCACCTGTGTCGGCGGCACCGAGTTCAACGACACCGCGACACCATCTCGTTATTGGAGCAGCTCCAATGGTGGTGGCTTCTCTTCGGCCCTCAGCTACATCCCAGAGGGTGGGTGGAACGAGCCGCTCACCAGCAAATCCCTACCAACTGTCGCCTCCTCAGGTGGTGGAGTCAGCGGCGTCATCGCAACACCCTCCTGGCAGACGGGGACTGGCGTGCCGGCAGCCCGTGCCGGACGCTTCACACCGGATATCTCTTTCAGCGCGGCCGGTCACGACGGCTATTTTGCCTGTATGGCGGCTGCCGGGGCGGGATGTTTCATTGAGAACGGCGGCTTTAACTTCATCGATTTTGCGGGCACCTCAGCGTCAGCTCCGGGAATGGCAGGTGTTGCCGCGCTCCTTGACCAGAAGACGTGGAGCACGCAGGGCAACATGAACCCCATGCTCTACCAAATGGCAGCCCAGGCCCCAGCAGCATTTCACGACGTGTCAGTAGACACCAGCGGCGTCAGCAAATGCACCGTAAGCACCCCCAGCATGTGCAACAACAGCATTCCTTCCTCAACCGCCTTGACCGGCGGCCAGGCCGGATACCTGGTGACACCCGGCTATGACTTGGTCACAGGGCTGGGGTCGCTGGATGTTGGGAACTTCCTGGGCAACTTCGCGGCGCCGCCCGCTATCCGTTGGGCAAGCGACCAGAACAGCATAAGCTTCGGCACGCTGTTTCTCGGCTTCCCTCAAACAGGCGGAGCGGTGGTTCAGAACACTGGATCCTCTTCGTTGAACCCTCTGGGAATCTCCATTACCGGGGCTAACGCCAGCGACTTCAGCCAGACCAGCAACTGCCAGCAGGCTCTCACTCCCGGCTCAGCGTGCACGATTTATGTCACCTTTCAGCCATCCGCCACAGGAAACCGCACCGCAACCATGACGCTCACTTCGACCAACGGCGTCAACTCTCCGCTTGCTGTTCCTCTCAGCGGCACGGGAACCGACACCAAAATGGCGCCGGCAATGAGCGTCATCCCGAACCCGGACGAAATCCTGCCTTCGCAGTCCTTTCAAGCCATCGTCGTCATCGTTAATGACAATCGCGGAACCTATCCCGATCCAACCGGATCGGTCACCGTCACCGCAGGCAGCTTCACCTCACCGCCCACCACCGCAGTCCCCGACGGCTTCACCTACGTGACCGTGCCCGGCGGTGTATTGCCCATCGGAACGGATATGGTCTATGCCACCTATACCCCGGACGCCGCCAGTTCCTCGGTTTACACCACGGGAGCGGGTGCCTACATGGTGTGGGTGGAAGGCACTCCAGTGCTCCACTGGCCAACGCCCGCGCCGATTACCTACGGCACCCCGCTCAGCGCTACGCAATTGGATGTGACGATGCCGTCCTTGGGCACCCTCACGTATTCCCCACCGGCAGGGGTGGTGCTGAAGGCCGGAACGCAAACCCTCAAGGTCACCTTCAACCCATTCGATACAGGCCTCTTCACCACCGCAACGGCCACCACACAACTCGTGGTGAACCCGGCCAAGCCGCCCGTGAAATGGGCCGCGCCCGCCGCCATCAGCTACGGCACGGCGTTGAGCGCGTCCCAACTGAACGCTACCTCCACCTTGCCCGGAAAGTTCTCCTACTCGGCTGCGCTCGGCACGATGCTTCCCGCCGGACCGCAAACGCTCTCCGCCACCTTTACGCCGACCGACTCCGCCGACTACAGTCCGGTGACTGCCACGGTCACGCTGGTTGTCAATCCCATTGCGCTCACCGTCACCGCCCAGAGCGCAACTCGCGCCTATGGGGCGGCGAACCCAGCATTCAACGCAGGCTACGCCGGCTTCATCAAGGGAGACACGGCCGCCAACTCCGTAACCGGCGCGCCCAGCCTGACCACCACTGCCACTGCAACCTCCAAGGTGGGCACTTATCCAATCACCGCCGCGCTCGGCACTCTGTCGGCCGCCAACTACACCTTCAAATTCGCCCCGGGCACGCTCACCGTAACCAAGGCTTCTCTTACCGCAACGGCAAATGACAGCACAGTAGCCTACAACCAGCCAATTCCCAAGCTGGCCTACACTCTCACTGGCTTTCAGAATGGAGACGCCTCAACAGTCGTCACCGGAAGCCCGGTGGAATCCACCACAGCCAGGCAGGGTTCTGCGCCAGGCGCCTATCCGATTGCCATCACTCAGGGCACCCTGGCAGCAACCAACTACTCCTTCCTGATGCAGAACGGTACGCTGACCATCAGTTCGCTGGGAACCACGGCCGCTCCCACCTTCTCTCCCATTCCAGCGACGTACCCTGCGCCGGTGACGGTGACGCTCTCCGACGCGACCGGCGGGGCCACCCTCTACTACACGACCAACGGGTCCACTCCGACCACGTCCTCCACCAAGTACACGCCGGCGGGAATCAAGGTCTCAGCCACGGAGACCATCAACGCTCTCGCCGTCGCTCCCGGATATTCTCCAAGCGCCGTGTCTTTGTGGAGAGGCGTCATTGCCACTGCGCCAACCGTCACGACCAAGGCCGCCACTGCCGTGAGCACTCCCAATGCCACCCTGAACGGAACCGTGACCGCGAACAGCGAGCCGACCCAATACTGGTTTGCGTATGGGACCAGCAAGGCCTCTCTGACGGCGACCACGGCTCAACAAGGGCCCTTGACGGGGACAACGGCCACACCGGTGAGCGCCACCCTGTCCGGCTTGAAATCGAAGACGACCTATTATTTCCAACTGGTGGCGGCGAATCTGGCGGGGAAAACTTCCTCCACGGTGCTGAGCTTTACCTCAAACTGACAGGTCCACGGAAGGGCAGGTGGCGCCCCATTTGCAGGAAATCCGCGCTGTGCGCAGCCGGCGATGGCCCCCGGGGGCCTCAACCATCTAAACTCAACATGGCCCTGCGCGGTGATTGGCGCACGGCGAGGATAGGGTGGAGATGCACTTGAGTTTTCCTTTTACCGTCAGCCAGGTTCTGTGGACGTTGACCTTTGCGGCACAGCTGGTGCTGCTTGTCGTTCTGCTGGGGCGTGACCGGATCCAGCGCTTCCCCTGGTTTACGGCCAGTATCGTCCTGTTTGCCCTGCGGCTTCTGGCTGAAGTGCTGCTGAGCGGCCGCATGGCGCCGACCGTGTTGCGGGTCGTCTTTCTCTCCATGGCAGATGTGGCCGCAGTGGTTGGGCTACTGGTGGTGGTGGAGATGGCGCGCCGGGCCTTTGGCGCGGCCAGCCGGCAGGCGTGGATCATCGGAGTGCTCGCCCTGGTCGCGGTGGGTGCGGGAGTTCTGTATGCCTGGGGACCCTGGCCGGGATGGAAGGCGCTGACCGCCGATCCCGAGCTGACCACCCTGCGGCTGATGCAGCTTGGGGCCCAGAAGGCCGATCTGCTGATGGATGTACTGACCGTCGAGTTGGGGTTGCTGGTGGTGTTGTTTGGCCGTCTGTTCAAGGCCGGATGGCAGAGCCATGTGCAGCGGATCGTCATCGGGCTCTCTACCGTGGCGCTCTCCTGGCTGGCGGTGCAGGGAGTGTGGCAGGTGATCGCCGCAACCGTGCACCCACACACGCCAGAAGAGTACGAACGCCTCATCGGCCTCGGTGGCAAGATGGTAAGCGCCAACAAGGCTGTGTACATCGCCGCGCTGGTTTGGTGGATTGTCTGCCTGTGGCGGGATGAACCCGGAGCGAAGACGGAGGCTGGGCCGGCGGTACGGCAGGAATCAGGTCAACTGCATATTCCAGAGAACGCCGCGGCCGACGAGATCCGGACCGAGATGGAAGAGGATCAGGCCGGCTGAAACTGCCTGCTGGCCTGGCGGCTGCGCCGGGCTTGTCCCCTGATCGCCAACCTCTAGAGATGGCAGCTTGCCTGGCCGCGCTTCTGCAGGTAGCGCTGGTGGTATTCCTCCGCACGCCAGAAGGTCTGGGCGGGCTCGATCTTTGTGACGATGCGCTTGGGCTTGAAGCGGCCTTCGGCGGTAAGCTGCTCGATTTTGGCGCGGGCCGCGGATTCCTGTTCCGGCGAGTGGAAGAAGATGGCGGAGCGGTATTGCGTGCCCCAGTCGGGGCCCTGGCGGTTCATCGTGGTGGGGTCGTGGAGCGCAAAGAACGCGTCCAGCAACTGCTCGAAGCTGACTTTTTCGGGGTCGAAGTCCAGCTCCACGACCTCGGCGTGCCCGGTAGAGTCCGTGCAGACGTCCTTGTAGTTCGGGCGCTCAAGTTGACCGCCTTCATAGCCAACTGCCGTTGCCGTCACGCCGGGGATTGCCGCAAAGGCTGCTTCCACGCCCCAGAAGCACCCCGCCCCAAATGTTGCCTTCTCAATGCTCATGCGGATGAGATGCGCCGGAGTAGTCTCAGGTAACAGTTTTAGCGCCTCATTCGGTGCTGTTCAGCAGCCAATAGTGGAACCCATCCACAATCGCCATCAGCGCGGCCTGGTTCAAGTCGCTGCTGACGCCGGCGGTGGTCCACGGCTCGTGGCCCTCGGCGTGGAAGCTGACCGTCACGCGCACATGCGCCGCCGTGTCATGCGCGGAGACGTCGATGGCGGTCACGGTAAAGCGGCCCAGGTGCATCTTGGTCAGGGCCGGGTAACCCTTCTCCAACTCCTGACGCATGGCCTTGGTCAGCGCATCCACCGGGCCTGCACCCTCGGCGCGCGTCACGGCGATCGAGGAATCGGCCAGCGAGAGCAGCATCGAGGCCTGCACGTAGCGGTTGCCCGTCTCCTCGGATTCATCGATCACCCGCCAGCTCTTTACGTTGAAGCGGTCAGGCAACGTCCTGAGCACCTTCATGCATGCCAGCCGGAACGAGACCTCGCTCGATGTGAAGCCGCCCCCGTCGATCATCGCCTGGTTGGCGTCCATCAGCGCCTGGGCCTGCGCGGAGTTCAGCGGCACGCCAATCGCTTCAGACAGCAGAACCACATTGGCTCTTCCCGACTGCGCGTTGACGCCGATCACAGGATTCGCGCCCACCAGCGCCGGGTCGCACCACAGGTACGCGCCCGGATTCTTGCGCTCGCTGCTGCCGTGCATTCCGGCCCAGGTGCCAAACGAGCCGGTACCGACGATCGGGATGCCATGCGGAACTTCAAGCCCGAAGGCGGCGTAGGCCGAGTGAGCCAGCGCGGTCAGGCCCGCCAGCGACTCGGGCGCGACGAACGCCGCTTCCCCGCGCAACTGCATCGCGCCTACCACCGTGGTCAGGTTCACATTGCCGCAGCGCTCTCCGGTGCCCAGCAGAGTGCCCTGCACCTGGACCGCTCCGGCAAGAATGGCAGCGCGCGTGTTGGCAACGCCCAATCCGCGATCCGTGTGCCCGTGGAATCCAAAGTTCACGCCGGGGTAGGTTGCCACCAGCCCGCCGATCACCTGGCTTACTTCCTCAGGGCTTGCGCCGCCGGTGGTGTCGCAGATGACCAGGCGGCTCACCTTCTGCGCCGCGCACTGCGTCACAATCTCGTGAAAGTAGTCGAGGCTGCGCTTTTTGAAGTCGTCATCGCAGGGAATGCCATTCTCCCGCCGTCCGCAACAGGCATCCATCGCGTGCTCAAAATCCACAATCACTTCAAGGCCGTTGTCTTGCAGGCAGGCAATGGTCTCCGATGCCATCAGCAGGTTTTCTTCCGGCGTGGTCTCGAGCGACTTCTGAATGTCCAGCAGCCGCGACTTGAGCACGATGACCGCGACCGGAACGCGCTGCTTGCGGCTCACGATGAACTGCACGTCCGGCCAGTCTTGCACGCGTGTGCCGCGGCCGCGCGTCCGGCCAAAGAGCGCCAGCTTCATCTTGCCGGTAAGGGCCGAGTCAAGCGCGCCGGTCAGCTCGGTGACAAACTGGTTGGACCCTGCAAACCCGATCTCCGCATAGTGGACGCCGAAGGCCGACATCCGCTGCAAAAGGCTGACGGCATTCGGCACGGAGATATCGATGTTGGGCTGCTGCATCCCGTCGCGAAGGCTGGTTTCAAAGATCTCGACTTTTCTGGTGCTGGCCTGTGTCATCTGTGCCGGTTCCCGAGTCATTGGATTTCGTTGCTGCTGGATCTCCCTTGAGGCAGCCTTGCGGCTGCCCAAGGGAATTCAACCGGAGCGGGCTGGTTCGCTAGCCGCGCTTCTTTCCGCCAGGCTTGCCGCCGGGGCGTTTTGCGCCCGGCTTCACCCGATGGCTGGGCTTGGCGGAGCTGCCGGGCTTTGGCTTGGACCGCACACCAGCGGCCGGCTTGCCTGTGCCGCCATAGCGGGTCTTGGGCTTCCAGCCGGCGCCAGTCTTGCGTTCGCCGCCTGCACCCTCTCCCCTTGGGGTGAAAGGCCGAGGAGCGCGCGGCCCGCTGCCTGCGGATGGTCCGTCGAACGAGCGCTTTCCACCAGGAGCAGGCCGGTAGCCTGAGCCGGTGCGAGGATCAATCGAGCCTGGAGCGGAGCGCGGGCCCGAGCCAGTCCGTGCGCCGGGACCGGAGCCGAACGACCGGGCAGCCGGCTTGCCAGGCTTCCACCCCGCGGCCGAAGACCTGCCCGCGGGGGCCCCGGGCTTGCTGCTGGGCCGAGCGCCGCCGGGGCGGGGTTTCCCGCTGCTGGTGGTAAAGGCGCGAGGCAGGCCGCCTTCGCTGCTGAAGGGACGCCCGGCGCCTGGCCGGTCAGAACCCGCACGCGGCGGCCCGGACCGAGGCGCGCTGCTGCCGCGGCCGGAACTTGCCCGGTCAAAACTCGGGCGTCCAGAGCTTGGGCGGCCGGAGCGAGGCCGGTCTGTGTAAGAGCGCGGCGACCCGGTCCGGGGAGCGCTGGAACGCGAACGGCTAGGACTGGGGTAATCCGAAGCCTGGACCTCTTCAATGTGGAGGTTCGGCGGACGAACCGGTCCCAAGTCGTCGTCGCGATCATGGAACTCCGGCCGCGGCGCGGATGGACGCTTGAATGCCGGCCGGTCGCTGGGCGCGCCCGGCTTGTTCCAGGTGGGCTTTGCGCCAAATGCGCGGCCTGCGCCAGTGCGGCCAGTCCCAGAAGAGCTGCCGGTACGCGGACGGTCTGCAAAAGGACGTTCCGGCCGCGGACGATCCGAAGGCGGGCGGCTAAAACTCGGCCGGTCTTCCCCCGGCGCTGCAGCAGCAAAGCGCGCCGGAGGCCGTGCGGGGCGATCCTCCTTCTTCCATGCCGGGCGTGCCGGCCGAGGCGTAAACGAACCCTCGCCCTCTTCGCGGCGGAACGGTGGCCTCGGCGGCCGAGCGGCAGAGCCGAACTTCGCCGGTCCTGCAGCGGGACGAGATTCTGCACCGGCCGGACGCGCCGGCCGTGCCCGGTCTGCATCGGCGCCGAAGGCCCGCTTGGGCCGGTACTCGCCGGGGCGATCGGTAGCAGCGACCCGCTTTTCAAACGGCTTGGGCGCAAACGGCTTGGCCGGGCGCGGGTGAATCGTCGGACGAGGCGTCACGGTGGGCAGCCCCGCCGCATCCAGCGCATTGCGGCGGCGGAGCTCTTTGGATTTCGGTGTCCGAGCTTTGCCCTCTGCGGCCTTGCGCAGGGCGTCCAGCTCTTCCGGCTGCAGTTCGCGCAGGTTGCCAGGCTCCTGGTCCAGAACCAGCGGCCCGTAGCCCACGCGGCGAATCTTCTCCACAAAGTGGCCGATCTCTTCAAACATCTTGCGCAGTTCGCGGTTCCGGCCCTCAATCAGCACCACTTCAAACCAGGGATTGTCGCCCTGCCGAACCTGGCGGATGCGCGCCGGGGAGGTGCGAACCTGTCCGGAGCCGGGCTTGCCGCGCTCGATGGTCACTCCCCCGCGCAGCAGGTCGAGCTCGGTCTCCGTAGGCTGGCCGGCCACCTTCACCAGGTAGGTCTTCTCCACGCCACTGGCGGCACGCGTCAGCCGGTTTGCCAGCTCGCCGTCGTTGGTCACCACCAAAAGGCCCTCGCTCATATAGTCCAGGCGGCCCACGGGGTACAGGCGTTCGCGCATCTTCTCAAAGAACTGCATTACCGTGGGCCGCCCTTCGGGGTCCTTCACGGTGGTCACAAAGCCTTTGGGCTTGTTCAGCACAAAGTAGCGCAGCCGCTCCGCGCCCTGCAGCAGTTTGCCATCCACACGGATGTGGTCGCGCCCAGCGTCGGCTTTCGTCCCCAGTTCAGTCACGATCTTGCCGTTCACCTGTACCCGGCCCTGCTCAATCATCTCCTCGGCCTTGCGGCGGCTGGCGATTCCGGCCTGGGCCAGAATCTTCTGCAGCCGCTCCAGCTTGACAGGAGGCTTGGGCTTGGGGTTGAACTCAGGCTCATCTTCTTCCTCTGCCTCTGTCTCGCCTTCGGCTTCGGCCGCAGGCTCAGACTCCGCTTCCGACTCGGAGGCATCGCCGGATTCGACCGCGCTGCCGGCTTCTGCTTCGTTCTCCGCTACTTCGGCTGCGAGGACTTCCTCGGCCGGCAATTCAACTTCGGCTGCGGCTGCAGTTTCCACGACTGGTTCGATGGGTTTCGGCTGGAGGTCTTCAGCCTTGGTGGTCTTCTTGGTCTTCTTCGTCGCCATTGGGAGATGTCTCAGTTTCTGCCTGCTCTGTGGGGGAAGGCGCAGCAGGCGCGGCCTCATGGGGGGTGGAATCCGCAGAGGTTGCCGGCTCGGTTACGGGGTTAGGTCTGACAGCCGTCGCGGCTGGCGTGGGTGCGGACTCTGGCACAGCGCCAGTGTCTGAATCTTCTATCGGCTCCTCGGCATTGGCGTCGAACTCGAGGTTCGCATCCACCGCGGGGTGCGCGGCTGGCGGGGCGGCCTGGCCATCCCCGGCCATCTCCGGCTCGTCCAGCTCAAGGGCGGCCATCTTCTCGAACTCATCCATGCTCGGCAGCTCGGTAACGTCCTTCAGGCCAAAGCGGAGCAGGAACTCGCGGGTGGTCTTGTATAAGATCGGCCGGCCAATTACCTGCTTGCGCCCAGCCGTGGCAATCAGCTTCCGCGCCAGGAGCGAACCAAACACGGCCGAGGAGTCCACTCCGCGAATCTCGTTGACTTCAGGGGCAGTTACCGGCTGCTTGTAGGCAATCACCGCCAACGTCTCAAGGGCGGGCAGACTCAATTTCAGCGCCGGCTTCAGGCTCTTCACAAAGGAGCGCACGGCATCGTGGTACTCGGGTTTTGTAGCCATGCGGTAGCCGCCGGCAATCTCGCGAATCTCAATCCCGTGTTCGTCCGCTGCATAGGCGGCGATCAACTCATCCAGTAGCTTGCGGAGAATCGCCCGGGCTTCGCGGTCACGGAGTCGAGCTGCCTTGCGTGCCTCGACCTCGTCTGCCGCAGGGTCGAGCGTGGCTGTATCTTCTTCACTCGCTGGGTCTTCTATCTCGGTTTCTGGAGCAGATCCAGCTTGCGGCTCCGGCTCGGCAACAACTTCCGCAGGCTTTGGCGCGTGGTAGTTGAACTCCTGGTTCAGCAGGGGCAGGGGGCCCGCGACGTCTGCGGCAAAGGCGGCGTCCGCGGCCTGCTCTTCAGTAAGGGCCTCCTGCTGCGCCTTCCATTCGAAGGCGTCGGCAGCAAACAAGGCGGCGAGCTGGGCCAGTGTGACCGGCTCCTCCGCGGCGTAAATTACAGCTTCCAGCTTTGCTTTCAGGCTCATTCGGCAATAGGTACCTCAAGTATGGTACCGGAAACCGAGGTTCCCTGCGGGTTCATTGGGGTTGAACGGGGGCTGGGGAGCCGGAAAAGGCATCCTAAATGGGCTACAGAGACGCCCCCTCATCCGCTCTCCGCGAAAATGGGGCAAAGATGGTGCAAATCGGTGATGCCAGGCAGGTTGTGGGCCGACGGGCAGAGACGGCCCCGGCAGGTTCGGATTCGCTCAGCCGTCAGCCCCCGGCGTCATACCCGGACGATCATCACCTCGGTCGACTTCATCAGCGCCGCCGCGGTCTGGCCTCTGCGCAACTGCATCTCCCGGGCCGCATCCGCGGTAATGATGGAGGTAATCTGCTGGTCGCCGATGGCCAGCACCACCTTGGCCATCAGGCCGCTAATCTTTACCTCAGTCACCTTGCCCACCAACTGGTTGCGCCCGCTCACGGTGCGGAACCTCTCTCGCGAATCGACGCCGGCCTTCGTAGGGCTGGACTTCAACAGCGGCTTCAGCGCGCTCTGCGGGACGCGATGGTGGCCGCCCGGCGTCTTCGTGGTCTTGAGCTTGTCGTGGAGAATCCACTGCTTGATGGTTGCGTAGCTGACGCCCAGCGCCGCTGCCGCTTCCCTGGGCGTGAGCAGAACATCTGCGTCCGGCATGGCGCACCTCTCATTCCATTCTCGGGTTCACCGAAGCCAAAGTATACCTCGGTGCTGGCGACTGCAGAAGATGCCTGCGGGGCGCGGAGAGGCTGGTGTTGAGGAGCAGGCGGATTGATTGGCCTGGCCTATCAATCGAGCGCGCACAAAGTATTGGACACGAATCGTACATAATCGGAGAATGGAATCGTGTAAAAACGTTATAAGGAGCCGTACAAAGTCGATGATAAACAGATTCAGGGCGATTGCTTCCTCTGCAGCTTCCGTTTCCCGGGCGCGGCTTTGCGTGATGCTCTGCCTTGCCGTTCTGCTGGGGACGCCGGCTTTTTCGCAGGCCCAGGCCAAGCAGGACCCCGGCGCCTCTTTCATTGCCCGCTACCAGGCGCGCGTCACGGGAACGCAGAGCGAGCAGCCGCACTGGGTTACGCCGCTGGTGACTGTGACGCCGAGGCTGGAGCAGGAGGTCCGCACCGACTTTGTGCGCCAGACCAACGCCAAGCTCTACAAGACCTGGAACTACGGCAACGGCAAGGGTCTGGAACTGATTCCAGAGCGGCATACCGAGTTGATTGTGAACCTTCCGCCTTTCTTCAACCATGAAGCGCCCAACACCAACGATGGCTTCGGCGATATCTCGTTTCTGGGCAAGGAGCGCATCTTCTCGCGCAACGAAGAGCACGGCAACGCCATCATCACCGCCTTCATGGCGGGGACGATTCCCACCGGAAAGAGCGGCAACGGAAGCTGCTGTGCGGTGGCGACCCCGACGCTGGCAGTGGGCAAGGGATTTGGCCTGCTGGCGCTTACTTCCACCGCGGGCGGGTCCTTGCCGGCCAGCAACGCAAAGGGGCTGGGCCACACAATTACCTGGAACAACGCGGCGCAGTACCGGCTGGCCAAAACCGGCGTGGCACGACTGTTCTGGCCCGAGGTCGAAGTGAATACAAGCATCTACAAAGGCGGCTCGAATGACGGCAAGACCACTGCCTTCGCCACGCCGGGACTGATCATCGGCCGCATTCCGCTCACCCACGATGCCAGCGGCAAACCGGGACGGTTTGGCTTCACGTTCGGCGCCGGCGATCAGATCGCGTTGACAAAGTTCCACACGACGAATCACAACCTGGTGCTCACCTTCAGGCTGCCGTTCTAGAGCACATCGCTTTGCAGCTCATCGGTGACAGAAGATGGATGAGAAGAGCAAGTTGAGGAAGCCGGAGTCCACGATGCGGAAGAGGTTGGGCGGAGCAAGCTGGATGCTCACCGCGGCGTCGGCGATGCTGTGGCTTTGGCCGCTCGCAGGGTGCCACCGGAGTGATTCCAAGGTGCTGACGGTTTCAGCCGCGGCCAGCCTGACCGATGCGCTGCAGGAGATCGAGACTGCATACAAGCAGGGCCATCCGGGAGTCGAGGTGCGGAATAACTTCGGCTCCTCAGGCACGCTGGCGCGGGAGATTGAAGACGGCGCGCCGGCCGATGTCTTTATCTCTGCTGCCTCGAAGCCCATGGACGACCTGGAGAAACGCGGCCTTGTTGTTTCCGGTACGCGGTGGACACTGCTGCGCAACACGCTGGTGCTGATTGCGCCGCGCGACTCGCAACTCACTGGCTTTGAGCAACTGGCAGACGCTCGCATCCGGACGATTGCGCTGGGCGATCCGGGCAGCGTCCCAGCCGGCCAGTATGGGCAGCAGACGCTGGCTTCGCTGCATCTTCTGGATGCGGTGAAGGCAAGGCTGGTGCTGGCCAAGGATGTGCGGCAGGTGCTGGCCTATGTGGAGACCGGCAATGCGGACGCGGGCATTGTGTACGCTACCGATGCGTTGGCCTCTGCCGGCGTGCGCGTGGTGGCCACAGCTCCGGACGCAACGCACGATCCGATCGTCTACCCGGCAGCGGCTATTGCCAACGGTCACCACGAAGAGACTGCCCGCGAATTCGTTGAGTATCTGAACACCGCGCCCGCACGCGCCGTCTTTGCCCGTCGCGGATTTACCATTGCGGTACCGTGATGCTGTCAATCGATCCCTCGCCGCTCCTCATCTCGATCGCCACCACCTGCACGGCCACGGTGGCCACGTTCTTTCTGGGCCTGGCGGCAGCGCGCGCAATGTTTGGCCTGCGCGGCAACCTGCGAGCCTGGATTGACGGCATTCTTACCCTCCCTCTCGTTCTCCCGCCCACCGTCATCGGCTTCTTTCTGCTTCTCTTGTTTGGCCGGCGCAGCCCGTTGGGTCACTTGCTTGAGCAGGCAGGCATGACGGTCGTCTTCTCCTGGCCGGCCACGGTGATTGCCGCAACCGTAGTGGCCTTTCCGCTGATGTACCGCACCTCACTGGGCGCGCTGGAGCAGGTAAACCCCACGCTGCTGGATGCTGCGCGGACTCTTGGCGCGTCCGAACCGCGCGTCTTTCGCCGCGTGCTTCTGCCGCTCGCCGGCCCTGGCGTTCTGGCGGGAACCGTGCTGGCCTTTGCGCGAGCGCTTGGAGAGTTCGGCGCCACCCTCATGGTCGCCGGCAACATCCCAGGCCGGACCCAGACCATGCCCATGGCCATCTTCTCCGCAGCCGAAGGCGGAGACATGCGCACCGCGTTTGTGTGGGTCGCGCTGATCGTTGCCGTGTCTCTGGCCATCATCCGCCTGTTGAATTACCAGGGCAAGACGCGTAGAGCGTGGCGTGTGCAGCCGTCCAGCGATATCCTTCCGGCCGGCGCAGCAGGCCTGGCTACGGAAGGACCGTCGAGCCTCGAAGACAGCAAGGCCGAAGCCACACTCGACGTGGATGTGCAGAAATCGCTGAACGGCTTCACGCTCTCGGTTCAGCTGCAGGCAGGTCGCGGAGCAGTCGGTCTGCTGGGAGCCTCCGGCGCGGGCAAGTCAATGACGCTGCGACTGATTGCCGGCGTGCTCACGCCGGACCGCGGCCGGGTTGTGCTGAATCAGCGCGTGCTGTTTGACGGTGCAGCGCGCCGGAACATTTCCCCCGCGAACCGCCGCATCGGCGTGGTCTTCCAGGACTACGCGCTCTTTCCGCACATGACCGTGGCAGAGAACATCGCCTTTGGCCTGCACCGGCTGAATGAGCCAGATCGCAAGGCGCGGGTGCGCCAGCAGATGGAGCGAATGCGCATCACGGAGCTGGCTGGCCGCTATCCCAAAGAGATCTCCGGGGGGCAGCGGCAGCGCGTGGCAATGGCGCGCTGCATGGCCATCGAGCCCTTCGCCTTGCTGCTCGACGAACCCTTCGCGGCGCTCGATCCTCACTTGCGCCGGCAAATGGAGGAGCAGCTTCGCGAAACGCTGCGCAGCTACAACGGCGTGGTGATCTTTGTGACGCACGACATGGAAGAGGCGTTTCGCTTCTGCAGTGAGCTGGTGGTGCTTGAGGCAGGCCGGGTTATCGCGTCGGGCCCGAAACAGGCACTGTTCGAGCAGCCGCGGCTGGTGGTGACGGCCCGCCTCACAGGATGCAAGAACATCGCCGCTGCACGGCAGATCGATACGCAACGCATTGCGGTCCCCGCCTGGGAGTGCGAGCTTGCGCTGCCCGCGCCGCCCAAGGCAGAGATTGGCCATGTCGGTTATCGCTCGCATCACTTCCGTCTTCAGCAGAGCGCAGGTGGAGAGAACGTGTTCTCCTGCTGGCTCACTGAGACCAGCGAAGCCCCGCATGAAATGACGCTGTATCTGCGGCTCCACCACGCACCCGAGCCCGGCGACCCGCACCACTTGCAGGCGGATATTCCCAAGGAGCAATGGCGCGCCCTCGCAACGCAGCCGCAGCCGTGGCACATCCAGATCGATCCGGGGTGCCTGCTGCTGCTTGAAGACTGACCCCGCGCCAGGCTTTCCATTTCCGCTACAATCCATCGCATGGACTCCGCGCTGCCAAACTATCAACAAGCCGCGAAGCTGATTGCCGCCTACGCCGCCGAGCGAAGCAGGCAGCCGCCGGCCGTGGAGCAGTTGGCGCTCGAGCATTGCAGCGGCCGAGTTCTCGCGCAAAAGATCGTTGCGGACACCGATCAGCCGCCCTTTGCGCGGTCCACGCGCGATGGATTTGCCTGCCGCGCCGCGGAGGCTTCGCTGCATCGACCGCTCCGGATCGCCGGGGCCAACCGGGCAGGTGACGCGCCTTCGGGGCCTCTTCCCCCCGGTGCGGCTTGGGAGATCATGACCGGCGCCGCGGTTCCCGCGGGCGCGGATGCAGTGGCGATGATTGAGCAGGTTGAAGCGGCGGAGGGCCACATCCGCCTGCTTGCGCCGCGCATTCTCAAGCCTGGAGAGAACATCGTTGAGCAAGGCGCGCAGGCCCGCGCCGGAGACGAGCTTCTGTCCGCTGGAAGCACGCTGACCTTTGCACAGATCGCGCTTGCGGCGTCTTGCGGCTACGCACGCCTCGATGTGTTCGCGCGCCCCCGCGTAGCCATTCTTACCACCGGCGACGAACTGGTTGCAGTGGAGGCCGAGCCCGCGCCGGGCCAGATCCGCAACTCCAACGGGCCCATGCTGGCTGCGCTGGCAGCAGCCGCAGGTGGAGATCCGTGGGTGTTGCCCACGGCTGCCGACAACGCTGAAGCGCTCGATGCATCTTTGCGCCAGGCCGCGGATGCCGATCTTCTTCTGCTTTCAGGCGGCGTATCGGCCGGCAAGTTCGACCTTGTAGAACCCGCTCTTTCGCGCGCTGGAGCGCAGTTTCACTTCACCGGCGTGCGCATCCAGCCGGGCAAGCCGCTGGTGTTTGGCGAGGTGGCCCGGAATGCCAAAGCCGGCCTTCGAGCAGAAGGGCGCAAGCGGCCTCTGCCATTTTTCGGCCTGCCGGGCAATCCGGTCTCGACTGCTGTGACATTCCTGCTGTTCGGCGCGCCAGTATTGGCAGCTCTTGCCGGGCGCCACGAGTTCGGCCCACGCTTTGCCCTCGCACGCCTTGGCCAGAAGACCAGGAAGCAGTCGTTGCCCGGACTTACGCGCTTTCTTCCGGCGCGCTGCAGCTTCAATCCGTCCACCTGCGCAGAGCCGGAGGTGGCGCTGGTCCAGTGGCAGGGCTCGGGCGACCTGGCAGCGCTGGCCCAGGCTAACTGTTTCTTGATCGTCCCGGAAGAAGCGCCGCACCTGGACCCCGGCGCCCTGGTCCGCATTCTGCTTTGCTGAGGAAACCCGATGCCTGAAGACACATCGCAGCAACTCTCTCACTACCGCGCAACCGGCGAAGCCGCGATGGTCGACGTCAGCGCCAAACAGCCTACCCGGCGCACCGCCGCCGCCTCGGCATTTGTGGAGCTTTCGCCGGCGGTGCTTGCCGCGCTGCCGGCCAACCCCAAGGGGAACCCGCTGGAGGTGGCGCGATTCGCCGGCATCCAGGCGGCCAAGCGCACGGCCGGCCTGATTCCCATGTGCCACCCGCTCCTGCTTTCCCACGTCGATGTAGAGGCCGAAATCGTCGAGGGCGGAGTCCGGATCCGTGCGACCGTCAGCACCACTGGCCCCACGGGCGTCGAGATGGAGGCGCTCACCGCCGCTTCAATTGCCGCCCTCACCGTTTACGACATGACCAAGGCGCTCGACAAGGGAATCGTGATCCGGGCCATTCAGCTTGAGTCCAAGACCGGCGGCAAGAGCGGCGACTTCCAGCGCTGAAGAGGCCCCGGCCCTTTCCTTCCTGCTGCCAGGCGGGCTCTCCGATCGGCGCGACCCGTCAGCCATTCGAATACCCGCCTGAAAAACAAACGAGACGAAAGAAACAAGTTCCTTCCCTGAGGGACGGCGGGCTGCAACAGGTCCGCCCCCCAAAACCCCTCCTGCCCAGCGCCGGATCATGCGCCCGTCCCTGCCATCCTGACCGGCAGTCCCTGGCCCTTCGCAGATTTCCCTTGACAAGCCGTGTTGCCCTCGCTAACTTGTTGCTGTGACTCCGTACTTCGGTACAACTGTACCATCTGTCGGTCTATTGTCGACGGCACAGAGTTCGGAACGGTGAGCAGAGTAGGCAGCGCAATGCCCGCAGGCGGTCTGCTCCGCGGGGGCGGAAAGCACCTTGCCAGGGAGACGAGAATGAGCAACGCAGTTCGCATGACGAATTCATCCACAGGCGGTCCCGTTTTCGTTTATGTCGAAGACGGGAAGATTGTCAGGATGACGCCGATGGATCTGGACGAGACCGATGCGCCGTCCTGGGAGATTGAAGCCCGGGGGCACACGTTCAAACCGCCGCGCAAGACCACCGTAGCGGTCTACACCCAGGGCTTCAAGTCCATGATCTATTCCAACAAACGCATCCTGTACCCCATGAAGCGCGTGGATTTTGACCCTGCCGGCAACAGGAACATCCAGAACCGCGGCGTCTCCGGCTACGAGCGGATCAGCTGGGACGAAGCGATTGATCTGGTGGTCAATGAGATCAATCGCATCAAGCACAAGCACGGTCCTTCCGCCATTCTCTCCACGCCCAGCTCCCATCACATGTGGGGCAATGTGGGTTACCGGCACAGCACCTACTTCCGCTTCATGAACATGATGGGATTCACCTATGCCGACCACAACCCCGACAGTTGGGAAGGCTGGCACTGGGGCGGCATGCACATGTGGGGATTCAGCTGGCGCCTCGGCAATCCCGAGCAATACAACCTGCTTGAGGATGGCCTGAAGCACGCAGAGATGATCGTCTTCTGGTCCGCCGATCCTGAGACCAACGGTGGAATCTACTCCGCGCATGAATCCACGCCGCGCCGCCAGTGGCTCAAAGAGCTCGGCGTCAAGATGGTCTTTATCGATCCCTATATGAACCACACCGCGGCCTGGATTGGCGACAAGTGGTTCTCTCCCAAGATCGGTACCGACCACGCTCTCTCGTTTGCCATCGCCTACACGTGGCTCAAAGAGGGCACCTATGACAAGGAGTACGTCGCCACTCACGCACACGGATTTGAAGAGTGGTCCGAGTACGTTCTGGGCAACACCGACGGCATCCCCAAGACCTGCGAATGGGCGGAGACGGAGACCGGCGTACCGGCCTGCGATATCCGCGCTCTCGCCCGCGAATGGGCCAGGAAGAACACCTACCTTGCAGCCGGCGGACTGGGCGGCTGGGGCGGCGCTTGCCGTGCATCGCATGGTATCGAGTGGACACGCGGCATGATCGCGCTGGCCACCATGCAGGGCATGGGCAAGCCGGGATCCAACATCTGGTCCACCACCCAGGGAGCTCCCGTCGACAACGAGTTTTACTTCCCCGGCTATGCAGAGGGCGGCATCTCCGGCGACTGCGAAAACTCCGCGGCCGGCTTCAAGTTTGGCTGGAGAATGTTCGACGGCAAGACCACGTTCCCCTCGCCCTCCAACATCAATACCGGCGCGGGCCAGCACATTCCGCGCCTCAAGATTCCCGAGTGCATCATGGAGGGGAAATACAAGTGGAGCGGCAAGGGATTCGCCGGCGGCGACATCGCGCACCAGATGCACCAGTACGAGTACCCCGCTCCCGGCTACTCGCCCATCAAGATGTTCTGGAAGTACGGCGGCCCGCACATGGGCACCATGACGGCCACCAACCGTTACGCCAAGATGTACACCCATGAAAGCCTCGAGTTCGTCGTCAGCCAGTCCATCTGGTTTGAAGGGGAAGTGCCGTTCGCGGATGTCATCCTGCCCGCCTGCACCAACTTCGAGCGCTGGGACATCTCGGAGTTCTCCAACTGCTCCGGCTATATTCCTGACAACTACAACCAGGTGAATCACCGCGTGATCTCGATGCAGATGAAGTGCATTGAGCCAGTCGGCGAAAGCAAGTCCGACTACGACATCTATGCGATGTTTGCCGAGAAGCTGGGTATCGGCCCCATGTTTACCGAGGGCAAGGACGAACTCGGTTGGATTGAGCAGTACTACAACGCCACCGATATGCCCAAGTACATGACCTTCGCGGAATTCAAGAAGCGCGGTTACTTCGTTGTCCCCACCAATCCAAATCGCAATAAGGCGGTCGCCCTGCGCTGGTTTGCCGAGGATCGCCAGAAGGACACGCCCGATTGGGGACCGCGCCTCAACAACCAGGTCAACCGCAAAGGCCTCCAGACCACCACTGGCAAAGTCGAGTTCATCGCTACCAGCATTCAGAACTTTGAAAAGCAAGGGTATGTGGATGAATACCGCCCCGCCATGCACACCTATGTGGAGGCCTGGGAGAGCTGGCATAGTGCTCTGGCCAAGAAGTATCCGCTCGGCATGTTGGCGCCGCACCCGCGTTACAGCTTCCACACCATGGGCGATGGCAAAGACAGCTTCATGAACGACATCAAGGACCATCGCGTCCTCATTGACGGTCATTACTACTGGATCATGAGAATGAACAGCAAGGATGCAGCTGCTCGCGGCATCAAAGAAGGCGATCTGATTCGCGCCTTCAACGATCGCGGCTCTGTGATTCTTTGCGCCCAGGTGGGCGAACGCGTACAGCCGGGGACCGTGCACTCCTACGAGTCCTGTGCCGAGTACAACCCGCTGGGCAAGCCAGGCAGGTCCGCCGATCGCGGCGGCTGCGTCAACATTCTTTCTCCTGACCGCTTCATGTCGAAGTACGCATGCGGCATGGCGCCAAACTCCACTCAACTCGAAGTTGAAAAGTGGGATGGCGGCATCTACGAGACCGAATGACCCGTCGGAAGGAGAGAGGATCAGGAAAATGAAACAACGGTACATGTCCATCGACCTTGCAACATGTCATGGCTGCAACATCTGCTTCATGGCCTGTAAGGATGAATTTGTTGGCAACGATTGGCCGGGCTACACTGCCTCGCAGCCGCGCCACGGCCATCGTTGGCTGAACATTGAATACCTTGAACGCGGCCAGTACTCGCGCAACGACGTGGCGTATCTTCCCGTTCCGTGCCAGCACTGCCAGGATGCCCACTGCATGAAGGCGGCGCCCGATGCGGTCACGCGCCGCGCAGACGGCATTGTCCTCATCGACATGGAGAAGGCGAAAGGCAACAAGGCCCTCGTCAAATCCTGTCCTTTCGGCGCAATCTACTGGAACGAAGAAGAGAACGTTGCGCAGAAGTGTACCCTGTGCGCGCACCTGCTGGATGACAAGGATTGGAAGCCGGGCCTCCCTCGCTGCGTGCATTCCTGCCCCACGGGCACCATGAAGTTCTATGAGATGGAGCCCGCGGAGTTCGAGAAGCTGGCCAAACAGGAAGGCTTCGAAGGCTACCGGTCTGAAGAACTCAAGAACCAGCCACGCGTTGTCTACAAGAACCTGCACCGGTACACCAAGAACTTCATCGCTGCCGGTGTGCTTGTGGACGGAGACTGCTTTGAGAACGCCACCGTCACGCTGACCAACAAGAGCGGCGTGCTGGCAACGCAGACCACCAACTTCTTCGGCGACTTCAAGTTCGATGCGCTGGAGAACGGAGAGTATACCGTCGATGTGGATGCCGCCGGGCTCAAGGCATCTCAGACCGTCGTCATTCAAAACGAATCGCAGAACCTGGGCTTCATCAAGCTGGTGTCGAAGACCGCGAAGGCTGAAGCTCTCGCTGTCTAAAGACAACTGCAAACAGACGAGGGAAAGCAAGTTCCTTTCCCTCGCTTCCTTCTAACTTCTCGAAATGCCTGCCTTCGATTCAACCGAGGAAGCCAGGCCAGGAAGTCCTCGCTTGTTTCTCGCTTCAAGAGGGGACTTCCTCCCAGGATCGGAACCGGTCGCATGAAACAAGTGGTCCTCTTTAACGGCAGTCCGCGCATGGACGGGAACATCTCAACCATCCTCAATGCGGTTGCCCGCGGCGCACAGGACGGTGGCGCGCAGGTAAAGACTTACACACTTTTCAAGATGAAGTTCATGGCCTGCCAAAGCTGCTTTGCCTGCCGGATGGAGAAGGGTGAATGCGCCATCAACGACGAGGTTACCGCCGCGCTCAAGAAAGTAAAAACGGCGGATGCCGTCGTCATCGGCTCTCCCATCTACATGATGCAGATGACAGGCCCGGTCAAGAATCTCTACGACCGGTTCTTCCCGCTGATGGACGCCAATGGCCAGCCGCGCTACGGCCAGAAGAAACTGCTCACTGTGTATTCGCAGGGGATGGACGATCCCCATATGTTCGACTCCTACTTCGAATACACCTCCGCGATCTTCCCGGCCTTTGGCTTCGATCTGGTCGGGAACATCGTCTGCACTAACAGCAACGATCCTGAGAGGGCGGAGCGCGACGCAGAACTCAAGATCCGCGCCTACGAAGCCGGCAAAGCACTTGCACTTTGATCCAGGCCCTGAAGCGCCTTTCAGGAAACAGGAACACTCGAACCGCCGAGATGCCAGGACGACACACATGAGCCACACAGCAGACGCCAACAATCCGACCCAGAGTAGAAGCAACGAAGTATCACGCCGCGAATTTCTGCGGAGCTCGGCCTCGCTGGCGCTGCTGGCATCCGCTGGCGTGGCGGGTTGCCGCAGCAGCGCCGCCGCGAACCGCGTTGTCAAGCTCGGCTTCGTCAGCCCGCGCACTGGGAGTCTGGCTGCCTTCTCTGAGGCCGATCCATTCGTGCTCACGGGCATCCGCAAGGCGCTCGCAAGCGGCCTGATGATCGCAGGCAAGATGCACCCCGTCGAAATCATCGAGAAAGACAGCAAGTCCGATCCCAATCGCGCAGCCGAAGTTGCTTCTGACCTGATCAAGACGGACCGCGTGGACATGGTCCTCACGGCGAATACGCCGGAGACGGTGAACCCGGTCGCCGATCAGGCGGAGATCAACGGCGTTCCGTGCATTTCAACGGACGCGCCGTGGCAGCCGTACTTCTTCGGCCGTGGTGGCAAGATGGACACCGGTTTTGAGTGGACCTATCACTTCTTCTGGGGCACTGAGGAACTGGCGACGGTTTACACCAACATGTGGTCCAGCCTGCTCACAAACAAGGTGGTAGGCGCGTTGTGGGGCAACGACAACGACGGCAACGCGTTCTCTGACCCCAGGCAGGGCTTTCCGCCGATCCTTGCCGCAAAAGGCTTCAAGATCATTGACTCGGGTCGATTCCAGCCGGGGACCAACGACTTCTCCGCACAGATCAGCGCGTTCAAGAATGCGCACGTGGAGATACTTACAGGCGTTCTTCCGCCGCCTGCCTTTGCCACGTTCTGGAGCCAGGCCGCGCAGCAGGGCTTCAAGCCAAAGATCGCCACCATGGCCAAAGCTCTGCTCTTCCCAGCCGCGGTAGAAGGCCTGGGTGAGCGCGCGGACAGGCTGTCAACCGAAGTATGGTGGTCGCCGAATCATCCCTTCCGCTCGGACGTAACCGGTCAGACGGCGGCTGAGTTTTGCGCCGATTACGAGAAGCAGACGGGCAAGCAGTGGACGCAACCGATGGGCTTCAAGCACGCGCTCTTCAGCGTGGCCCTGGATGTGTTGAAGCGGACCACGAACGTCGATTCACCCGACGCAATTCGCGAAGCGATCCAGGCCACGAAGTACAACTCCATCGTTGGCCCGGTCTCGTGGCAAGGCGGCCCGGTCAAGAACGTATGCAAGACCCCGCTCGTTGGAGGGCAGTGGATCGCCGCGAACAAGCCGCACTTCAATTTGTTGGTTGTGAATGATGAAGGCGAGAAGGAAATACCCACGCAGGCCGTCCTTCAGCCGCTTGTGAGTGCAGGGGCCTGAGCAAATGGAACTGCTGCGCATTCAGGATCTGTCGAAGAGCTTTGGCGCCGTGAAGGTGGCAGACAACGTGAGCCTGTCGGTCGCGGAAGGCGATGCGCTGGGCATCATCGGCCCAAACGGTGCTGGCAAAACAAGCCTCTTCAACCTGATCAGCGGCGCCCTCAAGCCAGATGCAGGCAGCGTTACCTTTCTCGGTAAAGACGTGACCCGGTTCAGCATGGAGAAACGCTGCCGAGCCGGAATGGGCCGGACGTTCCAGGTTCCCAGGCCCTTCTCGCAGATGACTGTTCTGGAGAACTGCCTGGTGGCGGCAACGGCGGGCGGCGGCCTGCGCGAAAGCCAAAGCTACGCGACTTGCGTGGCGATCCTGGAGCAGATGCGCCTGATCGACAAGGCCAACCAACTTGCCGGAAGCTTGACCCTGCTGGAGCGCAAAGCGCTGGAAGTGGCGCGTGCGCTCAGCTCGCAACCGCGGCTCCTGCTGCTGGATGAGATCGCCGGCGGCTTGACCGAAGCAGAAGCTAATCAGCTGGTAAAGATGATCAAGCGGGTTCACCAAAGTGGCACAACCATCCTCTGGATTGAACACATCGTCCACGCTCTCATGGCAGTCGCCACGCGGCTGGTCGTCATCAACTTTGGAGCCAAGGTCACCGAGGGAGCTCCCGTTGAAGTGATGGAAAGCCCCGTCGTCAGGCGCATTTACATGGGAATGGAGGCCGCATGAGCTTGCTGACGGTCTCGAAGCTGAATGCCTGCTACGGAGATTTCCAGGCGCTGTTCGAAATTGACTTGGAAGCAAACCCTGGAGAAGTTGTCGCAATCATCGGCGCAAACGGCGCGGGAAAATCCACGTTCTTGAGCGCCATTGCAGGCAACGTCCGCAGCCGGGGAAACGCCATCAGCCTGGGCGGGGAAGCAATCTCCGGGCTGCGGCCGTGGGAGATTGTGCGGCGCGGCGTTGCGCTGGTTCCGGAAGGCCGCCGGTTGTTCTCAAGCCTGTCAGTCGAGGAGAACCTGCTGATAGGCGCCTATGCAAAGAAGAAGGATGCGTGGCCGCTGGCCCAGATCTACGAGCTGTTTCCGCAGCTGAAGTTGAAGAACAGGCTGTCGTCGCTTTCGCTGAGCGGCGGGGAGCAACAGATGGTGGCCATTGGCCGCGCGCTCATCTCAAATCCGCGCCTGCTCATGTGCGACGAGCTATCGCTGGGCCTGGCGCCGGTGGTGGTTCACGACATCTACGAAACGTTGGCCGCCATCCGCGACCGTGGCGTGGCGCTGATCATCGTCGAACAAAACGTAAAACAGGCATTGGCGTTTGCTGACCGCGTGTATTGCTTTCAGGAAGGACGCGTGTCGCTCACCGGCCGCGCCAACCAACTCAAGCCGGAACAGATTTCGCGAGCGTACTTCGGACTGGAGGGCGCCGCATGAGCGGATGGCTTGACAGCATTCTGCAAGGGCTCTTGCTGGGAGCTCTCTATGCGCTCTTCGCAGCCGGCCTTTCGCTCGTCTTCGGAGTGATGCGTCTGGTCAACGTGGCGCACGGCGATTTCATTGTGCTCTCTGCATTTCTCGCGCTGGCCTTGCAGCGGTTACTGGGTTTCTCCTCGCCTTTCCTCACGCTGATCCTTCTTGTGCCGCTGATGTTTATCTTCGGTTACCTGCTGCAGCGCACCGTTTTGAATCCTGCTCTGGGTGAAGACATCCTGCGGCCGGTGCTGATCACCTTCGGTCTTTCCGTCATCATCCAGAACGGATTGCTGCAGGCCTTCTCGGCAGACTCGCAGAAACTGCATGGCGGCCGCCTTGAGGTGGCAAGCATCGCGCTCCCCGCGGGCCTGGCCGTTGGGACGCTTCCGCTGCTCACGCTGGTTGTGTCTGCCGCGCTCATTGGCCTTCTTCAATGGATGCTCTATAACACTCGGTTGGGCCGCGCGCTGCGCGCAACCTCAGACGATTTGAGTACGGCTGGGCTCATGGGCGTGAACACGCCACACCTGTTTGCAGTGGCCGCTGGCATTGCCATGGTCACGGTTGCCGTTGCCGGCGTCTTCACCGGCGTTCGCGCCAGCTTCGATGCAGTCTCCGGGCCAGACTGGCTCATCTTCGCTTTTGAAGCGGTCATCATCGGCGGTCTTGGCTCGCTGTGGGGAACGCTGGCAGGCGGCATGATCCTGGGCATGGCGCAAACCACCGGCGCGCGCTTCTCGCCAAGCTGGCAACTGCTCTCAGGGCACCTGGTCTTCCTCGCCATCCTCATCTTCTGGCCGCGTGGGCTCTTCCCAAGGAGGATGGAATGATCGTACAGCCAATGCACGCGGCCATCAGGGTCGAGCAGAGTTCATCCACCTCGCGAATGGCCGGGCTGGGGGCGCTGGTGCTCATTGCAGCTTTGTTTTCCTCGCCGGCGTGGCTGGACCGTGGCCACCTGAGCATGCTCATGGAGTTCTTCTACTTCCTTGCTATCGCGCAGATGTGGAATCTCCTGGCGGGCTTTGCAGGCATTATCTCGCTCGGGCAGCAGGCATTCCTTGGCTTAGGCGGCTACGTGCTTTTTTCCTTGTCCATACAGCATGGCTGGAATCCCATTGCGGCCTTGCTGATGGCGGGCGTTGTGGGAGCGTTGGTCGCCATTCCCGGCGCACTCGTTGTCTTCCGTCTGCAAGGGGCCTACCTGGCCATTGGTACATGGGTGGTGGCAGAGACATTCAAGCTTGCATTTTCTGAGGTCACCAGCCTTGGCGCTGGCTCGGGAATCAGCTTGCCCGCCTCTGTAGCGCGTGCCGTCAGTCTCGGCCCGTTGCATCGCGACACCGTGCTTTATGCCGCCGCGCTTCTCATCGCGTTTCTCTCCACGTTTTGCTCTTACGCGCTGCTGCGCTCCCAGGCCGGCCTTGCGCTCACCGCCGTCCGCGATAACGAGGCAACCGCTCGCAGTGCCGGCGTCAACAGCCTGCGCATCAAGCTGTTGGTGTTTGTGGCAACCGGCTTTGGCACTGCCCTCACCGGCGCACTCATCTATCTCTCCAAGCTGCGCATCTCTCCCGCCGCTGCGTTCGACGTCAACTGGACGAGCTACATGATCTTCATCGTCGTCATTGGCGGAATAGGCACACTGGAAGGGCCAATCGCCGGCACGCTGGTCTTCTTTCTGTTGCGGCAGTACCTGTCTGACCTGGGGAGCTGGTACCTCATCCTCCTGGGCGTCGTTGCAGTAGTCGTCATGCTGCGCATGCCCTCCGGGTTATGGGGAACATTCGCGAAGAGCCGCGACATCTCGCTGTTTCCTACGCGAAGGCGGCTGGCTTACAGCGCTGCCGACAGCCGCGCGACCGGAGAAGTCATGTACCCCGGAAAGGAACACAGATGATCCTGACCGATACGCATCATCGCCGTATCAGCTACCTGCGTTTGTCCGTGACAGACAAGTGCAACCTGCGCTGTCGCTATTGCATTCCGCCCCGTGACCTGGCCAAGCCGCCCAGGTCCGCGCTCCTGTCCTACGACGATCTCTTTCGCGTGGCACAGCAGTCTGCGCAGTTGGGCATTCGCAAAATCCGCGTCACGGGTGGAGAGCCTCTGGTGCGGCCCGGCATTGTCCAGTTTCTCGAGCGCACGAATGGGATTCAGGGCATTGGCGAAGTGGTGCTCACCACCAACGGAATGCTGTTGGACGGGATGGCGGAGCCGTTGCGCCAGGCTGGAGTGAAACGGCTGAACATCAGCCTTGACTCGCTCAAGCCGGAAACCTTTGCGTCCATTACCGGAGGCGGCAGCCTGGAGCGGGTGCTGGCCGGCATTGCAGCAGCGGAACGTGCAGGGTTCCCTGCTCCGCAGATCAACGTCGTGGTGCTTCGCGGCGTCAACGACGGCGAGATTCTGGACTTTGCTCAAATGGCTCTCGATCGCAGCATGACGGTTCGCTTCATTGAGTACATGCCGGTCAACTGCGACCGCGACTGGAGCTCCTTCTACGTAAACAGCAACGAGATCCTATGGCGCCTGGCTCGCAGCCACCAACTGACGCCCCGCGAAAGGACCGAGGGCTCAGGGCCTGCGCGTTACTTCCGTCTCGATGGCAGTGACACAACCATCGGCGTGATCAGCCCCATCTCCAAGCACTTCTGCGCCAGTTGCAACCGCATTCGCATCACGTCGGACGGCATGGCGCGCGGATGCCTCTTCTCACAGGACGCGATCGACGTGAAGCCCTATCTTGCGCGCGGCGATGAAGCGGTCAAGCGCATTCTCACTACCATCATCCAGGAAAAACCGCTCCGCCATGGTCTCTCGGAGAGCTTTCAGGCAAGCGGATTCATTCCGATGTCGGCAATCGGAGGCTAGAGAATTCCACCCTTCCGCAAGCCGTGAATCGGTTACCCAGTCTCTTTACCTGAGGAAATTGCAGATGAATAAGTCAGTTACGTGTGAACAAGCGGTCCAGATGATTCCCGACGGAGCAACGCTGATGATTGGAGGGTTTATGGGGATCGGCGCCCCGCACCGCATCATCGACGAACTGGTGCGGCAGGGCAAGAAGGACCTGACGCTCATTTCCAACGATACCGGCCGGCCGGGCTTCGGAAGTGCAAAGCTGATCGACGCCAAGCTGATCAAGAAACTCATCGTCTCGCACATAGGCCTGACTCCGGAGACGGGGAGGCAGATGATTGCCGGGGAGATCGAAGTGGAGCTATGTCCCCAGGGAAGTCTGGCGGAGCGTATCCGCGCAGGCGGATTCGGGCTGGGAGGCGTGCTTACGGCAACAGGCCTCGGCACCAGGGTGGCGGACGGCAAACGCGTGATCGAAGTGGAAGGCAGGGAATTCCTGCTCGAGACCCCGATTCGTGCGGACTTTGCGCTCATCGCGGCGCACCATTGCGACTACCGCGGTAACCTCTCGTACTCCTTGACGGCGCGGAACTTCAACGTTGTAATGGCCACGGCGGCGGACACGGTCATTGTCGAGCCGGAGCACATTGTTCCGATCGGCGTGATTCCCCCGGATCTGGTCGCTACTCCGTTTGTTTGCGTGGATTACATCGTGGAGAGAGGTGATTTGTATGGACGATAAGACTCTGATCGCAAAACGCGTGGCGCTCGAGCTTAAGAGCGGCGACCTGGTGAATCTTGGCATCGGTCTGCCTACCATGATCCCGCAATTCCTGGCTAGCGACGTAGAAGTGTACCTTCAGTCGGAAAACGGAATTATCGGCATGGCCCCGATGCCGGGGAGGGGCCTGGAAGCCCCCTCTCTGGTGGATGCGGGCGGTGTCTACGTAGGCGCCATCCCCGGCGCGGCGAGCATTGACAGCAGTGTTTCCTTCGGGCTGATCCGTGGCGGGCACCTTAACCTCACCGTGCTGGGCGGTCTTGAAGTTGACGAGGAAGGCCACCTTGCCAACTGGATGATTCCCGGCAAGATGGTGCCGGGAATGGGCGGAGCCATGGACCTGGTCACGGGCGCCAAGCGCGTCATCGTCGCCATGACGCACACCGCCAAGGGCAAGCCGAAGATACTCAAGCGCTGCACGCTGCCGCTTACTTCCACGCGCCGTGTGAGCCTGATCGTCACCGAGTTGGCGGTGATTGAGCCCACCGATGAAGGTCTCGAACTCCGCGAACTCGCCGAAGGCGTGACCAAAGAGCAGGTGATTGCCGCCACCGAGGCCAGGCTGATTGTTCCGGAGCACGTTCCGGTGATGGGCTCCAACAAAGGCTGAGCCAGAATGGAGATTGCGATCCATACTCCGAACCTCACCACGCTGCTCGACCGCACCGCAGCTCTGCATAAACATCTCTGTCCGCGTCAGGTTCTGGGCGTGCGGATGGGGATGTTTGCCGCAGAGATGCTCCCGTTTGAGCTGTCGCAGAGCGGCAAGCGCCTGCTGGCGTTTGTTGAAACGGACGGCTGCTTTGCCGACGGCCTGATGGTGGCCACAGGCTGCTCCTTGGGCCATCGCACCATGCGGCTCATCGACTTCGGAAAAGTGGCAGCCACCCTTGTCGACACGCAAACCGGCAAGGCAGTGCGGTTGACGCCGTCGCCGGATGCGCGTGCGCGCGCTGCCGCATTGGCTCCTGAAGCCACGAACCGCTGGCAGACGCAACTCGAAGCCTACCAGCGCATCCCGAATGAAGAGTTGTTCGTCGTGCGCGAGGTATTCCTGACGCTCGACCTCGCTGCAATCGTCGGCAAGCCGGGAATGAGGGCTCGCTGCTCCGCGTGCGGGGAAGAGATTCTCAATCAGCGCGAAGTCGAGATCGATGGCCGTCCACTGTGCAGAAGCTGCGCAGGCCAGGGATATTGGAGCTGATCCTCACAACGATGCAACGGGACGTGCTCGCGCTTTGCCGCGCATTGCGATCAACACTCCCCCGCAAATCAAGAGCACACTTGCGGCAGCGGTCACGCCGATCACCTCGCCGGT
>Ga0302320_10004026_pt1 | contig 33582 bp, 38 predicted proteins | sample Bog_T0_3_FD_202130 | JGI IMG/M metagenome (GOLD analysis project Ga0302320, IMG submission 202130) | Peat permafrost microbial communities from Stordalen Mire near Abisko, Sweden - Bog_T0_3 | ecosystem: Environmental > Terrestrial > Soil > Wetlands > Peat | place: Sweden: Abisko, Stordalen Mire... | reverse complement strand
GAGCATTGGAGCCTTGAGCATTGCACGGGGATTCAGGACCGATGCCTGATCTTTGGCGGTGAGCTGGGGATTCACATTGCGCAGATTGCTCTTTTGTCAAATTTTGTCCAGAGGATTTTTGTACTTTTTTGGAAAAAAAGAGAGGGGATTGTTGATTTGCCGATTGCTGAGTCGAGGGCTTGGAAGCATCTGAAGCTTCGGTTGGGTGCGTTTTCTTCTGGCTCTCGTCTCTCGTCTCTCGACTGCTTCTTCAGTCTTTCCCCTCCCCCTTTGCGTCTTGGCGTCTTGGCGCGAGAATCTCTCAGCCTTCAAGTTTCAAGTTTCAGCTTTCATCCTTTTCGCCTGCCTCCCTCCGCCTGCCTGCTACTTTCCGAGGGCTTTGTTCCAGGCGGCGATCTGTGCCGATTTGGAGACGAAGAGGGCTTCAGGAGAATCGACGATGTCGATGGTATTGATGGTGTCGCCCTTGCGGATCGCATTTACGACATCCTGATCCTTGGCGCTATCGACTGCGCCGAAGATGGCGTGCTTGCCATCGAGCCAGGGGGTGGGGACATGGGTGATGAAGAACTGGCTGCCATTGGTGCCCGGGCCCGCATTGGCCATGGAGAAGAGACCGGAGCGATCATGCTTGAGTCCTGGAGCAAATTCGTCGGCAAATTTGTAGCCGGGGCCGCCCATGCCGGTGCCGGTCGGGTCGCCACCCTGGATCATGAAATCAGGGATAACGCGGTGGAAGGTGAGGCCATTGTAGAAGCCCTTGCTTGTCAGATTGAGGAAGTTGGCGACGGTAAGGGGTGCCTTGCTGGCGAAGAGGGTGGCATGGATATCACCCTTGGAAGTGTGCATCACGATGCGGATGTCGGTGACGGGAGCTGCGGGATTGGCAGCGCCTCCGTTATCGGCTGCAAAGGCCGGAGTGAAGGAGAGAGTTGCAGAAAGGGCAAAAAGTGTCTTTTTCATGGGAGGATTATTGGGTAGCAGAGAGCTGTGCCAAAGAAAGCGAAATCATCCCAATCTTCCAAGCCTTCTCAAAAGGACTCCCCGAAACTTCCCGCAGTGAAGTCTGCGGCAAAGAATCCTCCAGCCGACCTCATTCGTGTCGGTCTGGTGCAGATGCGCTGCGTGAGTTCGGCTGCGGAGAATCTCAAAACAGCCATCCGCCTGATTCGCGAGGCTGCGACCAGGGGAGCCACGGTGGTCTGTCTGCCGGAACTTTTCTTGAGCGAGTATTTCTGCCAGAGCGAGAATCATGAGTACTTCAAGCTCGCGGAGGCGATACCGGGGCCGACGACGAGCGTTCTGGAAAAACTGGCCAAGGAACTCAGTGTCGTCCTGATCGCATCCCTCTTTGAGCGCCGTGCGCCCGGCCTTTATCACAATACAACCGCTGTGATTGAGGCTGACGGTCGCTATCTCGGAAAGTATCGGAAGATGCATATTCCCGATGATCCGCTCTTTTACGAAAAATTTTATTTCACGCCCGGCGATCTTGGATTCAAAAACTGGAAGACCAGCGCGGGTGATCTCGGTGTTCTGATCTGCTGGGATCAATGGTATCCAGAGGCCGCCCGTCTCACCGCACTGCGTGGTGCCGAGGTTCTCTTCTATCCGACAGCCATCGGCTGGCATCCCGCTGAGAAGGCCCAGTATGGTGAAAATCAGAAGGCCGCCTGGCAGCTGGCTCAGCGCGCCCATGCTCTGGCCAATGGTTGCTATGTCTGCGGGGTCAACCGCATCGGTCACGAGGCTCCTGCCGGAGGTGAGGGTCTGGAATTTTGGGGCGGAACTTTTGTCGCTGCGCCCAATGGGATGATCATCGCCGAGGCTCCCGCTGATGAGGAGATGGTGCTCGTGGTCGATCTTGACCGCAATTTTATGGACACTCAACGGACGCATTGGCCATTCCTGAGAGACCGTCGTATCGACGCCTACGAGGGAATCGACAAACGCTTCATTGATTGAAGACGGAACGAGTGCAGAAAGGGGTCTATCCCGATCAGGTTCGCAACTACCGATTGCTCATGCAGCGGTGGGTGCGCCTGACAAAGAAATTGCGGTTTCTGCATCTGCGTTTCTTTGGCGAGGCCTCAGGTTATCCCCTCATGCTAATCGAATCTCGGGAGGGGGGCTCGGATACTCCCTCCTTCTATCTTTCGGCGGGGATTCATGGGGATGAGCCTGCCCCTGTGGAAGCCTTGATTCAATGGGCTGAGGAGTCGCTCTCCGAACTGCCTGACTGCAAGATCCAGATTTTTCCCTGTCTGAATCCCTGGGGGCTGGAACGCAATATTCGCTTCGATGAGGCGGGGCGCGATCTCAACCGCTGCTTTAATTTACGCAAGGTACCCCAAATCGCCGCGCAGCTTGCCGTCATGAAGGGATGGAAATTCGATCTCGCCCTCATGTTGCACGAGGATTACGACGCACGCGGTTTCTACCTTTATGAAATTGCCGCCAGGCGTCCCTACTGGGGAAATGAATTTTGTGAGGCACTTTCAAAAATTCAGCCCTCTGACCCGCGTCGTCTCATTGATGGGAAAAGGGCCAGCAAGGGGCTGATTCGTCGTCGCATTACGCCTGAGCTCCTAGCGGAGATGAAAGGCCATCCCGAAGCTTTTTGTCTGCATCTCCATCACGCGTCCAGAACCTATACCTTTGAAACTCCCTCGGAGGATTTGCTTGTGAAGCGTATCGATCTTCATAGAAACTTCATCAGTCTTGCGCTCGGTAAGACGCTCACCCCCAACTGAACAATGCCCATTCTCTCCCCAAAAAATCTGGTCTGTCTTTCACTTGTATCCCTTGGTCTTACAGTTTCCGGTGCCTGCGACACGATCACTCTCAAAGATGGCCGTGAAATCAAGGGGGACATCATCAAGAATGATTCAAATGGCGTCCTGATTGAGTATTTTGTGACCGCCACGATCAAGGATCAAAAGACATTTTCCAGCGACGAGATCACCAAGATCGTCACCCTCACCGAGGATGAGAAAGCCTTCCTTGCTCTTGGGAGCCGCGCCACGCCGCCAACCGTGCTCGATACCTCCTTTTACGATCCGCTGATCTACAAAAAAATTCCCGATTTCTTCAAGCAGTATCCCTATTCCCGTCACATGTCGGAATTGCGCATTGATATGCGATCCCTGACCTCCGAGCGCGAGCGGGTCAATGCCGGAGACCGTCGCATTGACGGCGTCTGGATCACCGCCGCTCAGGTTGCCGCCGACCCCTATCAGATGGGGGCAAGGATTGAGTTTCACAAGCTCAAGCAACAAGCTTCCATGGATGACCCCGTGATCACGCTCAAGACCTACGAATTGCTGGAAAAGAACTATCCCGGTTCCGCCGTCCTGCCCGATGCCATTGAGATTGCCCGTCCACAGCTTGATTCCTTGCAGGCTAAGGTGGCGGCGATTCAGGGGGATTTCGACACTGTTGCCAAAAAGCGTCAGGAAACGATCTCCTCCCTTTTGGCCGATCAGGCTAAGGAAATGCAGAATTCCCTCGAGAACGAGGCTGCTCAGGCCAAAGCCGACATCGCTAGTGCCACAAAGGATGGCTCCAAATTCTTCCCGATCTTTCGCAATGTGAAGGAGTCGCTCGATGCCTTGCAGGCATTGATTCAAACTGAGAGAGTGCGGTTGAAACTATTCTCGGTTTCCGACATGCGCGAGAGCCTGAGCGACACCGCCGATGCCGCCCGCCTGATCGCCAGCTCCAATCTTAAAGATGCCCAGGCTCAGCTTGATGCGGCAGCAAAGCTCTGGCCTGCAAATGCAGATATTGCCACGCTCAAGCAAAAGATTGAGGATGCTGCCAAGCAAGAAGCAGCCAAAACGACCACCACTTCAAAATGACCATGCCGACACGATCCGCCACCATTGACCGAAAAACCAGTGAAACGGAGATTCTTCTCTCCCTGCTTCTGGATGGTGAAGGGCGTGCCGAAATCGAGACGGGAGTTCCCTTTTTTGACCACATGCTCACGCTTTTTACCAAGCACGGGCTCTTTGACCTGACGGTTAAGGCCGTGGGGGATATTGAGGTCGATTATCATCATACGGTGGAGGATGTCGGTATCGCTCTGGGCACCGCGCTGGGGAGGGCCCTCGGTGACAAGGCTGGTATTCGCCGCTACGGTTCGGCCTATGTGCCGATGGATGAAACCCTGGCCCGCGTGGTGGTGGATTGCAGTGGGAGACCGTTTCTTGCCTATGAGGCTCCGCGTGGTGTGGAGGCGATCGGACTTTTTCCCTTCCAGCTTGTGGAGGAGTTTCTCCGTGCTCTGAGTGTGAATGCGGGGCTCACCCTCCATGTCTCCCTCCTGGCCGGACGCGACGCCCATCACATGGCCGAGGCAATTTTCAAGGCGCTAGGCAGGGCGCTTGACATCGCCCTCTCCCATGATGAGCGTGTCAAAGGAATCCCCAGCACAAAGGGTGTGCTGTGAGTCAGATTTCCATTCCTTCTAACCAATCCTCCGTGAAACTCGGTTTGGTCGATTATGGCAGCGGCAATCTCCGCAGTGTAGCGCGAGCCATCGAGCACGCCGGGGGCAACTGTGTGCTGGTGCATTCAGCATCCGATGCAGGGGGATGTGCCGCCCTTGTGGTGCCGGGAGTCGGTTCCTTTGGAGATTGTGCCAGGCAGCTGCGTGAAGCCGGTCTCTGGAATTTTATCAAGGAATGGCTGGCTGCCGATCGCCCCTATCTCGGCATCTGTCTTGGCTATCAGCTGCTCTTTGACTCCAGTGAGGAATCCCCCGGAGTGGAAGGGCTCGGCGTACTGAAGGGCAAAGTGATCCATTTTCCACGGGGAACGAAGTTGAAAATCCCTCACATGGGTTGGAATCAGCTCCATGTCTGCACTCCCTCGGATCGACTTCTCCAGGGACTGGGGAACAATCCCGAATTCTATTTTGTCCATTCCTATTATCCCGTTCCCGAAGAGCAGGAATGCGTCACGACGACCTGTGATTACGGGGTTGAATTTGCCGCCAGTGTCACTCGGGGCAATCTCAGTGCCGTGCAGTTCCACCCTGAAAAAAGCCAGGAGCTCGGACTTCGCATGCTTCGCAATTTCATTACCTCCCTCTAGTTCCCTCAAGCTTCTCCACTTTCCCACCTTTTACTTTTTACCTTTCCACTCACTCCCCCATGCTTCTCTATCCCGCCATTGACCTGATGGATGGTCAGGTTGTCCGACTTGAACGAGGTCTAGCCGCCAAAAAAACAGTCTATAGCACCGATCCTGTCGCGATTGCCAAGCAATGGGAGGCTGCCGGAGCTGACTGGATTCATCTTGTCGATTTGGATGCCGCCTTTGAGGGAAAGAGCCGAAATCTGGAGGTGATCCGCGCGATTGCTGCCGCAGTCTCCGTCCCGTGTGAACTCGGTGGAGGGATGCGCGATGCCGCCTCTATTGAGGCAGGACTGGCCACGGGAGTGCGCCGCGTCATTATTGGAACCAAGGCTGCCGAGCCAGGCTTTCTTGCGACGATGGCTGCGACCTTCGGCCCCGAGCGCCTGGCAGTCGGTATCGATGCCAAGGAGGGGAAGGTAGCTGTCAAGGGATGGGTCGAGACCATGGAACTCACCGCGCTCGATCTCGCTCGTGAAGCCGTCAATACCGGCATTCGCACGATCATCTATACCGACATTGCCACCGATGGAATGCTTCAGGGGCCCAATCTCGTCGCCATGCGGGAGATGGCTGCCGCCGTCCCCTGTGATCTCATCGCGAGCGGAGGAGTTTCCGGGCCGGAGGACATCCGCCAGCTTGCCACCGTGCCGGGGATTCATGGTGCAATCATCGGGCGCGCCCTTTACGAGGGCCGGATGCCCGAGGATCTCAGGACGATCCTGGCTTAGAACCCTATTTCTTAATGACTCGTTCTCCCGGCACCTCTCCCTGGAATACCGAGCAGCTTGCCTCCGCAGATCATCGCCATCTCTGGCATCCCTTCACTCAGCAGCAGGCATGGTGCGCAGAGGAAGGGCTAGTGATTGTCTCCGGCATAGGGGCCACTCTCACAGATAGTCGTGGACGCACCTATCTGGATGGTAATAGCTCCATCTGGACCAATATCCATGGCCATGCCCACCCTCGCATCGTGGAAGCAGTTTCCAGGCAGCTTGCCACGCTTGACCACACCTCCTTCCTAGGAACCACTCATCCCAAGGCCATCGAACTAGCAGACCGCCTCGTGCATCTCCTGCCGGGTGCTCCCCTCCCCCGCGTCTTTTTTTCCGATAACGGATCCACCGCCATTGAATCGGCACTCAAGATGTCCCTGCAATATTGGCAGCTTCGCTGCCATCCCGGACGCCGCCTTTTTGCCAGCTTCTCAGGCGCCTATCACGGTGACACGGCGGGCGCCGCAAGCCTGGGAGCCATCGGCTCATTCTTTGACCGCTTTGCCGGAATGCATTTCCCAGCAGAGCATTTTGGGAGCATCGAGGAACTGGAAGCATTTCCAGCCCCCCAAGAACTCGCCGCCGTCATTATCGAACCGCTTATTCAGGGAGCCGCCGGAATGCGCCTCTGGCCGGAGGGAATGCTCCGCGCGCTTCGGGACTACTGCACGCGCCACGGCATCCTCCTCATCCTGGACGAAGTCATGACAGGCTTCGGGCGGACGGGCAGCATGTTTGCCTGTCAGCGCGAGGGAGTCATTCCTGATCTCCTCTGCTGTGCCAAGGGCATCACCGGAGGCGTTCTACCCCTGGCGGCAACCCTTGTGACCGAGGAAATTTACAGTGCCTTCCTCGGCACCACCGAAGAGCAGAAAACCTTCTACTATGGCCACAGCTACACAGGGAATCCTCCGGCCTGCGCCGCCGCTCTGGCGAGTCTCGACATCTTTGAAGAAGAGCGGACCCTGGAGCACCTTCAACCAAAAATCGCCCATCTTGCCTCATCCCTGGAAACTCTCCGCGATCTCCCCTGGGTGGCGGAGATCAGGCAATGCGGATTCATTGCCGGCATCGAAGTGATGAGTGATCCCACAAGCGGCACCCCGTTCCCTTGGGCGGAACTGACTGGCGCGAAAATCTGCGCCGCCGCCCGCAAGCATGGCCTCCTCACCCGTCCGGTGAGAGACACCCTCGTCCTGATGCCCCCTTACTGCATCCCGGAAGAGCAGCTTGATCAGGCCGTGAAGGCACTGCGGATGGCGATTCTTGAAGTCTGTAGAGACTAAAGCATTTTCTATTCAAACAACAGAGGCGAAGGAATTTAATCAGGAACTCAAGAACTCAGGAAGAGAACTTGGAAATCCTCCAAGAAGCGGGTCAGGTTATTTCCGTTCCTGCGTTCCTGATTGATCATTCAGTCTCTCCTCCTTCTGCGACATTAAACGCAAGACGCTCTAAATGCCGTTTTACTCCGTAAGTAACACCCGCCAGCTTGAATTTTCAAAACTCTCCCGAAGGAGCGCCAGCTCTTTCTTTCCAAGTTTTTTCAATTCTTTGGGGATTTTTCCACCAGTTAGGAAATAGCGAAGGGAGAGAAGCAAAACTCCCGGCTTCGACTCCTCATCCAGTTCCAACTCCTCCGGGAACACGGCATCCAGAATCCAGACGGCGGCACCGCCTACCTGAGTCAGCTCTCCCGCCCAGCGCAGCACCGTTTCCAGCGGATCGCCTGGAATTTTTTGTGCAACCATTTCCAAGAGATCATCACGGCGTTCCAGATTCAGCAGTAGAGCCAGGAAGAAGCGGTGCTCCACATCCTCGATGCTGCCGCGCATCGCTACAATCCCATCCCGGCGAAGAATCTCCTCCAAAGTCGGCACGACGGGGGTAGCGAGAGAGTCATGTTTCTGCTCAAAAACCTCCCAGATCATCTCCCAGGCTCCGAGGTTGCGCAGATGGGTGATGCAATTTTGCAGGATGAAAAATCCCCGCTCAAAATCGAGCCGCTCCACCATCTCCAGGACAATCTCGGGGTACTCAGGATCATCCGTGCGTTCCAGCACATCGAGTAACTGTTTGCGACGATTGGTCAGCGTGTCGCTCTGCACCGGATCGACGGCAATGTGCGGCGGCAGATAGGTGAACTGGGGGCCTGTCCCCGGATCGGAATGAGTACGAAGCACCACCGTCACCGAGGGAGTCTCCAGATGAAACAGGGAGTGCATCTCAGTGCGTCCCGAAATGATCGGCACCGTACGCCCGGTTTCCAGCAACTCTGCCTTCTTGAGCCGCAGATTGCCGATGCGGAAATGCGGGGTGATCGACTCGGCATCTTCAAAAGAAAATTCCGAATGAATGCTCGATCCGTTCATCACATGAAAGGCCCCTGAAAATTCGTGCTGATGAATGTCGGTCGTCCCATCAAGCCAGAAAAGAAGTTGGATGTAGAACTTCGGGCAGTCATAGACGATCAACTCCGGCTGCCCAAATCCAGAGGCCGACTGATACGGCTGCTCATCGGAAAAGAGAAATTCCCGGATCAGCTCCTCCAGATCGACATGATCGGCGGGAGGCTGCTCCTCAAGCGCCGTGGTCGCAATCTTGGGAAAGGCAGTGAGAGAGAAATTCTCCTCCTGCCAGCGCTCATAAACCAGCCTACCAAGATCAGAGAAAAAGGAATTCATGGGTTAGCAGCCTGTCGGACTTAGAGCGGACAGGCGAGTGCGTTCTCAAAATGCTGCAGATCAAAATCTGGCCAATATTCGTCTCTGACATAGAAACTCTGCGACTAGCTGGGTCTTCACCCCATAGAATAGCTTTCAGAGGGAGTTTATGGTGAAGGTTTGCAAAAGTAACACTAGCTTCTTCCCATGTTCCAACGACTCATCACGACCTCTGCTCTGCTGCTCTTGAGCGTCCACGCAATCCTTGCGCAGACCGAAGTGCGGCGAGCCATCCCTGTGTCACAGACTCAGGAGGCGCGTGTTGATATCAATGATCTAGCGCGGTTCATTGCCGGAATTCAGCCCCCGGCAGACAGCCCTCTTGCCAGTCTTGCGGCAACGCCGGAATGGAACGCCTTTGCCGCCGAGATGAATGCACGCTGGCGCGCCTTCGGTGCCGGTCGCCTGCAGCCGATCCGCAACTGGCGGGTTGCAGCCATGAGCGGAATCCGCCCGTCCACTCTCTTCTATCCATTCAGCGGGCCCGATTTTATTTACGCCGAAACGCTCTTTCCTGGGGCTGACCGGTATATTTTATGCGGACAGGAACCGGTAGGCGAACCGCTCTCGATGGGAAAGATGGAGCCACTTTCCCAATCCCTCGGAAGGGTGCAATCGTCGTTAAAAACACTGCTGGAAACCGGTTATTTCGTGACCCAGGAGATGCGGTCTGACCTGAAAACTCAGGGAACACTCCCCCTTCTCTGCGTCATGCTTGCGCGCTCCGGCGACCGTATTCTCTCGATCAATCAGGATGCGGGACATGCCGAGATCCATTTCCTCCGGGCGGGAGATGGACACCCCTGCTCGTTGTATTACTTTTGCGTCAACCTGCGGAATGAGGGGATCGGAAAGGGAGGCTTTGTGAATTTTGTGAAACAGTCCCGACCCGGAGCCGCCTATATCAAGGCGGCATCCTATCTCCTGCACGAACCCGATTTTTCCACACTCCGCGACCTCCTACTCTCTTCCTGTCAGGTCATCGTGCAGGACGATTCCGGCATTCCGTTGCGTTACTTCGATCCGAGCCGTTGGAACATGCGTCTTTATGGAACCTACATTCCTCCGCTCGATATTTTTAAACAATACTACCAGCCTGGACTGGCGGAACTTTACAGGAAAACAACAACCTTGCCGCTCGGTTTCGGGATCGGTTATCAGTGGAATCCGAGAGACGCCAATCTGGTTATTTACAGCCGAAAGTAGGACTACTCTACAAGATTCCCGAACGGCCTGCCACATCCTTCACATAAACCCCGATCAACGGACGCGGATAAGGGGTGTTCGAAATGAAATCGCTTGCATAGCCCGAGTCCGTGCGCAGCTCCACATGGCCAGCATCAGCTCCCCCGTAAACAATCACGGCACCCACCGGGGCGTCTCTGGGGTCGGTCACCGGCAGTTTCCGGAATCCGAATTTGCTACAAAGTTCCTCGCCGGCTTGTTTTGCCCAGGGCGACTCGGGGCGTTTTGCAACAACCCCGGCGTCGAGCAGCGCATCCTTCACAAAATGCCAGCAACGCCAAGTTGGCTTCGAGTAAGCCCGGCTCGCAGCGATCTCGGCGGCCCGGATCATGCGCCGGTCGTATTTCACCAGAGGAGCGGGGCGTCCAAACAGCGCCAGCGAATGCGATGGTCTGCTCCAGAGAACTCCGTCACCCTCCTTAGAATCGTCGGCGTGGATCACCGGCGTTGTGACCAACGCCGTGAAGAGGCACAGAGATAAAAAAGAGAAGGGGCGGTTCATGAGACGGAAGTCACAGTAAGAGCATCAGCAGACAAAGCAAACGGTTATTGGCCTCCCTTGATTTCCAAAGCACTCAGGAAATCAGGAAATTTAGTCCTAAAGGCGATGCTCCGATGAAATCAGCGTTTCTCAGCATTTCTTAAGGAGGGAGGCAATCCAGGTGAGCGGATTATGGCTCCTGGCAGCTTTCTTTTGCGAGAGTTCCAGCTGATCGAGCGCCCAGAGGAAAGCCGACTGAAGTTCCTCATAGGAGGCAAAGCGCTTCTCCGGTTGGGGCTTCAGCATTCGATTCACCAGCGCCGCCGTCTCTGGGAGGAGATGATATTTTTTACAGGAAAGTTTGACGGGAACTGTTTTGAGCTGGTGCAGTTCTTTCAAGGATTTTCCGTCGGTGGCATAGGGAGGCTCTCCGGTCAGGGCATGGTAGAGTGAGCCTCCAAGCCCATAGAGATCGCTGCGAAAATCGCCGTTTTCCCCAGCCAAGATTTCCGGCGCCACATAATCGGGTGTCGCCATGAGGTGGGCTTCGAAGGGAGCCACAAGCGTCACTTCCTCAGGCGATTTCAGATTCTGCGCGAGGCCGAAATCGCCGAGCTTTGCCCCACCGCTCGGGCTGTAGAGGATATTGGCCGGTTTGAGATCGCGATGAATGATCCCCTTGGCATAGGCGGCGGAGAGGGCCTTCAGGATCTCCAATCCGGTCTCTAGAACTCTGCGTTCGCTTGGCTTTTCCCCCGACTCGATCTGATCATGCAGGGAACCGCCTTCCATGATTTCCATCACGAGACACACCCCATGCTCATCCTCCTCCAAAGCGATCACCGGCACCACCCGTGGATGCTGAATCAGGGCGGCAAATTTCGACTCGTTCCTAAAAAGCAGGAGATGCTCCTCGTAATCGGGGTGCGATTTTTCCAGAATTTTTAGAGCCACTTCCTCTGACTTCTCACTCTCTGGAGCGGCCAGACGACGCCCTCGAAAGACTCGTCCACTCCCACCCTGCCCGAGGACTCCGAGCAGCTCATAAGCACCATAGCGCTTGCGCACTCGCATCTCGCAGAGACATCGCGGACACTTGACCAGGGAGAACAAAACCTCCTCCGTCACATCCAGAAGGAGGCCGCACGCGGGACACGCCTCCTCTGTTTGTTCGGGGGATAAGTGCGTCATCGGTTGACCATACCGCCAGGAACCCCCATCTTACAAGTGGCACGCGCCTCAAGCCTTGCACTCACCTATGTCCCATTCCGCCATTCACGAAATCACCGCCACCGAAGAGGATCGCCGCCAACGCGTCGATATGGTTCTTGTCCGCAATCTACCAGAGTTTTCCCGCTCCAAGCTTCAGGCACTCGTCAAATCAGGCCGCGTCACGCTGCGGGGCAATCCCGTGCGCAATAATGACGAGGTACAGCCGGGGGATGTCTTTATCGTCGAAGAAGAACCACCCAAGCCGCCGCTCGGAGCGCGTCCTGAAAATATCCCACTGGAAATCCTGCACGAGGATGAAGACCTCATCGTCGTCAACAAACCAGCTGGCATGGTCGTCCACATCGGAGCCGGTCATGAAGAGGGAACTCTCGTCAATGCACTCCTCCACCATAGCGGAGTTCTCTCCAGCGGCTCGGAAGAACATCGACCCGGCATCGTTCACCGTCTCGACAAGGAGACCAGCGGTTGCATCGTCGTGGCAAAAAATGACCAGACGCACGCCGCACTCTCCCAGCAGTTTGCCGACCGGCTGGTGAAAAAAACCTATCTTGCCATTGTCCGAGGCAGACCTCGTCATTCCAAGGGAACCGTCGATCTCTCCATCGGACGCCATCCTGTGCAGCGTCAGAAAATGACCCCGCGCCGTGCCCCCTCAGGTCGTGAAGCGGTGACCGATTACGAAGTCCTCTCCACTTACGAAAACCACAGCCTGATCGCCTGCATGCCCCACACCGGGCGCACCCATCAGATCCGCGTTCACTTGCAGCACCTCGGACATCCGATTCTCGGCGATCCCCTCTACGGCAAGCGGGACAACTTTGCACGCCATCTCCTGCACGCCTGGAAATTGGAATTCACGCATCCGAAAACCGGAGAGTTCCTCTGCTGCAAGGCTCCGCTTCCTGCCGATTTCAAACTCGTCCCCCTGCCTCCAAGCAAAGACTGAGTCATCTCATGGAGACTGAAAATTCCTCCTCCCCGCTCTCCTTTGAGGAGGCCTTGGCAACATCCCTTCCAGTTCTGCAAGGGATGAAAAAGAACCTGCGCGGCGCGCCCAAAGCCTCCCGCTCGAGCCTGGAGCGCCTGCTTGTCGCCCAGCAACTCCCAGAGAGCAAGAAACCAGAACTCAGCACTCAACAGTCAGCAAACCATCCCACCACGATGCCATCTCCGATCTCCCAACTCCCATCTCCCATCTCCCAAGACAATAGTCTGTCCGCTACGACCGACAACAGTCTGTCCGCTACGACCGACAACAGTCTGTCCGCTACGACCGACAACAGTCTGTCCGCTACGACCGACAACAGTCGGATTGCCAAACTGGAAGTCCTTAAGCACAACATCCTCACCTGCACCCGCTGTCCCAACCTTGTCGCCAGCCGCACCCAGGTCGTTTACGGAGTCGGCAATCCCTTTGCCGAACTTCTCTTTGTCGGCGAGGCTCCCGGCGAGGAAGAAGATCTGCGCGGCGAACCCTTCATCGGCAGAGCCGGCCAGCTCCTGACCAAGATCATCAACGCGATGGAATACACGCGCGACGATATCTTCATCGCCAATATCCTCAAATGCCGCCCCGATATGCCAGCCGGGGAGTCAGGCAATCGCAAGCCGAAGCCCGCCGAGATGGCCACCTGCCTGCCGTGGCTCACCCAGCAAATCGACCTCATCAAGCCCAAGGTCATCGTCGCCCTGGGACTCACCGCCGTTGAAGGACTCCTTGGAGAGCCGCGTACCATGCGCGATGTCCGGGGCAAATGGCTGGACTATCATGGAGTACCGCTGATGCCGACCTATCACCCCGCCTACCTCCTGCGCAATCAGACCCTGGCTGAGAAACGCAAAGTCTGGGAGGACATGCTCCTCGTTCTGGAAAAGCTGGGCCGTCCCATCAGCGCCAAACAGCGCGGCTACTTCCTAGAAAAAGGAACCTGAAAATCGGCCACAAGAGGCACAAGAAGCACATAAAAACGGGAGACTTTCCTCACCCCATCCCTTTCTAGGCTCCTTATTGAAATCCGTGGTTCAAAATTTTCCCAAGCTTCCAGACGGCCATTCAACCCGTAAGCCACCAGGACAACAGCATTCCTGTGGTTCCCTCCCGGAGCGAGTGTTTCGAACAGCCTTCCATTGGGTCGTCATCACCCTCTGCCGCTACCTCTTTCTCCTCACCTGCAAGGTCAGGGTCGTGCAGCTTGCACCGATCCCGCGCAAGGGGCCGCTCATCATGGCTTCCAATCACATCAGTCATTTCGATCCTCCGATCTTCAGCGGATTTTTCCCCCGCCGAATCGACTGGCTCGCTATGGAGGAGATGTTTCGCTCCCCTTGGGGAAATCGGATCTTCACCGCACTGAATTGCATTCCAGTAGATCGCAGCGGTTCAGATCGGACATCTTTGCGTCAAGCCCTCGCCCGACTCGCCGAGGGTCGGGTTGTCGGCATCTTCCCAGAAGGAGGCATCCGCGCCGGAGCAACATCCATCCTCAACGGAGCCGCCGCGAAACCGGGTCTCCCTGCCCTCAGCATTCATTCAGGCGCTCCGATCATCCCCTGCCTCCTCCTCGGCAGCGATCGCCTCTATCACAAATCGAGCTGGAAGCGCCGCACATCCCTGATCCTGATCTTTGGCAAAGCCATCCATCCCCCAGAGAAACAGGAACGAAATGCTGCTGCCCGCGCTCATTTTTCCGACAAGATCACAGAGTCCTTCATCACCCTAAAAGGGGAAGCCATGACCCGTTTCAACCTCTCCCCGGAAGACCTCCCCCAGACACCACAGGCGAGAAAGGGAGAGCAGATGTGAAGAAAGCTGAGTAATGGAACGCGGTAAAGGGGCTTGATCGGATGCCCCGCTTAACCCAAGTCTCTTAAAACAAGAGCCAAATTTACCAAAAACCGGCATTTTATCCTCCCGATAATTCGTAACCCGCTGATAATTAAGGATTGTTATTTTCAAAGTCCGTTTGTAGTGCCTAATTCATACATCTGCTCTTGATTTCTTTTCGACAGAGCGCCATACATCACCCTGATGTATTTCCGTACCAAGAGAGTCAAAGGCACAGCCCTCGTCTAGCTACTGGAATCCTACCGCAACGCCGAGGGAGAGCCCCGGCAGCGGGTGATGGCTTCCCTTGGAGACGCCAGCCTGCCGGAAATAGCTGTCTCCCGCCATGCCGAGAGAATTTGCATATCCCTCCTTGGCAAGATCCCGCACCATTTGGAACCACTTCACGGCATCAGCGTCGTTATTCTTTAAGGCCAGCTTCCCAAGCATGAAGGCAGCCCAGACACTCCGGTAGTGTCGTTCACTGGCGGGGTGCTGAAGAAGTTGTTCCCATGCCTTCTTGGCCTCGTCCCAATGATCCTTGCCACGAGCATACGCAAACGCGCCTTTGTGATAGTCGGCACCAAGGAGAATACTTCCGAGAGGCACAAGGGCGCGGCCCGAGCCCTAGAGGGCTGAGCATCTTGTGCATTGTGCGGCTAACTTTCCGATTGCCTTGGATTCATGAGATGCTGTGCCAAGGCTCGGGGGTAGCGAGGTTTTAACCAACTCCAGAGCAGAAAGGCCAGACCGACTGCAATCATGAAGAGTGAGAGAAACTGCCCCCGTGTGAGCACACCGGTCAGAGGCGCATCAGGCTCACGGAAACATTCCCCACCAATGCGCACGAGCGCATAGGCGAGGAAAAAGATTCCGCTCAGCGCCCCGTCAGCCAGACGCACTCGCGTCCGCAATGTCCAGAGCAGCAGAAAAAGAAACACCCCCTCCAGTCCTGCCTCTACAAGCTGAGAGGGATAGCGGGGCGAGAGCACGCTGCCGAGATAGTCACGCAGAGGAGCCGACGACCGCACATTCGCAATGATTGCCTCGGGCGAAGAAAAGGCGGGATTAATCGCCACCGCCTGATCAAGCACTCGTTCCAACTTCTCCCGCGGATAAAAAAGAATCTCTTTAGGAAACTGCATGGCCCAAGAAGCATCCGTGACCCTGCCGTAGAGTTCCCCGTTGATGAAGTTGGCGCAACGACCAAAGAAAACTCCCACCGGCCCGACGACCACGAGGTTATCGGTCAGGTTACAAAAAGAGATCCGGTGATGGCGTGCATACCAGAGTGTGTAGAGCGTCAGTCCAATAATGCCGCCATGGCTTGCCATCCCGCCATCCCAGACCTGAAAAATGACGAAGGGATGATGGAAGAAACGATCGGTATCGTAGAAAAGCATGTAGCCGAGCCTGCCGCCGATCAGCACGCCAAAGAGCGCTGCCATTGTGATGAAGTCGGCCACCTGGTTGGGTTGCAGATCGGAAAAGCCGCGCAACGCCAGCCGCCGGTAAAGAAAAATGCCGATCACAAATCCCGCCAGGTAGGCCATTCCATACCAGCGAATACCAATCCCTCCGCTGAAATGAACCAGAAAGGGACTTAGATCATCAATGTAGTAAGCCAGGAGCATCACGGTACAATCTTCTCGAAGTTCGCTTTATGCAGCAATTTCTTTGACATGAAATCGCTATCAACCGCTATGATGCTCAAATCGTGAACCGATTCCTTATCCCCCTCGCCCTTCTCCTTGTGATGCTGCTCTCGCTGGCCTTCACTTCCTGCACCACCATTGAAAATCGGAGAGATCTCTATTTTCAGCAAACCGTCTGGGGACCTTATACCCGGATGCTTCATCACGGCATTCCCAAGCCGACTCCGGCTCCTGCTGAGTCCTCGGATGGCAGCTCTGATGGCAAGAGCGTGATCAATCCTCAATAACAACAATCCTCAATAACAAAAAAGCCCCAGCAGTCAAAACTGCCGGGGCTTTTTCGTATCAGGAAAGCAGGCTCCTGCCTCCTTGCTCACTCCTACTGAGGAGGTGGTGGCAGCGGGGCGCCTTGTCCACCATCCCCCTTGGGAGGACGGATTTTTTCCAGCAGAGGTCCGATGGTTGGATCAGCCTTGAGCAGGGCATCATGCATCGCCTTGTGCAGGGTCTCCATGGCAGCCTGACGATCCTGTGGCGAGGTGGAGCTCTTCATGGCCTGCTTGGCAGCCTCGACGGCAGGGTCATTTTTGGTCGCTTCATGAGCGGCCTTGAGCTGGGCCTTTTCCGCATCGGTCAGATTAGCAAACCCTGGTGGCAGGCCATGTCTCTCCTGCTTGCGGTCAGGTATCGTTGCGGAATTTGTTGCCGAACTATTCGTCTGAGCGGGTCCCTCGGGATGACGCGGTTCATGTCCCCATTTCGGAGGGGTGATTTTATCCAGAATCGTCCCAATGGTGGGATCGGCCTTGAGAAACGCATCATGCATTGCCGCGCGAGCCTTCTCCATGGATTCAAAGGCATCCTTCATATTCTGCTCCAGTGAGGGATCCTGAGCGATCGCCTTGTCATGGGCAGCTTTGAGCTGGGCCATTTCCGCGGGAGTCAGTTTCGCCATGGATCCGCCGCGATGCTCACCGGGCGGTGGAGGAGGGGGCGGTGTATTGGTGCTATTGCTCGTCTGCGCGGAGAGGCTCGGAATCAGCAACGCCGTGATCGCGAAGAGGGGAAGGAGAGCTTGAGGGTGTTTTGTGATTTTCATCAGTTGGTAGAACACCCCCTCCTCCAAAAAGTTTTGGTTTTTCAACCAATATTCATGCGCCGAGTCTACAGATCTTCTGGCGTGCTGAGCAATTGGGCAACGCGTTGAAGGAGTCGTCCGGCGGCACCGCCGTCAAGCACACGGTGATCGAAGCTGAGTGTGAACTGGGCTTCGGTGACGGGGACAAACTCTTTTTTCTCGACATCCCAGAATGGGGTGATCTTGCCGACTCCAATACCCAGAAGCAGCGACTGTTCAGGAAGAGGGATCGGAGTTGCCATGGTCAGTCCAAAGACACCGTAATTGGTAATCGTTGCAATCGATCCCCCCGTATCCGAACCGGGCAGACGACGGGCGCGAGCCAGTTCGACCAGACGATTGTAACGCTCCACAAGATCGGCCAGAGGGAATTGATCGGCATGACGGATCACTGGAACCAGCACTCCATCCTCCGCCTCGACCGCAAAACCGATATCGATGGAACGGGGGTGAATCAGGCGCTCGCCGATCAAACGGCCAGCCGTGGCGGGCATTTCGGAAAGGGCAATCGAAAGTGCGCGCAGGGCATAGAGAGCCGGTCCAGCCTTGACGGGCTGCTGCTTGCGATGAGCAAGAAGGGTGTCGAGCTGTACGGGCAGCACCACCGTGGCAAGCGGACGCGTCCAACTGCGACGCATGGCATCGGCAACAGCAACGCGCATGGACGAGGCTGGTGAAATGGTATTGCGCTCCAGATCCTGGAGGAAGCGCTCGAGATCATCAATGGTCACGCGACCTCCGGCTCCGCTACCGGCGACTCCGGCCAGATCGGCGGCGTGAAGTCCCAACTCTGCCATCCTGGCTTTCATGCGAGGGGAGAGGAAACTGGCTCCTCCGGCATGAGCAGGAACGGGCAATCCGCTGACCGTGGGCTTGACTAATTTTTTCCCGGAGGAAGCACCATCGGTATTGGGAGATTGTTTTTTCTTGGGCTGCTCGACCGGTGGAGGTGGGGCATCGTTGAGTCCGAGACGCTCGGCATCTTCTTCGCTGATTTCGAGATAACCAAGTGTGGCACCAACGGCGTAGCTCTCGCCAATGACAGCGGTGAGTTCTTTGAGGATACCGCCGCAGGGAGCGGTCACACCCATCACCGCCTTGTTTGTTTCGACCTCCAGCAAGTCAGTGTCGGCTTCCACCCTCTCTCCAACGGAAAAGGCGGCACTCACGAGGGTGGCCTCAGCAATCGACTCGCCAAGCTGAGGCATAATGATTGGCAGGAGCGGCAGTGAGCTTTGAGGTGAGGGTGATGGGAACATGACGGTTATAACTCCAGAAGTTGACGCAGGGAATTGGCGACGGAAGAGGCTGTAGGACGATGGGTTCCCCAGAGTGCGGGGTGATAGGGGACAGGTGTCTCGCGAGCATTCAAGCGCTGAGGGGGCGCGTCCAGCAGTCCAAATCCTTCGGTGGCCACACGGGCAATCACCTCCGCTGCCACACCACCCCAAGGCCAGGCTTCGCTAACCACAAGGAGGCGGCCCGTACGAGCCACGGATGCTAGGATTGTGTCGGTGTCGATCGGTTTGACAGATCGGAGATCGACCACCTCAATGTCATAGCCGTCATGCACAAGCTCCTCCGCTGCGGCTAGGGCTTCATGCAGCATGGCGCTGTAGGCCACGACGGTGGCATCGCGTCCCGGACGCGCAATCCGAGCTTTCCAAAAGGGGAGCGCCTCTTCGGGGAGCTTCTCCGCCTTGAGATGGTAGTAGAGAAATTTGTGTTCGCAGAAAATAACAGGATCATCAAGTGCGACAGCTTCCAGGAGCATCGTGTAGGCATCCTCGACGGTCGCGGGGGTCATGACGACCAAACCTGGATAATGCGCGTAGAGCGCCTCCATGCTCTGACTGTGAAAAGGGCCTCCCCCGGGAGTGCCTCCGCTCGGAAGTCGGACCACCATCGGACAAGAAATGCCCGTGCGGTAATGCAATGTCGCCGCTTGGTTGACAATCTGATTCAGGCCACAGGTGGAGAAATCAGCAAACTGCATTTCGACGATGGGCCGCATTCCCTCGATAGCTGCACCGATGGCCATTCCAACCATGGCATCCTCACTGATGGGGGCATCCAGCACGCGTCCTGGGAATTCCTTGGCAAGATTTTTGGTTGCCTTAAAGGCTCCGCCAAATCCTCCGATATCCTGACCGTAGATGAAGACGCGAGGATCCTCGGCGAGGGCTTTTTGCTGGGCTAGTCGAATGGCTTCTAGATAGGTGATATTCATTCCTCATCCTCCCCGGAGAGATTTCTGCCGACCACGGAGAAGGCATTCCAATCCTCCTCCGCAGGGTCGGGTGCCGGTTCTCTTAAAACTTTGGCCGATGTTTCTTCGACCTCTTTTTCCACGATGGTGCGCCACTCGGAAAGCTCCTCTTCGGAAATCCATCCGTTTTCAAGCAGCGCCTGCTGCGCGAGATCGAGACAGTCGCGGCCCAGCGGCGATTCCTTGAGTGCTGCGGGAATGTAGGATGCATCATCATGCTCCCCATGACCGACCAGACGCAGCAGATCGGCCACCACAAGCTGCGGCCCCTCACCGCCTCGCGCGGCGGCGACAGCGTCGCCGAGGACTTTCAGACAATCGATCAGATCGTTGCCAATCGCCCTGCGCCCCGTCATTCCATAGGCGGCTGCGCGCGTGATCATATCGTCACAGGCAAACTGGCGATCATTCGATGTGGAATAAGAAAACTGGTTATTCGCCACGACAACGACAAGCGGCAGCTTTTCCACGGCAGCCATATTCATTCCTTCGTGGAAACTTCCGGTGGAGGTGCCCCCCTCACCGATACAGGTGGCTCCGACAATGCCGGTTTCGCCACGGAATCGCTTGGCCATCAGGCTCCCGCAGACCGTGGAGACCATCGCTCCGAGATGGCTGATCATCGCGTGATAGCCCTCCGAGGGACGGCCACGGTGGATATTTCCATCACGACCACGCATGGGTCCGAGCGAGGAACCAAGATAGGTGCGCAGGGTGTCGAGAATCGTGTCGCCAAAGGCAAGCCTTCCCGCCTGATCCCGGATCAGGGGGGCATAGATGTCCCCTCGTCGCAGATGAACTCCGAGTGCCACGCTGAGAGCCTCCTGGCCGCGTCCGAGAAAGACACCACCGACGATTTTACCCGAACGGTAGAGGGCTGCCAGCTTCTCCTCCAGAACGCGAGCTTCCAACATGAGGCGGAAGGATCGCCTGGCGATTTCCTTAGTCACCCGCCCCGCCCCTCCTTCATGACCCGATGCCACCTTGTTTCCAAGGGATTGAGAGATGCGATTAAGGACAGGACTGGAACCCTTGGTCATGAGGTGAAGGAGTATAAGTGGGAAAATTGAAAAGAAACAACTCGGGAGTACGCCCCTCTCATTCGATTGCTCTCAGATTGCGATGAAATCGTTGATACCATCTAGACTTCTAATGATGAGGCAGCGACTTGCAGAGCAGAAAGAGAAAACCGACGAGCACTCCCAGGAGTAGATAAAATTGCACTCTTGCTGCACGCTCCTCGGGACGAGTCCTCCGGCGTTGGGTCGAGGAATTGCGACCTGCCGGAAATCGCTTGTCCCTCGGACGACTAAAGCAATCCGCAGTCGTCGCGGTTGTCACGGCGCGCATACGAATCATCTCGCGCTGTTTGCGTTCCTGCTCCTCGATCTGGCGGGGAAGTTCGGCGACGCGTCGTTGCATCTCCTCTTCCTGCTTCTTGAGCTCAAGTTCGCGCAGCCGGATTTCTTCCAGCTCTCGACTTAGCCGCGAGCGATCAGCGAGAGGGGCGACGGCAGGTTTTCTGATTGGGCGCGATCCGCGCCGACCAGATGGTGGGTGAGAAGCCATGCAACAGAGTGCTGTTAAAAAATGATTGATTTGTTTTCGTTCAATCCTATCGCGCCTATCGAGGAGCGGCAGTCAGAAGATGCCAGACCCAGATAAAGAGCGTAATGAACCCCAGACTCAGGAGCGGCAGCGTGAAGGCCAAGCCATTGCGCAGCCAATACATAAAGCCAGCATCGCCACCCTCGTGAAAGAATCCATCCTCTTCATCAAGCAAGGCAGGTTCGATCTCGGAAGAGGGGGAAATTTTAGCGTGGGAACGCGCATAGGCCGAACGGGCATCATCGACTGTGCCCAGAGCACGGGTCAGCTCCTTGGGAAGATCGCGGCCATTCCAAGATTTGGGATCAATCGCATCGAGATTGTGAAGATGCTCGGCAAAGGACTCCTGAATGGCATTGAGTTGCTCGAGGCGGCGCTGAGCCTCCTCTGTCTCGCGCTGAACGACGACAATGGCGCGAGCCAACTTGTCAGCCATTTCATTGCGTCCATGCTCAAGTTCCTCCTGCTTGCGCGTGAGTTCCTCGAGACGAACTTTTTCTTTTTCGATTTGATTTTGACGCTCGCGCAGCTGCACAAGTTCGGATTGAGCACGCTTGACCTGATTTTGAAGTTCCTCAGCCGAAGGGCTCTCTAGATCCAATAACTCGTCACCATTGTTTGGAAAGTCTGACATACCACTATATGTAGCGTAGTTATGCAAATCTGACCCGAAAAATCTTCCATTAGGGGGATCTTTTTAGAAAAGGAAGTTTCACCTTTCACCAAAAAGTGCTGATCCGACTCTCACCAAGGTGGCACCTTCCTCCACGGCCACTTCATAATCACCGCTCATTCCCATGGAAAGTGTCGCGAGAGGAATTCCTGACTGCCGTGCAAAGTTGTCACGCAATTCCCTTAGTTTTGAAAAATAGGGACGCGCCTCCTCCTGCTCCCGCGCGAGTGGCGCCATCGTCATCAACCCCTCCACCTGGAGTCGGGGAAGCACCAGAAGCCCCTCCAATTCTCTCTCCAGCATTTCCGGCGCAAATCCCTGCTTACTCCCCTCTCCGGAGACATTCACCTCCAGCAGGACGCGAGGGAAAAGTCCCAATTCAGCCGCGACGCGATCGATATCCCGCGCAATTTCAAGTGTGTCAATGCCATGCAGAAATTCAAAGTGAGGCAATGCCTTACGCACTTTGTTGGACTGAAGATGTCCGATGAAATGCCAGCGCAGACGCGAGGGCAGACTTGGAATTTTTACAAGGGCTTCCTGCACGCGACTCTCCGCAAAAAGTTCCTGTCCCGCCTCCTCTGCGGCCTCCCGCACAGCTTCTGCCGGATGTCTCTTGGAAACGGCCACCAGCTCCACCTCCGAGGGATCGCGCCCCGCACGCTCCGCAGCCGCAGAAATTTTTCCGCGAACCAAATCAAATCTTTCCATCAGCGTCGTCATAGGTAAGAGAGTAACCCATGAATCTGCATAATAAATCGCATAATGCGCACTGCGCTAACCGCGACGATCGGCAGTAGCCACCATCACCATGAACATCGAAAGCTTTAAAGTATTCTGCGACCTTTGCGACGCAGGCAGCTTCTCTCGTGCGGCGGAAGCAAGCGGCATCACCCAGAGCGCAGTGAGCCAACAATTACGCGCTGTTGAAAAACAGTTCGGGGTACCTCTTGTCGATCGGGGGACTCACTTTTTCAGACTCACGCCGGAAGGCCTTGTCTATCTGGAAGCCTGTCGCGACATTCTCGCCCGCTACGATAGCCTCGGAACCAGCTTCCGCATTGCCCGTGGCGCCCTTGATGGCGAACTCCGCATCGCCAGCGTCATCAGCATTGCTCTTCACAATCTTCCTCCCATTCTCAAAAAATTCCGCAAGACCCATCCCGGCGTGGAGGCCAAAGTGGATTACCGCAAAGCCGAAGAGATTTACAACTCCGTGGAGGATGGCCGCGCCGACCTGGGACTGGTCGCCTATCCCAAAGCACGGCCAGGACTGCGTGCCATCACCTGCTGGCAGGAACGACTCGTGCTTGCACTCCCTCCAGGACACGCACTTTGTGGCAAGCGTCCCATCAATCTGAGCCAACTCCAGGATCAGCGTTTTGTGGGTCTCGCCCCCGAGATTCCGACGCGTCGGCATCTTGATAAAGTTTTCCGCAAAGAGGGGGTGCGCATCACCTACCTGGCCGAACTCGACAACTTTGAAACCATCAAGGCCGCCGTCATTGCAGAGCAGGCCATCGCCGTGGTTCCCGAATCCTCTGTTCATCAGGAAGCGAGACAGGGAATTCTGTGCATGAGAGAGATCGCTGCCGAGCGGATGTGGCGTCCGATGGGGGCCATCACGCGCCGTCCACTTCCAGAAAAGGCGGCGCTGCTCGAATTTCTCAGCCTCCTCACCCCGCGTGCCAAGGCCCTACTTCCCCCTGCATAAAGGCTCCAAACAATAGATCGTGAGAGAAAAATGAGGCCGCCACTCCCTGAGAAATGAGGGGGTATCTCATCTCAAGCGTGCATCTTTTGAATTTTGTGTCAGATTGGTTCCTATTATGTCCCGTCGTCGTCCCGTATTTTCGCTCGCTGCCGTCGCAGCTCTTTCGCTAATCCCAAGTCTCTCCGCGCAAACATCTGTTGCAACCGTACCGAGCAACAGCATAACTCAGCCTCCGCAGCAACCGATTACTGCCCCGGCTACCGTCACCACACCAGCGCCACAAATCCCATCTCCAACGCCCGCAGCAGCCAGCTCTCCCGCCATGGGAATGCAGAAGCCCCAGGCCGGAGCATCTGGGGTTGAACGCAGCAGCTACTCCTCCGTCCATGTCGATGGCCCCTACATTGCCATGACCTTTGACGACGGCCCAAATGCCACCTTGACTCCGAAGCTCCTTGATATCCTCAAGGAGCGCCACATCCATGTCACCTTTTTCGTCCTTGGCCAATGCGTCAAAGAACATCCTGAGATCCTCCAGCGCGAAATCGCGGAGGGGCATGAAATCGGCAATCACACCTGGGATCATCTCCCTCTGACAAAAGTCGTCTCCAAAGAAGGGGGCCTGAACCATGAAATCGCCGACACCTCGGCCCTCATTAAGGAAGTCTCGGGCAAGCCTCCCGTGATCCTGCGTCCTCCCTATGGAGCGACCACTCCCCGACTCAGCCGAGCCATTGAGAACCAATACGGACTGAAAGTCATCCTCTGGTCCGTCGATCCCGATGATTGGAAAGATCCCGGCGCATCAGTTGTCGAATCGCGCATTCTCAACGGATGGAAAGATAGCGGCGGAGCGAAACCCGGCGCGATCATCCTCTCCCACGACATCCACAAGGGAACTGTGGAAGCCATGCCCGCCACCCTGGATGCGCTTCTGGCAAAGGGTTACAAATTCGTCACCGTCTCCGAGCTGATTGCCTTGGAAAAGAGTCCAACACCGACACCCTCCAAGAAACCCTAATCCCTCCCATCAGACGGTTTCCTTACCATCTCGATAATTCTATCCCACGCCCAGTCGATGTGCGTGCCGACTCCATCCAGGGGAATCATCTGAGTGTGTGGCAGAGGGGATAATGGGGTCAGGCAACAATTCTTGACAGATTCATCATTCATACAAATACATCATCAAAGTCTGCCTTAGCGACTTCCCCAGCTTCGCCATCCCTCTTTGAATTCCAGAAGCATCCAGGAGGCCAGGGCGCGGATCATGATCTTTAAGAGATGGATCGCATTGAAATTAAATCCCGCAAAGAGATCGCGTTGATGCGCGTTGTGGCAGCCAAAACTTCCTAACTCACGGCGCTTCCTCCCCATGGCGGCAAGTCGCCGATTGTAACAACGCATTAGGGCAAAGACCGGATACGCACGCGACGCGACAAAAGGCAAATCGGCAAATCCCTCTTCACCTCCGCTAAATACATGGCGGGCAACAAAAAAATAATAGAACGAAATATCCAGCCGAAAGGCCAAACGCATCAGATCATAATCGCCGATGTAGTCATATTTATTCTGATAGAGGGCCTCGTACATACGCTCATAACAGGTGGCGAATCGCTGATTCATCCCCTCGGACATGCTCTTGTGATCCTCTCCATGACGCCAGGCCATGATCAGCTTGACGGCGGCAAGACTGGAGAAGGCCAGCCAATCCATGCCGGGACTATAAAAGGGATCTAAAAAAGCCATGGCATCACCAACGAGGACAAATCCATCTCCGGAGAAGAGTGTCGAGGAATAGGGGAGATTGCGTCTGAAATTCACATCCCCTTCGACACATTCAGCCCCCTCCATCATTTCATGCGCAGCCGTATGCTCTGAGAGAAAGTTCCGAATTTTTTCTCCTAGCGATCCTCCCTCCTCTGGCCAGCTTGCCTTGCGTTGGTCGAGAACAATCCCAATGCTGGTCTCTCCCCCTTTGAGGGAAATCCACCAGGCCCACCAACCATCACCCACAAAATGATTGGTAGCTGTGCCTCGAATCCCCACATAGCCACTCGCCATTTCAGGATATTTTTTGGCAATCATCTCGTCATCCCAGTCCTTGACCCCGCGCCAACGCGACCAGGCCGAAAGAGTCGGATGATCTTCCTTCTGTCGCCACCAACCCTGCTGTCTCGCCAGGAGTGCACGGACACCCGAGGCATCCACTACCCACCGCGCCTGCAAATCTCTCCGGCCGGACTCGGTATCGAGATGAAGGTGCTGCTCTCCTCCAGTCACAAGCTCGACTGATTTGACGCTCGCCGGGCGTAGAATCTCCACCCCTTCCGCCTTGGCCCGTGAGAGCACTTCCTCGTCGAGTACCACGCGATCGACCAGGAAGGACGGAACCGTGGAGAGATATTTTCCACCCACTTCCGAGCAGCTCCCCAAATCACGGCTCTCATGATTGGAAAACCAAAACCTCAGACCATTCTTACAAAGCTGAGTTTGGGTGAGAAAACGGGTGAGCCCCAGAATACGGCAAAGAAAATAGCCGCTCACCTCCACGGTTGCCTCACCGACACGCCGTTTAAATTCCGTATTTTTCTCGATGAGGAGAATGCGCAATGTCGGATCTTTGCGCTTGAGAAGCAGGGCGGTCGAGGCACCGCTCAGAGCACCTCCGATCACGACAACATCCCACTTTTCACCAGAGTTGATGGTCCCGATATTCTGCATAATCCAGAGCATAATGACTCGACCATGCCTAGGCAACGGGCTAATCCGTATGACCCTCATGCGTAAGTATTGGCTAGCCATCATCCAAGGCCTCTTGTCCCTCATCCTGATTTGGCACCTTTTTGAGAGTCCGACAGTACGGATCGAAGTCTCAAAAGTGTTAGCCAATGCCTCCCCTCAGTGGCTAGCTCTTGGGCTGAGCACCGCGATCCTCACTGAATCACTCTGTGCGGTTCGTTGGTGGTTGATGCTGAGACTCTTTGGGACTCCCGTCAGCCTGGCGCGGGTCTTTGCCTTTTGCGGAGCGGGTCTCTTTTTCTCCTTAGGACTGCCAGGCACTGGTGGGGGCGATGCCTTTCGCATTATCTACCTGATTCGCCTCTACCCAGGACGCAAGCTCCGTGCAGCTCTTAGTGTACTGGCAGATCGACTCTGCGGACTGGTCTCGCTGGTGATTGCATTCGGCCTGACAATGCTTTTTCGCCATCATCTCTTCAACTTTGATCAACCGACACGATCCATCCTCCATGCGGCCTCCTTACTACTCGGCTCCGTCGTGATTCTTGTCTTTCTCTGGTGGCTAACCACCATGCGCCCAGTGCGCTCGCTCTGGCTGCCTTTCAACACCTTTCGTAAAAAGGCTGATCGTTTAAGCTATGTCTTTCCACTCCTGACAAGCAGTCCCAAATTCCTCGTTACCGGAATTCTTACCTCCTGTGCAGCACTTGCCTTCCACTTTAGCACCTATTTCTGCAGCGCTCGTGCTTTTAATATCCAGGTGAAGTTGATTGATATTTTTACGATCATGCCGGTGATCGACACGCTCATTCTCCTCCCCATCACGCTCTTTGGCATCGGATTGAGAGAAACACTTTTTGAACAACTCCTGGGTGGAATGTTTGGCGTACCACATGGTGCAGCCACACTTGCCTCCTTGGGAGGATTTGGACTGCAAGCCACCGTGGCGCTCATCGGAGGACTCCTCATCCCGTTTACCACGCCACCACTCAAGCAACGAGCTAGTGTGCTGGATGGTAAATAGCTGCACCCTCACGAATCGCTTTCGCGAAGAATGATGATAGAAAGTCCGTATGTCCCAACACTGGCTCGTTAAATCCGAACCCTCTGCTTACTCTTGGAGCGATCTCATTCGTGACGGCCGCACGGCTTGGACGGGTGTTCGAAACTTCCAGGCACGGAATAATCTCCGCGCCATGCAGGAGGGGGATCTTGTCCTCTTTTACCACAGCGTCAAAGATCCCTCGGTCATCGGCATTTCCAAGGTAATCCGAGCAGCCTATCCCGATCCGACAGCCACTCAAGAGACTTGGAGCTGTGTCGATCTGGTTCCGGTGGAGCCTCTACCCTCGCCCGTCCCTTTGGCCACGATCAAAGCCGATCCGGCCCTCGCAGAGATCGCCCTGATCAGGCAATCCCGCCTGAGCGTCATGCCGCTCACGGCCAAGGAGTATCAGCACATTGTGAGTATGGGAAAATGGCGTTAAAGCTGACACGCTGAGTCAGAAGGGATCGGGGAAGTTCTCGCGCCAAGACGCCAAGGCGCTAAGAAAAAAGGAGAGAGGAAGGGTAAAACAACCCTCCGATCAACATAGCGCCTCACCCTGTAGCCGCCTGGACGAAGCTGAGGCGTCGGTCTATCAGCACTCAGTCTCCCGTCACGCCCCATGGTTTTAGATGGTTGATGGCTAACTGGTGGAAGAGGGGGCGTTTTTCCGGCGGGAGCTGTTGCTCGATGCGGGTGATGGTGTCGAGGGCAAGTGCTTTGATTTCGCGGGTCGTGTTGGCGCGGATTACTCCAAGCTGATCACCGGTCTGCTCGAGCTCGCGATGGATGGAGGATCGCTCGCCGGGCGTTAATTTCAAATCAGAGGTGAGTTTGGCTTCCGTATGGCTGAGGAAGTTGCGGATCGGCGCGTTGGCCACGGATGGATCACGCAGCGTCGCTTGCAGATGACTGCGTATCAAGAAAGCGGAGCTGCCAATACCGATGATGACGCCGAGGAGGAGGGTGAAGAGCAGGAGCGCCAGAGCCTTAAGCCTGCAGCGGCGGGATGGCGTTGGGGAAGATGCGTGAGCAGGAGAATTCATGGTTCAAGAAATTAGAGCGTTGAGGATAAGGAAAGGGCGAAATTGAGAACAGGGGCGATGCTGAAGAAGAAATAACCAAGTCCGACGGCGCAGAGTGTGACGCCGGCGAGCGTGCCGAGGAACCAGTCGAGACCGAGCAGTGCGCTTAATTCCTCAAGGAAACCGAGAGGCACGGGCGCTGGAAGGGAACGACGGGACTCGGAAAGAATCGCCGCGCGGATGGAAAAACGCACATCCACGGCAGGCGGCTGGCACTGGCTGGCTCGAGCAACGAGGTTCGACCAGCTTTTAAGCTTCGACGGAGGAGTATCCATGTTTGGTAAGGACTTTATTGAGTTTCTTGCGGGCGCGGTAGGCTTTGATTTTGGCATTGGCGCGGCTCCAGGAAAAGTGTCCGGCGATCTCGTTCATGGTCATACCATTGAGGTGAATCAGAGTCAGCAGCATTTGATCTTCTGGAGGGAGTTCCGAGAGCAGTACCTGGGCTTCATCAAGAGCATCGCGCGCCTCCGCATCCTTCTCATCGGAAATGAGATTGCTGGCCTCTGCAAAATCGAGCGCCGTGTTCAGGGGGGAGTGCTTGCGCTTGCGGCAATCCTCCAGACCGGTGGTGACGGCGATACGCTTGAGCCAGTGAATGAATGGCTTCTCGGGTTTCCACTTGGGCAAGGCGTTCCAGGCCTTGAGAAAAGTCTCCTGGACCAGATCTTCCAGGTCGGTGAGATTTCTGGCAAAGCGATGCAGCACTGCGGCAATCAACGATTGATGGCGCAGCACGATGGTGTCGAACGCATCGAGATCCCCGGCCTGGGCGAGCAGGATGAACTCGAGGTCGGGATCGAGAGCCTCAGATGGTGGGGAGTGGGGCATGAAAAGTCGTGAGATCGGCGGCGTCCGGTGTGAACGGCCACCGCCGAAGTCATGGGTGAATTAGCCGAGTTGGTCCAACTTTGATTGAATCATCGCTTCAAATTCCGCACGGGCGACTTCAAACTTGGCGGCTTGCTCGTCCGAGAGAATCGGGCGGATTGCTTCGGCGATCTTCGCGAAGAGCAAGGCGCGGTTTTGAGACGCCCCGGCCAGAACGGCAGCGGCGGCTTGGACTTCCGGGGAATCGGCCCCGTGCTGTTGCACGGCGGACCTCATCCCTTCACGGGCGGATTTTCCGGCAGCAAACTGCGCTTTGAGCGATTCCTTAAATCCTTTCACCGTGCCGATGATTTTGAACTTCTGAATGAGGCTCAGGTCGAGGTCTCTGCGCAGAGCTTTGAATTTCTCAAAGGCGACTCCGCCCGGTCCGCCTCCGCAAGGTCCGTGAGAACCGTGTTCGAAAGAACCGCCTCCGCAGGAACTTGGACCGAAGGAACCGCAGCGACCGCCGAATTTTTTGTGGGCAATCAAGCCGGCTACGAGAACGGCGGGAATGGCCAGGAGTGCAATGTGTGACTTTTTCATAGGAGTACTTGGTATCAATGATGTTTGAGTGGATTGAGGCAGTTAAGAATGTTGCTGCCTTCATAAACCCAAATGCAAAAACCAAGGAGATGGTTACAACTATTTCACGAGCTTCAGGATCTCTTCCTTGGTCGGCCCTTGGCCGATCATGGCGAGGCTGAGGGTTTCCATCTTAAAGATTTTTTGAGCCATCGCCTGGATCTCCACCCGGGTAATCTTGGCGAGTCGGGCATAGACCTTTTCGGGAGAAATAACCTTTCCGTGCGTGAGCAGGGAATTGCCAAGGCGGTAATTCTGCGTGGCAGCGCGTTCCAGCGCCATCCGGCTCGTGCCGATCGAGTAATCGCAGGCGCGTCGGAGCTCGGCGGCGGAGACACCCTTTTCGGCAATGCGCCGGCATTCCTTGAAGATGAGCTTCAATGCCTTCATCACATTCTCACCATCCAGTCCGAGGGAGATGTCAAAGGAGCCGCTATCCGAGTGGGTCGAGAGGGAACTGCTCACCGAATAGCAGAGGCCACGGCGTTCGCGGAGTTCCTGAAAGAGTCGGGAACTCATGTTGCCACCAAGAATGACATGAAGCAGGGAAACGGTATGTCGGCCTGCATCAGTTGATCCGAGCCCCCGAAAGGAAAGGGCCACCTGGCTCTGCTGACTCTCTTTTGATTCAATAAAGACGATGGGAGACTTCTGCGGAGCGGGCGGTTTCTGTGCGAGGGTACGCAGGCCACCGGAATTTTTGGGAAGTTTACCAAACAGTTTGGTGGCGAGCTTCACCACCTCCTCGTGCTCGACGGCACCGGAGGCGGTAAAAATCGTCCGTCCCGCGTGATAGTGTCCGCGCAGATGTTCCAGGAGATCGGCTCGCGTGATGGCGGCAAGTGTCTTTTTTGTGCCGGTGATCGGACGCGCAAGAGCATGGCCTTTCCAGGTCTGCTCGTTGAGGAGCTCATGGACATACTGAGCAGGTTCATCGCGTACCATCTCAATTTCCTCCTCGATGACTCCGCGTTCGCGCTCGATTTCAGCGGGATCAAACAGGGAATGCTGATACATGTCGGCCAGAACTTCGGACATGCCTGAAAAATGATCCTCAGAAGCTGTCGCGTAGTAACAGGTGCGCTCCTCGGCGGTGAACGCATTCAGATCGCCGCCGACTCCCTCGATTGCCTCGCTGATCTGGCGCGAGGTACGCTTCTTGGTTCCCTTGAAAAGTAGGTGTTCCAAAAAGTGAGAAACTCCCCCGACGCGCGCAGCTTCCATGCGGGAGCCGACTGCGCACCAGATGCCGACAGCCACGGTCTGAGAGGCAGGCATGGAGCAGCTGGCCACACGCAGACCGTTAGGCAGAGTCGAGACTTGAGCCAGATGGGTGATTTGAGGACGCAAGGGAGGCCTGGAAGAAAAAGAAGAAGAACTACGGGTATTCACAAAAAAATCAGGTAAGATTATGCAAGACGGTTTTTAAGCAACGCCTCGGCCACGGCGAAATCCTCCGGCCAGGTGATCTTGATATTTGATTCCAGGTTCTCGACAAAAGGGACGCGCCATCCGGCGGCGAGGACGACGGAGACTTCATCAGTCGGCTTGCCTGGATCGGCTTCGAGCAAGAGTCGTGTCAGGCGATCAGCCCGGAAAACCTGCGGAGTCTGCATCGCCCAGAGTCCGGTACGATCGACGGTGCGGGCGGCACATTGTTCCTGATCGGCATGATGCAGCGTATCGCTCACGGGAACAGCGGCAGCAGAGGCACCGCTCGTCGCAGCAGCACTGAGACATCGCGTGATGAGTTCTGGCGAGACCAAGGGGCGGGCGGCATCATGAATGGCTACCAGCTCAATCGCAGGAGAAATCCCCATGACTTCCGCCAAACCACGACTCACTGAGTCATGACGATAAGAACCTCCCGTCACGATGGCAACCAGCTTGGTGATTCCGGCAGCGGCGGCAATCTCTCGAAATTTCTCCTCACCACCCTTGGGGGCAACGATCACAATACTGGTGATAGCAGGCGTTTCTTCAAAGGCCCGCAGTGACCATGCCAAGAGCGGCATTCCCGCAATCGGGATCGAAAGTTTATCCCCGCCAAAGCGACTTCCCAACCCGCCGCCGACGATCACAGCAGCAGAGAGAGGCAGAGTCAGGGATGCGTCGGCAGGCATGGGTAAATGGAAAAGGGGAGAAATTGTTGATTACTCATTCTTAATTGCTGTTTCTGAACCAGATTTTCCAATCAGCAATCAGCAATCAGCAATTTTCAGGCGAGATGCTTCTGGACTTCAGAGCTCAGGATCTTGCCATCAGCGCGGCCCTGGGCTTTGACCTGGGCCACCTTCATGACGGCTCCCATTTGGGCTTTCGAGGTTGCTCCAGATTCCGCAATTGATTCCTTCACAATCGCGACAATCTCTTCGAGCGTCAGCGGTGTAGGGAGGTAGGTGGCAAGGAGGACGATTTCCTCCTTCTCCTTGGCGGCAAGTTCGGGACGACCGCCTTGTTCAAATCCAGCCGCTGCATCCTCGCGCTGCTTGATCTGCTTACGCAGGACGCTTGTGGCCAGTTCATCATCGATGATGGCATCAGCCCCGCCTTTCTCGATGGCGGCATTTTTAAGCGCCGATTTCACCATGCGAAGCGTGCTAAGACGGGCTGCCTCACGGGCTTTCATGGCTACCTTGAGGTCGTGGTCAATCTGTTCGGCGAGTGTCATAAAGATAAAAATAAAGATGTTTTTTGTGAGTCATTGACCCTACGCGCTTGAGTTGATGCCGTAAATGAATTCTCCTTAGCAAATGTCCGCATCGTCCGCACCCATCGTCCGCACCCGATTTGCCCCCTCCCCCACCGGTCTCCTGCATGTCGGAGGAGCCCGCACTGCCCTCTTTAACTGGATCTATGCTCGCAAACACGCCGGCACCTTCGTGCTGCGCATTGAGGATACCGATCACTCCCGTAATACCGAGGAAGCCAAAAAAGTCATCACCGAGGGACTTCATTGGCTCGGACTCGACTGGGATGAAGGTCCGCAGAAGGGCGGTTCCTACGGCCCCTATTACCAGAGTGAGCGCAATCACATCTATGAGGAATACCTAGGCCGTCTCGAAAAGGCAGGCCATCTCTACGAGGACAACGGAGCCATTCGCTTCCGCTCGCCCCGCGAGAAGGTCATCCTGCAGGACGAGATTTGCGGCAGGATTGAATTCGATCTCACCAATCCCGGCACCCATCCCGACATCACTCTGCGCCGTCCCGATGGCTCCTGGATCTTCCATTTCGTTAATGTCGTCGATGACATTGAGATGAAAATCACCCATGTCATCCGTGGTGAGGACCATCTCTCCAACACCCCGAAGCATATCGAACTCTACAAGGCCCTCGGTGCCGAGCCGCCTCGCTTCGCCCACATGCCGCTCATTCTCAATCGGGATGGCAGCAAGATGAGCAAGCGGGATGAGGGAGCCGCTCTGGGCACCTACCCGGAGGCAGGTTATGCACCCGAGGCCGTGCGCAATTACCTCTGCCTCCTCGGCTGGTCCCCCAAAGAAAACCGCGAGATCATCTCCATCTCAGAAGTCATTGCGCTCTTCGAACTCAATCAGATCAACCGTCGCAATGCCGCCTTCGACCTGGCGAAATGCTTCTGGCTCAATGGCCAGTACCTCATGCAGATGGATCTCGCCCGCTACACCGAGCTGGCCACTCCCTTCCTGGAGCAGGCAGGGATCACCTGGCCGAACTACGAGGCCCTGGAACAGGTTCTCGCCATCGTGAAGCCCAAGCTCAAGCTACTCAAGGAACTCCCCGAATGGGTCACCC
>Ga0302320_10004025_pt1 | contig 33589 bp, 28 predicted proteins | sample Bog_T0_3_FD_202130 | JGI IMG/M metagenome (GOLD analysis project Ga0302320, IMG submission 202130) | Peat permafrost microbial communities from Stordalen Mire near Abisko, Sweden - Bog_T0_3 | ecosystem: Environmental > Terrestrial > Soil > Wetlands > Peat | place: Sweden: Abisko, Stordalen Mire... | reverse complement strand
CGCCGAACCGCCTGGATACGAATATGTTCCAGCGTATTGTGTTCTAGTTTCCGGCCATCAATGGTTGCCATGTCGCGCATTATACCAAGTCTCTCGGGTGTAGTCTATATAAATGACTCCTCAGTAAATCAGGTCGCCGGCCCTGGCCGTGTGCGGTTTGCCACCCAGGGAAAACTCGCACTCGCCGGTCAGAATCTGGACCACCGCGGATTGCGTGGAGGTGTGTTCGGTGAGTTCCTGGCCTTCGGCAAATCCAAAGAGCACAATCCGCGAACTTGGCGTGCGCAGCAGGGTCCGGCTCACGATGCCGTTTGCGGCGAACTTGGTTTCCTCGGCCAGGGACAGGATTTTCTCCTGCCTGACATCAATCAGTGGCTTCTCGTTCATGCCAACAATATAGCATGGATTGGACTGGCGGGAATTGACCCAGGTTAAGCTTGGCATCGAAACCGATGGCACCCATCGGGGTTGCGGGTTCGAGCGAACTGGTTTAGCTTTGGGGGCAGGCGCGAAAAATTGACCAAGACGGGGGCAGCGCGTCTCGTTTCAAATAATAAAAGTCATGGCTAAGGAAAGGACGCTCAATCATCTGAGCCTGGAATACGTGGAGGATTTGTATGCGGAATATCTGCATGATCCCGCTTCGTCTCCGCCGGCCTGGCGGCAATATTTCGCCGAACTGACGAACGGCGAAGCGGCCGGCAAACCGCCGCGGCTTGGCCCATCCTTCCCTGCCTACAGTATCTTCAATCCGCCAACGAGGCATTTGCCCGGGGGGCCGGCGCGAGTGGAACCGGGGATCGCGGGCTTGCAGGAGCGCGTGGATGCGCTGGTTCGGAGTTACCGCTCGCGCGGGCACATCAGCGCGCAGATTGATCCGCTGCGCCAGCCCAAGGCGCAGCCGCCCGAGCTGGAGCCGGGCTATCACGGCCTCACGGACGCGGATCTGGACCGGCCATTTGCCTGCGCGACCATGGAACCGGATCGATTGCTGCCGTTGCGCGAAATCATCGAGCGGCTGCGCAACACCTATTGCCGCTCCATTGGTGTCCAGTTCATGCACATTGACGACTATGCGGTGCGCCAATGGCTGCAGGGGCGCATGGAGCGCACCCAGAATCGGCTCGCTCTCAGCCGTGGCGATCAGCTTCGCATTCTGACGCGGCTGACGGATGCGGTGGTGTTTGAGGAATTCATCCGGAAAAAGTTTGTCGGCGCCAAGAGCTTCTCCCTGGAAGGCAGCGAAAGCCTGATTCCGCTGCTGGATCTGGCGATCGAACACGTCGGCGGCCAGGGCGTGACCGACATTGTCCTGGGCATGGCCCATCGCGGGCGGCTCAATGTTCTCGCCAACATCATGGCCAAGAGTCCGCGCGAAATTTTTCGCGAGTTCGAGGACACCGATCCGCAACTGCACCTGGGACGCGGCGACGTTAAATACCATCTGGGCTACGATAATAATTGGGTTACGGCGGCGGGACGCACGGTCCGTTTGTCCTTGTGCTTCAACCCCAGCCATCTTGAATTTGTGAATCCCGTGGCCGCCGGCCGGGTGCGCGCCCGGCAGGATCGCGGCGCTGACGCCGGGCGGAAGCAGGCCATGCTGATGCTGATCCACGGCGATGCGGCGTTCATTGGCGAAGGCGTGGTGCAGGAGCTGTTGAACTTAAGCCGCCTGCCCGGCTACACGGTCGGGGGCGCGCTCCACATCATTGTGAACAATCAGATCGGGTTCACCACGACGCCTGACGAAGGCCGGTCCAGCATGTATGCCACCAGTATCGTCAAAATACTTCCGGCGCCGATTTTTCACGTCAATGGCGAGGATCCCGAAGCGGTGGCGCAATGCGTGCAATTGGCGCTGGAATTCCGGGCGAAATTCAAACTGGACGTGGTGATCGACATGTATGGGTATCGCCGGCTGGGCCACAACGAAAGCGACGAGCCTGAGTTCACGCAACCGGTGTTATATCGGCGCATCGCCCAAAGAAAGCCGGTGCGGGAAGGATACCTGGAACACCTGTTGAAGCTGGGCGAAGTGACGCGGGCCGAAGCCGACGAAATCGCCCAGCGCCGTCAATTGTTGCTCGAACAAAACCTCACCGCCGCCCGCAGCGAGTCTGCCGCGACACCAATCAACGCGCCGCCGCCCGGCGGGACGAAATACGTCGGCGGCCCGGAACAGGCGGTCGCCGAAGTCGAGACACGCGTGGACAAACCAATTCTGGCGGCGTGGCTGGAAGCACAAACCCGATTCCCCGCTGACTTTCACCTGCATCCCAAAATTGAGCGCGCCATGAAAGCGCGTCTGAAAATGGCCCGCGGTGAACAGGCCCTCGATTGGTCCGCGGCGGAGTCGCTGGCGTTCGCCACGCTGGCCACAGAGGGCGTGCGGGTGCGGTTGAGCGGCCAGGACAGCGGCCGGGGCACGTTCAGCCAGCGGCACGCCGTCCTGCACGATTTTCAAGACGGCCGCCTCTATGTGCCGCTGCAACATCTTGCGGCCGCGCAGGCCCCTGTCGAATTCCTCAACAGCCCCCTGTCAGAAACGGGCGTGCTGGGGTTTGAATACGGTTACAGTCTCGATTGCCTGGATGGTTTGATCCTGTGGGAAGCGCAGTTTGGCGACTTCGTGAACGCGGCGCAAGTGATCGTGGACCAATTCATCATCAGCGGAGAAAAGAAGTGGGGACAGTTAAGCGGGCTGGTGCTGTTATTGCCCCATGGGTGGGAGGGGATGGGCCCCGAACATTCCAGCGCCCGGCTGGAGCGGTTTCTCCGGCTGGCCGCCGAGGATAATATTCAAGTCGTGTATCCGACGACCCCCGCCCAATATTTTCATTGTCTTCGCCGCCAGGCCATCCGCCGCTGGCGCAAACCACTGGTGATGCTGACCCCCAAAAGCCTGTTGCGCCACCCGAAGTCGGTCTCGAGCCTGGATGATCTGGCCGGCGGCGGCTTTCGGAGAATCATTCCCGAGGCGCCGGAGCGAGACAGAAAAACGGTCGAGCGCATTTTGCTTTGCAGCGGCAAAATCTATTTCGAATTGCTGGAACACCGGGAAAGTGCCAGGTCCGATAAAGTTGCCATTATCAGAGTGGAGCAGCTTTATCCGCTGCCGGACGAACTGCTGCAGGCAGCACTGGCGGACTACCCCGATGGAACGCCGGTCTTCTGGGTGCAAGAAGAGCCGGAAAACATGGGTGCCTGGTATGATTTCCGGGTGCGATTCGGTGACCAATTATTGGGCCGCTGGCCGCTGGCCGGCATCTCGCGTCCGGCGTCGGCCAGTCCCGCCGGCGGTTCCGCGCACGCCCATAAATTGGAACAGGCGCGCCTCCTCGAGCTGGCCTTTGGAGAAACATCATGAACATCGAACTGAAAGTGCCGGCCATCGGCGAATCCATTACCGAAGTTGAAATTGGCGACTGGGTGAAAGCCGAGGGCTCAACCGTCGCCAAGGACGAGACCGTGGCCATCATCGAATCCGAGAAGGCCACCGTGGAACTTTCCGCGCCAGCGGCCGGCACGCTCACGCGGGTTTTAAAGAAGAAAGGCGAGACGGCTGCCGTAGGTGAAATTATTGGCCACCTCGAAGCCGGCGCCGCCGAACCGGCAGTTCCTGGGCAGCCGGTCTCCGAGCCTGCCGTGGTGCAAACTCCCGCAACGCCACCTCGCGCCCCGACATTGGCCAATAAGGATTTGGCTGAACCGGGTCGGCGTGCCGAAGTGACGGCCCACGGCCCCGGTGGTCGCGTGACCAAGGCCGGCGGGCTGCCTCACTTCGAGCAAGTTGAAAAGACGAAAATATCCCCGCAGCCGGCTTCTAGCTCTGGCGCCGGCAACGTCGCTCCGCCATCGCCCACACCGGCAGCCGAATCGGATGGGGCCGCTCGCCAGGAGCAGGTGGTCCGCATGTCGCTATTGCGGCGCACAGTCGCGCGGCGGTTGGTGGAGGCGCAGCACAATGCGGCGTTGCTGACGACGTTCAACGAGATCGACATGACAGAAGTCCTCGGGCTGCGGCAGCGATATCAGGAGGTGTTCCAAAAAAAACATGGCCTCAAGCTGGGCTTGATGTCGTTCTTCGTCAAGGCGGTGATTGATGCGCTGAAACAAATTCCCCAATTGAACGCCGAAGTGCGGGACACGGACATTGTTTATCACAACTACCACGATATCGGTCTGGCGGTGAGCACGGAACGCGGCTTGGTGGTGCCGGTGCTGCGCGATGCGGACCGCCTGAGTTTTTCGGAGATTGAACAGGCCATCGCCGACTTTGCGCAGCGCGCCCGCGAAAGCAAGTTGAAGCCGGAAGAACTGGACGGCGGCACATTCACCATTACGAACGGCGGGGTTTTCGGCTCGCTGCTCTCCACGCCGCTCGTAAGCCCGCCGCAAAGCGGTATCCTCGGCATGCACGCCATCCAAGACCGCCCCATGGCAGTGGGTGGCCAGGTGGTCATTCGTCCGATGATGTATGTCGCCCTGACCTACGACCACCGGATCGTGGACGGCAAAGAAGCGGTGTTATTTCTCCGCCGGGTCAAGGATGTGGTTGAAACCCCGGCGCGCATGCTCTTGGAGGTTTGACCGCATTATGGAAGACACCCTCTTTTGGAGCCGGCTTCAGTTTGCATTTACCATCACCTATCACTACCTGTTTCCGCAGCTCACGATGGGACTGGCATGGATTATCGTGTATTTCAAATGGCGGCACTGGCGCACCGGGGACGAACTTTTCGGCAACGCCGCGCGTTTCTGGGCGCGCATTTTTGGCATCAACTTCGCCGTCGGCGTGGTCACCGGCATCCCGATGGAATTTCAATTTGGCACCAACTGGGCGGAATTTTCAAAATATTCGGGCAATGTCATTGGTCAGACGCTGGCGATGGAAGGGATGTTTGCCTTCTTTTTGGAAAGCGCGATGGTCGGCGCCATGGTTTGGGGCGAAAAACGGCTGGGGCCGCGCAACCATTTTCTCGCCACGCTGGGCGTGGCGCTGGGCAGTTGGTTGTCGGCCTATTTCATTCTGACGACCAACGCGTTCATGCAGCATCCCGTTGGCTATGCAACGGCGGCGGACGGTTCGCTGCGGCTCGAAAGTTTTGGCGCTTTCCTGCTGAATCCCTGGGCGCTGATCATGTTTCTGCACAACCAGTGCGCCGCTGTCGTCACTGGTTCGTTCGTGGTTGCGGCGGTCGGCGCATTATACGCATTGCGTGCCGCGTATGCGGAACAGGCCTCGCTCTTTCTCAAAACCGGCACGCTGGCCGGTCTAATCTCCTGTCTTTTGGTCGCCTTTCCCACGGGCGACCAACAGGCGAAAATGGTCGCCAAACATCAGCCGGTCTCCCTGGCGGCGATGGAGGGACGTTTCCACAGCGGCACCAATGCGGAACTCAATTTCATTGGCCAGCCGAACGTTCCAGAGCGGCGCATAGACAATCGCATCTACCTGCCCGAAGCCTTGAGCTTTCTCGCTTTCGGCCATATCCATGTCAATGTGCAGGGGTTGGAAGATTTTCCGGAGGACCAATGGCCCACGAACATCGAACTCCTTTATTACGCCTTCCATATCATGGCGGGCTTGGGCACCTTGTTCATTCTGCTCATGGGCCTGGCCAGCTGGCAACTCTGGCGCGGACGATTGGAAAAATCGCGCGGCTTGCTCTGGGCCTTGATGCTGGCTTTTCCGTTTCCTTACATTGCCACAACCGCGGGCTGGATCACCGCCGAGCTGGGGCGGCAACCTTGGCTTGTCTTTAAAATCTTCCGCACCAGCCAGGGCGCCAGCGGTGTCGTGAGCGGAGGCAATGTCTTGTTCACGCTCATCGGCTTCACCGGACTCTATTTCGTTCTGGGCGTGCTGTATCTCTTTTTAATCGGGCGGGAAATTGCGCACGGCCCGCAAAGTGTGCCTTTGGCGGGCAAACTGGAGGCCTCCCATGATTGAAATCTGGTATGCCATCTTGGCCTTCATGCTCGTCATGTTTGTCGTGCTGGAGGGTTTCGACATTGGCGCAGGCATATTGCAATATGTGGTTGGCAAAACGGAAGCGGAACGCCGTCTGGTCATTGCCGCCATCGGGCCCTTATGGATTTGGCATGAAGTATGGCTCGTGGGTTTTGGCGGTGTTCTGTTCCTGTCGTTTCCCACGATCCTGGCAGTGTCGTTTGCGGGATTTTATCTGGCGCTTTTCCTGCTCCTGTGGGCGCTGTTGTTGCGCGGGGTTTCCATTGAGGTCAGCGGCCACCTGGCGGATCCCCTGTGGCGCACGGCTTGGCATGTGGTGTTTGTAGCCTCCAATGTGCTCCTGGCCATTCTGATCGGCGCCGCCTTGGGCAATGTCGTGCGCGGCGTGCCGCTGGGCGCGGACGGCAAATTCACCCTCGCGTTCTTCACCAACTTCAGCCCGAGCGGCCACGTTGGCATCCTGGATTGGTTCACCGTCTCGGCCGCCGGTTTCATCCTCGTGACGTTCGCGGCCCACGGGGCCAACGCCTTGGTGCTGAAGACCGAAGGTTCGGTCCAGGACCGAAGTCTGCGAGCGGCCAGATTTCTATGGAACACGGTGCTGGCAGGGCTGGTGGTCGTCACCCTCGAAGCCTGGCAGGTGCGGCCGGAATTATTTTCGGCCATGACCCACAAGCCAATGGCCTGGCTCGGATTGGCTGGGATCATCGGTGGCTGGTGGGCTGCGTTTACCGGTTTGCAAAGCAAACGGGAATTGCTCGCCGTCGCGGGCTCGAGCGCATTCATTGCCGGATTGATGGTTGCCGGTTCGGCCAGCGTATTTCCCATCATGCTGCGTTCAACCCTGGCGCCCGAGTACTCCCTGTCGGCCTTCCAAAATGCCGCCGCCGGCCGCGGTTTAATTGCCGCCCTGGTCTGGTGGCCGGTCTCGCTCATCTTCGCCATCGGTTATTTTCTATTCATTTACCGGCATTACTCCGGCAAGGTGAAAACGCCGGCAGAAACCCAAGAGCCTTATTGATTTTGATCGACGCTGGTTCAAGTTCAGACTCGGTCTGGAGGGGCAGACGAGCGAGCTGGCCGGAGGCGTGCGATCCTTTGCTGAATCGAGCCAATCGGTTTGGACGTGTTTTGTATGCAGGCCGGCGCTACGTTCAAGCGGAGACAATTTGCGCCGGCACACCGGGGGGGGAACTACAAGGCCGGGGCTGCTTTCCAACCGACAATTTCACCTTCCGGCAAACGGACCGCGTTCGTTCGATTGAATCCGGATTGCGCCGGCCAAATTGCGCCGCCTTCCAGATGCACGATCGTGTCGCAGCCCGCCCGGATCACCACCGGCACGGTCACCAAGCCATAGCCATTGGCTTGCGCCGTCACGCGATAGGTTCCGGCCGGCAACACCACTGGCTGCGCTCTTTGCAAAATGGTTCCCGAGTTGTTGTGGACGCGCTGAAGCAGATTCCCGTCAGCGGAAAAAACCCGGTAATCGGAATACTCATGCCGGTAAGGATCGCGGGCATTGAAATCGGCATTGACCTCGTAGGCGGAATAAACCACCAAGGTGCCATTCGCCGAATTTGAGGCTGAAATTTGCACGGGGGCTGGACCGACGGGGCCGAGGACCATCCCGATTCGGTCCCGCGCGCAACCTGACAACCAAGCGCCAACCACCATCATGCTCAAGACAATCATTCTCTTCATGTTTCCACTTTGGCATGGCCTGGCTTCGGCGCAAAGTTTCTGAATGAATTTTAATAAATCATCAGCGACATTTTAATGTGTGTCTGGTCTATTCTGTTGTACAACGTTTATGCGAATACTTCTGGTGGAAGATGAAAAAAAGGTGGCCGACATCATCGCGCGCGGCCTCAAGGCGGAGCGTTATGCCGTGGATGTCTGCCTCGACGGCCAGCAGGGCTGGGAAACCGCCAAGGCCAACGATTACGATTTGATCATTCTGGACCTGATGCTGCCGGGCTTGAGCGGCACGGAGATTCTCGAACGCGTCCGCAGCAAAAACACGCAGGTGCCGATTCTTATTCTCACGGCGCGGGATCACATGGAAGACAAAGTGTCGAATTTTGAAAAGGGAGCGGACGATTACCTGACCAAGCCATTCGCCTTTGCTGAACTGCTGGTGCGCCTCAAGGCCCTGCTGCGGCGCGGGCCGGTGAACCGCTCCAGCGTGCTGCGCGTCGGCGACCTGGAAATGGACCGGCTGTCGCAAAAGGTCAAACGCGCCGGCAAAAAGATCGAACTGACCGGCAAGGAATATGCCCTGCTGGAATACCTGGCCACCCATCCGGGGCGCGTCTTCTCGCGGACCATGATCATCGAACACGTCTGGGACCAAAGCTTTCAAGGGCTGACGAATATCGTGGATGTCTATGTCCGCCATTTGCGGGAGAAGCTGGATGATCCGTTCGAGCACAAGCTTCTGCACACGGTTCGCGGGGCAGGTTACAGTTTGAGCGACGAGGCCGCCGCGTGAATGCGCGCTCGATCAAATTCCGTCTCGTGGCGTGGTACGCCGGGCTGTTGACCGGCATATTCCTGCTGCTGTGCGCGTCGCTGTACCTGGATTTGAGGAACTTCTTGGAAACCGGGTTGCGCGAGACGCAGGCGCGGCGGGCGCGCCAAGTGGCGAACGTCCTGCTGGCCCACGTCCAGCAAACCGGCGAGCCGTACGTGGCCAAACAGATCAAAGACTGGTATGCGCCGGAGAGCAATGACCGATTCATCCGGATTACGCGCGCCGACGGCACGCTGGTCTATATTTCCGACGCGCCAAAGAACGGAACGTTTGATCCGGCGGAGGTGCCCATTTTCCCGCCGCCGACCCAGACGGAATCTTCACGCACGCAGAAATTATCGGGCGGCAATGCCCTGCTCATTGCCGGATTGAAGTTCAAATCTGCCGGCAATCCGGATTATTTCGTTGAATTTGGCGAACTGCTCGGTCCGGTGGAGCGCATGTTGAACCATTTGTTTTTACAACTCACGTTGGGGCTGCCGCTGGCGGTGGGCATCATCACGTTAGGCGGCTATTGGCTCGTCCACCGCGCCTTGCGTCCGGTGGAGCGCATTACCCACGCCGCCGAACAGATCACCCAACTGAGTTTGAGCGACCGCCTGCCCGTGGCCAACTCGGGGGACGAGCTGGAGCGGCTGTCCGTGGCCCTCAACCGGATGATTGCGCGACTGGATGACGCGTTTCAAAATTCCAAACGGTTCGCAGCCGACGCCTCCCACGATTTGCGCACGCCGCTCACGATCCTGCGGGGCGAATTGGAAAACCTGGTGGATGACCCCCAACAGGACCGGGCATTGCGCGGGCGGCTGGCCGGGCTGTTGGAGGAGGCCATCCACTTGAGCAAAATCGTGGAGCAACTGTTCACCTTGACGCAGCTCGACAGCGGTGAATCGCGCAGCGAGTGGAAGCACTTTGATCTGGCCGAACTCGCCCGAACCACCGCCGACCAGATGGTGCTGTTGGCGGAGGACAAACATATTACGCTGACGTGCGCCGCGAACCAGCCGGTTTGCGTCCAAGGCGACCGGTCGCGGATCAAGCAAGTCATCGTCAACCTGCTCGACAACGCCATCAAATATACCCCGGCCCGGGGGAAGGTGCTGGTGCGCGTGGAAGGCGTCAATGGCCGCGCCGTTTTGGAAGTGGAAGACACCGGCATTGGCATTCCAGCAGACGCGTTGCCGCACGTGTTTGAGCGTTGTTACCGGGTGGACAAGACCCGTTCGGCCGAGGCCGAAAGCGCCGGCTTGGGCCTGGCCATCGTCAAATCCATTTGCACGGCCCACGGCGCGGAGGTGGTGGGTTTTAGCGCCCCCAACGCGGGCAGCCGTTTTACCGTCACATTGCCTTTGCAAAAAACCGAAAAACTGTCATCCACCCATGAGGTTCAATATCTTAAATCAATCCTCTTTTAGACTGGGGAGGTCGGGCGCGGTTGTGCTGGTGCTGCTCGCGGGCGGCCTGGCGTGCGGGTGCTCGCGGCACGCGGCGGCCACAGCCTCCGGTCGTCCCGACGAAAGCGCGCTGCGGGTGGCGGGCGTCGCCAAGGTTACCCGCGAGGATCTGTTCCGGCAGGTCACGATTCCGGCGGAATTCCGGCCCTATGTGGAAGTGGAATTGCACTCCAAGGTCTCCGGCTACGTCAAGGACATGAACGTGGATTTCGGCGACAAGGTGAAAGCCGGCCAACTGTTGGCTGTGTTGGAGGTTCCAGAACTGAGGGATGAATTGACCAACGCCATCGCCATGGAACAGAAGGCCGAGGCGAATTACAGCAGCGCGCATTTGAATTACTCGCGGCTGTCCGAAGTGAATAAGGCGCATCCCAACCTGGTGGCGCAGCAGGATCTAGACAATGCCGCCGCCAATGACGAAAGCTCGGCCGCCTCCATTGCCGCCGCCAAAGCCGAGGTGGGCAGACTCCGGACGCTGGAGGCGTACACACGCATCACCGCACCGTTCGACGGCGTCGTCACGTGGCGCTATGCGGATCCGGGCGCACTGATTCAAGCCGGCACCACGTCCGACTCGCAATCGCTGCCGCTGGTGCGGGTTTCCGACAACTATTTGTTGCGCCTGGATTTTCCGGTGTCGGTGGATTTCGTCCAGTATCTTCAGGTTGGCGATCAGGTGGAGGTGCGCGTGGATTCGCTGGGTGGCCGGAAACTCAGCGGGAAAATCACCCGCTCCACGAACAAGGTGGATGAGGATACGCGCACGATGATGTTCGAAATTGAGGTGCCCAACCCCAAGCTGGAACTGTCGCCGGGAATGTATGCCACCGTGGTGTTGAAAGTGGAAAACCATCCAAACGCGCTCGCCATTCCCATCGAGGCGGTCACTGGCAAGGGCAATTCGGTGCTGATGGTCAATGCCAACCACGAAATCGAGGCGCGTCCGGTGACGCTCGGGGTGGAGACACCCGACAAATACGAGGTGCTTTCGGGGTTGAAAGAAGGCGACTTGGTCCTGGCCGGCAACCCCCGCCACCTTCAGCCCGGTGAGAAGGTGCAAACCAGAGCGGTCGACGGCCCGCCTGGAGAGCCATGACAACTCATATCCACGCGTAAACCCAATTTCAATTCATGTCCCGCTTCGCCCTGCGTTTTCCCTATTTGATCATTGTCATCTGCCTCATCACCTGCGTGGTGGGGGTGACGAGCCTGGTGCGGATGCCGGTGGATTTATTTCCCCCGATCAACATTCCGGTGGTGGTGGTGGCCACGTTTTATTCCGGCATGCCGCCCGAGCAAATCGAGAACGACATCACCGGCCAGTTTGAACGCATGTTCACCCTGGCCTCCGGCGTGGAACACATGGAATCCCGTTCGCTGACGGGCGTGAGCCTGATCAAAGTCTTTTTTCAGCCCGGCTCCAATCCGGATTCCGATGTGACCAGCATCGCCAATCTGGCCATGGCCAGCCTGCGCAATCTGCCGCAAGGCACCTTGCCGCCCATCGTGATGAAATTTGACGCCTCCAGCTTGCCGGTCTGCTTGGTCACGCTCAAGGGCGAGGGGCTGAACGAGGCGCAGTTGCGCGATCTCGGCCAGTTCACCGTGCGCAACCAGATGGCCGGCATTCCCGGTGCGTCCGTGCCGCCGGCGTTCGGCGGGCGTTACCGGCAAATCATGGTCTATGTGGATCCGCTCAAACTGGAAGCCCATCATTTGGGCGTCATGGACGTTGTGCATGCGGTCAACCAAGCCAATCTGATCCTGCCCGCGGGCGATGTGAAGATCGGGCCCTATGACTATAACGTCTATGTCAATAATCAGATTAACAAGATGTCGGATCTCAACCAGGTGCCGCTGAAAACGGTGACCGGTTCGCCCTTGCTCGGCGAGAACGTGAGCCAGTCGCCCAACGCCCCCAGCAAGGGGACCAGTTTGTCGGCGGAGTCTTCCGTGCTCATCGCCGACGTGGGCAAGGCCATGGACGCCTCCCAGATCCAATACAACAAAGTGCGCATCAACGGCCAGGCCTCGGTCTATGTGCCGATCATCAAGTCGGGCGGCGACGCCAACACCATCGCGGTGGTGGATGGCGTCAAGCGCGTCGTGGCGCATCTGCTCGACGTGCCCAAACAGCTCGTGACCCAAGTGGTATTCGACCAGTCGGTGTTTGTGCGCACGGCGATAGACACGTTGATCCACGAAGGCGCCATCGGCCTGGTATTGACCGGCCTGATGATTCTGGTTTTTCTCGGCAGCGTGCGGGCCACCGTGGCGGTGTTTTTGTCCATCCCCTTGTCAGCGCTGGCTGCATTTGTCGCCCTGGGCCTCGGCGGCAGCAGCGTCAATGCGATGATTCTGGGCGGCCTGGCGCTGGCGTTTTCGCGGTTGATTGACAACTCGGTCGTGGTCCTGGAGAACATTTTCCGGCATCTGGAAATGGGCGAGCGGCCGGATGTGGCCGCCGAACGCGGCGGCGCGGAAGTGCAATTGGCCGTGCTGGCTGCGACGCTGACCACGGTCATCGTCTTCTTCCCGGTTGTTTTTCTTTATGGCGTCAGCAAATATCTGTTCACGGCGCTGGCGCTGGCGGTGATCCTTTCGCTGTTCGCCTCGTATCTGGTGGCCATGACCGTGGTGCCGCTGTTTTGCGCCAAACTGATTCGCGGCCATCAAGAAGAACAAGAAGTCGGACAACCAGAACCCGGCCGGCCGCATGGCTGGTTGCCGCGCTTCAATCGCTGGTTCAATCACAAATTCAACCGGATGCTCGACCGTTACGAAGGCACCCTGAATCTGGGGTTGATGCGCCCCGTGGCAACGGTGCTGGGCATCACCGGTGTCTTTGTGTTGAGCCTCGGCCTGTATCCCTTCATCGGCCAGGCTTATTTCCCGCGCACGGACCCCGGCCAGTTCGTCATCAGCGTCAAGGCGCAGTCGGGCACGCGGCTGGAGCTGACCGAGAAGCTGGTGGCACAGGTCGAACAGATGGTCCGCGACACCGTGCCGACGAATGACTTGAAGATCATCGTCTCCAACATCGGCACCACGCCCGGTTTCAATTCTATTCTGAATCCGAATTCCTGTCCCAGCACGGCCGTGGTGCAAGTGGGTTTGAACGAAGACCATAAACAGAGTAGCTTTCAATACCTGAACCGCGTGCGGGCGCGGGTGCAACAGGACCTGCCGGAAGTCAGCGCCTATTTTCAAACCGGTGGCTTGGTGGACGCCGTCATCAATCAGGGCGTGCCGGCCCCGATAGACATCCAAGTCAGCAGCCCGGACGTGCGGACGGCCCACGCCATCGCCGCCAAAATCGCCGGGCAGGTCCGTGCGCTGCCCGGCGTGAGCGATGTGCTGGTGCCCCAGGACGTGGATTATCCCTCCCTGCAAATCGACATTGACCGGGAGCGCGCCAGCGAACTGGGCTTGGATGCGCAGGATGTCATTGACAGTCTGATCACCGCGCTGACTTCCAACGGCGTGATCGCGCCGAGTTACTGGATTGATCCGGTCAACGGCAACAATTATTTGCTGACCGTGCAATATCCCGAGGGCAATATCAAGAACCTGCCCGATCTTGGCTCCATGCCCTTGCGGTCGCCGCATCTGAAACGGCCAACCCGGCTGGACTCGGTGGTGCATATTTCGCATTTTGAGGCGCCCACCGAGGTGGATCATTACCAAATCCGCCGGACGGTGGAAGTTTATGTCATGCCCAAAGGCGAGGCGTTGAATGGCGTTTACGCTGGCGTGCAGAAAATCGTGGATCAAACCCACCCGCCGGAAAACACGGTGATTCACGTGCGCGGCTCGGTGCGGGCGATGCTGGAGTCGTTCAAGAGTTTTGGCCTGGGCTTGCTGCTCTCGGCGTTGCTGGTCTATTTGATCCTGGTCGCGCAATTCAAATCGTTTATGGATCCATTGCTGATCATGCTGGCCGTGCCAACCGGGTTGACCGGGGTGCTGTTGATTCTGTTTCTCACGGGCACGACCCTGAACGTGATGTCGCTGATGGGCGTGGTGATGATGGTGGGCATCGTGGTGTCCAACAGCATCTTGATCGTGGAATTCACCCGGCGGCTGCGCGAGGAGGGCACCCCCCTGCGCCAGGCGGTATCGCTGGCCTGCCGCGTGCGCCTGCGTCCGGTGTTGATGACTTCGCTGGCGACGTTGATGGGGTTGATGCCCATGGCGCTGGCAATCGGTGCCGGGAGCGAAGCCTATGCGCCGCTGGCCCGCGCCATTATCGGCGGCCTGGCGGTGTCGGTGGTGCTGACCGTTTTTATTGTGCCGTGCGCGTATTATGTTATTTACCGGGGAAAACAGGCGCCGCCGGCCAAACCGATTGATGCGCCGGAGCACGTCCAACCATGAACTGGCATACCATCCCAATGAGAAGAACTATATTGGTTCTGGCCCTGATCATCACCGTCAGCAGTCAAATGCTTGCTGCCGACAGCATCAACGCTCTGCCGACGCCGCCCAGCGGGACGCCGGCTGAGGGCAGCCCGCCCGCCACCACCCTCTCTTTGACCAACGCCCAGGCGCTGGCGTTGCGATTGCATCCGCAAATCGCCTCGGCCAACTATCTGGTGCTCGCCGCGCAGGAGGTGGTCAAAGAATCGCGCTCGGGCTTTTTTCCGCAGGCGAATCTTTATGGCACGGCGGTGGGGGCCAACCAGGAAGGCACGCGCATCCTGGCCGGCGGCTTGAACAATCCGAGCGTCTATGACCGCGCCGCCGGCGGCTTGCAGGTCAACCAGCTCATCACGGATTTTGGCCGCACCCTCAATCTGACCGCCAGTTCCAAATTCCAGGCGGCCGCGGAGAATCAAAACCTGGAGACCACCCGAGAGCAGGTGCTATTGCAGGTGGACACCAGCTATTTTGGCGCGCTCGGCGCGCAAGCCGTGCTGCAGGTGGCCCAGCAAACGGGCGCGACGCGGCAATTGCTGCTGGATCAAGTGACCGAACTGGCCACCAACCAGCTGCGTTCACAGCTGGATGTGAGCTTCGCGCAGGTGCAACTGCAACAGGCCCGGCTGTTGTTGGAAAAGGCGCAGAACGACGTGGATGCCGCCATGGCGACGCTGTCCACCGCGCTGGGTTATCGCGAATTTCACCAATTTCAACTGGTGGAAGCGTCGGCGTCCAGCCCCGCCACCACCAACATCGCCGATCTGGTGCAGACCGCGCTTTCCCAGCGACCGGAATTGTTGAGCCTCCGCAATCAGCATGACGCGGCGCACCGCTTTGCCCTGGCCCAGCGCGACGCGCGGCTGCCGGTGGTGGAAGCCGTGGGTTTGGCCGGCGGTGCCCCGACCCATGACGTGCATTTGCCCGGCAGCTATGCCGTCGGCGGCGTGCAGTTGAGCCTGCCGCTCTTCGCCGGCGGACTTTACAGCGCCCGCCAGCACGAAGCGGAATTGCGGGCGCAGTCCGACAATGAATTGATCCGCGTGCTGGAAGACAACGTGATTCGCGACGTGCGCATTGCCTGGCTGAATGTCAACACCGCGCTCCAGCAACTTCAGACCACCGAAGACTTGGTCCGCAGTGCCACCGAGGCGTTCACACTGGCGGAGGCGCGATACCAGAACGGCATCAGCTCCATCGTCGAATTGAGCGAGGCGCAATTGAATCTCACGTCGGCGCAGATTACCGAGGCCAATGCGCGGTACGGCGTGCTGATGCAGCAGGCCAATCTGGCCTACCAGATCGGTGCGCTGCGTTAAAGTTCCACCTGCGCTACCGCTGCAACGTGGTTTGACCTCGGTTTTCGGGTTTAATCCGGGCTGGCTTCAAAAAAATCCGACGGCGCTTTGCCAGTGAGGCGCGGGTGAATTGCCGCCTGCATTCAAGTGGCTGCAACCTTTGCTGCGACTTCCTCTTCCTGCCGCAGCTGCGCGGACAGAACCTCGCGCATGCTTTGCCGAATCCAGCCTGAGGCATAGGTGGCGAACCTCGAGGCGCATCGGTAATCGCACTTATCCACCGCACCCAACAGCCCGAGAATACCCGCCAGAATCAGCCGGGGCAGCGGCAAGCTTTCCTGAGGATACGTTCTCGCCAGGGATCCGACCAGGGGCAGATGGTCGTGAATCAACTGGCACCTCGCCTGCTGGAATTTTGCCTCTGCCGTTTTTAACTGATCGAAATTCTGCAGGAACGCTTCGCAAGGCATGCGAACAAATTCTTCCATCGTTTCAACGGCTTGCCGCTCAACATCGGCCAGGGGCAGTTGATAAACCGGGTTGCGGCCCTGCAGGAATTGTCCCTGGACACGCTGGCCGGCACGAAACTGGACCGCGAAATTTTCGGCACTTGCGATCATCTGCTGAATGACGGTCACCTGGTAACAAAAACCGGGGAGTACTTGTTGCAACTGGTGGCTGAGCCTTCTGAATTCAGCGAGGTGCTTCCCGCCATCTGTCTCACCGGGCCCTTCGCGCCAGGCCCGGTAAGCCGCCGCTGCCTGTTGGTCCAGCACCCGCACCTGCTTGATCAGGTTGGGCAGGGCTTTTAAGTATTGTGTGCGGCTACTGATTTGTGAGCCCGCGAGCACCTGTTCGAGGCGTTCCGCGGAAGGACATGCGAGCAGTTTCTCCGCCCGGACAATATGCTGGTGTGCCGCAAAACCAAAGCTGCAGACGATTCGTCGCATCTCGCGATCCGCGTCCTCCATGCGCGGGGCTGGCGCGGTATCCACATCCTGCAAGGGGGGTGGTTCCCCGGCCATCCGCCGCAGGTAGGTTTGAGCGGCGACTCTCTCCAGGATGCGTTGAACGGATTCGTGCGCCGAGGAGCGATTGGCGGATTTGAAGGACTTCACGGCAGAGGCTTCAATGATCGTCACCCCCGCCTGCTCCAGCACGCGGCAGACCAGCGCCATATCGTCGGCCGTGAATTTATCGCCCGGAAAAGTTTCGCGGACTTCCTCGAAGGTGAGATGATTTCGTCCGAAGGACAGCCACAACAGCTCAATCATTTGCCGGGTGATGTCGAGTCCGGACTTGGTTGCAAAGAGACCGCCAGACTCAACCGAATCCGCTGCTGGCGGGGCCAAGAAGCTGGTGCGCACGGGGCATCGGACCTTGGATTCGCCCATCGACTTCAGACGGTTGCGCCCAGGGTTGACCGGGTGCGTCAAATTTCGAGCGTTTCGCTGGTCCACGCGAGGATGGCTTCGTTTGCATTTGTTCATCGCCGTCTTTTCTATATTCATATATTCATTCTATTTATTAGGCTTCTTGAGGATGACCGAAACCTGTCCTGAATATGACAATTTTGAAAGGTTGCGATCCGTAGCGGGTGGCAGTTGAGGACGGCCGGGCCGGACAAACCAAATTCTGGGTTCCTTGGCGGTTGATTCGGATCAGTGGTTGAATTTGCGAACCACCGCGATGGTGTCATCGGTCATGCAGGCGTAGGAATAGAGTACGAAGCCCGGACAACCCTGCTGCTGCACGACCTGTAGTTCCTGGTCCACGATGGCGGGATCAATCGGAATCAGTCCTCTCCGGCCATTTTCAGAGGTATGCCACGCAAAGATTTCAATCCCGGGAACAATGCGTCCAAAGGCGCCTGGAGGGGCGGAGGCCGACTGCACCTCCAGCAGCTCCGACAATTCAATGGGATTGAGCGTATAATCCATGGGATAAACCTCTTCATTGAGGCCTTCCCGCAGCCAGCGGCTCGCGTGGCGATAGCAGGCATAAAACTCAAACGGTGACGGACCGCCGGAGGAGGTGATGATCAGCCGCGGGTTCTTTTCCCGGGCGGCGGTGTGCAGATCCCGCACCAACTGCGTGACGCGATCGTCGCGCCAGGCGATCCACTCGGCGCGTTTGGCGGCGAGCGGATCGGCCAGTCCTGCCCCGGCGTCCGTTTTGAACCAGTCCACCATTTCACGCGCCAGGGTGGCCACGACAGGCGACTTGGATTTCATCAGATGAAAACCCAGGGTCACAACCCTGCCCTTGCCGATTTGATTCATCAAGACGGCCGGCTGGCCGCTCGCGAAGCGCGCAATGACGCGGGCGGACCCGGGGTCGGTGTCAAACACCGAATCGTCTCGGAATGGCTCCCTCGTCAGGGCTTGGGCCAGCGGATGATCGTCCGCCAGAGTGAGCAGGATGCGCCGTTCACCCAGCGCCGTGGCCGAAGTGATGCCGGTGAGTTTCTGGATGGCCGGAGAGGCCGTCAGAACTCGACTGGGAACGGGCGTCCAAAGGAGGTTGCCGCCGCGGGCCACGTAATTCTCCAGCGCCTCCGCCATCGCCGGCGGCACATTGGTGTAGGAACTGATGATCAGCAGGCCCGGCGCCCGGAGTTGGTTGATTCGTTCCGGGGATTCAGAAACAAAACCAAAGCCCAGCCCGGCCTGATCCAGGGTGCGTTCAATCGCCGTCGTCTGGCTCACATCCTCCAGATGGGCCGACGGCTCCAGCACGCGCACGGGAAAGCTTTCCTCCGCCGGAGGGATGATCCGTTCCACGTGATCCAGCAAATCTTCCGGGTCAAAGCCCCGGGCAGCCTTGAACGCGCTGCGAGCGGTGTCAGAATAGTCAAACGCCGTGCAGGGATAGCGGATGTAATCGAGATGAATGCCATCAATATCGTAGGCGAGCAGATCCTTCATCACCGCGAGCAAATAGGGATTCACCTTGGGATTGGCGGGGGAAAGAAAATTCTGCTGGAAGGGACGGCCCGCAAAGGAGCGAACACCCCAGGCCGGGTGCAATGGCGCGTCCGAACCCTCGGCGGTGCCCTCAAAATAGACACAGCACCACGCCTGAATTCTCAGGCCGGCGGCGTGGGCCTTGTTCACCATATACGCGAGCGGATCGAATGTATCATCCGCCTTCACCTGGCCCGCGAAATGCGGCGACTTGAAATAAACGCACTGGCGCCACATCACATTTGGGATCAGGAGATTCAAGCCCGCCTGCTGGCAGCGCGAGATCATGCGGTCCACATTGGCGGCGTTGGTGAAAGCCGGCGGATCGGCCCAGATGCCGCGGGTCTTGAACTGCGGTTCGGCGGCGGACATCCCGGCCATTGTTCCGCCAAGGAATGACACAACCAGTAGCCAGGTGAAGCCGCTATGGGGTGATTTCAAACTGCGTTTCCTTTTTCAGAGCATGGCTCTGTGAGCCGCAGCAATATCCAAATTTCATGCGCTCCCTTGGAAATTCTCAAACGCTCTGGCTGGCGAAGCTGCCGCGGGTCGCCGGCCCGCGCTCCATCCGCAAATCTAAAACACGCCCTGGTGTTGATCATGATCATGTAACCGGTTTGTTCTGCGGCAAAATATGGCGGCGAAACCCCGTCGGTCAATGTTTCATTCCGCCGCCTGGGGCGGCACGGCGCCGCTAGACACTGTTCTTGATTGCGTCGCTGGGTGTCGGAGAAGGGCAACTGGAAAGTGGCCAGAACCCAAATCCATCTGGCGCCCTGATATTGTCGAGACGTGGCATTTGTTTCTCCCTCTCCCCGGGGGAGCGGTGCCAAGCCGAGGTTCGGCCCGGGGTGAGAATTCGCCCAAAGAGAAATTTCGCGCATTAAACCCATGAACCAGAGCCAATCCAGAGCCTCGGTATTCCCAGGACGCGGCACCCGTTTCTCCCTCTCCTCGACGGAGAGGGTTGGGGGGAGGGCGGGCGTTATTCATACTCATTTCCCCCTGGGGTTTCATGGAAGGGCGGGCGTTATTCATACTCGCTTCTCTCCCGGGTTCAGGGAGAGGGTTGCACCAAGGCATCCCACCCGCGCCTGGATCGATCCCAATTAGACTTGAACCAAGGGCTGTTTGGCATGGCTGCATCGCTTTCAGAGTTGGGGACTTCTGTGGTGCGTTTCCCAGGGTAGCTCGTGCCTCCCGTCTTCGCTTTGCTGCGTCGTGGCACGCGCAACCTTGGGCTGAAAGATCCAATCCCTTCGGGATTGCAGAGCGACTGCCAACAATGTGTTTGAATGATGGTGCGCGATTCCACCGATAATAGCGAGGAACCTGATCCGGCCAAAGGGGAGCGATTTGTGGCGGCGGTCTTGGCGCTGCTAAACATCCCGTTTTAGCGGCGTTGTGAGTGAACGGAACCCGAGCGAATCTGGATTTGAACTTTTGATTTTGTGAAAATTGTTGACCGGCAGTTGTAAATGTGCTTCTATCAAACCGTGGCAGCAAACGGGTTAAAAAATCAGTTGTGCGCGACCTCATGCATGGGCGGTCGTATACCGATACTGAACAAGAGGCTGGTATGAGCCTGCAGTACAAGCAGTCATTCCAAGGTCTCAGAATCGTGGGGCTGCCGCCTGATCGCTGCCATGCCACGAAGGGAGATTTGGTTCGCGTTTACTTTCAATTGTCTGCTCCACCCCCATTGGGCTGGGCCTATATTTTCACCAGTGTTTGGCGAAGCCTGGCATATCCGGTGAAGCGTCAGACGGGAGTGGATGGAGATGCGGTATGGATTGATTGCATTCCTGACGAACTTGCGGCCATTCACCGGGAACAACTTGATTATGCCATCGCGCAAACTAATGTTATATATCAGAATAAGGCTCAGGCGCAGGCGCGGGAGGCAGAGCGCGAAAAGCAGTTGCAGGCAGAGCTTCGCTTAAAACTGGAGCTCTTGAGCCATACTCTTTATCCAGCTGCCGCGCCGCGGGTTGAAAAGGGTTCATTAATGGCGCGGTTGTTTCGATATGTTTGTGGACGGGGGACAGAAAAAGACCCATTACCCGGTGGGCAAGCCGCAGTTGCGGCTCCGGTGGAGAATAGGCGTGACTATCATCACGGTCGCTTTGATGGCGCTGCCATTGCAGCCGATGGCCACTCATTGCAACTCGACTACTTCGACCATGATCAGGGCGGCACGCGATTCCGCTATCGCTACGTGGTTTCGCTCCACGCACCACCAAGACTTATTAGCGGTTTTATCCATGAGGACTCACGCTTGGATTATGAAATTCCTTTCGAACGGATTCCGCACCACGTCATTAGTGATGCCCAAGATTGGTTGGCGGCCGAGATGAAAGTAAATCGCGATGAACCCCTCACGAATACATTGAGCGCGCTTTTGAATTATTTGCGAGAGCACGAAAATAGTTCCTGCGGCGGGGGTCGCTCAATTCTTGAGCCCGTCGCGGGGGAGGGGGGGGGGTAACCCGCTATGCGTATTGCCACGAAGCGCTTTCAGGATGTGCGGATTATGGGGATTGATCCCGGGCGCAGTCATACCACTGAGGGAGGAATGGCGCGTATTTATTTTCAATTATCAGAACCGCCGCCATTGGGATGGCCCTACACCTTCACGATAGCTTGGCAGGCAGTGGAATACGCCATGAAGCGTAAAGCCGGAGTGGAAAGCGATTCGGTTTGGATTGAGTGCATCCCGGAAGAAGTTGAGCCATATCACATTGAGCAGATCGAAATTGCCGTGGCGCAGACGAATGCAAAATATCGGGAAAGAACCCAGCAACAGGCAATGTACGCGAGGCGCAAGGCAGAGCAGGAACTACAACTCCAAACCAAACTGCAAGCAATGGGCAAGACTTGCTTTCCGGTGGAACAATTGGCGGAAACCAGCCAGGCCCCGCGGAGATTTAGCTTCCGAACTTTCCTCCCGCGATGGATGCGGTTTCTCTTCCTGGGCAAATGACAGCGGCGCAATATTTACCACCGAATTTCTTTGCCAGGCGCCCTTCGCGGGTTTTTCACGGCCTGTGTCAAATCGGTTTGAACGCCACGGTCGCGGAATACATCGCGGGCAAGCCGCTGAAGGATGCGGGCAAGGAACAGCGCTGGCAGAATTATTGGGACCCATTCGTTTCGCGGTTGGACTCCGCGCCGCTGGATCACCAGGTCTGCGAAACGGCTGGTGAACTGCTTGCGGCCGCGCGCCGGGCGGGGAAAACCGTCCCGCTAGGCGACGGCCTGCACGCCGCTGTTGCCGACTTGGAAGATTTGACTGTTGCCACGGTGGAGGATGATCATTTCAAAGCCCTCGGTGTCCGCGCTGTGAATCCGTTAAAATAATCCGCCTCCCGCCGCCGGCCACGCCCTCCGGTTATAAATTTCGCCGGAAATTGTACTTCCCTGTTTTCGGGTTTGCCGCAATCATATGGCGAACCAAAAAAACAGCGGTCGAATTTTACCAAGCACAAAAATTATGGGACTCATTAATTATCTCAAGACGCAGTTCCTCGAAATCATCGAGTGGCAGGATGACTCGCGCGACACCCTATCCTTCCGCTACCCGGATCAGGACAGGGAAATCAAGAACGGGGCGCAGTTGATCGTCCGCGAATCCCAGACGGCGCAGTTTGTGTATCTCGGCCAGTTCGGCGACACGTTCGGCCCCGGCAAATACACGCTGACCACCGACAACATTCCGATTCTTTCCACGCTCAAAGGCTGGAAATACGGGCTGCACTCGCCGTTCAAAGCGGACCTCTATTACGTCAATACGCGCCTGTTCACCGGCAACAAATGGGGCACGGCCAACCCGATCATGCTGCGCGACGCGGATTTCGGCATCGTGCGCGCGCGCGCCTTTGGCATCTTTGATTTCAAGGTCACCGACGTGAAGGTGTTTCTCAAGGAAGTGGCGGGGACGGACGATCATTTCCGGCTCGAGGAATTTTCCGACACGATGCGCGCGCGCATTGTCAGCGTGTTCACCGAGGCGCTGGCCGCGGCCAAGGTGCCGGTGCTCGATCTCGCCGGGCGCTACAACGAACTCGGCGAGGCGCTCCTGCCGGTCATCAATCCGCAGGTCACCGCCAAATACGGGATCGAGATTTCCAGTTTCGTGGTGGAAAACGTCTCCGTGCCGCCGGAAGTCGAAGCGGCCATTGACAAGCGCAGCAGCATGGCCGCCGTCGGCAACCTCAACGACTACGTGAAATTCCAAATGGCCGAGGCGATGGGCAAAAGCGGCGGCGAAGCGGGCGGCATGGCGGGAACCGCAGCGGGCCTCGGCGCGGGCTTGGCGATGGGCCAGCAAATGGTCGCGGCGATGAATCAACCGCAAGCCACTCCCCCGGCGGCGGGCAATGTGCCGGCGGCGGGTCCAGCGGCGGCCGGCGCCAGCGCCGTGCCGGAATTGCTCGGCTCGGCCGAGGTGGCAAGAATTCTCGGCGTCAGCGAAGCCGACGTGCTGGCCACCCTGGAAAAAGGCGATCTCAAAGGCAAAAAGATCGGCTCGACCTGGCGCGTGCCCAAGGCCGCGCTGGATGAGTTTTTGAGATTGTGACCGGTCATGCTCGGCAACCGGCGCTCTCGTCAGAGAAATGATAGTCATGAGAATATTTTCAAAAACTGTCTCTTCCCATTCCCCTGACAATCATTCCCCTGACTGAATCTTATGCCTGAAGCCACCGCCCAAAAAAAATTCTCCTGCCCGTCGTGCGGCGGCGAGGCGCAATGGAATCCCGCCAAGAAGCTGCTCATCTGCCCGTTCTGCGGCACCACGTCGCCGGCGCAGGCGGAGCTCACCGCCGCGGGGGAGGAACAAATCGTCGAGCACGACCTCGTGGCGGCGCTGCGGGGCATCCCCGATTCCGCGCGCGGTTGGCAGGCGGCCAAGACTTCCGTCCGGTGCCAGAGCTGCCAGGCCATTTCCGTCTTTGACGCCGCGCGCGTGGGCCAGCGCTGCGATTTCTGCGGCTCTTCCGCGCTGGTGCCCTACGAGGAAATCAAGGAATCGTTCCGCCCGGAAAGTTTGCTGCCGATGAAGGTCAGCGAGACGCAGGTGCGCGATTCCATCCGTCAGTGGTATGGCAGCCGCTGGTTCGCGCCGAACCGGCTCAAGCGCGGCGCGCTCACCGACACGGTCAAGGGACTGTACATTCCCTACTGGACGTTCGACGCCCGGGTTCACGCCCAGTGGACCGCCGAGAGCGGCTACTATTACTACGAGACGGAATATTACACGGACGCGAACGGCAAACAGCAGAGCCGGCAGGTGCAGAAAACCCGGTGGGCTCCCAGCGCCGGCACGCTCGATCATTTCTTTGATGACGAACTCGTGTCCGCCTCGCGCGGCGTGCAACCCGAAATGCTGCGCCAGATCGAGCCGTTTCCGACCACCAAGGAACTGGTGCCTTACAACGCGGGTTTTCTTTCGGGCTGGGTGGTGGAACGGTATCAGATTGATCTGGTCGCCGCCGCCAAAACCTCGCGCGACCAGATGGAGCGGGAGATGTATGCGCTGTGCGCCGCGCAGGTGCCCGGCGACACCCATCGTAATTTGCAGGCGGAGGACGACTATTCCGGCCAGACCTTCAAGCACATCCTTGTGCCGATCTGGCTGTTGACCTACGATTACGCCGCGAAGCATTACCAGGTCGTCATCAACGGCTTCACCGGCCACATTGCGGGCAAATATCCCAAGAGCTGGGTAAAAATCCTCTTCGCCGTGCTGGCCGGATTGGCCGCCGCCGGTCTCCTCGCACTGCTGGCAAATCATCACTGACCATCCACCTCCAGTTCACCGGCATTGCCGCGCAAGCGGCGAGCCTTTAACGTCGCGCAATGAAATTCCTGGTGCTCAGCTTCCACCTCGCATTTATCGCGGCCATGACCGCGGTGGGCGGCCAAACCATCGCCTCGCGTTACACCGAACCGTATCCCGCCGCCGCGTCCATAAAAGGCCTGCAGGTCGAAATGGTGGACGACGCCCTGGCCCTGGGTGTGAAGCAGGCCGCCCTTAACTTCAACCTGTCGGGACTGATTGACCCCGAGGGCGACACAAACAGTCCTGTCTGGGAACTCCAAGGCCGCAAATATCATTTCAAGGCCGGCTATCTTGCAGCCCTGGATCAGCGCATCAAAATCTTGTCGGATCGGGGCGTGGTGGTGACGCTCATCGTGCTCACCTACCAGTCCGACAACGCGGAGGTGAACCGAATCCTGATCCATCCCCGCTGCGTGACGAACGCCCCGAATCATTTGGGCAACTTCAACACCGCAACCGCCGAGGGACGCCGCTGGCTCCGCGCCACGCTGGAATTTTGCGCGGAGCGCTGGTCCCGTCCCGACCAAAGCCATGGGCGCGTCGCCGGCTACATCATCGGCAATGAAGTCGATTCGCATTGGTGGTGGGCGAACATGGGGCGCGTGGGCCTGGAGGCATTCGCGGACGATTACCTCCGCACGATGCGTCTCGCGCACGAGGCGATCCGCAGGGAATCAAGCTGGGCGCGCGTGTATGTGTCGCTCGACCACAACTGGAATGTGCGTGCTGAATCGTCGGATGCAAATCAGGCGTTTCCGGGACGGAATTTTTTGGATTACTTCGCCCGCCGGGCGCGGAAGCAGGGTGATTTCGACTGGAACGTGGCCTATCATCCGTATCCGGAGAATCTGTTTGAGCCGCGCTTTTGGAATGATCGAAGCGCCACGACCAACGCGCTCACCACGCCCTTCATCACCTTCAAGAATATTGAGTTGCTGCCGGCCTATCTGCGCCGGTCGGAACTGCTGTTCCAAGGCCGGCCGCGCCGGATCATCCTGAGCGAACAGGGTTTTCACACCCCGGATGGGCCGGAGGGTGAAACCCTCCAGGCCGCGGCCTTTTGCTATGCGTATAAGAAGATCGAGCGGATCGACGGCATTGACGCCTTCATTCTGCACCGGCACGTGGACAACGCGGGCGAAGGCGGTTTGCGGCTGGGGTTGCGCGGCAATCAGCCGAAGGATGGCGAGCCGCAACCGCGGAAAAAAATCTACGCCTGCTTCCGGGACGCGGACACACCTGACTGGGAAACGACATTTAAATTCGCCCTGCCGGTCATCGGGCTGGAGAGTTGGAGTGAGGTGCGTTAGCCGGCATGTTCACAAGCTGGCTGGATCCTCCGGCCGGCGGCGTTTGCGTTTGGCATTCTGCTGCCAGCGCCGGTAGCGCCAGGCCGCATAGAGCAGCAGCAGCAGCAAAATCAGCAGATAAGTCCCCACCAGGAAATCGCGCAGAATCCTGGCCGCCTCGCGGTTGGGCGGCGACATAACCGCGTCGTCAACACTTGGGCCGGAAACACCCCCGCTTTTGGAGTTGGTTGCCGCCGCGCCGTCATCCGGAATGGAATTGGAAACTTCATTCTGGCTCGATCTGCCGGCCTTGAGATTCAAATTTTGGCGGCTGCCCGCATTTCCAAGGATCGGCTGAGTGCCGGTCGGTGGCGCCGGCTGGTTGGATGCCGAACCCGCCGGAACCGTTCCATGGAATGAAGGCGACGCAGGATTGGTGCCGCCGATCTGACTTGTGGCAATGCTCTGGCTGGCCATGCCGCCCTGGCTCCCACCACCGCGTGCCCCAGGTGGTTGCGTGCCTCCACCGCCACCGCCACCGCCCCCCTCTCCTCCGCCACCACCGCCCGACGAAGAGATGGAGGAACCTTTCACTGAAGGGTAAACCACATCTTCGGGAATGGATTCCTCCGCGGAGACCATTGCGTCAGCCGACAGATCCACGTGACCATCACCAAATAAAATATTGCCGCTCTGCCCATGCGCCCCGGACCAACGGGGCGAAAATGGCGTCGGCACGTGCCCGACCGTGGCGCCATTGGCCGCATAGATTGGCAGGCCCCGGTCGGCCGCCAGGATCAGGCGCGGCTCATTGGCATCAAGGACAATCCCCACGTCATAGCTCAGGTTCGAGTTGTTGAACTGGTTGAAATTCGTGGCTGGCCACCGGCCCAAATCGGCGGGACACGCAAAGAGCTTTGGCGCGCCCAGCGCGCTGGACAGCGGGAGGATATATCTGAAGGTAAAATAGAAGGTGCCCGGGATTTGATAGCCCGCATTGACGAACTCCAAGCAACCGCCGTCGTTGGTGGAGACTTGAGTCGGGAATTTCCCGGCATGGTCATTGGCAAACAGGTGGTAGGCCACGCCAAATTCCTTGAGCCCGCTCACGCACTCAATGCGCTTGGCGCGGGTTTTGGCTTGTTCCAAAGCCGGCAGCAACAACGCCGCCAAAACGCCAATGATGGCAATGACCACCAGCATTTCGACCAAAGTGAAGCCGCCTGATCGCCGGTTGGATTTTACGAAATTCACGCCAGCATTAAAGCACTAGCCATGCCATGTCATTCCGGGGGAAATACCAACGAATTGAGGAGCCGGCCAAGTTCGCAAGGCGTGGGATTCCCGCATTATGCGTGAAAATCACGCGAAAACCAGCCCCCATCAAATCTCATCCTGACGTTCGACGTAAAAGAGATCTTTGGCACGCTCGTAATCCTCCTCCGGCACCCAGACATTGGCCGGACGATCCAAGTCGCCATCGTCCTGGGCGGCCGAGTCCACAAATTCCTGTGTGGCGGCAATGCCATGCTTTTCCAGCATCGCGACGAGCAGTTCCGTTTTAACGACGGGGCCGGTGAAGAATAGTTTCACACGAGAAGTGTGGCACGGATCGCGCGAGATTTCACGGAGACAATTGGCGTCGAGACGGAGCGGAGGTGGACGCTGCGCGACTGGGCTGGCCAGGGAGGAAACCCGCTTTCAGTTTATTTTACGGGTTCCAGAGTTTGCAATCGGGCGCTGGCCTGCTGCCAAAGCGGCCCGCCAGCCGGCGTGTTGCTGAGGCAGACCTGGAAATAATGCCTTGCCGAATTCGTGTCGTTACCCTGTGCGGCCACCAGCGCGAGTCCATAATCCATCATGCCAGATGCAGGTTCGCTTTTTTCAAGTTCGTCCAAGTCGCTTTTGGCCGAGGCGAAGTCCTGGGTGTCTATGCGGGCGAATGCCCGTTCGAGCCGCGCCACCGGGTCATTGGTGAGCGCGAGGACGTGATCCAGCAGGGGAATGGCTTCGGAGGGCTGGCTGGTTTGCCTCAAAATCCTGGCTTTCGCATTCAAACTTGGCACGTCGTCCGGCGATTTTGCGAGCCTCGCTTCGGCCAGCAGCCAGGCATCGGGTAAATCGCCCAGATCAAGATATGCTGACACGGCACGGCTGACTACTTGCGGATCGTCGGGATGCTCTGTCGCCACCGCCTTTAGCGCGTCGCGGGCCTTGGAACGATTGTCTTGCATCAGCCACGAGTTGGACTCCAGCAGCGCCAGATCCATATCCAGCGTGTCCTGATCCGTCGAATTTTGCGCCGGCGCTTTTCGGAGCGTTTCGCGCATATGAATTATCAGCGGACGGCTGCGGTCCGGCATCCGCATCTGATTGTAAATCTCCGCCAGCTTCAATTCGGCGGGCAGCGCGCCGGAGGTCAGTGACCGGACCCGCTCCAATTGTTCGGCCGCTTGAACCGGCCAGCCATGGTCCGAACAAACCAAGCCCAGCACAAAGCACACCGTTGGCTCGTCAAAGGGGCCGCCGAGTTCCATCAGCAGGTTCATCCGGTCAAGGTTTCCCAATTGGTCGGCCACCTGCTTGACGCCTGGCAGTGCGACCTGGTTGCCGGCTTGCAAATTCGTGTTGCAGGTCAAACTGATCCGGGCCGACATATCGTTGGTATTGAGCTTTAGAGCCTGCTGAAAACGCACTTTGGCCTCGCGCCACCGGCCTTGCTTTTGCAGCGTCACCCCCCAGCCTTCCAATGGAATCGAATTCCATTCCCCGAGCAGGCGGTTCTCCTCGCGCGGCGCCGGGAGCAGACCATAGCGTGCCAGCTTTTTCGCCCACCCGCTGACACGAGATGCCGGCGGAACTTCAGCGGCGAGTTCCTGGTCCCACAAGCGCGTCCAGAATTGTTCGCTTGCGTCCAGGGTGGCGCCCGGCAAAGGCGGCACCGCCAACGGATCCTTTCCGCGCCGCTTCAGTTCGTAAATCGTCCCGGTGGGTTCCAGATAGAATCCTTCAAAAAACTGGCCGAGGCCCGGGTGCAGATAAAACAAGCGGTTGGTGCGGGCCACTTGTTCCAATAGCTGGAGCGTTTCGAGCGGAGTGAGTTCATGCCGGGTCTGGTCCGTCAGCCAGCCCGCGGGCAGGCGCTGCTCCAGCCGGGCGCGATATCGGACGGTCGGCAGCGCGCGGGTCTCCACGGCCAGCCAGTCGGTCGCTCCGTGCCGCCGTGATAGGGCCGCCTCGAAGATCAAGAGTTTCTCCGGGTTGTCGCTCAACATCACTCCGCGGCCGGCTGGCAGGGACTTCACCGCCAGCTCGCCAAATTGCTCCAGCGGATGATGGTTCATCTGCCAGAGGGCCGGCAAATTGCGCCCGACCAGTCCAAGCACGACCAATCCGAAGCCGGCGGTGGCCAGGGGAACGGCCATCCGCCGCCATGTGATCCTGATGCGTGGAAGCGGATAAGCAGCCTTAACGACCAGTTGCGAAATGAGCAGCAAATTGCCCATCAGGAAAGCCGCGCCCAAGGCGTTCAAGTAGTCGAAGGTCAGCAACGGCAGACGGAGTCCCAACTTATGGATCGCTTGACGGGCTCCCGGCGGGGGATCAAAAGCCAGCCAGCAACAGGCCAGCAACAGGCCCGCGCGCAGGCCGCGGTATAGCCACAGTTGAAGCCGGTCCACGCCGGACTTGGTGTGCGTGTCCTCATCCCGCATCCGCACCAGCAAAGGCAGCGTGGGCACCAGAAAACAAATTGCCACTGCGATGGTCACAAACCGATTTGCCCGCCACAGTTTATAAGGCAGGAGCACGGCTGTTTTGGTCTGGTGCAGGCTGGCGATCCACGCTTGCCCCAAGGTCCAAGGCGAGTGCGGCAGCCAGCCGTTGGCCAGGGGCAACACCGCATAGACCGAGAATCCCGCCATGCCCAGACCGGCCAGCCGCAAAAGGAATTGCCAATTGAAAGCACCGAATAAGCGGAAGCGTTCCAGCCAGATCACGGCGATCACAAATAAAGGCAACGCCAGCAGCATCACCGAATTCTCAGCCATCCCAAGCCCCCAAACCACGGCGGCCGCGTCCAGCCAGTGTGAGTCGCGGCGGGCGTTATACTCGAGCAGCAACCACAGCGCCGCCGCCAGCAGCAGCAGGTCCAGCAAATCGCCGCAAGTGGAGGTGGCCTGCTGCCAGAAACTGAATTCCAGACCGCACACGGTGACGGCGGTCAACACCGGCAAAGCGCCGGCAAGTTTGGTGACATTGTTCCATGGGCGATCCCACGGCAGCAATTGCACGGTGCGGGCGAGCAGGCCCAGAACTGCCGCGGCCAGCACGGCGGCCCACAATTGCACGGCCAACGGCATCCAGGCCGCCGGCAGCACCTCCAGCGGCAACGTCACCAGCCAGAGCAATGGCTGGCCAACCATCGGCATGTCGTTCCACCCCGCAAGCGTGGATGCAAGCGGCAGGCCGGTTAACGTCACCCGGCCGCCTAGCGTGCAGACGTACAGGACCAACCCCGCCAAGGCGACATACAGGGGCAGGCGGCGCGTTTGCATCAACATTCAATGATTCTGAAATATTGCCGCGCTGATGCCAGAAAAAAAGTTCCTGACGGACGGCCGCTGGGACGCACCTGACGAAAAAAACGAGCGTAAAACTTGATGCGCCAGCAGCGTTTTGCGGCCAAGCCGGCATGAGTCGGGCTGTCCATCACCAGCGTCCGCTTGGCCCTGGAAGGGCTCCGGATATTAGCCGGACACGCCAGTGTCTGGTAACGCGGCAAAAGTGAATTCGTCCTGAAGGGACGACGGAAACGGGTGAAGAAACCAAAGTGCCTCATCCTCTAATGAAAGAGTCGGGCCTAGGAAGTCGGTATTCAATCATGTCTCAGTCCTGTTTTTGCAGCGATGGCGTCCAGTTTTGACCGGGCTTTTCTGGCTTTGCGCATGTCGCCCGCAAGCATTTTCCGGGGGCCTCGCCCGGCATTCCTGTAAGGGCCCATTTCCAGGCGCGCTTTCAATGCAGCGCTGTGTGTACACGCCTTGCAGCCACTTCATCCCGGCCACCAGATTGCCTTCGGGCGTTTCGGCCAGAAGCTGGTAATGGTTGTGCATGAGCACGCAGGCATGGATGCTCCGGCCGGCCTTACCGCACGCTTCCCCAAGCGTCTCTACAAACCGTTGCCGATCCTGGTCATCCTCGAAAATGGCGCAGCCCTGATTGCCCCGCGCCATGACATGATACATGGCTCCAGGATATTCGATGCGCCAAAGTCTGGCCCTGCCGCCAGCATGACCCGACTCCAGATCAAAAATCAACTCTGTTTACCACTTTCCTAGGACTGACCTTTCATGTTGGTGTCCATGCAGGTTACATTAAAAGTGAAGGGGGCCTTAATTTTCCAGAAGAATGGCCTTTCGTATCAACTCCTTGCCAACGTCTCTGCGCAACTTGTTCGCGTCGTCAAAGAGGTTGATGTAGTAAGTTGCACAACCGTGCCGGTTGTCGGCCGGCAACGACACGGATTGTGCATAGGGCCGGTCAATGGACTCCTGTTGAGCGCCAGCCATGGGGTACACCAACACGCTTCGACTTCCGCCCAAGTGGACGTTGTAGGCGTACATTTGCTTCAAATCGGCGTCCGCCGGTTGGCCATCCCTGGGTATTTTCCATTTGGTGTCTAAAATTACGCGGCCGGCGCCGGTTGGATTAAAAAATTCTGCCACCACATCAGGACGAATTGTTTTCGAACACCAAAAATACCGCGACACCTGACCAGCGATACGCAAACCGCGATGGGCATATTGCGGTTCAGCTCGGCGCAGTTGAACAAAGATGAACTGCTCAAACAACTTGTTCATGTCGAACAGGATGGCGACAACATGTTCCCGGCCGCCGCGCAAATCGGGGGAGTAATTGAGGATTATCAGGCGAGCCAGTTGGATGGCGCGGCGGTAGCGCTCAGTATTGCGGTCGTAGATCAAACGCTCAAAGGTCTCGGCGGTAATGCGTGCGTCGGACACATCTTCAAACCAAAGTGCGGAAGCAGCGGCCCGTGAATTCAACGAAGACCGGATGGCGATGCGCTGCACAATCTCAATGACGCGTTTCAAAATCTGGTTGAACACGTTGTCCCGGTCATAAATTTGGTGAGCCGTGAACATCCGCTCTCGGTGAAGCAAATTGCGGCGCAGTTGTTTCGCAAATTGAATCCGCCCTTTGAGTTTGTGAAGGTTTCCCTGGGTCATTCGATAGCGTTTGGCCAAGCCAGCGTGGGCAAGTTGCTCTACCTCGGTGAGAAACGAATACAGATAAAAATCCACCAATGGCGATCGACGCAAGTGAAGATCGGCCTCGGGTGCCGCCTCAACAGTCAGCAACCCGGATTGGCGCAACATGTCCAACAGGGCGTTGCGCCATTTACATTTGTCGCCGGTCACCCCCCTGTCTGTCTTGGGCAGAATTTCAATTGCCAAGTCACCGACCTGAATCACGCCGACGTAGCTGCCAAAGTGCAGACGCCGGTATCCGACATCAAAAAACAAGCAACCATGGCGGTCATTGTAGCGAACGAATGCGGAGAATTGTTTCTCCGTAAAGCCCTGCTCACCGATCGCCAAATGACCATACTCAAAAACCTGAGCCGTTTTAGGCATAAATCGTCTGGAAACCTTCCTCGCTCAAATTGGAAGGGTCAACAAACGTGAAGACCTCTTTTTCATCGAGCTCGTCAAGGCCCCACGCACCAGTGGCGAATGGAGCGCTGTCGTTCTTGCGCTTCACAAATCGTTCGCCCAGGACCATGCCCACCTTGGCCGGGTTGCCATAAAAATACTCGCCCAACAACGGAATAATTTTGTTGGCAAAGACAGACCGGAGGCCAGCAAGATCATTGATGCCCATAAAGTAAGCGTGGCCGATGCAATGGTCAGCGTCATGGAGTCGGAAGATCGTCGGTTGGGCAAATGTTCAGACACTGAAATTGCGGCGGATCTCCATCGAACCGTCAGTGGGGTTAAAAACCGGCGCAAAAAACTAAAGATTCCGGCTTGGACACCGAACTGATTTCACAAACACAAACTATGTAAAAAAGTTTGCCAAGTTATTTTGACAATATATTAGTCCACCAATCAAAATTGGGGTGGCCAGATTTTGGACGGTATCTTGCCCGGCTGAAAATGTTCGTTAAAATAGATTTCATTTCGTCGTTCGGAATTGAACATTTGTTTTGCCAATGTTGAAGCAACGCGCAGGTGGACCATAATTCAATTTTCAAGCCTTCCTTTTGAATCAGATTTCGCGCTTTTTTATCATCCGTAGCCAATGCAAACTTCCTGGCTTCGGCAATTGCAACGGACTCTGCTTCCCCGTCATCAAGATTTAAGGCCAATTCAATGTAGCGCAACTTTTCATTTTCACTTTCTGCGGCGAGGATTTGCAGCATCCCATTTTCAATGAGCGGCGTGAGGTTAATTTTTTCATGCTCATTTGGAGCTGAATTGTGTAAATACATTGTTTCCTTCGCGACAGTGGCCGCGATTGCGATGTTGAGGCCGCAACCGCCGGCAATGTCGTCAAATCGTCCGCTTGCGAGCAGATTAATCAGAACGCACGCATCTTGAATAACAATGGAGGCCATGCCGGATGATATTAGATTGCCGAAACCGGGGATTCCAAATCTACCGGAATGATTGAAAACTCTTCGCCTTCTTCTGAAATGACGAGACTGTCCAACTCCTCCATGATGTCACGGGCATTTACGATGTCGGTGCGGAGTTTTTTCGACAGTTGATTTTCCGAAAGTTCAC
>Ga0302320_10004024_pt1 | contig 33597 bp, 31 predicted proteins | sample Bog_T0_3_FD_202130 | JGI IMG/M metagenome (GOLD analysis project Ga0302320, IMG submission 202130) | Peat permafrost microbial communities from Stordalen Mire near Abisko, Sweden - Bog_T0_3 | ecosystem: Environmental > Terrestrial > Soil > Wetlands > Peat | place: Sweden: Abisko, Stordalen Mire... | reverse complement strand
CAGCGCGCTTTCCTACGAGCACGCGGGCAAGATCGAGGCGCAGTTGACGGCGGAGGTCGCCGATCTGATGGCCAAGGCCGAGGCGGCGGACGCGGCCGACATTCCCGACGGAATGTCGATCCCCGACGAATTGGCGCGGCGTGAGGAGCGGTTGCGCAAGATCGCTCAGGCGCGGGCGACGATCGAGGCGCGCGCCAAGGAGCGGTACGCGCGCGACAAGGCGGAGTTTGAGGCCAAAATGGCGGCGCGAGAGGCCAAGGCGGCCGAGACGGGCAAGAAGCCAGGGGGCAGACCGCCGGAGCCTCCGGTGGAAGGGCCGCTGCCGAGGGATCAGGTCAATCTGACGGACGAAGAATCGCGCATCATGCCGGTGGCCGGCGGAGGCTTCGAGCAGTGCTATAACGCGCAAGCCGCGGTCGCGTCGGGCAGCTTGCTGGTGGTGGCGATCGACGTCGTCCAGGCGGCCAACGACAAGAACCAAGTCGAACCGATGCTGGCCAAGATCGGCGCGTTGCCCAAGGCTTTGGGCGAGGTCGAACATCTGCTGGCGGACACCGGCTATTTCAGCGCCGACAACGTGAAGGCATGCGAGACGGCGTGCGTCGAGCCGGTGATCGCGATGGGCCGACAGCCGCATCACCCATCGCTGAGCGAGCGGTTCGCATCTACGCCCGAGCCGCCAAACAATCCGACGCCGGTCGAGGCGATGGCGCATCGGCTGAAGACGCCGGAGGGCCGAGCGCTCTACGCCTTGCGCAAGCAGACCCCGGAACCGGTGTTCGGCATCATCAAATCGGTGCTCGGATTCCGTCAATTTTCTATGCGCGGGCTCGACAAGGTTCGCGGCGAGTGGAGCCTCGTCACCATGGCCTGGAATCTGAAGCGGATGTTCGCCCTCAACGCCGTCTGAAGGGGCCTCGGGCGACTCAACGCCGCCCCAGACCCCCAAACGACGACCGCCGCAGCGCCTCAGCGAGCCTCTCGGCCGGCATGAAGCGCAAAACAACGCCCCACGACGCCGCCATTCGCGGCGTCAGAAAACCAAAGCGACTCAGTCCGACAGGCTGCTAGGCGATATCGACTACCTCGGCCGGACGCTCGCGCCGGACTCGCTCGGGGAATTTGACGCCCGCGCGGCGAAAACCTGGGCGACCGAGGCGACATGGCTGGGGCTGCAGGTTTTACGCGCCGAGCAGGGCCAAGCCGAGGACGCGGTCGGCGTCGTCGAATTCGTCGTCAGATACCGGCAGCGCGGGCAGACGATCGCGCATCGCGAAGTGTCGCGGTTTCGCAAGTCGGAAAGTGGCGAGTGGCGGTTCGTCGCGGGGGATACGCAGGCTGAGGCGAAGCGCGAATCCCTGTCGCCGACTGCGCCGAAAGTCGGCCGCAACGATCCCTGCCCCTGTGGCAGCGGTAAGAAATACAAGAAATGTTGCGGGGCGTGAGAGGGCTTGCGTCAGCGATTTTGGCCCCCTCTCCCGCTTGCGGGAGAGGGTTGGGGTGAGGGGAAGCGATCAACGCAACGCCTTGAGAGCGTGCCCTCATCCGGCGCTTCGCGCCACTTTCTCCCGCAAGCGGGAGAAGGGAATCCCACCCCGAGATCGCCGACGCAAGCCACCAAATCCGACCCAAACGACGCGGCACAAGCGGACGGCCTTGTATTCGCACGCGTTACGAAGCCCGCCGCCCCTCGACGACGGCCCGCCAAAACCCCGCCCCGGCCATTTCGAAGCCTACGACGCGCGTGACGAGCGGCAATCCGTCGAGATGCTCGTAGGCGCTGTTCGAGCACAGCGAGAACAGCGCGAAGCCGCCCGCCGCCAGGAAATCGCCGACTTCCCTGGCAAAGCGCGAAAGCAAAGCGCCGCCGGGGTCGCACAGCGTTCCCCCGTCCCATACGCTCACCGGCGCCTGATCGACGAGCGGGACGTTGAACACGACGAGATCGAAGCCGCGCTCGGAGACGGCGTCGAACAGGTCGGAAGCCTGGACGCGCACGGCCACGCCGTTGAGCGCGGCGTTGGCCCGGGTCGCCGCCAGCGCTTCCGGCGCAATGTCCGTCGCCAGCACGTCGGCGCCAAAGCGTTGCGCCAGAAACAGCGCCACCGCGCCGGCGCCGCAGCCGATCTCCAACGCGCGGCGGATCCGCGGCGGATTCAGCGCCAAAATGTTGCGCACGAACATCAGCGAACTCGACTCCGGGCGCGGGTGATAGACGCCGGCCGGCGCGTCGATCGTCAACCCCTCGATCTCGAAACGCTCGGGGATCGCGAGCGAGGCCGCATGGGCGATATGGGCTTGCGCGATGTCGACGGGGTCGACGCCGACGAGGTTTTCCAGCCCGAAGCGCGCGAGGACGCGACGGCGCGCCGCCTCATTCATTGCGCCGCCTCGCGCAGCGCGCGCGGCAGCGGAAAGAACATCGACTCGTCCACCGTCGTCAGCGTCTCCACGGTGATGTCGAAACGCTCGGCGAAACCGTCGAGGATGCGGTCGACCAGCACTTGCGGGGCCGAGGCGCCGGCGGTGACGGCGACGGAAGCGACGCCCGCGAAAATCTTCCAGTCGATGGCTTCGACGCCGGGAACCAGCAGCGCGATGCGCTTGCCCTCGCGCTCGGCGACCTCGCGCAGCCGTTGCGAGTTGGAGGAATTGGCGGAGCCGACCACGATGACCGCCTCGACCTGCCGCGCCGCCTGTCTGACGGCCTCCTGGCGATTGGTGGTGGCGTAGCAGATGTCGGCCTGCGCGGGACCGTGAATCTCGGGAAAGCGCCGCTGCAGCGCTTCGATGACGTCTGCCGTGTCTTCGACCGACAGCGTCGTCTGGGTGACGAAGGCGACCGCCTCGCCTTCCGCGATTTGCAGCCTGTCGACGTCGGCGACTTCGCCGATGAGCGTCACCGCGCCCTCGGGCAATTGCCCCATCGTGCCGATGACCTCGGGATGACCGATATGACCGATCAACAGCACGCGACGTCCGCGCTTGTAATGCGCCTGCGCCTCGCGATGCACCTTGGTTACGAGCGGACAGGTCGCGTCGATGGTCTTCAGGCCGCGCCGTTCGGCCTCCTCCGGCACGGCGAGCGCGACGCCATGGGCGGAGAAGATGACCGGCGCGTCGCCCGGCGCAACCTCGCTCAAGTCCTTGATGAAGACGACGCCCTTGGCCTTGAGCGAGTCGACGACGAATTTGTTGTGCACGATCTCGTGGCGCACATAGACCGGGGCGCCGTGGATTTTCAGCGCCGTCTCCACGACGTCGATCGCTCTGACCACCCCGGCGCAGAACCCGCGCGGGGCGCACAGGACGATTTTGAGCGGCGGCTTGGACATTTCGAACACTCGCTTGGCGGCGGTCTACTTCGAGAACGGCGCCGACGAAGTCAAGTCGTGCGTGCAACTGGCGTCCGGCGTCGGCCGCCCCTATATGTCGGCGACGCCCCTCGCGCCGAAAGCATTTCCTTTGACCGCCGCCTCAGCCGCGTCTTCGCGACGCGCTCCCGCGCCTGTGTTCACTTCCGGCTCGCTGATGCGCCATGTCGTCGTTATGACGCTGACCGGCGCGATCGGCCTCGTCGCCATTTTCGCCATCGACCTGCTGTCGCTGTTCTGGGTCTCGCGACTCGGCGATCAGGCGCTGAGGGCGGCGATCGGTTATGCGAGCCAGGCCTATTTCCTGCTGATGTCGGTCAGCATCGGCCTCACCATCGCGGTCACCGCCAATGTCTCGCGTTCGCTGGGCGCCGACGACCGCGCGCGGGCGCGCCGGATCGCCGCTTCGGGGTTGCTCATCACCGCCATCCTCTCCGCGGCCGTCTCCGTCGTGCTGTTCGTGTTTCGCGACCCGATGCTGACCCATGTGATGCACGCCGAGGGACGCGCCGCGGAGGTCGCGAGCAAGGTGCTGGCGATCACCATTCCGGCGAACGTGCTCATGGCCCTGGGGATGGCGCTGTCGGGGGTGCTGCGCGCCGACGGCGACGCCAAGCGAGCGATGTATGTAACGCTGGCGGGCGCCGCCGTCACGGCCGTCACCGATCCGCTGTTCATCTTCGGCTTCGGCCTCGGCGTCTATGGCGCCGCCTGGGCGACGGTGGTTTCGCGGCTGGTGTTTCTCGCCGTCGGTCTGTGGGGCGCGGTGAAGGTGCATAACCTCGTCGCCCGTCCCCGGTTCGACTATGCGCTCCACGACTTGACACTGATCATGGGCATCGGCCTGCCCTCGATCCTCGCCAATCTCGCCACGCCGGTCGGCGCGATCTACGTCACCCGCGTCTGGTCGGATTTCGGCGAGGCCACCATCGCCGGCGGCGCCATTATCGACCGCGTAACGCCGCTGGCTTTTGGCGTCGTCTTCGCGCTGACCGGCTCGATCGGGCCGATCATCGGTCAGAATTTCGGAGCGCGGCAGTTTTCCCGCGTCAAACGCACGATCGCCGATTCGCTCACCGTCGCCGTCGGCTACGCATTCGTCGCCTGGGGGTTGCTCGCCCTGATCGCCCCGTTCATCGTCGCCGGTTTCGAGGCTAAGGGCGCGAGCGCCGATTTCGTGTTGCTGTCGTGCCGGATGGGCGCGACCGCCTGGCTGTTCTTCACCTGCCTGTTCGTCGCCAACACCGCGTTCAACAACCTGGGCTTTCCAACGCTGGCGATGCTGTTCAACTGGGGACGGGCGACGCTCGGCACGATCCCGTTCGTCTACATCGGCGCGCGTTGGGCCGGCGTGCCCGGCGCCATGGGCGGACTGATCCTCGGCGGCGCGATATTCGGCCTCAGCGCGGTCGCTGTCGCCTTCACCGTCGTCGCGCGTCTCGCCAAGGAGGCCGAATCGGGCTAGCGTGGTTGCGACGATAAGTCCCTGAGAGGACAAGACTGCGGAGGGCCCGATGAATCTTTACGACCTCATGATGGGCGCGCAGGGCGGACGGGGCGTCGATACGCTGGCCAGCCAGTTCCGCCTCACCCCGCAGCAGACCCAGGCGGCGTTGCAGGCGATGATGCCGGCGTTCTCGCTCGGGTTGCAGAATCTTGCGCAAAACCCGATGGGCCTGGCCGCGCTGTTCAGCCAGATGGCCAACGGCGCGCATCTGGCGGCCTACGCAAATCCGATGCAGATCCCGGCGGCCGGCCTCGGCGGCGACCTCATCGGGCAGATCTTTGGTTCCCCGTCGAACGCCCAACAGATCGCTCGACAGGCCGCACACACCTCCGGGGTCGCGCCCCAGGCGATCCAGCAGATGATGCCGCTCGTCGCCTCGATGCTGATGGGCGGCCTCACACAAGCGATGTCCGCCCAAGGTCTGACTTCGATGGTTACGCAACTCGCCGACGCATTCACGACCGCGGCCGGCCTCGAGCCGCCGCCGCCGCCCCCGCCCACCCTCGCCAATCCGGTCGCGCTGTGGACGAGTTGGATCGAAGGCTTCACCGGCGCCGGCAAGCCAACGCCGCAAAAGTCACCGGCGTTGCAGTCGACGCTGACCACGCTAAACAGCCTCATGCAGGCGGGCGTGGCGGTCTCGGCGGCGCAGCGGCAGGCGCTCAACAACATGCTGCAGTCGATCTCCAATGCGGCTAAGGCCACGAAGGTCTGACGCCTTCATTGCATTGTCGCCCAAGCCTCCCTATCTAGACGCCGCTCGGCCGAACGCGCCGGCCATGAACCAGGGACGCCGGAATGGCCCGAGATGTCGTTGACGCCCAACCCGTCGAGTCCAAGCACGATCTCGTCGCGTGGCTGGCGTCGGGCGCCAAGGCCCCGGGCTCCGAGCGCGTCGGCACCGAGCACGAGAAGTTCCCGTATTACCGCGCCGATCTTTCCCCCGTTCCCTACGAAGGCCCGCGTGGCGTCGGCGCGATTCTGGCGGCGATGCAGGCTTCCGCCGGCTGGGAGCCGATCGAGGACGCGGGCAAGCTGATCGGCCTGTTCGACAGCCACGGCGGCGGAGCCATCTCGCTGGAGCCAGGCGGTCAGTTCGAACTCTCCGGCGCGCCATGCGAGACGCTGCACGAGACCGCCGACGAGATGCGCGCGCATATGGACGCCGCCCACGCCGCCGCGACCCCGCTCGGCGTCGGGTTCCTCGGCCTCGGCATGAGCCCGAAATGGAGCCTGGCGGAAACTCCGGCGATGCCGAAGAGCCGCTACCACATCATGACCAATTACATGCCGAAGGTCGGAACCCGCGGCCTCGACATGATGTATCGCACCTGCACGGTGCAGGCGAACCTCGACTTCACCTCGGAAGCCGACATGGTCGCCAAGCTGCGCGTCGGGCTCGCGTTGCAACCGATGATAACGGCCCTGTTCGCCAACTCCCCGTTCACTGACGGCAAGCCGAACGGCCTGCTCAGCGCGCGCTCGGACATCTGGCTCGACACCGATAAGGCCCGCACGGGCATGCTGCCCTTCGCCTTCGAGCCGGGGATGGGTTTCGAGCGCTATGTCGATTACGCGCTCGACGTGCCCCTGTATTTCGTCAAGCGCGGCGATGTCTATCACGACGTCGCCGGCGCCAGCTTCCGCGACCTGTTGGAGGGCAAGCTCGCCGCGCTGCCGGGCGAACGGGCGACGCTGTCGGACTGGGCCAATCATCTGTCGACGATCTTTCCGGAAGTGCGGCTGAAGAAATATCTGGAAATGCGCGGCGCCGACGTCGGCTCGGCCGACCGCATTGTCGCGCTGTCGGCGCTGATGGTCGGCCTCTACTACGACCAGACCGCGCTCGACGGCGCGCTCGAACTGACCAAGAGCTGGAACGAGGCGACGCGTGCGCGGCTGCGCGTCGAGGCGCCGCGTCTCGGCCTGCAAACCCCGATCGAAGGGCGCACGCTGCGCGACGTCGCGCGCGACGCCCTGCGCCTCGCCCACTTCGGTCTGCAGCGTCGCGCGCGCAAAAACGCCGCGCGCGAAGACGAGACGAAATATCTGACGCCACTGGAGCGCATCGTCTCGGAAGGCCGCTCGCCCGCGGAAACCTGGTTAGGGCGCTACACAGGCGCGTGGGGCCGTTCGGTCGACCCGATCTTCAGCGAGGCGTCGCTGTGAGAGCTTGCGGGGCGGGGCGGGGCGGCTGAGATCTCGACGCTGAGCCTGTTCAGCAACCAGGCCGGCAGGCTGCTACCGCCAAACGGGCCCAAAACCGAGCAAGTCGACGACGTCGTCATCCGCCGGCTAGAGCGGTATCCGAACAAAGAGAGTTGCAGCGCAGACTCCCTCCCCCCTTGTGGGGGAGGGCCGGGGTGGGGGGTAACACACGGAATGTGCGTGGGTATCACCGCCACCCCAGCCCTCCCCCATCAAGGGGGAGGGAGCAACAAACGGCTCTGCTTGAACAGGAAACGCTCTAGCCGTTGCGACCGCGCGGCGCGGGCGAATTTCGATCCGCAGAAACCTCGCTGTTCCCCCTCTCGAATCCTGAAAGACGGCCCTCGACGCCAAAGGTGGGGAGACGGGCGCCATACGGCTTCATCGATAGCCATGCAGAGCAATGTCATGTCGGCGTCGCCGTAACGGTCGCCCAGAACAGTTCCGCCGCCTGCGATAGCCTCGCCTTCGAGCGAAAGACGTGGATTTCGATAGGAATGTCCCAGGCGCCGCCGCCAGCGCGAACAAGCGATCCTTCGGCGAGGTTGTCGTAGATCAGGCTTTCGGGGAGCCAAGCCATGCCGCGACCGTCGAGCGCCATGGTGACCAGCAGCTTGGCGACATGCGAACTGAAGGTCGGCCGCAGCCACGCCTTGTGAGGCGAATTTCCCCGCACCGCCGCGACGATCCGTCCCATCCCGGATTCCGTGCGATAGGGCAAATAAGGAATCGGCTCGGCCTCTGACCCCGGCAACGCAAACAGCGGGCCGGCCACCGGGGCGCCAACTTGCGCCGGCGCCGTGACGGGGATGAGGACATCGTCGCCGACTCGATGCGACAGAAACTGTTTTGGCGTCAGCAGAGTCTCGACGGCGGGGTGATGATGGCCGAGCAGGAACTGCGCCCGGCCCTGCAACATCATGCGCTCGCAAGCCTCCATGTGATTGGCCGAGAGATTGACGCCGGGAACGAACGGCAGCGACGCCTCGACCTTGCGCAGCCAAGTCGGAAAGAACGTCAGCGCCAGCGCATTGGTCGAGGCGAATTGCAATTGTTCGGAAACGGCGTTCGCCTGTTCGAGCGCTTCGAGGCGTCCGCCCTCCAACCGGCGCAGGATTTCTTCGGCCGTCAGGCGAAAAGCGACTCCGGCCGGCGAAAGAAGGACCTTGTGGGTCGTGCGATTGAACAGCGGCGCGCCGACCCATTCCTCCAGCGCCTGGATGCGGCGGCTCAAGGCCGATTGGGTGATGTGTCGAGCCTCGGCGGCGCGGGAGAAGCCGCCTTGATCGACGACCGCCAAGAAGTCTTCAAGCCAACCGATTTCCACCCACGTTTCCCCTCGTCGCGCCGCTTCGGGCAAAGACGATGCGGCGCCCGCATGATCATATTCTGAACCAGCATTGGCTGTCTTCGCTCGCCGCTCGCATGGTGCGCCCAAGCAAGAGCGAGGCGAAGGCAGGAAATGACCGCTCCGAAAACCCTCTACGACAAGATCGTCGACGCGCATACTGTGCGCCAACTCGACGGCGACGGGCAGGTTCTGCTCTATATCGATCGCACCATCCTCAATGAATATACCAGCCCGCAGGCGTTTACGGGCTTACGCGAGGCGGGACGAAAGGTCTGGAACCCTTCGGCGGCGCTGATGGTGGTCGATCACGTCAATCCGACCGCCGCACAGCGGGTTGCCGAGGTCGCCGATCCCTCCGCCGCGCGGCAAATCGGCTATTTCGCTGAAAACGCCCGCGATTTCGGAATCGAATTGTTCGACATTCTCGACCCCCGCCAGGGCATCGAGCATGTCGTCGCCCCCGAACAAGGCCTCGTTCTGCCAGGCATGGTTGTCGCCGCCGGCGATAGTCATTCGACCGCTTATGCCGCCCTGGGCGCGCTCGGCTTCGGCATCGGCACGTCCGACATCGAGCACTATCTGGCGACGCAAACGCTGGTCTACCGGCGACTGAAAACGATGCGAATCCTGCTGACCGGTCGTCCCGGCCTCGGCGTGACCGCGAAAGACATCGTCATGGAGGTGATCCGCCGCATCGGCGCCGATGGCGCGGCCGGGCACGCCGTCGAATTCGCGGGTCCGGCCATCGGAGCCCTGAGCGTCGAAGCGCGCATGACGCTGTCGATCATGATCGTCGAGGCGGGCGCGCGCGGCGCGGTGATCGCCCCGGACCAGAAGGTCGTCGATCACGTCGCCAACCGTCCGCGGAGCCCGAAGGGAGCGCAGTGGGAAGCCGCAGTCGAGGCTTGGCGGTCGTTGCGCACAGACCCCGCCGCCAGGTTCGACCGGGAATTCGCGCTCGATGTCGGCGAAGTCGCGCCGATGGTGAGTTGGGGAACCAGCCCCGAGCAGGCGGCGCCCGTCACGGCGAGCCTTCCGGACCCAGAAACCGAGGCCGATCCCATTCGCCGTCGCGCTGCACGGCGCGCCCTCGAATACATGGGGCTCGAGCCGGGAACGCCGCTGCAATCGATCGCGATCAGTCACGCCTTCATCGGCTCCTGCACCAATTCGCGCATCGAAGATCTTCGTGACGCGGCTCGCGTGCTCAGAGGTCGCCGCGTCGCCGAAAGGGTCACGGCCATCGTCGTGCCGGGCTCGACGGCGGTGCGCGCCCAAGCCGAGGCGGAGGGCGTCGCGCAAATCTTCGTCGACGCAGGGTTCGATTGGCGGCAGTCCGGTTGCTCCATGTGTCTGGCCATGAACGACGACGTTCTCGCGCCCGGCGACCGCTGCGCGTCGTCGACCAACCGCAATTTCGAGGGTCGGCAAGGCGCCGGCGCCCGCACGCATCTCATGAGCCCGGCCATGGTCGCCGCCGCCGCTGTCGCCGGCCGCATCGCCGATGTTCGCAGCCTCGCAGGGGAGGATTGAGCCATGACGCCGTTCATCAAGGAAACGGGAAAGGCGGCGCCGCTCCCCGCCGCCAATATCGATACCGACGTCATCATGCCGAAGACGTTCCTGAAGGGCGTCGATCGCGAGGGGCTCGATATCGGCGCCTTCAACCTGCTGCGTTTCCGTGACGGGCGGCCCGACACCGATTTCATCCTCAATCGGCCCGGCTATAAGGATGCGAAATTTCTCGTCGTTGGTCCCAATTTCGGTTGCGGGTCGAGCCGCGAGCATGCGGTGTGGGGCTTGCAGCAACTCGGCTTCCGCGCCCTGATCGGCACATCCTTCGCCGGCATCTTCAACGACAATTGCCGCAACAACGGCATTCTGACCGTCACCCTCGACAGCGCGACAATCGTGCGCATCCTCGAAACCGTCGCCGATCCGGCGACCACCGCCATGACCGTCGATCTGCCGGAGGAGACCCTCGTCCTCGAGGCGACAGGCGAACGCATCGCTTTCGCCATCGAACCGTTACGCAAGGACGCGCTGCTGCGCGGCGTCGACGCCGTAGGCGCGACCTTGTCGCAGGCCGAAGATATTCGCGCGTTCGAACTTGCCTACCGTGCGGCGAACCCTTGGCTGCGGTGATGGGGCCGGCAACGGCCCCTCGCTTCCCTGGCAACCGGCAATCCTAAATCTCAATCGGCGCCAGGACAGAAGCTAAACAACATCACATCATAAGAAACCGCAGTCACCCACTCGAAATAGCGACGAGCCAAACACCTTGGGCGCAACCATTGGCATGCGCTATCGCATCGCACACGGCTACGAGGAGCTGGATTTCCGAGTTGTGTGGCGGACCGCGAAGGAATATCTGCCCGAACCCCTGCGCTCCCTGCCCGCGTCAAAGCCTTTCGAGGCCTGACCCTCCCCGGCCCATCCGCCGCACCCCCTCCGCCTAATTCTCCCCTTGCGATTCCCCGCCGCTTCCCGTATGCGCGGCGGCGGGACACCTCTCCCCAACGAGAGGCGCCCATCTGAGAGGATGGTCAAAATGGTTGATACGCCCGTCACGCGGCCTGCGAATCCGCGTTTTTCCTCCGGCCCCTGCGCCAAGCGCCCCGGCTGGACCCCCCAAGCCCTGGCAGACGCCGCCCTCGGGCGCTCGCATCGCGCCAAACTCGGCAAGGGCAAGCTGAAACTCTCCATCGACCTGACCCGCGAAGTGCTCGGCGTGCCCGCCGACTATCGCATCGGCATCGTGCCCGGCTCCGACACCGGCGCGGTCGAGATGGCGTTGTGGTCGCTGATCGGCGCGCGCGGCGTCGACCTGCTCGCCTGGGAATCCTTCGGTTCGGGCTGGGTCTCCGATGTCGTCAAGGAATTGAAGGTCAAGGATTCGCGCACGCTCAAAGCCGGCTACGGCGAGCTGCCGGATCTGACGAACGTCAACTTCGACAACGACGTGGTCTTCACCTGGAACGGCACGACGTCCGGCGTGCGCGTGCCCGACGCCGACTGGATTCCGGCGGAACGCAAGGGGCTGACGATCTGCGACGCGACCTCCGCCGCGTTTGCGCAGAACCTCGACTGGCCAAAGCTCGACGTCGTCACCTTCTCCTGGCAGAAGGCGCTGGGCGGCGAGGGCGGGCACGGCATGATCGTGCTCTCCCCGCGCGCGGTGGAGCGGCTCGAGACCTACAATCCGGCGTGGCCGATTCCCAAGGTCTTCCGCATGACCAAGGGCGGCAAGCTGATGGAAGGCGTCTTCGTCGGCGAGACGATCAACACGCCCTCGATGCTGTGCGTGGAAGACTATATCGACGCGCTCGAATGGGCGAAGTCGATCGGCGGCTTGAAGGCGCTGTTTGCCCGCGCCGACGCGTCCGCCGGGGTGATCGCCGATTGGGTCGCCAGGACGCCGTGGGTCGAGAACCTCGCAGTGAAGCCGGAAACGCGGTCGAACACGTCGGTCTGTTTGAGGGTCGTCGACCCCGAGATCGCGGCGCTGTCGGCCGACGGTCAGGCCGCGTTCGCCAAAGCGCTCGCCTCGTTGCTGGAGAAGGAAAAGGTCGCGCTCGACATCGGCTCCTATCGCGACGCCCCTCCCGGCCTGCGCATCTGGTGCGGCGCGACGGTGGAGCCGTCGGACGTCCGGGCGTTGACCGGGTGGCTCGATTGGGCGTTTGCGACCGAGAAGGCCAAGCTGGCGAAAGGTTGAACACTCCCCCCCCCTCTCCCCTTACGGGAGAGGGGTTGGGGGTGAGGGGTTCTTCGAGCGCCGGTTCGCTTGGGCAACCCCTCATCCGGCCTTCGGCCACCTTCTCCCGCAAGGGGAGAAGGGGATCACTTTCAAAGCTAGGATCTGACACCCCTCATCCGGCGCTACGCGCCACCTTCTCCCGTAAACGGGAGAAGGGATCTCCGCACAGGACAACCCCCATGGCTCCTCGCGTTCTCATCTCCGACAAACTCTCCCCGGCCGCCGTCGCGATCTTCAAAGAGCGCGGCGTCGAGGTCGATGTGAAGCCCGGCCTCGACAAGGACGAGCTGGCGAAAATCATCGGCGACTATGACGGCCTCGCCATCCGCTCGGCGACCAAGGTCACCGCCAAGCTGCTCGAAAGCGCGACCCGGTTGAAGGTCGTCGGCCGCGCCGGCATCGGCGTCGACAATGTCGACATTCCCGCCGCCACCGCGCGCGGCGTCATCGTGATGAACACGCCGTTCGGCAATTCCATCACCACCGCCGAGCACGCCATTGCGATGATGTTCGCGTTGGCCCGTCAACTGCCCGCCGCCGACGCCTCCACTCAGGCCGGCAAGTGGGAGAAAAACCGCTTCATGGGCGTCGAGCTCACCGGCAAGACTTTTGGCGTCATCGGCTGCGGCAACATCGGCGCCATCGCCGCCTCGCGCGCGATCGGCCTCAGAATGCGCGTCGTCGCCTACGACCCGTTCCTGAGCGAGGAGCGCGCTTCCGAAATCGGCGTCGAGAAGGTCGATCTCGACAGCCTGCTCGCCCGCGCCGATTTCATCACCCTGCACACGCCGCTCACCGCGCAGACGAAGAACATCTTGTCGGCCGCGAACCTCGCCAAGTGCAAGAAAGGCGTGCGCATCATCAATTGCGCGCGCGGCGGCTTGGTTGACGAAGCCGCGCTGCGCGCCGCCCTCGATTCCGGCCAGGTCGCAGGCGCCGCCTTCGACGTGTTTGTCGAGGAGCCGGCCAAGACCAATCTGCTGTTCGGCCATCCCAACTTCGTCGCCACGCCGCATCTGGGCGCTTCGACCGCCGAAGCTCAGGAGAATGTGGCCCTGCAGGTCGCCGAGCAGATGTCGGATTATCTGGTGCGCGGCGCGATCTCCAACGCCGTCAACTTCCCCTCGATCACGGCGGAAGAAGCGCCGAAGCTGAAGCCCTTCATCGAACTGGCGCAGGGGCTCGGTTCGTTCGCCGGCCAACTCACCGACGAAGCCATCGAGAAGGTGACGATCACTTACTCCGGCGCTGTCGCCAACCTGAAGATCAAGGCGCTCACTTCGGCCGCGGTCGCCGGGCTGCTGCGTCCCTCGCTCTCCGACATCAACGTCGTCTCGGCCCCCTCGATCGCCGCGCAGCGCGGCATCGTGATCGAAGAGGCGATGCGCCCCTCGGCCGGCGACTACGAGAGCTTCATCACGCTGTCGGTGAAGACGGCCAAGCAGGAGCGCTCGATCGGCGGCACCGTGTTCCACGACGGCAAGCCACGCATCCTCAACATCAAGGGCATCAAGGTCGACGCCGAATTCACGCCGTCGATGATCTATGTGACCAACGAGGACAAGCCCGGCTTCATCGGCCGCTTCGCCAGCCTGCTCGGCGAGGCGCGTGTGAACATCGCCACCTTCGCGCTCGGCCGCGACGAAGAGGGGGGATCGGCCATCGCCCTGGTCTCGATCGACGGCCCGGCGCCCGACGACGTGCTCGCCAAGGTCGGCAAAATCCCGGGCGTGCGGCAGGTCAAGGGGCTGGCGTTCTGACGGGTGTTTGTAGCCGGCCTCGTCGAGGCCGGCTTGCCGGGGTCGGCGACCCCGGCTACAGCGTCCCTACCCCGCCGAAAACGGCGTCACATCGTTGTAGACGAGGCGCGGGATGCGGATGTTGCGCGCTTCGTAGTCGCGTAGCGCGACATAGATCATCGCCGTCATCAGCGCGTCGGCATAGGCGTCGTGCTGGGCCAGCGTCGGCAATTTCAAGTCGCGCAGGATCGTCTGAAAAGCCAGATCGACATGCGTGCCGGCGGGCGCGTCGCCGTATTTTCGGTCATAGAACATACCCGACACTTCGATGCGCGGATTGGGCAGGCCGATGCGCAGATGGCGGCGCATGGCGCGATTGATCATCGCGCAATCGAATTCGAGATAATATCCAACCAGCGGCCGCGAGCCGATGAATTTCAGCAGTTTCGGCAGCGCCTCGGCCATCGCCTGGCCCTCGGCGACGTCGCGCTCGCGCAATTTGTGAATCTTGATTGCGTCGGGATGGATCTTCACGCTGGGCTTGACGACGACTTCGAATCGCTCGGAGGTGAGAATGCGCGCGCCGCGGATCTTGACCGCGGCAATGGTGATGATGTCGTCGCGGCGGCGATCGAGTCCCGTCGTCTCGCAATCGATCGACACCACCTCGTTCTCGGGCGGCGGATCGAACAGAAATTTGTAGGCGGGGTCCTTGAGCCATAGACGCCGCCAGATATTCGGGAGGGAGAGAAGAGGCATGAGCGCGTCGCCTCAAAACATCTGCAGATTGAAATGGCGGCGCAGCATTTCGCGGAATTTCTTCACGATCTGCAACGAGTCGCGCAGCAGGTCGCGTTCCATCGTCGACAGTTCCGCCGGACGCACGAGGCTCGAGCCTTCCACTTCGTTCAACTGCTGATCGAGTTTCAAGGTCATCAGATAGCGCAGCGCCTCGGTGAGTTCGCGTGCGAATTCCAGGCTGAGCGCTCCCTTTTCCGCAAGCTTTTCGATGCGCGCGACGGTGCTGGTCTCCATCAGCTTCTTCTCGATCGCCAGCGAGCGCACGCCGTGGACGATGGGGAAGATGCCGCCCTTCTTCAGATCGAGCGTGTCGCCATGCTCTTTCGAGGTGACGAGGTTGTTGAACAGGCCGATCGGCGAGGGGAAGGAATCGGCGGCGCGGGCGAAATGGGCGAGCATGATCGGTTCTTTGGCGATCATCTCGACGAGTTCGGCCTTGGTCGAGAGCAGCAACTCCGCGTCGCCCGCCACCGCCTCGGCGTCGTAGAAGATCGCCAGGTTCATATGGGCGTCTTCGTTGCGCAAGGTCAGCCAGAGGCGGAAATCGTTGCGGAAGTCGTCGATCGGCTTCGACCAGAGGGGATTGCTCACCATCACATTGCCCGGACAAGGCGGAAAGCCGAAGCGCTCCAGCGCGCTCGAGAACGCCTCGCGGAAGGCGGCGAGATCGGCTTCGGGGACCGGCTCGCTCAAGACGAGGCCGTTGTCCTGATCGGTGCGCACCGTTTGTTCGCCCCGCCCCTCGCTGCCCATCACGATCAGACAGCCTCTGCGGGCGATGGAGTCCGGCGCGATCAGGCGGAACAGTTTGGCGAGCAGATGGCGGTTGAGGTCGGAGACGATTTCGCTCACTACTTCGAACTTGACGCCCTGGCGTCGCAGCAACCGGATCTGGTTCTGGATTTCGTTGGCGAGCGGCGCCAGCTCGTGGGCGCTGCCGGCGCGGTCGATGCGCTGGGCGATGAGGCGCGAATTGCCGGCGAAGAAGCTGAGCAGATCGATGTCTTCGAGGATGCCGATATATTCGCCGCCCTGCGCCACCGCGACGCGCCGCTTGTTGTATTTGGTCATCTGCATCACCGCGCGGGAGACGAAATCTTCGCTCTTGACGGCGATCAGTTTGTATTGCGCGATTCCGCCGACCGGCGCCTCCAGCGGAAGCCGGCGCAAAATGACGGCGTCGGCGAGATCGGTCTTGGTGACGATGCCCACTCTGTCGCCGTCCCGCACGAACAGCGCCTTGGCGTCGAGTTCGCTCATCCGCCACGCCGTCGCCTCGATGGATTGGCCGGCGTCAACCTCCTCGGGCGGCTGCAGGCGCAGGTCGCGCACGCGCGCGCGCATCATCGGGCTCATGCGCGCTTCCTCGTTGGCGCGCGCGGCGGCGTCGAGCTTGCGCGAGATGTCGAGATAGAAGAACGCGGCGAAGCGCGGATTGCGATTGATGAGTCGCAGCGCCATCGCGCGTGGTAGCAAGTGACACAACGTCTCCTCGCGGGCGAAGAAGGCGTTGTTGCCGCCGCCCTGGACGAGAGCGCGGCTGTCGAAACAATCGCCAGGCCCGCGCAACGACACCGTCTCGTCGCCCTGGCGTTCTTCGACCGCGCCCTTGATGACGACGAACAGGCTGTCGGCGGCGCCGTCGCGGGCGATGATGGTCTCTCCCGGGCGGAAATAGCCGATGTCGAGCGCCGCCCGCGCCGCCTCGGCCTCGCTCGCCGTCAGCCGGTCGAAAGGCGCCTGAGTGATGTCGAACGATTGCGCCAAGTGGTCCTCCCCGCATCCTTGGGCGCGATATCAATCCGGGCGCGGCCGATTTGGCAATTGGCGAATGGTTTGGGGTCGCAACGGACCGGCTTGGACCCGCGCCCGCCGCCTGCTAGAAGCGCACACCAGCGCCTGCGATCGGCAGGGGATCGCGGCGTGGCGGAGCTTCCATGGCCAATCTTTCCGACGTGCTCTCGACGATCGACGCCAACCAGGGCGACGCGCTGGAGCGGCTGTTCTCGCTCATATCCATTCCCTCGGTGTCTGCGTTGCCAAGACATTTTCCCGATTGCGAGCGGGCGGCGGATTGGCTGGTGGCTGAGTTGCAGAGCCTGGGCTTCGAGGTCGCCAAGGCTGCGACGCCCGGCCGTCCGATGGTGGTGGGCAACGCCAAGGCGCAGACCCGCGACGCGCCGCATGTGCTGTTCTACGGCCATTACGACGTGCAGCCGGCCGACCCGTTCGAACTGTGGAAGTCGCCGCCGTTCGCGCCCAAGCTGGAGGCGGGACCTTCGGGTCCGCGGATTCTCGGCCGCGGCGCCGCCGACGACAAGGGGCAGTTGATGACCTTCGTCGAGGCCTGCCGGGCGTTTCGCCAGCACGGGGGATTGCCGTGCAACGTCACATTGCTGTTCGAAGGCGAAGAGGAAACCGGATCGCCTTCCCTGCCGGACTTCCTGGCCAGCCACGCCAAGGCGCTGAAAGCCGATCTGCTGCTGGTCTGTGACACCAACATGTGGGACGTGAAGACGCCGGCGATCACCACCATGCTGCGCGGGCTGGTGATGGAGGAGGTCGTGCTGACGGCCGCCAGCCGCGACCTGCATTCCGGCCTCTATGGCGGCGCGGCGATCAACCCGATCCGCGTGCTCACGCGCATTCTCGCCGATCTCCACGACGCTCAAGGCGCGGTGACGCTGCCGGGCTTCTACGACGGCGTGGAGGAATTGCCGCAGGAAGTCGCCAAGCAGTGGCGCGATCTCGATTTCGACGATGCCAAATTCCTCGGCGACGTCGGCCTCTCCGTGCTGGCAGGTGAAAAGGGCCGCTCGGCGTTGGAAATGATCTGGTCGCGCCCGACCTGCGACGTCAACGGCATTTTCGGCGGCTACACCGGCGAGGGGGCGAAGACCGTGCTGCCGGCGCAGGCGAGCGCCAAAGTGTCGTTCCGGCTGGTCGGCAAGCAGAATCCCGAGCGCATCGCCCAGGCGTTCCGCGCCTTCGTCAAGCAGCGGCTGCCCGCCGACGTCAAAGTCGAGTTCCGCTCGTTCGGCGCCAGCCCGGCCTTCGTGCTGCCGACGCGCGGCGAGGCGGTGCGGCGAGCGCAGCGGGCGTTGGAAGCCGAGTGGGGCAAGCCGCCGCTGCTGATCGGCATGGGCGGCTCGATCCCGCTGGTCGGCGCCTTCAAGCGCGAACTCGGTATGGACGCGCTGATGGTCGGTTTCGGCCTCGACGACGATTCCGTCCACTCGCCCAACGAGAAATACGAGCTGTCGTCGTTCCACAAGGGCGCGCGCTCCTGGGCGCGGATTCTGTCGGCGTTGAGCCAGTGAATACGCGCGAGCCCCACGTCGGCTGCGGCGCGGCGATCGTGCAAGACGGCCGGCTGCTGCTGGTCAAACGCCGCAAGCCCCCGGAAGCCGGGTGCTGGAACCTGCCGGGCGGGCGCGTCGAATGGGGCGAGCACGCGGCGGACGCGGCGAAACGCGAAATCTTCGAGGAGACCGGGCTCGAAATCGAGATCGTCAGCCTGCTCGACGTCGTGGAGATGATCGGCCTCGACGATCAGCACTGGGTGTCGCCGACCTATCTCGCCCGCGTGGTGGCCGGCGTTGCGGAGAACCGCGAGCCGGACAGGGCGGAGGCGGTGGTTTGGGCGCCGCTCGACGCGCCGCCGCAGCCGCTGGCGATGGCGGCGCGGGTGGCGTTGGCGCGGCTCAGAGAGGCACGATTTAGGGCGGGCGACGCCGACGCGTAGTTCTGGAAGGGATCGGCGCTGCGAACGGCGAGCGGTGGCTCAAAATTCGACAGATTTTCAAGCGGTTCTCTTGATCGCCGCTTTATGCTATTACATTGATATGGACAGTGATTTCACTCCGCGCCTCGACATTCTATCCCTGCCGCAGCGGCGGCTGTGGGACGAGCTTGCCGCCGTGCCACCGGAATTCGTGCTTTATGGCGGGACGGCCATCGCGCTTCATCTCGGACACCGCCAGTCCGTGGACTTCGATTTCTTCGGCAACAACCCGCTCGATCCGGCCAGGCTCGTTCCCGACGTCGCTTTTCTTGCGGGCGCGACGGTCACGCAGCGCGAACCGAACACGTTCAGTTGCAATGTTGATCGCGGCGGCCCGGTCAAATTGTCCTTCTTCGGGCTTCCGGGGCTTACGCGCCTGTTGCCGCCGCTAATTGCTCCGGACAACGGCTTGCAAGTCGCCTCGCTGCTCGACCTTGCGGGCGCGAAGGCTTCCTTGGTGCAGCAGCGGGCCGAAGCGAAAGATTACATCGACATCGACGCCTTGCTGAGCGACGGCAGGATTGACTTGCCGATGGCGCTCGCCGCTGCGCGGGCGATTCACGGGACGGAGTTCAATCCGCAAAGCACGCTGAAAGCCCTCTGCTATTTTGAGGACGGCAATCTTCGCGGCCTGCCTAAGCCGATCAATGATCGTTTGACGAAGGCCGCCCGCCAGGTCGACCTCGACCGCTTGCCCGTGATCGCCATTGCGGGCCGCGCCGCAAATCACGATTACGGACCATCGCAATGAAAACCATTCCTCTCACACCCGACACGGAAGCTCTGGCGCGTCGGCTGGTCTGGTTCGAGGAACCACAAGAGGCCTTGTCAGATACTTTCCGCTTCGTTGCTTATGCCTTGGCCTGTGCGACACATGAGGACATGAAGCTTGTCCGCTCGTTTCTAGACGACGACGATTTGCGCGAGGCGCTCGACCGCGCGCCGCCGGGAATTATCGACCCCCGCTCGTGGGCTTACTGGAACGGCAAGCTGGGTCGCGATCCCATTCCGCCCATGCCCAAGCGCCGCTTCAGTTAATCCTTTTCCCCGCTTTCGCACGACATCTCGATCCGCGCGACGGCGCCCCGCCCGCATTTAATCCGATTCCGTTGCCCCCGATTAGCAACGTAACGTTAATTTCCATCAAGACTTTGTTGTTAAGCGAACGTTCACTATGGTCTCAGGCAAGCGGGGTCGGCCCTTCAGCGGTGAAACGGGCCCGACGTCGAAAGTGTCAGACCCTTGGGAGCCGTCGCTATGCTGCAGTCCAAAGCCCTCGAAGCCACCCTCCGCGCGCTCGACATTTGCCTGCCGCAGGGCCGGCCGGTCGAGGTGCTGGAAGCCGGCGGCGGGTCCTTCACCCATATTCGCATCGCCCGCGAGAGCCGGGTCACCGTGCTCGACATCAGCCGCGAGCAGCTCGACCGCAACTCTTACGCGCAGGAGCGGATTCTCGGCGATCTCGAAGAATTCGACGGACAGGCTGGGCGCTTCGATCTCATCGTCTGCTACGACGTGGTCGAGCATCTGAACCGTCCGCGCCGCGCCCTCGTCAACATGGCGCGCATGCTTGCCCCGGGCGGCGCGCTGGTCGTCGGCTGCCCGAACCGCGCCTCGCTCAAGGGCCTCGTCACCCGCTACACCCCCCACGGGTTCCACGTCTGGTATTACCGCTACCTGCGCGGTTGCGCCGACGCCGGCCTGCCCGGCCACGCGCCATTCCCGGCGCCGATGAAGCCGGAAATGGGCATGGACGCGATCCTGCAAACCGCCCGCGAACTCGACCTCGAGGTGGCGTCCAAGCAGCATTACGTCTCCGAGTCGGTCGAAGACCTCAAGACGCGGTTCCCGCTGTTGCACGCGCTCTATGCGCCCGTCGCCAAGCTCGTCGGCGCCTTCACCCTGCCCTGGACCGACAGCGAGGACACCGACATCATCCTGGTGCTGCGCCGCAAGGCCGAGGCGGGGGTGAATGCGCGCAATGTCTCGACGACGGCTGGCTATGCCGAACGCGCGCGCCGGCTGCTCAACGCTTAGGCTCGAGTCCGAGCCATATCGGCAGCGCCCGCGCGACGCCGCCCCTCAGCGCGACGCGTGCGGCGCTCAGCGCGAGGCCGTATTCGCCCCGCCGTCGCGCGTAGTCGGCCAAGCGCGCGGCGACGACCGCGCGATAGCGCCGCCCGTCGCCGAAAAACCCCGCCTCGGCCGCCCAGAGCGCGTTGGCCATCTCGGAGCCCTCCGGCGCCTCGGCCCGCGTCCCCTCGAGAAAGTCCGCGGCGCGGTAGGCGCTGCGTAGCTGTCGCAGCATTTGGCTGAAACGGCCGTCCTCGTCCCGCGCCGACCATTCGGTAATCGAACGGTCCTCGCCCGCGCCGAACGGGTCCGGCCGCCCGGCGCGCCGTTCGCGCGCGGCGTGGACGGCGAGATCGCGAGCGAAGCGCTGCTTCAAGTTCACGCCATGCGAGATCTGCCCGCTATGCTCGCGATATTGCAGCCACACCTCGGGCAGATTGGCGAGCGACTCACGTTCGGCGAGCCGAAGCCAGAGATCGTAATCTTCCGCTCCAGTCATCACCTCGCGATAGCCGCCGCTCTGCGCCAACACCTCTCGCCGCGCCAGCACGCTGGGGTGACGGATCACACAACCTTGAACCCTCAGCGCCCGCGCGATGGCCTCCGGCTCGGTCGGAAAGGTCGAGACGTGGCCGGCATGACGACCCTGTTCGTCGATATGAGCGACCTGAGTGGCGACCAGGGCGACGGACGGGTGAGTTTCGAGGAAATCGACCTCGGCGCGAAACCGTCCGTGCAGGCAGACGTCGTCGGCGTCCATGCGGGCGACGAACGGGGCGCGGGCGCGAGCGAGACCGAAATTGAGCGCGGCGACGAGCCCACGCCCGGGATTTGCGAGTTTGACGAGGCGAGGGTCGCTCGCCAGCGCGTCGGGCAGATTGTCGACCGCGCCGTCCGTCGAGCCGTCGTCGATCAGCAGCAACTCGAAATCGTCGAGCGTCTGCGCGAGCACGCTGGCGACGGCCTCGGCGAGGTGGACGCCGCCGTTGCGCACCGGCAGGATGACGGAAATCAACACGCGCGGGCCTCTCAGACGCGGGCGCCGACCAGCCAGAAGGCGACGCGCAAGAACGTGCGCTTACCACGCCGACCCCAGGCTTTCGCCAGCCGCCGGAACAGTTTGACCGGCATTTTGCGGCCATCGAGATAGATTTCGTCGTTCGCCAAGGCGACGCGGCCGTCGTGGCGAGCGATCTCCTTGGTCGTCACGAAACGCTCCCGTTCGATCTGCAACGTCTTGCGCAGCTCGGAATTGCGCGCCTCGAGCATCTCGACGAGCGCGCGCTGGCGCGCCGCGTCGTCCACCGGCGCCACGCCGTTGGCATCGCTCTGCGCCTGCGCCGGATTCGGGCTCGTCATTCCGCCTTCTCGAGTTCCAGCCTTGCCTCGGAACAATATATCGCGAACGGCTTCGCGATGCGCCGCAGCGTTGAACATCTTCTCAATACGGTCCGCGGCGCCGATGGCCAAGCGCAAACCGAGATCGGGGTCGTCGAGGAGGCGTTCGATGGCGCTGGCGTAGCGCAAGGCCATCTCGTCGTCGTCGTCGCTGGAGGCGAGCAACAGGCCGGTGACGCCGTCTTCGACGAATTCGGAAATGCCGCCGACATCGGGGGCGATGATCGGCAGGCCATGGGAAGCGGCTTCGAGCAGCACGTTGGGCACGCCGTCTTCGAACGCGGTGTAGACAAAACAGCTATATTGGTGAGCCGGCAAGTCGCCGAAACGCCGGAACTCGCCCTTGTAAACGACATCGCGGATCAGCGGCTCGACAACTTTCTCGTCGAGAAACATCGAAGACCCATAGACGTCGAGTTCGCAGCCGAGGCCGCGCTGGGCGACGACCCGCGCGATCTTTCCCAACAGCCGCGGACGCTTCTGCGCGTCGATGCGCGACGCCCACAACGCCCGGCGGGCGCCGGCGGCGCGGCGGCGGCGATGCTGAGCCTCGAGCTCGGCGACCGACATCGACATCGCGTGCGGCGCCCGCAGGCACCGCCATTTCGGGTTCGGCTCGGCCATGCGCCGCAAGGCGGTGTATTCGACGATGACATGGAAATTGTCGGTGACGAGCCGCGTCGCCGCGTCGATATTGTCGTCGACGTAGCGGGAGAAAATCTGCTCGCTGCGGCCCAGCGACGGACCGTAGCGTCGGGGCAGGAAGAACGGATAGAGGATGAGCGCGTTAGCGCCGAGCAGATTGCGATAGGCGTCGAGGAACGCCTCGCTGAAGGCGGATTGGCGCGCGTGAACTATGGCCTTGGGCGCGACCGACTGGATGAGCTTAAGGGCGATGAGACAGCGCTCGTCCATCGACAGATGCGACCAGTCGCGACCCAGATTGACGACCGTGACATTCGCCGGCAACTCGCTTTCCGACGACAGAGCCGATGTCGTCTCGCCGAGAATGGCGAGCACGTTGGTTTCGGGCGCGATCTCGTAACACGCTTCCATGAGGGTGCGAATATAGAGTTCGGCGCCGCCGTAAACGTGAAACGGCAGCAGAAAAACCTGATCGAAGCCGTGGCGCGGCAGGAACTTGCAAATCTCATAGTAGCAGGCGCCGACCGCAAACGAGCTGGTGACGCGGTTGTCATAGAGCAGGGCCGAGCGGAAGAAGTCGGGCTTCAATTCCGGCTCGAAGCGCGACTGGACCGCGACGTCCTCGCTGAGCCGGCGAAGTTCGGCGCGCAGCGCGTCGCGATCGAAAGCCGCGGGTTCGGCGGCGAGCCAGCGAGCGTAGTCCCGCTCGGTCGTCTGGCAATAGATCTCCGGACGGAACAATCGGCTGGGCGCGATTTCGAGCCGCCCCAGTTTGCGCGAGACATGCATGATGCTGCCCGGCCGTTGCCGGTAATAGAGCGCCGCGTCCTTGGCGACGACGAAGCGGAAACCCGAGGCCCGACATTCGCAGTTCCAATGCCAATCCTCATAATGGTAAGGGCTCAGCGGCGAAGTCGGGACGTATTTGACGTCGCGCACCACTTCGCGACGGAACATCACCCGGGAAATGAAGGGATGGCTGTCGATGAAGGCGAGAGTCGAAACTTCCTCGGTCCCGTGCAGTTTCAGCGCAAAATTGACGTCGCCGAAACCGACGCAGAATTCGGGAAACGCCAGAGACGCCTCGGGATGCTGTTCGAGCGCGCGCAGCGGCGCCTCGATCGAATTGACCGACGTGAGATCGTCGGCGTCCATCACCATGACGAACTCGCCCTGCGAGGCCTCGATGCCGTCGTTGCGCGCCAGAGCGAGATTGCCGTGGTCGACGCGCAAGCTGCGGACCGGACAGGGAAAGTTTTGGGTCGCCGCCTGGGTGGCCTCGATCGTCGCGGCGTCGGAGCGATCGAAAACGATGACGATTTCCATCTTCGCGCCGGCGCGTCGCGCGCGTTCGACCGCCGCGGCAAGCGACATCAACGTCTTGACTATGTAATCGGTCTCCCGATGCACATTCAAGACCACAGCGACGTCGGCGCCCGCCAACTCTCAGCTCCGCGACATCAAGGGCGTTGTCGCCCGCATGACTATCCCCTTACGGTTCGCCCCACATCGCCATGGCGTCGTTCGATATTCGATTCGTGCGCCGCGATAGAATTGAAGCAAACAACTGGCCGGCGCAACCTATCGGCAGATGTCACCGAGTAAACGAATCTGCGGCTTGCGTCGAGGAGTCCGAGCGGGAATTCAACGATTTGGCGGGCCGTCTCACGACAACCGGCGTCCCGCCGATCACGCGGAGGGCGAAAGCGAGGCCGGTCACGGTTGACGGCGGCTTACCGCAACATCACGTTAATGGCGGAGTTGATCCGATGTCCTGGTCCCTTACGATCGGACGCCTGTTCGGCGTCGCGATCCGAGTCCACATCACCTTTGTCATGTTCCTGGTGTGGATCGGCCTCGCCGCCTTCCACAGCCGAGGCGCCGAGGCGGCGCTGGAGAGCGTCGTCTATATCGTGCTCATCTTCGTTTGCGTCATCATGCATGAGTTCGGCCACATCCTGGTCGCGCGCCGCTACGGCATCGAGACCGACGAAGTCACGCTGTTGCCGATCGGCGGCGTCGCCAGCCTGCACCGGATGCCGGACACGCCGTCGCGCGAACTCGCGGTGGCGATAGCCGGGCCTCTGGTCAACCTCGTCATCGCCGCAGCGCTCGTCGTCGCCATCGGCGTCAGCACGTTTTCGCCGGCGGGCATGGAAGATCTCGCCAATCCCGGTCTGTCGATGCTCGAGCGGCTTGCGGCGGCGAACCTGATCCTGGCGCTGTTCAACCTGATCCCGGCGTTTCCGATGGATGGCGGGCGGGTGCTGCATGCGCTCATCTCCCTGCGGACCGGCGACGCTCGGGCCACCGACATCGCGGCGACCATCGGGCAAGCCTGCGCTTTCGGGCTCGGGCTCATCGGCCTGTTCGGTTATCCGATACTGCTGTTCGTGGCGATCTTCGTCTATGTCGCCGCCGCCGAAGAGGCCAAGCTCAGCCACGTCCGGCAAGCGCTCGCCGGATTGATGGTCGGCGAGGTGATGGAAACCGAAGCAATGACGATTCCGTTGCACGCGACGCTGAAGGAAGCGGTCGACCTGCTGCTCGCCACCCCGCAGGACGATTTTCCGCTTGTCGACGCCTTCGGCAAGCCTGTCGCAGCGACCACTCGCTCCGAGATTATCGCCGCCCTGCGCTCGCAAGATCCGCAAGCCCCGCTGCCGAGCCGGCCGGCGGCGACGATCCGCGCCGTCGAGACGGCCGACAAGGCGCTGCAAGCGCTGTCGGACGCCCGAGTCGGCGCGCTCTGCGTTATCGACGCCGAAGGTGTGTTCGTCGGTCTGCTGCCGCGTCAGGCGCTGGCGGAAGCGATGATGATCCGCGCCGCGCAGCCGAGTTGGCGGTTCCGCAGAAAGGTCACATGAACAACGGCTCTTTCTCCAGCCCCTTGTAAAGGCCGGCGACGAATTCGCCATAGCCGTTGTAAAGCTGCGTCGGCCGCCGGTCGCCGGTCGTCAATTCCGTCTCGGTGGCCTGGCTCCAACGCGGATGCGGCACATCGGGGTTGACGTTAGCCCAAAATCCGTACTCCTCCGGCCCAAGATTCTGCCAGAACGTCTCCGGGCGCTCGGCGACGAAGCTGACGCGCACGATCGACTTGGCCGACTTGAAGCCGTATTTCCATGGCGTCGCCAGCCGGATCGGCGCGCCCTGCACCTTGGCGATGGGCTTGCCATAGGCTCCGGTGGCGATAAACGCCAGATCGTTTGTCGCCTCGGCCAAGGTCAGCGCCTCGACATAGGGCCAAGGCATGAACGCGCGCTGGCCGGGGGCGATCTTCTTGTCGAGGAAACTCTCGAAGCGCACATATTTGGCGGCAGCGAGCGGACGCGCCTTGTCGACGAGCGCGCTCAGCGGGAACCCCTCCCAGGGAATCGCCATCGACCACGCCTCGACGCAACGATGGCGATAGAGGCGTTCTTCGAGGGGCATCGAGCGGACGAGCGCGTCGATGTCGAGCGTCTGCTCCTTTTCCACCAAGCCGTCGATCTTCACCGTCCAGGGCCGGATATTGAGCGCGTCGGCGCTCAGGTGCTTGCTGGTGCTGAACTCGTAGAAATTGTTGTAGTTGAGATTTATCTTCTCCGGCGTGATCTCGCGATCGAGCTTGTAGATCTCGTTGCGCTTGGCCGGATAGAGCGAAGCCGTGGGATCGGCGCCTTCGGCGATGGCGCGGCGCGGCAGCAGCGCGCCGCCTGCCAGCGAGCCGGCGCCGAGGAAGAACGCGCGGCGGTCGAGAAACATCGCCTCCGGCGTGACGGCGCTGGCGGGCAATTCCCAGCCGCGTGAACGGTGATAGCGCATGCGAACCTCGCTGTCCGAAACCGACGGGTCTCGACGCTATCTACGTCGCGACCTCCATCGGGGTTTCGGGATCACGCGAAGTTTTGTTACAGGCGCGTCGTTCAGACTTTCTCGACCTGACCAAATTCGAGATCGACCGGCGTCGCGCGGCCGAAGATCGACACCGCGACCTTGACGCGCGCGCGGGCGTCGTCGACTTCCTCGACGGTGCCGTTGAACGAGGCGAACGGCCCGTCGGCGACGCGCACGGTCTCGCCGACTTCGAAGCGCACCGACGACTTCGGACGCTCGACGCCCTCGGCGACCTGCCCCTTGATGCGCTCGGCCTCGATGTCGGGGATCGCCATCGGCTTGTTGTCGGCGCCGAGGAAGCCGGTGACCTTCGGCGTGTTCTTGATCAGATGATAGACGTCGTCGCTGAGGTCGCAGCGCACCAGCACATAGCCGGGGAAGAACTTACGTTCGGAATTGATCTTGCGGCCGCGCCGCACTTCGACGACGTTCTCGGTCGGCACCAAAATCTCTTCGAACTTGCTCTCCAGACCGCGCTGCGCAGCCTGTTCGCGGATCGATTCGGCGACCTTCTTCTCGAAGTTCGAATAGGCGTGGACGATATACCAGCGCTTGCTCATGTCTATTTCCCGAGGCTCGAATGTTTCGACGCGCGAAAACTCAGCCTGCCCGACCAAAACCCAACGCCAAGCCGACCAGGACGCGCAGCGCCTCGTCGACCAGCAACAAAAACAGCGATGCGAACACCGCCATCAACAGCACGAGGCCGGTCGTGATCAGTGTCTCGCGCCGCGTCGGCCACACCACGCGCGTGGCTTCGCTGCGAACCTGCTGGATGAACTCGAACGGATTGACCATGGTGTTAGTCCGACCAACTCAGGAAACGGGCGGGGCCGATCTCGCTCGCCGACCCGGCGCGCGCCCGCCCTGAAAAATCAGCGGCGCGGAACCTCTCGGTTACGCGCCTCGACCGCTCTTATAGGCAAAGACCGACAAAAGCCAAGCAAATTGTGACGCCGGGACGCGGGGGGCGCCATGAGCCGCGTTGACGTGGAAGTTTCGTTTGCGGTCCGCTTTCCACCGGGCGCCTCTTGAGCCGCACGCAGCCTTGACGTAACCAAGTGTTCACTTCCGTCGTTGCGAACGCGCGATGGTCAGCGCTGAATACAATTCGCGAGTGAAGCGCTTGGCTGACAAGAAAAATTTCGAGTATTCCTTTCCCATTCCTCGGCCGACCAATGGGTTGCGAGGCAGATCGATAAGCATATCCGGGAATGCGGAGCCGAAACATTCCTCGACGCGTTGCATATCGAAAAGGGCGACGACTTCGAGGAGCGGATCGTCGAAGCCGCCCGAGAATGCAATGAACTTGCGGTGCTGCTGACGCCAACCGCGCTGCAGAGCCGCTACGTATTCATGGAAATCGGCATGTTTCTGGTGCTCAGGAAACGCGTCGTGACGATTCTGTACGGCTTGAAGGCCGACGCCCTCGCGAGCGATCCGTTGACGCCGTTGGCCATAAAGCGTCTGCAACTGGTCGACATCAATGATATCGACGCGTATCTTACCGAGCTTGCCGGTCGGGCGACATCAAACGAGGCGCGAGATGGCTGACGTTTTCGTGTCCTACTCCCAAAAGGATCGTTTGAGCGCGGATGCGATCAGGCGAGGCCTGGAAAAACTCGGCTTCGATGTCTGGACCGACAAGAACCTGGAGCCGGGGCTCGATATCGGAGAACAGATTGTTTCCGAACTCGCGCAGGCAAAAGTGATAGTCGTGCTGGTGTCCGCCTCGTATTTGGACTCTCAATGGGCCCAGCTCGAAGTCGGCGCGGCGTTGGCGAGATCTCGTGAAGCGGGAACGATCATTGTTCCTGTGCTGCTTGAAGGCGTCAAGTTGCCGGCCTACCTGTCGCACTTCCATGCGGAAGATTTCCGCGACCTATCGCCCGAAGAAATCGCAAACAAATTGCGCGTCCTGGCGAGACGCCTGCCGGTTCACGCGTAGCCGCCGCTCCGCCTATATCATTTGCGCCGCCAACCCCGGCAGCCCTGAAATATCCTCCAGCACATGATCCGCGTGGGGCGCCAGAACCTCGCGCCCCGCCGGACCCGACAGCACCGCGATCGCCAACGCCCCCGCCGCCCGCGCCGCATCGAGATCGTGCAGGGTGTCGCCGACCATGGCGATGGCCGAGGGCGGCGCGCCGATCCACGCGGCGAAGGCTTCCACCATGCCGGGCTCCGGTTTGGAGCCGTGGCCGGAATCGTAGCCGGCGATGAAATCGACCAGTTCGGCCAAGCCCAGCGCCTCGATCTGCCGGCGCGCGCTGGCTTCCGAATCGTTGGTGGCGACGCCGATCTTCAGCCCCAGCGCGCGCAGCGCCGCGACGACTTCCACGGGCGCGCCGATGGGGGTGAGCGCGTGCAGCGATTCTACGGCCGACAGCGCGTCGATCTCTTCCTTCAGCTTGGCATAGTCGGTGCGCTGCAGCGCCTGCGCCCAGGCGAGGCCGTATTGTCCGGTCGAGCCGGCGATGATCGGCGAGGTCGGCAGGAAGGTAAGATCGTCCATCGAGAAATGCAGGGCGGCCGCCTGCGCGGCGACCTTGGCCGCGTCGCCGTCCGCGAGCGCGACGATCATCGCTCCGACCGTCGGCCCCCAGGTTTTCTCGAACGAGATGAGGGTTCCGTCCTTATCGAACAAGATTCCGCGCAGGCGCATCCGATGTCCTCGAGAAGCGGATTCGGCAAGCTCCGCGCAAGTTTGTTAGTCGGTCTTTAACCGATTTCCTTCAACTTGTAGTCACCGCTCCTAACGCCGCCTTGCAACGAGAGAGTAGCCGCGTCATGCGTCACCCGAACCTCGCGTCCGCCCCCGCCCTCGAAGTCAACGCCGGCCGCAGCCGGCTGCTGTCTCGCATCTATCGCGACATTGGCTTGGCCGCCGTCGCGATCGAACTCGACCTGCTCACGGAAGACCTCGGCGAGGAAATGGAAGACGCCATCGAGCGCGGCGCCCGATTCATGGCGCCCATGCCGCCGCTGGCGCTCGCTTCGTAGCGCTTACCGTCCTAAGCGTTTCGCGGCCAACACAAAACCTCGGCGCCTCCTGGCGCCGAGGTTTTTTGTTGGGCCAGAGGCCACAAAATAAAAAAAGCCCTCGGCGCTTGCTCGAAGCGCCGAGGGCTCGAATTTCGTCGAGCGAAGGCGCTCAGCGCACCACGACCTGCGTGCCCGAACGAACGCGGGAATAGAGGTCGATCACGTCGAGGTCGCGCATGCGAATGCAGCCCGACGAAACCGCCTGCCCGATCTCCGACGGCTCGTTGGTGCCGTGGATGCGGAACAGCGTGTCGTGACCGTTCTGGTAGAGGTAGAGCGCGCGGGCGCCGAGCGGGTTGTCGTAGGCGCCGGCGAGCGGGCCGTGCTTCATATAGACCTTGAATTCCGGCCAGCGCGACATGATCGAATAGGTCGGCATCCACTGCGGCCATTCGGCCATGTTGCCGATATAGGCGCGGCCGGTCCAGCCGTAGGACTCGGCGCCGGTGGCGACCGGATACTGGATCGCCTGCCCGCCGGGCAGCGTGTAATAAAGCTTTTTCGAGCCGGTATCGACGACGATGGTGCCGGGCTTCTCGCCGGTCGTGTTCGACACCTGCTGGCGCTGCAGTGGGATCGACCATTCCTCTGGCGGCGCGAGGGCGAGCATCTTCTTGTCGCGCGGGGTCAGTTTGGTGTCGGTGCCCATCGTCGAGACGCTCTCCATCGGCGAGCAAGCGCTCAACCCGAGAACCGTCAACAACGCCAAGCCAATGAGAGAGCGCTTCATTATGATTCGTCCATCCGTTTGCCGGAATCTCGCCATTCGCATAGCATATCCGGACGCGAGTTTACCGTTTCTTACCCAAACCGCGCAATTTTTGCCGCACTGTTGCCAATATGCAGCGCCTAGCTAACGCAACGGCAACCTGCGCAGGCATTGCCAGCCGACGCCGGCGCCGCTATTCCGGCGCCGAGCAACCCTTTGTCAAGGCAGGACGGACGTGGCCGCACACGAACCTCGAGTCGACGAAGCTCTCGCCGTCGCCCATGGACTCAAACCCGACGAATACGCGCGTTTTCTCGCGCTCATCGGTCGGACCCCGAGCTTCACCGAACTGGGCGTCGTCTCGGCGATGTGGAACGAGCACTGCTCGTACAAATCTTCGCGATTGCATTTGCGCAAGCTGCCGACCCAAGCGCCCTGGGTCATCCAGGGCCCGGGCGAGAACGCCGGCGTCATCGACATCGGCGACGGCGAAGCCTGTATCTTCAAGATGGAAAGCCACAACCATCCCTCCTACATCGAGCCCTACCAGGGCGCCGCGACGGGCGTCGGCGGGATCTTACGGGATGTGTTCACGATGGGCGCGCGCCCCGTCGCCTGCCTCAATCTGCTGCGCTTCGGCTCGCCCGAGCACCCCAAGACCCGGCATCTCGTCTCCGGCGTCGTCGCCGGCGTCGGCCATTACGGCAACGCTTTCGGCGTGCCGACGGTCGGCGGCTCCGTCGGCTTCCACAAACGCTACGACGGTAACATTCTCGTCAACGCCATGGCGGTCGGCGTCGCCCGAACGGATTCCATCTTCTACGCCAAGGCGACCGGGGTCGGGAACCCGATCGTCTATCTCGGCTCGAAGACCGGACGCGACGGCATCCACGGCGCGACCATGGCCTCGGCCGCCTTCGAGGCCGACGCCGAGGAGAAGCGCCCGACGGTGCAGGTCGGCGACCCCTTCGCCGAAAAGCTGCTGCTGGAAGCCTGCCTGGAATTGATGGCGTCCGGCGCCGTCGTCGCCATCCAGGACATGGGCGCGGCGGGCCTGACCTCTTCGGCGGTGGAAATGGGCGCCAAGGGCGATCTGGGCGTCGAACTCGACCTCGATGCCCTCCCCTGCCGCGAGCGCGGCATGACGGCTTACGAGATGATGCTGTCGGAGAGCCAGGAGCGCATGCTGATGGTGCTCCACCCTGAGAAGGCGGACGAGGCGCGCGCCATCTTCCGCAAATGGGGGCTCGATTTCGCCGTCATCGGCAAGACCACCGACACCAAGCGCTTCGTCATCAAGCACCAGGGCGAGATCAAGGCGGACTTGCCGATCAGGGAACTCGGCGACGAGGCCCCGCTCTACGACCGCCCGTGGGTCCCGACGCCCAAGCCGGCGGCGCTCGACGCCGCCTCGGTCAAGCCGAGCCTGTCGACGCGCGCGGCGCTGCTGAAACTGCTGGGCTCCCCAGACATCGGATCGAAACGCTGGGTCTACGAGCAATACGACTCGCTCATCCTCGGCAACACCGTCGCCGGCCCCGGCGGCGACGCCGCGCTGGTCCGGCTCGGCGACGGGCCAAAAGGCCTCGCCTTCACCACCGATGTGACCGAGCGCTATTGCGAGGCCGACCCAGTGGAGGGCGGCAAGCAGGCGGTGGCGGAGGCTTGGCGCAATCTCGTGGCGACAGGCGCGCGCCCGCTCGCGCTCACCGACAATCTCAATTTCGGCAACCCGGAGAAGGCCCATGCGATGGGCCAGTTCGTCGGCTGCCTGCAGGGCATCGGCGAGGCCGCCCGCGCGCTCGATTTCCCCATCGTATCCGGCAACGTTTCGCTCTACAATGAAACTACTGGCGCCGGCATCCTGCCGACTCCGGCCATTGGTGGCGTCGGATTGACCCAAAACGTCGAACGCCACGCTGCCGCCGCGTTCCGCCGTGAGGGCGACGTCGTGCTGCTGATCGGCGGCGCGCCCGGCTGGATCGGCGCCAGCGCGTGGCTGGCGGTCGTAGAGGGCCGCGAAGAGGGCGCGCCGCCCCCCGTCGACCTCGCCGCCGAGCGCCGGAACGGCGAATTCATCCTCGGCCTCATCGAAACGGGCGTTATCGACAGCGTACACGACATCTCCGACGGCGGCCTCGCGGTGGCGCTCGCCGAAATGGCGATCCGCGGCCGTTTCGGCGCAATTGTCGAGTCGGAGGCCGTGCGGGGCCAGCCGCACGCCTTCTTCTTCGGCGAAGATCAGGGGCGCTATGTCGTCGCCGCTCCCGGTGAAACGGCCGAGCGGCTGCTCACGCAGGCCGCCCACTCGGGCGTTCCCGCCCTGCGTCTCGGCGTGACCACGGGCGTCAGCCTCGCCTTGCCGTTGGAGGCGCCGATCGCCATTTCGGAATTGCGTAGCGCGTTCGAATCCTGGCTTCCCCACTATATGGAGGGCTCGCAAGCCTGATGCTGAATCTCGTCGCGATCAAAGCGCTCGCCGGTTACAGTTATATCCGCGTCGATCAGGTGATCGCCATACGCGAGGGCGATACGGGTAAGTCGACCGTGTTCATGACTGGCGGGGTGACGATCCCCTGCTACGAGTCGGCCAAGGACGTGATTGCGAAATTCGCAGCGGCGAGCCAGTCTGAGCCGCCGTCCCCGCCCCAAAAAGAAGGCCACTTTCATGGCGATGCATCTGAGTGATATCGAGAAGATGATCCGCGAGGCGCTGCCCGACGCCCAAGTCGAGGTGACCGACCTGGTCGGAGACGGCGAGCACTACGCCGCCAAAGTCGTCAGCCCCGCGTTCAAGGGCATGAGCCGCGTCAAGCAGCACCAGACCGTCTACGCCGCCCTCAAAGGCCGCATGGGCGGCGAATTGCACGCCCTCGCGCTGCAAACCTCTGCGGAATAGTTTTTCGCCCGTCTTGCGTTGACGCGAGCTTCTGGCTAATAACCCGCGCGACGCCGCCTTAGCTCAGCTGGTAGAGCACCTCATTCGTAATGAGGGGGTCGGGGGTTCGAATCCCTCAGGCGGCACCAGCAAAATCAATAGCTTAGCAAGTTCGCATCAAACCGCTGTAACTCTCGAGCCGGGGGGTCTTGGCGCCAGCCGGGACAGTCCGACGCCGTCAATCGACGTCGTCGGGCAACAATTGAAATTATCTAAATTAAAACAACATCTTGTGCCGTCCCGAAACTTCGCCGTCGTGTTATAGATATCGGGGACGCGGTACGCGTTCCCTTATCTTGTCCCTTTCTGCGTACGCCGTCGCGATCATCTGTCCGCGCTCGTCACCCGGCCACGCCATGACACTTAAGCCATTGATATTGGCTCGC
>Ga0302320_10004023_pt1 | contig 33600 bp, 24 predicted proteins | sample Bog_T0_3_FD_202130 | JGI IMG/M metagenome (GOLD analysis project Ga0302320, IMG submission 202130) | Peat permafrost microbial communities from Stordalen Mire near Abisko, Sweden - Bog_T0_3 | ecosystem: Environmental > Terrestrial > Soil > Wetlands > Peat | place: Sweden: Abisko, Stordalen Mire... | reverse complement strand
TCGTCATCGTCAAGCACACCAACCCCTGCGGCGCGGCCACCGGCGCAACCATCCTGGAGGCCTACCAGAAAGCCCTCGCCTGCGACCCCGTCTCGGCCTTTGGCGGCGTCATCGGCATCAACCGCTGGGTGGATGCCGAAGCCGCCGCCGAAATCGCCAAGCTCTTCGTCGAGGCCATCGCCGCCCCGGCCTTCACCCCCGAAGCCCGCGAGCGCTTCGCCGCCAAAAGGAATCTGCGCCTCGTCCAGGTCCACTCCGCCCCGCCGCGCCCAGTCGTCAAGCACGTCTCCGGCGGCCTGCTCTTGCAGGATGCGGACACCGGCCGCGTCAACGAAAGCGAATTGAAAGTCGTCACCTGGCGTCCACCCACGGCCGAGGAGCTGCGCAGCCTGCTCTTCGCCTGGCGCGTCTGCAAGCACGTCAAGTCCAACGCCATCGTCTACGCCAAAGACGGCCAGACCATTGGCGTCGGCGCGGGCCAAATGAGCCGCGTAGACGCCGCCCGCTTCGGAGCGATGAAGGCCGTGCTGCCGCTTGCCGGCTGTGTCGCCGCCTCCGACGCTTTCTTCCCGTTCCCTGACGGATTAGAAGCCGTAGCCGCCACCGGAGCCACCGCCGTCATCCAGCCCGGAGGCTCCGTAAAAGACCAGGAAGTCATCGCCGCCGCCGACAAGCTCGGCATGGCCATGGTCTTCACCGGCATCCGCCACTTCCGCCACTGAGTTGATCTCGGTTGATTGAATTGAGCATGGTCCAAGCACGGCTGTTCTTTGATCGAGTCTCAAAACAGCCTTGTGTCAGGGTACGACTTTAAAGGTTGCGGAAAACTTCGCTGCCAGCTCAGTTTTGAAAGGGGACGACTTCAGTCGTGCCGTAAATGCCTCCAAAATCACGCGGGCTTCAGCCCCTGAAGGATGCTTTTCCCCCGTTTCACCCCAAATTCCGAGTTTTTCCGCAGCCTGTTTAGCCCCGATCCGCAAATGGGAACGCCGGTCTCCCGACTGGCTGTACTGGCGGCTTCCAAGCCGCCAGACGCGATGAGCGCCCCAAAGGCTCAAAATCACGGGTGCTTTCGCCCTGAGAGGGTTCTGCCTGCACAGCAGATGCTTGTGCAGACTCTCCTAAGCGACGGGCCGGCTGGCCCTGATCTTCTTCAGTTGCGCGCCAATCTCCAGCCAGACAAGCAGGATGAGTTCTGGAAAACGCCGCATGCGCCAACCACCTTCAATCCGCGCTTGGTCCTGAGGTTTTAGCCGCAATGCCGACATTTCAAGAGTAATTCGGCGTCACTCCTTCGAATACCTATTGAACAGGTTACCGTCCTGGAGGGTCCAAAGTTCTGTATCAAAGCATTCGATCAAGTAGCGCGACGGATCAGGCTATTCGAGGTAGGCCAAATCGGCGGACAGATCAATATCAATCTCTCCACCGGGAAATGGCAGCGCAACCAAAGGGCATGGTGGCTGCATCAATAGGGAGCGCGCGCCCTTGTCGCCATGAAGCGCACGCAGTTCGGCAAAGACCTCGCGGGGAAACACCGCTGGAATTCCCAGGACGCCTTTGTAAGCTGAAGCCACAATCGCTGGCGTTGCTTGCGTGCAAAACAACTCAAGCATTGCGCGCAGATGCCCGGCCGAAAGCCGTGGCTGGTCGCAGGACAGAATGATGACGCCAGGAGCCTGCGGGGCGATGTCGTTAAGAGCAGCAAGACCGGTCTGAATTGAAGTCGAGATCCCCTGGTCCCAGTCGCTGTTGATGACTGGCGTGAAATTGCTCGATCGACACGCCTCGCGAATCAGGCCGATATTTGCGCCCAGCACCGCTATTACCGGAGTTGCACCACCCTCGTTGGCCAGACGGATGGCGCGATCGAGCATGGTTTCGCCGTCGAGCATGAGCAGCTGTTTGGGCTGGCCCAGACGGCGGCTGGCTCCCGCGGCAAGAACGATGGCAGCGATAGGCATCGGCACCAGTGTACCGGCAAGCCCATCCCTTCGAGCGTATTCTCAGCGCTGGCAGACAAAAAACGGAGCGCCGGCGCTCATCGGCATCTGAGGCTTGAGCGAGAATAGTTCCATGACTGATCTTCAGCGCATCTTGCAGCTTTGGCGTGAATTGGAACCTGAAGGGGCAGACTACGTTCTCGCCACGGTCATCGCGGTCGAGGGTTCCAGTTATCGCAAGCCCGGCGCTTGCATGTTGGTGACTCAGGACGGCCGCCGCGCTGGTGCAGTGAGCGGCGGATGTCTCGAGGCCGAGGTCGCCCGCCGCGCTTTTTGGCTCACGGCGAAAGGCCCCACCGTTCAGCGCTATTCAACCGCAGAAGAGGAGGGCGACCGCCCCTATGGTTCCGGTTGCGGCGGCGTGGTCTGGCTTCTGCTGGAGCGCCGGCCAACCGCCGCTCCGCTGCTGGACGCATTGGACCAAGCCTTCCGGCGACGCGTGCCGATGGCCGTGGCGACCATTCTGGAAGGCGAGCAGATGGGACGGCGCGCCTTCGCAGGCCTGGGTCTGGAGCAGATGGAGGACCCTTCATTCAAGGAAGACGATCCGCTACAAAGCCTTGCGGAACGGACGCTGGCAAGCAGGAGCCCGACGGAAAGCAAGCTTTCACTAGCGGGAACGGAAGTGAGCATCTGGATCGACATCCGTCCGGCCCGGCCCGGCCTGTGGATCTTCGGAGCAGGCGACGATGCGCAGCCGCTGCTCCAGTTGGGAAAAGCATTGGGCTGGTATGTCACCGTTGCCGACGGGCGATCTCAACTCGCCACCCGCGAACGCTTCGCTTCGGCCGATGAGACTCATATCCTGCCCGTTGGAGAAATGCCTGCGAGCCAATCTGCCGGGCGGCCAACAGCACTTGCTAATCTGCGCTCACAAGATGCCGCTGTGGTGATGACCCACAGCTTTGAGCAGGACTCGCGCGTCCTGGCCTCCCTGCTGGCGCTCGATCCTGGGCCCGCTTACATTGGCGTGCTTGGACCGCAGCGGCGCACACGCGAACTGCTTGCGGAAGCAGCCCGCTTGCTCAATCTGCCTGTCGAGTCAAATTCCCCACACAGTGCCTGGGTCGATCGCTGGCTGGCGGAACTCCACGCCCCCACCGGCCTGGACCTGGGCGCGGAGTCGCCGGAAACCATCGCGCTCTCAGTGGTTGCAGAGATCCAGAAGTCCCTCACCGCAGCCACCGCACTGCCGCTGCGCGAGGTGCGCGGCACTGCGCCTGCAATCACCCACTAAGCAAGTTTCAAGCCCAACTAAACCCGCTCTTCTGTAGTGGCAGGGTTCGAATTCTCTTGCCCGTGGCGGCAAAGATGGCATTGGTTACCGCCGGCAGAATCGGCGGCAGGGTGGGCTCGCCGAGACCGGTTGGTGCGTAGTCGGTCTTGCGCCAATAGACCTCGATCTTCGGCGTTTGCCTCATGCGCATCAAGGGGTGGTTATGGAAGTTCGACTGCTGGATCCTGCCATCTTCCAGCGTGATTTCCTGCGCCAGATGACCCATGCCTTCCATGATGCCGCCCTGCGCCATGCTCTCGGCCGCTGCTGGGTTGATAATCTGGCTACCAACATCGCCAGCCACCCAAACCTGATGCACCGTAACTTTGTTCTGGGCGTCAACGCTGACGTCTGCGACCTCGGCGAAGTAACCCCTGTGACAGAACCATGCGGCAATTCCCATTCCGCGGCCAGGCTGCTTGGCGCGCTGCGCCCAGCCTGACTTTTCCGCGACCAGCTCAAGCACGCCCTTGAACCGCTCCGGGATGAGAACGGCCTGCCCGGTCGGCTCGTGGTCGCCTACGGCATCGCGTTGGCTCGCGGACCAGGGCGACTGCGTGTTGCCGAGCAGTTCGAGCTGGAAATCGAGCGGATCGCGACCGGCGGTATGAGCTAACTCGTCGAGGAAGGATTGCGCCACCCAGCAGTAGGCGTTGTCACCGGGGGCGCGGAGTGCTCCAGTACGCAACATAAGCGGCTGGGCCGAGGTGTAGAGAGCGTAGGCCGGAGGAAAACCGGCAGGATACGAATCCGCTCCGATGCCACCGCCGGCGGTCGAGTGCTTTTCATCGCCAAAGGTGACGAAATGATGACGCCAGGCAGTGAGCTTGCCCTGTGCATCGAGGCCGCCTTTCAGGCCAACGGTTCCGCCTGGGCGGAAGGGATCGTGAGCGATGTCATCTTCACGGGACCAGAGAAGTTTGACCGGCGCGTCGATCTGCTTTGCAATCCATGCGGCCTCGACCAGGTAGTCATTCTGGAGCCGGCGGCCGAAGCTGCCTCCAGAACGCACCATGTGGGTGGTGATGTCGCTCTCCTGAATGCCTAGCGTTCTGGCGACCAGTCCGAGACCGTCAGCGGGCAGCGTGCTGGTGGACCACATCTCCAGCTTGCCATCCTTCCAGTGGGCGGTGGCGCCCTGCGGCTCCAGGGTGACGTGAGCAATGAATGGATACTGGTAAGTGGCCTCGACCACTTTTGCCGATAACTTAAGCGTCGCATCCACGTCGCCATACTTGCGCACAGTGGTTGCGGGCGGGGCCTGAAGTAATTCTGCGGCACGCTTCGTGAAGCCGTCACTGCTTTGCGCGGCGGCGGGGCCCAAGTCCCAGTCGACCTTGAGCTGTTTGCGAGCCTGCTGCGCCTGCCACCAGGTATCAGCCACGATGGCGATGCCCGGTTCCATTCCGGGCTCCCAGGGCGTGTATGCGGCGGGCGTGATGGCGCCATCAATGATCAGAACATGGCGCACGCCGGGCAGCGCTTTGATCTGATCGATGTTGGCGGTTTTGACCTTTCCCGCGAATACCGGAGCCTTTTCGATGGCTGCGTATAACATTCCCGGCAGTTGAACATCGATGCCGAAGAGCGGCTTGCCCGTCACGATGGCGTGGGTGTCAACGCCCGGCTGCGAATGGCCGATGATCCGGTAATCCTTGGGGTCTTTGAGCTTGAGGCTGCTGAGCGCCGGCGCCGGCAGCGCCGCAGCTTTGGCGGCGAGTTCTCCATAGCTTGCAGAATGCGCTGAGGCGGCGTGAAGCACGCGGCCAGATTGTGTGGTGCATTCCTCTGCGGGCACACCCCACGTTTGCGCGGCGGCTGTGATGAGCAACTGGCGCCCGGCTGCGCCGACGCGGCGCAGCGGCTCCCAAGCCAGCGGCGTGTTCCCGGAGCCCCCGGAAAACTGCCGGCCGTAGATCTTCTCGTTCAGGTCGGCCTGCTGCACGCGGACGTCTTTCCAATCCACATCGAGCTCTTCGGCGATCAGCATGGGCAGCATGTTGCGCATGCCCTGGCCAGACTCAGAGGCGCGGGCCATGATGGTGACCACGCCATCCGGAGCGATATGGATGAAGGCTTGCGGTGTCAGGTCGGGCGGCGCGCCTGGCCCTTGAGCAGCGGCGAGTGGCGAGCGATAAAGATTGAGAGCAAGGCCGCCACCGGCGAGGGCGCTCAACTGAAGAAACGATCTGCGATCGATGCGCATAGTCCGAGCCTCCCTTCCTATTTGGTGGTGGCCGCTGCGCCAGCGGCTTCATGAATCGCCTGGCGGATGCGGGTATACGTTCCGCAGCGGCACAGGTTGCCGCTCATGGCCGTATCGATCTCAGCGTCGGTGGGATGAGGCGAGCGGGCCAGCAGAGCGGTGGCAGACATGATCTGGCCCGACTGGCAGTAGCCGCACTGCGGCACATCCAGCGCTTCCCAGGCCACCTGCACGGGGTGCAGACCATCCGGGGAAAGGCCTTCGATGGTGGTGATAGACTGGCCAACCACATTCCCCACGTGCGTCATGCAGGAGCGCACCGCATGGCCATCGACGAGCACCGTGCATGCGCCGCAAACGCCCATTCCGCAGCCGTACTTGGTGCCTTTGAGGTCCAAGATGTCGCGCAGCACCCACAAAAGAGGCGTGTCCGGCGGCGCATCCACCGTGGCGACTACGTTGTTAACGTTCAATTTGATAGGCATCTGTTCACTCCACAATCCGGATTCGGGGAAGAGGATCGGTGACGAGCCAAGAGTTGAGTCTGGAGTGTATCAAACTCACGCTTTTGAATGCCACGTGGAAGCAGTCGCGATCGGCAGTCTGGGTAGCAAAGAGGCCGGAATCGCGATATCCGTTTTGATCTCGATCACATCATGAAGATCGAAATCGCAGAGCAGCGAACCTCACCATGGCGATCAGTGCATTGACGCATCACTCGGCATATTGTTAGATAGATTTTCTAACCGGCATCCGTTTCACCCGTCAATCATTGGAGCAGATCAGGATCCTAACGGCCGAATTACGAGTTCTGATAGCGGTAATGTAAAACGCCGATGTCACTCGCATTCTGGCCATTCTCCTCATCCTATTAACCAGGCACACGCCATCCCGCGCCCTGTCTCCAGCGCCTAGCTCCTTTGCCGATCATTACCCCCGATTCCGGCACAATGAAAATATCCCGCAAACCACCCGCCTACTCCCTACTCCCTGATCTCCGATCACTGACCCATGACCCCTAATCCCTAACCCCTAACCCCTAATCAACTGTTTACCACCCGCAAAGTGACCCCCTACCCCCCAACCCCCGGGGGGTATAAAACCATCCAAATTTTCCCGTAAAAATATACAAATGAATAGTTTGCGAATTCAATATATTAACTGATTGGTAATCTTTATCTTCACGTTTTAGCCACTCTTCAGCAGGAAACATCGCTTTGGCAGTGCCAAATCCTCCAGTATCTGGCAGTCATGCTCTGGGAAGTGGTGCGTGATGGCCTCGGCTCGTTTGCGAATACAGGGTCGAAATCCATCTGATGTAATGGCATCATGACCTCTCCAATCCAATCCAGGCCGAGCCTGTCCGCGCGCGCCACAGCCATTGCCGGCCAAATGGATTGGTTCCGTGGGCTGCGCGCAGCTGTGGCCCTTTGCGCGCCGCTGGTGCTGGGCGATATGGCGGGGCTTCCTAGCCTCGGCTGGGCGGCGCTGGGCGGGTTCGAGGCCATCGTCGCCGATCGCGGCGGCCCGTATCGCACGCGCATGGGCAGCCTGGCCACGCTGTCACTGGGCGGCGCGGCAGGTCTGCTCCTGGGTTCGCTCGCCGGAGGCACCGTCTACTGGGCGCTGCCGGTCACCCTGCTGTGGTGCTTCCTGTGGAGCTACCTGGCTGTGCTAGGCCAGCCGTTCAGCTCCGCCGGCATCCTGGTGCAGGTCATCTACATCTGCGGCATCGGAGCGCCCACTTCGTCGTGGCATGAGGCGCTCAACCGCAGCCTGCTGCTGATCGCCGGCGGCGTATGGGCGGCGCTGCTCTCGCTCTTCCTCTGGCCGCTGGACGCCTACCGGCCGGCCCGAGCCGCGGTGAGCGCCTGCTATCAGGAACTGGCCTCGTTCCTGGGTTCCGTGGCCGAACTCGCTGGCCGCGACCCGCTGGAAGGCAGCAAGCAGTCTCCGGCGCTGTGGCATCGCCTCGCCAAGCACCACCAGTACCGCGTGCGCCAGGCCGTCGAGCATGGCTGGCAGGCGGTGGCCGCGATCCGCGCCACACAGGAGGCGGAGACCGCGCAAGGCCATCATCTGGTGGTTCTGCTTGAGCACGCCGACCTGCTCATTGCCCGCACCGTCGCGCTGGCCGAGCATCTTGAGGCGCAAGCCGGCTCGGACGTGGGCACGGCATGCTTTGACCGCAGCCTCTCCGGTCTTGCCGATCTGCGCTCCGGCGAGCTATGGGTGGCCCAGTTGCTGGTGCGCCGCCGCGGACTCACCGTAGCCCACGCCCGCGCCCAGCGCAGCGAAATGATGCGCCTGCCCACCTACCTGAGCGGCTGCATCGACCAGGCCAACGCGAGTGCGCGCTTCCTGTTGGCGCAGATTACCGAGGCGGCTGCTCTGGTTGAGACGGCCATTGAGAGCGTGGCCCTGCTGCGGCTGGGGCAGGCGCCTGTTTCGGCCGCAGCGCGCCCGGCCGTCGCCTCTGCCGGTCACTTCGGTCCTGTTTCCGAGAGGCTGGCTCAGCTCCGTCAGGGCTGGAACCCTGGTCGGCTGATCGATCAGCTGGCCGCCAACTTTACCCGCAAATCGCTGATCCTGCGCCACGCGGCCAGGGTTGCGCTGGTCTGCGGGCTGGATGTGGTGCTGATCCTGCTATTGCGCATCGATCACGGCTACTGGTTGCTGCTGACCTCGCTGATCGTCCTGCAGCCGCACGTCTCCGGTACCATGCGGCGCGGGGTTGAGCGAATCGGTGGCACAGTCGGCGGCGGGATACTGGCAGCTGTGCTGGCCGCTACCCTGCACTCGCAACTCGCCACTGCGGCGGTGCTCTTTCCCATGGCTCTGCTGGCGCTGGCCATTTTGCCGGTCAGCTACGCAGCCTTTGTCTTCTTCCTCACTCCGACGTTTGTACTGGCCTGGCTGCCTTACTCAGGCGACTGGCAACTGGCGCTCGTTCGCACTGTCAACACCGTTGCCGGCGCAGCGATTTCGCTGGCAGCCATGATCTTCCTCTTCCCCGCCTACGAGCGGGAGCGAGCCCCGGAGTTTCTTCGCGCCAGCATCGACGCAGACCGCCGCTATCTGGCACAAGTGGCGAAATCGTGGAGAGATCGCCTGCGCTCTGTACGTCCGTTGGCCAGCGCACGCCGCGCCACGGGCCTGGCTCACAACGATACCGAGGAATCGCTGGAGCGGCTGCTGGCTGAGAGCTGGCCCCGGCGCAAGCCATTCGCGCAGTTTGTGGCCGCTTTTGTCACCTATCTGCGCCGGTTTGCTCAGAGCGTGACTGCCCTGGCAGCGCTGGACGGGGAGTGGGCGTGGAAGCAATCCGCTGCGGTGCAGTGCCGACTGGAACTGCTGGATCAGCGGCTTGCATGGCTCGAAGAACAGATATCGGTAGGGGGCCATGCAGCAGCAAACTCATGGCCCGAACCCGGCACCCTGGAGTTGCAAGAGCCGATGCCAAAGCTCGCTGAGGATCACCCCGGCGAACAGCAACTTGAACGTCTCGAACGCCAGGCCCAGGTTCTGCATCGGCAGTTAGAATCGCTGCGCGAGCATGGATGGCTGCCGGGCGCGAACCAGGCGAAGGCAGATCCTGTTTGAATGTTCTTCCAGCTAGTGCTGGGCAAAACTAGTCAGGGGTACGGGGCGAAGCCTGAAGGAGTTCTTTCCCGCCGGAACCATCGCCAGCGGAATCGGGCTTCGATCAGGCCTGGTGCGGAAATTCTTCGAATCCAACCATGCACAGAGCCGTGGATCGTGAATCTCGGGCTCGTCCTGCCAAAAGTCTGGCCCCAGCCCACACTGTATCCGGAGATGATCCAGGTGCAACTCGATGACTGGAACGTGCCGGGGGAAGTAGCGCCGGACATTGGATGCGCCGACGAGCAGCCCCGTGACGCCACGGCCTTTGGAATGTGTCCTCACTACCATAGAGCCTCCTGTCAGCGTCCGATGAGGTCAGACGAGAGAACCAAGTGAGAGGGACTCCTGCCTGGAGGGTGAGAATCCACCGTGCAGGTTCCAGATGTGAGACTTGCCAAGCTGAAGGTGCGGTCAAGGTAGATGGGTTCAAAAACTCAGCCATTGTGACGTAAGAATCCCTCACTCTGGCGCGGTTGACATCTCATTCTCTTGCGAGGAGAAGAAGCGAATCTCCGAATGGTTTGCAGTGTCATTCCGGCACAATGAGCCTGTCTGTTCAAAATTGCTCATCCCATCAGAAAAAGAAACTCAGTGCTGAAAAAAAAGCATTGATCCTCTGGAATAGGTGAGCCAGCGAACTACCATGAGGGTTGTCGAGCGCTGAGTAGCCATATTCCTCTCATGGCCATCCGATGAGGGGTAGGCTTGGTTCTTCCAAAGGAGACTTTGACAGCGAGTTCAGGCTGCTGTTGTCTGCTCCTGCCAAATGCTGGACTCGGAATAGAGTTCAGATCGGACCTGAGGCGGGGCAGGGGGCTGCAACTCTTCGTGCAAGGCGACTGGCCTGATCCGGAAGGAGTTCTTTCCCGCAGGAACCATCGCCAGAGGAATCGGGGTACGATCCGGCCGGGCATGAAAATTCTTCGACTCCAGCCATGCACAGAGCCGCGGATCGTGGATCTCAGGCTGGTCATGCCAAAAGTCTGGCTTCAGCCCACACTGGATCTGGAGATGATCCAGATGCAACTCGATGACTGCAACATGCCTCGGGAAATACCGTCGGACATTGGATGCGCCGACGTGTAGTCCCGTCACGGCACGACCGCTATTCTGTGTTTTGACCATCATAGATGCCTGCTCTTCAACGTGAGATGAAGTCAGTCTAGGGAGCTAGGGCAGGAAAAAGCCGATTCTGGTGCAGGGAATCCACTACCGGAAGTCCTCATTTGAAACACACCAGACCGCAGGACCAATTTGGGTAGATGGTGCGCTCTTTCATGTGTGGTGTCAAGAACTCATTTTGGCTATCCAACGCAGACTTTGAGCTTTGAACTGCCCAAAAAATGCGAGGGGAACGGAGAGCTTGCCAGCTGCCCTGGCAATCTTTCATCGCCTAAGATTTAGCAGGACGCATAAAATGATGGGTTTATCCATCGGGACACGAAAAATCTTGAGCCGGCACGTAGCCTGCCGCTACCCATCCCGGTGGAAGAGAAGCGAGTTGGCTTGCTGGACGGGGGTGAGCAGAATTCGCGCAATATTGACGTGCGCCGGCCGGCTGGCAGCCCACAGGATGGCATCGGCAACGTCTTCGGGAGAGAGCGGTTTGATGCCTTTATAAACACTGCTGGCGCGGTCCGCATCACCGTGGAAACGGACCACGCTGAATTCGGTCTCGACCATCCCGGGATCTACTGTGGTGACGCGAACGGGGGTCCCCAGCAGATCCTGACGAAGGCCGTCGTTGATGGCTCGCTCGGCCGCCTTGGTGGCGCAATAGACAGCTCCGTTTGGGTAAGTGATCTCGCCGGCTGTGGAACCCAGGTTGACCACATGGCCGTGGCCGCGCACCACCATCCCCGGCACCACCGCGCGAGAGACGTAAAGCAGACCCTTCACGTTGGTGTCGATCATCTCTTCCCAGTCTTCGATCTTGCCAGTGTAGAGCTTTTCCAGGCCTCGGCTGAGGCCGGCATTGTTCACCAGGATTTCAATCTGCGCCCACTCCGGCGGTAAGGTGTCGATGGCGTCCTGCACTGCACGCCGGTCACGCACGTCCAGGCTGATGGAATGAACGGCGGAAGCGCCGCGCTCCAGAGCGAGCGATGCGACTTCGGCTAGCTTTCCGGCTCGGCGAGCGGCCAGCAGCAGTCGCGCCCCCTCGGCCGCAAAGGCGAGAGCGGTAGCGGCCCCTATGCCGGAGCTGGCGCCGGTGATAAAGACAATTTTCTCTTTGAGCCTCATGGAATCATTCTATGGCGTGCCAGCGTTGCTGAGGATCTTCTTCGCTTTCAAATGAAAAATGCTTTGACAGGCGGCAAAGGTTGCTGCATCAGCGTGGAATCTAAAATTGAAGAACTTTCCTTTCAGTTTTCATACCAGCCGCCGATGTATTCCTTATAGCGCGCAGACCGCCAGGAGGAAAAAATTGGCATTATTGACGTGGAGCAACAAGCACTCTGTTGGCGTGCAAACCCTTGACGATCAGCACAAGGGCATGCTGAGTATTCTGAACACACTTCATGCCGGAATGATGAAGGGTGAGGCGCAGAAGATCGCTGGCCCGCTGCTGGCCAAATTGATGGCGGACGCGCGTGAACATTTTGCCCTTGAGGAAAGGATGATGTCGGAAGCCGAATACGCTGGGTTGGCCGAGCACCGTGCCAAACACCAGGAATTGATCGTCAAGCTGGGGAACTTTATTGACCGCTCCCGGAAGGGTGATCCCACGATGTACGTTCAACTGCTGAATTTCCTGCGCGATTGGTTCAACGATCACATGCTGAGAGAAGACCAGGAGTACGGCCCGTCCCTAAGAGCAAATGGCGGCCGCTAGAGCGTCAATTTGGAGAGAACGTCAGCGGATCAATCACTACCGATGTCTTGGCAGGCGGTCAACCCTTGCCTACCAGACAGCGCCCTGAGCGAGCAGCTACTGTGCGCTGACAAGCTGGTGGGCGATAGCAAACAAGGCGAGTTCAAGCCGGGTCGAAACACCAGTCTTGTCAAAGATGTTGGAGAGGTGCCGCTTCACGGTTTCCTCGCTGAGGGTGAACTGTTTAGCGATGTCTCGATTGCTACAGCCTTCCACGATACATCCCACCACTTCAAGCTCGCGGGGAGTGAGGCCATAGGTTTTGTGTACTGGTACCGCGGCCTGCTGGACCAGGTCGTGAAGCGCGGAGACAAGATTGACGACGCGCTTGCCGCCGATCCAGTAGTCGCCAGAGACGACGGTGCGGATGGCAGTTTGAAGATGGCCGACTAGAGCGTCCTTCAACACGATCCCACGGGCGCCGATTTGCAGGGCCTCAATCACTTGATGCGATGTGATGGTGGACGTAAGCAGGAGAATCTTGACCGTCGGCGTGCCGTTCATAATGGCGCGCATGGCCTCAATGCCGGGCAAACGCGGCATCTGCACGTCCAGCAGCAGAACATCCGGCTCCATCTCGAGAGTTAGCGTAATGGCTTCATCGCCGTCGGAGGCTTCGCCAACAACCTCAAAGCCGTCTTTTTCGGTGAGCATGTTACACACACCGATGCGGACCACAGGATGGTCGTCCGCCAGCACGATACGGATCGGTCTTTCCATTTGAGGCTAACCTCCAGATACAGAACCAGCCCCAGTCAACCTTGAAGCCGGATATTGGAACCGGAATTCCCTAAGCTGGGAATCCAGCTACAAGCATACTCTCCAGTTTTCGGGCAGCGGCGCGCAAATCGTCCACTACGCTCGGTCTATTATTCAGTTGGTTACTCTTTGCATCGAGAATTCCCGACTCGAGTAACTTGCCAAGGCTCGCAGCCTGGAGTGCGCCAGCCATGCTACACCCCCCCTTGATGGCGTGACCGATGCGGCGTATCTCGGCGTCGTCGCCGTTCGAGATGGCCGTCTCAAGGGCGCCAATGCGGCGATCCAAATCGGCCACGATGGCAGCATAGATCTTCCGAACTGCGGCCTCCGGCATCATCTCTTTCAGTTGAGAAAGGGTTGTAGGGTCAATCACCGGTTCCGAAGCATCCGCGACCGGCACACGGACAGCAGGGGGTTGGAGAGACGCCGGAGGGGTGGCTGGACGCGCATGCGTTTGCAGTAGCTTTTGCATACCGTCGCTGGTTAGCGGCTTCAGCAGGAATCCGTCGGCGGCTGCAACCATCTCTTCAGGCGATTTGCTGGCGCTTACCACAAAAATCTTGGCCTTGCTGCGGCTGCGTAGCCCCTCAATCAAGCGAACTCCGCTTAGGCCTGGCATCTGTGCGTCCATGAGAATCACGCCGGGAGCGCACTCGCCGCCCTCAAGCAACCGTAGTGATGCCTCGCCTCCCGCGGCGGTATGAACAGCAAAGCCGCTCATGGTGAGAACCGTAGCCATCACCTCCCGGCTGACCAGGTCGTCATCAATAAGTAGCACTGTGAGCAGATCGTGCTGAGGGCCGGAATCGTGCATGAATCTAGTGTGCCACCGCAGGGGCAGGATTTGGCAAGAAATATAACCCAATTCTGGAGCGAGAGCGTCTGCCAAGAATACAGACGATGATCCGGCCTTAACTCCGCCTCAGCCGTGTGGAACCTCGAGCGCCCCAGTCAGGCTGGCCACTTTTTCAACCCCGTGGCCGCGGCACCAGGACTCGAGGCCGCTTGCCAGCTTTTCGCAGGCCCGCGGGTCGGCAAAGCTGGCCGTACCCGCTTGTACGGCGGTAGCGCCTGCCAACATGAATTCCACAGCATCTTCGGGGGTGATGATGCCGCCCATGCCAAGGATGGGAATCTTTACAGTGCGCGCCGTCTCATAGACCATACGCAAGGCAATTGGCTTAATTGCTGGCCCGGATAATCCCCCGGTAATGTTGCTCAGCCCGGGCTTGCGGGTCTCGGCGTCGATGGACATCGCCAGGAACGTATTTGTCAGGCTCACCGCGTCTGCTCCGGCGTGGGCGCAGATCTTGGCCATGTTGGAGATGGAAGTAACGTTGGGCGACAGCTTGACGATTAGCGGGCGCTTCGAGGCGGCCTTGGCCTTGCCCACCAGATATTCGAGCGAACTGGCATCGGAGCCAAAAGCCATGCCGCCGGCGTGAACATTGGGGCATGAGACATTCAGCTCATAGGCTGCGATGCCTTCCGCGTGATTGAGGCGCTCGATGACGCCGATGTATTCGCCCACTGTGTAGCCGAAGACATTGACGATCACTTTGCAAAGGGGGTAGCGCTTGAGCGGAGGCAGCTTGTGTTCGATGAACTCCTGGACGCCCACGTTCTGTAGCCCGATGGCGTTGATCATGCCAGCCGCGGTTTGCACAATGCGCGGAGCGGTGTGTCCCGGCATCGGCTCCAGCGAGATGCCTTTGGTGACCAGCCCGCCTATGCGCTCAAGAGAGACGATCTCCTCAAACTCGATGCCGTAGCCAAAGGTGCCGCTGGCGGCAATGATCGGGTTGACCAGTTCCAGGCCGGCCAACGAAACTCTCATGTCGGGTTTCACGTGCGGCAATTCCTTTAGTCGTCAGTGGTCAGTGAGCAGCGATCGGCTTGATCGCCTCGGTCAGTACGCGGCCTACAGCCGCAGACGGCTGATTGATGCCCGCAAGCGAGGCAAACGTGGCCGCCAAATCCACGGGGGCTACTCGTTCATGATACTCGCCTGGGATGAAGGGCGCACCGTAGAAGGCCAGCGGCACATGCCGGTCATACGACCAGGGGCTGAAGTGCGTGGTCTCGATCGAGCCGTGCAGATCCTCCATCTGATACGCGCCCAGCACCAGCATCACGTACCAGTTGCCGTGGTCGGCATAGCTGTGGGCCAGCAGGCGGCCCCATTCAGAGGGCGGCAATTGTCCGTGAGCCAGATCCAGCCGCGTATATACTCCGGCTACCTGGGGCGTGGGTGGAAGGCGATGCTGCGCGGGGGCGGGAAGCACAGGAGGGTTGCCGGTTTGGAGTGTCGGCGGAGCCTGGGCAGCGACGGCCTCGGGCAGCAAAGCGGAGACGGCCTCTTCGGCGGCCTTTTCGTCGACGTTAGCCTTTTTGAATGTCCGCTGGTCGAGCACGATGTAGGGCAGATCGGGGCCGGGCATCAGGTACTGCTCCTGCTTGCCGGGCGAGTAGCGCGCGTTCAGTTCCGTATTCAGCCGGAGGTAGAGCTTGTCGAGATCGACGACGGCGGAGTGAATGCCCAGCTTGGCGGCGTCGGCGGGAACGGCCGGAATGCCATGGTCGGCGGAGAGCGCCATCCACACGTTTTGCAGGCCCACGGCTTTATCGAGCCAGGTATTGAAGCCGTCGAGATCGCGATCCAGGCCCAGAATCATCTGCTCCTCTGAGTCGGAGTCGGGGCCGAACTGATGGCCCTGAATGTCGTTGGCTGAGAGCGAGACCACAACCAGGTCGGTAACGCCGCTCTGGCCCAGCTTTTCGCCCGTGATGAGCGCCTTGGCAAAGTCCAGCTCGTAGCGGTTGGCGGCTGGCATTCTGCCCACCAACTCGTAGAACTGCGTGGTTCCCTCCACCATGGCCTCGCGTGCAGCCTCGGCGACACGGCCATTCGCGTTGAAGGCCCGCGCCCACTCCGGCAGATGTTCCATGTAATAGGTTGAGGTCGTGAACTGCCCGCTGGACGTATCGATCCAGAAGGCGCCGTTGGCCGATTGGCCGGCAGGAAGAACCGCCGCGCGGTCCTTCAATGAAATGCCGTAGACCCGCGACCGGCCCTGCGTTGCAAGCCGCAGCTCATCGCCCAGCGTGGTAGCGCGCAGGTTGCGCGGTGAGGCGCCAATCACGTACTTGAGCGCGGTGTCGGGCGCTCCAGGCTGGTTGGCGGGGATGGAAGCGGCCGGCAGGTCGACCAACTGATAGCGCTCATCCTCCACCGAACTCACCTTGTGGTCATTGGAGCGCGAGGCATCCCAAAAATCGTTGGCCTCAATGCCGTGGCCATCGGAATAAGCTCCGGTTCCGATGGTCGCGTGTCCGGGCGCGGTCTTGGTGTTGGCGTAGTCGAAGTAGCAATCGGTGAACCACGCGCCTTCGTCCATGAACAGCCGAAAGCCGCGGCCCTTGAATTCGGCGCGGTCGCGGTTCAGATAGTCGCCGCGGAACTGATCGATGACCACGATCACGATCAGCTTGGGCCGGCCTGAGTAGGCCTGGGCGGGCGCTGAAACAGGCAGAAGGAGGGCAAGCAAGAGTGCGACGAAGGAAGCGAGCAGAGCGTTGAGAAAACGAGGCCGCGGATTCATAACTGAATCATAAACAACGGCGTGTTACAGAATGATCTAAGAATGGCATTCTTCGTAATCGTCCAGGGCTGGACGGGCAAATTGGGCAAAATGAATATCGATCTTGTTCCGGCAAACGCTTGCGGCGACAGGAGATCTGGAAAATCTCGCTTTGTAACAGGGCATGACTTCAGTCGTGCCGATTGCCGCCCCTATCGAGTTTCGGCTTTAGCCGCTGCTCAAGCGCAGTTGGCTGAAAACAAATGCGGCCTGGGCTAAAGCCCAGGCCATTTTTACTCGCATCTTCGGCCCGACTAAAGTCGTGCCCTGTTACAAAGCCTCTTCTGCCAGTATTTTGTAGGAGCGCCGGAGATCAATAGATATTCATCTTGGGCAAAATAGGCGTGCCAGTGTACTCAAGCGACTTTCTGGGAATCGTAGCCGGAATTGTTCCTCGCCCCGCACTCCTTCCACAGCTTTTCCCAATTCCACATTCCAGACGTCACCTCAGCCGGCAACGGGAATCCCAGCGGATGCGCCAGGATGCACACCTGCCCGCGATGGTGAGCTTCGTGCGCAATCATGTAGCACAGCATCTCCGGGCCAACCGGCCAGGGCTGAGCGCAGCCATCTCTCACAACCTTCTCTATACGGCTTCCACAGCCGCCGAGCGCTTCAGCGAGCATCTCCGCGCAGCGAGCGGCGCTCTCGGCCAATGCCGCACGGGTCTGCTGCGGCGTGCAGTGCGCGCGGTTGAGCTGGGCTGGAACCTGCAAGTGCGGAGCAGTAAGCCGGATCCATTTGCAGCGGACATTGTGCGTGTGCGTGAAGATCGCAGCAATGGGGCGGACCTTGCCGGGCGGTTTGGCCGGAGGAATGGCTGGCAGTTTGGCTGGCGATTTCGCATTCCAGACGGCAGGTCAAGATGTTCGATACGTAGCTGGTTCATGCGCTCGTTGGCGGCAAAGATCTGGACTGCGGTTTGGTGCAGTTGCGTGACTGCCTTTTGGGTTCGCTTGATCACGGCTCCTTGCTCCTTGGCCTTGAATGCTTCCGTGCCGACCCCTGCGGTGGGGCCAACTGCCATAGGAGGGCAATGCCCGGATAGCCGGTGATCCAGGCAGTCCTGAGCAGAGGGTCCTAGTTCTTGCAGCGCGGGGAATGAGTTTGATACCAAGAGCCTTCATGACGGCGAGAAAGATGGAAAACCTGGGATCGCCGGTGGCGGAGAGAGCCTCGGAGAGCAACTCACGCGTGACGCACGCGCGGCTAGCAAGGTGGGTCATTCCCACGGCGTAACATGATGGAATGGGATTCGAAGTACTCTAACAACTTGCAAACAGAGGCCCGAAAGGCTTTCCATAAAGATTCACGTCAGGCCCACGAGCAATGATTTTATGATCGACGCTCCAGATCCGAGCCCCTCGGCCGACCCTTGGTCGGAGTGGCTGCTAAGACGCAGACACGGAGATAATCCTAGCCTCGAGTTGGAAATTCGTGGCATGGTTCAGCGCATTCGTGATCGCGTTCTTGACGGAGCTGGCTTACTGTCCGGAAGGGTCCTTATCGACGTCGGGGCGGGGGACGGTCTTATCGCATTCGGAGCGTTTGATCGGGCCGGTCCCTCATTGAAGGCGGTTCTAGTCGATTTGTCTGCCCCGTTGTTGAGACTCGCGCAGCAACGTGCGATGGAGCGTGGTGTGCGGGAGTTCTGTACTTTTGTTCAAACATCCGCTGATCGACTCGATGGCATCGCCGATGAATCCGCTGACGTGCTCACCACGCGAGCGGTCCTTGCATATGTCGCGGACAAGGCTGCCGCCGCCCGCCAATTCCATCGTGTGCTCAAGCCTGGCGGCCGCATTTCGATCGCGGAGCCGATTTACAGGGATGAAGCCATTCATCTTGCCGCTTTCGCAGATTTCCTGGTCTCTTCACAGGCAAAGTCCATCTCTGCGCCGGTTCGGCTCATGCATCGCTGTCGGACGGCCCAGCTTCCTTCAACCTTACCGGAGATTCAAAACAACCCTCTGACAAACTTCTCTGAAAGGGACTTGATCGCGCTTTTTCTTAAGGCTGGCTTCGTCGAGATTCATCTCGAATTGCACATTGATTTCCGGAGACAGGCCGCAATGTCTTGGGATACTTTCATCGACTCAGCTCCACGTCCGGGCACCCCAACGCTGCGCGAAGTATTTGCTTTGCTGCTTAGCGACTCGGAGCAACGTCAGCTTGAGGAAGGATATCGCCCGCTGGTGGAGTCTGGGCGGCACATGTATCGTGACACAATCGTCTACCTTACTGCTAACAAATCGGCGGAAAAGAGCGGATGAGTGCCAAACAGCAGTTGCAGCGCGTCCACCGTGATCCTGAAGCTTCAGGGTGAGGAGAATTTGAGCCTTCATTGCAACATCGACACAGGAGTGTTTGAAGAGGCGAGCGCATCTTTCCAGCGAGATGCCTCCCTGTCGACTGGCGACTGGCTACCTGCGCAATGCAGACTCCGCACTTCTGGCTCTTTGGCGAGGCAGGGAGCACAGATCAAGCGGCTTATTGCCGGAACCATGCTGCTCTGCATCGCCAAGGATCGAAAGACTATGAACAAGAGCTGTCATTCAAGATCGAGTTTGAATCTGATGGTTTAGTGCGAATCTCCATCGTGATCAACGTCGCCCGCTTGCGGAGCCTTTTGAGCAGTTGGGCTTAGGGAAACCGTATCGGTAGGCGAAGAAGTCGCAGATGGTTGCGATGCAACTGGCGCTGCTGCTTTGTGAATCTCAGTCGGAGCCAATGTGGGAACGACGGAACTGATAGCGGACACGCTCATGGATATTACCTCCATTTTTGTTATCGGTAAGCTTTCTCAGTCTGTTCAAGAAAGTTGTGATTAACTTTCCGTCATCTTTCCAGGCCCGCCTTTGAAAGCAAGATTGAATTCCCCAACAAAGTCCGGCGTGGCGTCTTCCAGGACCTGGAACGTGAATAGAAAAGCCGCCCCTAATGCGGGCGGCTTTTTGATTCATGCTCCAAGTTGATAACGCTTTACCATTTCCATCCGAACGGCACATAACTAGAGCCGCGCCGTGTGTAGGGGAAAACTAGACGGTCACCGGCTCGCTAAGAGCGGCGTTGACCTTGACCGGGGTGAGCCAGCCAAAGCGGTCGGGCTTGAGGCCGTTGGCGATGCCGAAGAACTCGTCGGCGATTTTTTTGGTAATCTCGCCGGTTTTGCCGTCGCCGATGACGATCCGATCAATCGACTTGATGGGGGAAACCTCGGCGGCTGTGCCGGTGAAGAAGACCTCGTCGGCGATGTAGAGCAGTTCGCGGGGCAGCGCCTGTTCGGTGACTGAGAAGCCCAGGTGGCGCGCAATGGTGAGCACGCTGTCGCGGGTAATGCCCGATAGAGTCGAGTTGGCCAGGGGCGGGGTATAGAGCACGCCGTTGCGCACCACGAAGATGTTCTCGCCGGAGCCCTCGCTGACCAGGCCGTTCACGTCCAGGGCGATGCCTTCCTGGTAGCCGTTGATCGTCGCTTCCATTTGAATGAGCTGCGAATTCATGTAGTTGGCGCCGGCTTTTGCCAGGGAGGGCAGGGTGTTGGGGGCCAGGCGATTCCAACTGGAGATGCAGACGTCTGCGCCGCCGTGGCCGGCGATGTACTTGCCCCACGGAAAGTTGGCGATGTAGACCTCAACCGGCGAACCCTTGGGGCTGACGCCGATTTCGCCGTAGCCGCGCAGGGCGATGGGCCGGATGTAGCAGGGCGTAACGCCATTGGCTTCAATCAGTTCCACCACCGCCGCGCAGAGCTCTTCCAGGGTAAAGGGCAAATCCATGCGGTAAATCTTGGCCGAGTCGAGCAGGCGCTGCATGTGCTCGGGCAGCCTGAAAACAGCCGAGCCGTGCGGTTGCGCATAGCAGCGGATGCCCTCGAAAACGCTGGAGCCGTAGTGGATGACATGGCTCATCACGTGAATATTGGCCTGCTCCCAGGGAATGAGCGTGCCATTGTGCCAGATGTTGGTGGTGGTTTGGATGGGCATGAGAGTAGGAAAACTCCTTCAGTTGCGCCAATTGCGCATACACAACAGGGTATCGCGAATCAAGGCTGCCTGTCACGGGATAGTTCATCGGCAAGCACAAGGGAGAAGCTGAATTCGCACGATCCTCATCTATAGACGCAGGCCCCCGCCTTTTCGCCCGAAATGCCAGAACGCCGGTTCTTTGGCTCCGCTTCGCTTCGCTCAGAGAGACAGAAAGAACGGCGCATGGATGCGGTTGCTTACGCTACAACTGGATCTTCACCGGCCAGGTCTTCCAGATGTCGGCGCAATAGTCGCGGATGGAACGGTCGGAAGAAAACTTGCCGATGCGGGCTACGTTGAGAATGGACATGCGCGTCCACTCTTCCGGGTTCTTGTAGGCCTGGCTGACGCGGTCCTGGCAGTCGATGTAGGACTGGTAATCGGCCAGCAGCATGTAGTCGTCGCCGTTGAGCAGGGAACCAACCAGCGGCGCGAAGAGAGACTTGTCGCCGTGTGAGAATTCGCCGTTTGAAAGCGCGTCGAGCACCTCGCGCAGCTCGGCGTTCGAGTCGTAAAATGCGCGTGGATTGTAGCCCGCGCGCTTCTTGCCCTCGACCTCCGGCGTTGTAAGTCCGAAGAGAAAGAAGTTATCCACGCCCACCTCTTCGCGTATCTCGATGTTCGCGCCGTCGAGGGTGCCGATGGTGAGAGCGCCGTTCATGGCAAACTTCATGTTGCCGGTTCCTGAGGCTTCCTTGCCGGCAAGCGAAATCTGCTCGGATAAGTCGGCGGCGGGGTAAACCCGCTGCCCAAGTTTCACGCTGAAATCCGGCAGAAAAACCACCTTGAGCCTTCCCCGCACCAGTGGATCTGAGTTAATGACTTCGCCAACAGAGTGAATCAGTTTGATGATGAGCTTTGCCATCCGGTAGCCGGGCGCGGCTTTGCCTCCAAAGAGGAATGTGCGCGGAACCACCTCTTCCTCTGGGTCGTGCTGGATGCGCTTGTAGAGCGTGAGAATATGCAGAACCTGCAAGTGCTGGCGCTTGTACTCATGCAGCCGCTTGCAGAGCACATCGAACATCGACGCGGGATCGACGGCGATGCCGAGCCGCTCCTGAATGTAATTTGCCAGGCGGGCCTTGTTCGCGAGCTTGATTGCTCTCCACTCTTCATGAAGCTCGGGGTCGGAGACGAACGGTTCCAGGCGGCGCAGCTTCTCCAGATCGTGAATCCAGCCTGCGCCAAGCCGCGCCGTGAGCAGTTTGGTCAGGCCTGGATTGCTCAAGACCATCCAGCGGCGGGGCGTGACGCCATTGGTCTTGTTGGAGAATTTCTCTGGCGTGAGTTCGTAGAAATCGCGCAGCACGCTGGTCTTGAGCAGCTCCGTATGCAGCGCGGCCACCCCGTTGATGGCATGGCTGCCCAGAGCGGCAAGATGCGCCATGCGCACATATTTCTCACCATCCTCATTGATCAGCGAGAGCCGCCGCACGCGCCCTGCGTCGCCGGGGAACCTCTTCCGTACATCCTCAAGATGGCGGCGGTTGATTTCGTCCACAATCTCAAGATGGCGCGGCAGCAGGGAACCGAAGAGCCCGCGCGGCCACTGCTCAAGCGCCTCGGGCAGCAGAGTGTGGTTTGTATAAGAGAGGGTGTGCTGGGTCACGCTCCACGCCGTGTCCCATTCCATCGAATGTTCATCCATGAGCAGGCGCATCAGCTCGGCCACGGAGATGGCCGGATGCGTGTCGTTCATCTGGATGGCGAAGTTGCGATGCAGTTCGGCCAGGGGACGATTCTCGGTAACCTGAATTTTCAAGATGTGCTGGAGACTACAGGATACAAAGAAGAATTGCTGCGCCAGGCGCAACTGCTTGCCCTGAAAGCCTTCGTCGTTGGGATAAAGAATCTTGGAGATATTCTCCGAAGCGACCTTGTCGGCCACTGCGCCGAAAAAGTCGCCCGTGTTGAAGGTGTTGAAGTCGAAGCTCTCCACAGCCTGCGCCGACCACAGGCGCATGGTGTTTGCGGTGTTGGTCTTGTAGCCCAGAATCGGCGTGTCGTGGGGAATGCCGCGCACCACTCTTTGCGGAATCCAATGCACGCGCAGGCGGCCGCTGCCGTCGATGTGCTCTTCGGTCCGGCCGCCCATCTTCACCTCAAACGCATCTTCGGGGCGCTCGAGCGCCCAGGGATTGCCGAGGCGCAGCCATTTGTCGGTCGTCTCCACCTGCCAGCCGTCGCGAATCTGCTGGTCGAAGATGCCATATTCGTAGCGAATGCCGTAGCCGATGGCTGGCACGTCCAGCGTGGCGAGCGAATCCATGAAACACGAGGCCAGGCGGCCTAGTCCGCCATTGCCCAGGCCGGGCTCTTCTTCCTGCTCGATCAGGACGTTCAGATCCAGCCCCAACTGGCGCATGGCCTCCTCGGTTTCGTCGTAAATGCCCAGATTGATGAGATTGTTGCCCAGATGGGGCCCGGTCAGGAACTCGGCCGAGAGGTAGCAGACCACGCGCACATCCTGAGTCCGGTAGTTCTTCACGGTCGAGATCCAGCGCTCCACAAGGCGATCGCGCACGGTGTGAGCCAGAGCCATGTAGAGATCGTTGACGGTAGCCCGTCCCAGCGGCCTGCCTTGCACAAAGAACAGGTTGTCGAGGAAGGAGCGCGCCAGAGCCTCCACGCTCATGTCAGTTTTCTGGTCTTTCATCGATCCGAGTTTTGGAAGCAGACTGACAGGAACCTCAGGCATGGCTCACCTCATGGCTCCACGCGCAGAGGGATCTCCCCGCGCTGGAGCGATGTCCCAACCATATATCCGGTTGTGGCGGCAGGGAATGAAAATCCGCCGAAATCGAACTGCGACGTTCCAAATTGCTCGTTCCGGGGCATGCCAAGCCATTTTGGTTTGGGTGTTTGGGCAAGGGCGCCAATAGGTTCTCCGCTCTCTGGACCGATCGCCAATCCAGCCGGTGCGCCGGCTTGGGATTGTCCACAGGCTGCTCTAGGCGATCCCCGCCAATCCGCTCCAAGCAAACAATTTGTCGCAAATATTCGCTGGAAATGCCTTTGCCGATCCTGTACAGTGGACGGCAATGGAAACAGACCCCGCAGCAAGTCTTGTGGAGCAGGTTGGTGAGCTGCGTGCGCGCGTGCACCGGCTTGAAGAGACGCTCAGCCGCCACGGAATCGTTCCGGATGGGCCAGGGGTTCAGCCCGCGAAACAAGCGAGCGTCCCTCAGGCAATTGTGCCGCCCCAGCAGCCAGCGGCTCCGATAGAGCGCAAAGCCGCGCCGCCAATCCAAACGCCGGTTGCGCGGCCGATCTTCGGCTCCTATCCGAAGGCCAAAGCGGGAGACAATCGCTCGCTGGAGAGCCAGATCGGTTCCCATTGGTTCAACCGTATCGGTATTCTGGCGATGCTGATCGCTGTGGCCTGGTTTCTCAAGATGGCTATGGACAATCATTGGATTGGCCCGTTGGGAAGGGTGCTGATCGGGCTGGTTGCAGGAGCGGGGTTCATCGTCTGGTCGGAGCGCTTTCGCACCAAGGGGTATGCAGCTTTTTCCTATTCTCTGAAAGCAGTGGGCAGCGGCACTCTGTATCTATCGCTGTGGGCGGCCTTCTCGATCTACCATTTGATGCCAGCGGATGCAGCCTTCGCGGCCATGATTCTGGTCACAGCTTTCAACGGATTTATGGCGTGGTCGCAGGATGCGGAGTTGCTCGCCCTCTATGCAATCGTCGGCGGCCTCTCCACGCCGCTCCTGGTTTCGACGGGCGAGAACCACGAAGTTGCACTGTTTAGTTATCTGCTGGTGCTGGACGTTGCAGTGCTGGTCCTGGTTGCGCTGCGACCATGGTCGCGGCTGCTCTTTGGAGCTTTTACAGGAAGCATATTGTTGTTTCTCGGTTGGTGGTCTGAATACTATTCGGACACTCAGTTTGGGTGGACGGCGTTTTTCCTCACCTGCTTCTTCCTGATCTTTGCTTTTGCGCCGCGACTTGTCCGGGTCGATTTGGAAGACGGTGCGCCGCATTCCATGTGGGACAATCTTGCACTCGCGGTATTGCCCGTAGCGAATGCCGCGCTGGGATTCTTTGCCTATTACAACCTCTTTACATGGTTAAAGAGCGATTGGGCCGGGGCGTGGCTGGCGGTTGGTTTCGCAGCCTTCTACTTGTTACTCCTGCGTTTGCCCGCGCGTGGCAGGTTGCATGAGAGTTCAGCACTGTTGGCCTCGTTGCATCTCACCACGGCGGTTGTGTTCCTCACCATTGCCATTCCGCTTAAGGCGCAGGGTCGGTGGCTGACGATCGGCTGGCTTGTGGAGGGCGCGGCGTTGTTGGGTGTGGCAAGCCGTCTGAGGTCGAAGCTGCTGCGCGTGATGGCACTGCTGTGCCTCGCGCTTGGATTCGTCGCTCTCGTAACCGTGAATCCAGCCGCATCGGCCACGCCGTTCTTTAACCAGCGATTTGGAACTTACTGCGTCGCCATTGCAGTCTTCGCCTTTGCGGCCTGGATTTCAATTAAGGCGAAGGCGAAAGAAGGGCCGGAGTACAAAGGCACGTGGCCGGTGATTGCCGCTGGGGCTTTGCTCACTGTGAATGCGCTGATCCTGCTGGCGATCGGTCTTGAGATCGACAGCTTCTGGTGGACATTGCAATGGCGCGGCGATGTGTACTTGCTCCACAATTACGAGATGTACGCGCAATTCACGTACTCGGCGTGGTTCATGATCTTCGGCGCAATCTTGCTGACCATGGGATTCTTGCGGCGCTCGGCGTTTCTGCGCTGGCAGGCGTTGGTGTTGCTGGCGGTCACCATCGCGAAGGTCTTCCTCTATGACATGAGCGAGCTGAGCCAGGGATACCGGATACTGAGCTTTCTCGGTTTGGGCGCGCTGCTGCTGGGTGTCAGCTTTGTCTATCAGCGCGACTGGCTGAAACTGCGCGCGGGAAACGGTGAAGATCATGAAGCTTAGCGCTGCGATTCTTTTGCTGGCCGCCGTGACTGTCTCTCCGGAATTGCGGTATTTCCGATACGAGCGCCCGATCCAAAGCCTTCCTCAACAATCCGGGCAGAGCTGTCTTGTTCTCGATTCCGGAGTCTTTGCTCACGCCGCGCCGCAACTCGCCGACCTTCGCCTCTACCGCGATGGCAATGAAACTCCTTACGTGGTCCGCGTTGCCGCTTCGACGCAGGCCGAGCAGAAGTCCGTTGCCCCGCTGAACCTTGGCCTTCGCGGCGGTCAGGTTGTCTTCGACGCCAGTGTGCCAGATGGGCCTTACAGCGATATTCAGCTTGCCATCACGGCCCATGACTTTATCGCGACGGTCACGGTCACCGGCAGCCAGTCTGAGGCCGGAGGCGCCGAAACCACGCTTGGCTCCTTCACCGTATTTGATCTGCGCTCCCAAAAGCTGGGCAGAAGCACGGTCTTGCACCTGCCGGTCTCAGACTTTCGTTACCTCCATTTCCGCATCAGCGGTCCGCTCAAGCCGGAGAATGTTAACAGCCTCTCGGTTGGGAGCGCACCGTCCAGGCCGCCGGCCTATTCCGTTGTGGCCCAGACCTCGAAGATCGAGCGGAAGGGCCATACTTCGGTCTTCGAGTTGATTGTGCCAGCCCATGTCCCGGTGGATCGAATCCTGTTTACGCCGGCTGCGGAGCCGGCCCAGTTCAGCCGCGATGTGAGCGTGGTGGTTGCTCCTGTCACGGCGAAGCAGGGAATCGATGCAGCCCAGCCTCCGCCGCCGGTAAATGCCTCAGGCAGCCTGCTCCGTGTTCACAGTCTGCAAAACGGCCACCGCATCGACGAAGAGCGTCTGGCCATCGACGCACCGTGGGTTGATTTCAATACGCCCACGAAGTGGACCATTACCATCGAGAACGGGGATGATGCGCCGTTGAGCCTGCAATCGGTTCGGCTGGAGATGCTGGAGCGGACCCTCTGCTTCGATGCGGAAGCAAATGGCAGTTATCTGCTGGCGTACGGCGACCCTGCACTGTCTGCTCCGCGCTACGATTACGCAACGCTTTTCGCGCCCAAAACGAATTCGTCCCAGGTTAGCCTTGGGCTGGAACAGCCGAACCCCGCCTACCAGCCCCGCCCCGACGATCGCCCGTTTACAGAGAGGCATCCAGCATTGTTATGGGCAGCGATGGCCGTGGTGATCGCCTTGTTAGGAACGATTGCGCTGCGATCTGCAAAACGAACGGGGCAGACGCCATAGCCGGAACCGGACATAGTTTGCTCTTGGCGGTGTACTCCTGGCGCTCCGGACGGGCCGCGCCCTTGTTCGCTGTGGATGGGGTACCCCTTCAGTTTTCGCGTTGTAAGTGCCTATTACCCTCGGGATTTGGTAGTGTCCGAAAGAAATCGTTTCACTTTGTCAAGCGATTGGTTGGGGAGGTGGCGCGTAGAAATCCTTTCGCAACCCCCAAAGAATCAACGCCAAACGCTGGAATCTTGCCAATAACTATGGTGATCTTCACACTTTGCCGGAGAGACGATCTTGATTCCAGGCGCCGCAGCGGGGCAAAACACTCGTAGAATAGAAATAGATTCGCGGTTCGAGAAAGTAAATCCCTGGAGGAGCAAATGGCAAAGACCCTGGAGCAGCCAGAGGTGGACTTCGATAGCGGCTTTGTGAGCGAGGATGCCCGACGGGTGGCCGAACAGCACCGCACGGTGCGGGAACGCCAGAAGCAGGCGCTTAACCTGCAACGGGAAAATATCCTCTCGCAAAAGACTTCGAATCCGTTGCGTCGCGAAGCTCTGGAGAACGCTCTGGCCCAGATTGAAGCCCAGATTCTGGCGATGAGCTAGGGAACACACGGCCAGGTTGCCTGGAAAGGCATTGGCTGGTTGAAGTATCTGATCGGAGACCGAACAGGCTGTGGAAGATCACGGCTTGCGTGAGGGGTTTACTCTCGTTGTTTCGCGAAGGATACAAAATCCACGTGGCTTTTTATCTTCAAGTTGCTTTTTTAAAGTTTGGATACACATCCCTCCTTTTACCCAACCTGCAAAGCCCCAGAAGTCGATTTTCCCGCGCTGTAGCCGTTACTGCGCCCTATAAGGCATTCCAAATCAACTGATTCGATTCTCTGCAAGCCCTAAGATTCAGAGCGGAGAACGTCTTGGAGCGCGCTGACAACGTCCTCTTGCTGGCCAGCTGTGATCCGGTTGAAAAAGGGGAGTGCGAGCGTGCGGGCCGCAATTTGTTCAGTGATGGGCAGCCTGGTCGCCTTGGCGCTGGGATGCGCGCGCCAGGCGGGTTGCAGATGGATTGGGGCAAAGTAGCGCCCCGTAGCAATGCCTTGGCTGGCCAGCGTGGCCTGAATCCGGTCGCGGTCAGCGTGGCGGGGCAGGCGGACAACGTAAACAAACCAACTGATTGTGCGATTGGGAAAAGCAAGCGCCGGAACTTCAAACCCTGGGATCGCTCTGAGTAGCGCGTTATATCGTTCGGCGGCGGCTTGGCGCGAGGCAAGCATTTCGCCGATGCGGGAAAGCTGCGCGCGGCCCAGAGCGCAGGCCAGTTCCGAGAGGCGGTAGTTGTAGCCCGGTTCGGCGTGATCAAGCCATTCACCGCTAAGCTGCGAAGCCCGGCCCTGATTCCGAAGGGAACGCAGCTGCTCGGCATGACTGGCATCGCAGGCCAGCACAGCGCCGCCCTCGCCCGTAGTGAGCTGCTTGTTGGGATAGAACCCGAGCACGGCGAGATCGCCGAAGCTGCCTACGCGGCGGGTGTTAGGCGGTGCGCCGAACTCCGCGCCGAGGGCCTCGCATGCATCTTCAATCACGAATAGCCCATGACGGCTGGCGATTGCCTTCAACGCGTCCATGTCTGCCGGAACGCCGAAGGTGTGGACGACGAGGATCGCGCGGGTGCGGGGCGTTACGGCGCTTTCGACAGCGGCAGGGTCCAGGTTCAAAGTCGCCGGGTCGATCTCCGCAAAAACCGGCGTAGCGCGTACCTGGAGAACCGCGTTGGCAACCGCGATAAAGGCAAAAGAAGGCACAATCACCTCGTCGCCTTCCCCAACGCCCAGAGTGAGAAGAGCCAGATGAAGGCCAGCGGTACCCGAACTGACGGCTACTGCGTGGGGCAGGTCGTGATATTGGGCCAGAGCGGCTTCAAAGGCGCCAAGTTCGGGGCCGAGGCTCAGATGCGGCGTGCGCAAGACAGCCGTGACCGCATCGATCTCGGCGTTGGTGATGTCGGGTGCCGAGAGCGGTATTCGCGCCGTCATGGCCGCTCCAGGAATTTGCTTCCCTGGTTTATGTCTTCCGGCAGCGGTGTCGGCTGCTTGATGAGCAGGCCGTCGAGCGAGACCGTAGTGAGTACGCGGGCGATGGTTTCAGCGGCGGTTCCATTGCCGTAGGGGTTTTCCATGCCTCGCAGGGCTTGTCGGAAATCCGGTCGTAGCGCCTGCTGGAGAGCAGCGAGAATTGCCGCGGTCTCAGCCGGGGCGTCGATTACATTCCGTGCTCGCTCGCGCCCTTGCTGGCGAATGCCCACGTTCACCGTGGGCAGCGCGAAGGAGGCTGCTTCCATAATGCCGCTGGATGAGTTGCCGATCATCGCGTCCACCTGGCCGAGCAAGCTCCAATACGTAATGGGGTCGAGGTTAACGAAAATGTGCGTCTGCGGACGGGTTTCAGCCAGCGCTCGTGTGCGCTCGATGAGCGCGTAACTTCCGGCGTCAGCGTTGGGATAGACGAAAAGAAGCTGACCCTGCGCCTGAGCGAGAGCGGAGAACAGCGCATCGGCTTCCGCATTGGTGTCCTTGAGGATCGTGACAGGATGCCAGGCGGCCAGAATGGCAGGCGGCCGCAGAGTAAGGTCGAGACGGGCTTCGAGGTCGGGCCGGCTGAGGAGCTGTGAGCGGCGCAGGTGATCGAGGGAAGGGGCACCCGCGTGCGTCACGCGCCACGGCTCTTCCCCCAGAGCGATCACGCGGCGTCTAGCAGTTGGGGTCGAGGTAAAGTGAATCGCCGCCAGCTTGGTCAGAGCATTGCGCACCTGGTCGTCTATAGCCCCCTGGCTGATTTCGCCGCCTTCGATGTGAGCAATGGGAATGCGCAGCGCAAGCGCCACCGAAGCCGGCGCCAGCATCTCGTAGCGGTCGGCGATGAGCAGCAGCAGATCCGGCCGCCACGCCGTCAGCGCGTCGGCCAGGCCCAGGATGGCGATGCCGATGGTCTTGGCCATGCCCGTGTCGGTGTCAGAACTAATTAAGCATTCGATGCGGGCCTTGATAGAAAAGCCGTCGCGCTCAATTTCCGCGATCGTGTTGCCAAACTCCGGCGAGAGGTGCGCGCCCAGTACAAAGACCCCAAGCTCAACATCGGCGTGAGCGGCGAGTTCGCGCAGCGGCCAGTAGAGATGGCTGTAGTCGGCCCGCGAGGTGGTCACTACGCCAATGTGCCTCTTCGTGTTGGCCGATGCGCTCATCGAGTGACCTGCGGGGAATTCTGTCGCGACAATGCCAGCACAGCTGCGCTCGGCGTGTAATCGGGAACCAGCGCGCGCAGGGCCGCCAGCGCGTCGGCCAGGTCGCGTGCGTCGAGCGCGGCGCGCAGGCCGGCAAGTCCGGCGTCGAGTTGCTGCCGGGAATGCAATTCGGCCTTGATCGAGACCAATCCGCTACCGCCAGCCGGTAGTGTCTGATCGCCTGCGGACCACAGCAGCTCGGTCTCCTTGTCGCCGGGGCGGGGTTTGGTGAATTCGATAGCAATGTCACGGCCCGGCGCAAGTTCGCACGCCATAAAGCGCGCCAGGTCTGCGATGAAGTGCGTCGCAGTCAGGCTGGGGGCAAGCAAGGCCGCTGGTTCTACCAATGCGGCGGCAAGCAGCAGGTTCACTGCTTCATCAAGGGTGAGGAAGTAGCGCCGCGCCGCGGGATCGGTGACGGTGACCGGGCCGCCCTGCGCAATCTGCCGCTCAAAGATCTCCGTCACGCTGTCCCGCGAGGCCAGTACATTACCCAGGCGCAGAACCGTTCCGCCCGCAGCCAGCACGATCTGCTCCGCGACGCGCTTGGTAGCCCCCATCACCGATGCCGGTTCCACCGCCTTGTCAGTGGAAAGCAGAATCACCCGCGCGTTGCGCTCGGCGGCCACTTGCGTCAGGGTTTCCGTGGCAAAGATATTGTTGGCGATGGCGGCCAGGGGATGCTCTTCCATCAGCGGCACATGCTTGAAGGCGGCCGCATGGAAGACGATGCGTGGCTGGTGCATTGCAAACACTTCCTGAAGCAACGGCTCGTCGGCCACGCTGCCCAGTATTGGAGTCATGGAGGGCGTCCTGGGAGTTGCAGAGCGAGCATGCGCTGCCAGCGCTGCGGCCCAATCCCGTTCAAGCGCATAGAGATTGCTTTCTGATGCTTCTAGCAGGACCAGCCTCTGTAACCCCAGCGTTCCAAGCCGCCGAGCCAGCGCAGAGCCGATGGACCCGCCAGCGCCGGTGATGAGAATCGGCGCGTCGCACAGCCCATCCAGCACTTCCTGCTGCGGCATCGGCATAGCAGGCCGCCCCAGAAAGCTGCGCCAATCGAGGTTCTCCAGAGTCTGGATCACAGCAGCAGTATAAATTGGCGGACGATGGACACGCGGGTTTGTGTGGTCAGCCGAACTCTGCGTCGATCTCTCCATGGGGCGCGGGTTGTCCGGCTGCTCGCATACACTGGATGATTGAGCGGCATTCCATTTCAGCAAGTTCAGGCAGGGTTGGGGAAGATCACCATGAGGATGACCGGGGCATTGGCCCTTGCTTTTATTGCGGCAATCGCAACAGCCGGCGTGGCGCAGGCGCGCTTTGACGCCGAGGCGGTGCGGGCCAACAATCGCGGTGTGGCGCAGATGGGCCAGCAGTTTACCGAGCGCGCCGCGCAGAGCTTCGCGGACGCCCTCAAGCGCGATCCCAAGATGGCCCAGGCTGCCATCAATGAGGGCATTGCGCTGATGGCCATGCAAAAGCTGGACGATGCCCGAAAGGCACTGCAAGCGGGCATCGCTTTGGACCCGAATAATGCTCAAGCCTGGTATAACCTGGGCCTGGCGCAACATGCTGACAATCAACTGGAACCGGCGCTTGCCAGCTTCCAGCAGGCGGTGAAGCTCGATCCAAGGGATGCAGATTCCTATTACTTTGAAGGCGTTTGCTACCAGGAGATGAAGGATTTAGACAAGGCCATCGCAATACTGGAGAAGGCGTTGGAGATCGATCCGCTTCATGCCTCCTCGGAGTTTCAGTTGGCGCGGACGTTGCAGCGGTCCGGCAAGGTCGATGAGGCTAAGGAGCACTTTAAGCGCTTTCAGCATTTGACCAATACCAAAATTGGAACGCCCATCGGGCTGGCCTATGGCGAGCAAGGGCATTACTCCACGGTGACCGCGGTGGAAGAGCCGGAGACCGGCGGACGGGCGATGATTCCGGTGCGGCTGGTGCCCACGCCGCTGAATTTGCCAATCGCCGGAATTCCCTGGCCATGGACCACAACTGGCGGCGCCTGCATGATGGATGTAACCGGCGACGGTCACATGGATTTGGTGCTCATGGAGGCTGGCGCTCAAGCCATTCGTGTGCTCCATAACCACGGGAATTGGCATTTCGATGATCTCGATGCCGCGGGAATAGGCCTAAGGGCATCGGGCCACGCCGTGGCCTGCGCGGTGGGCGACTACGACGGCGATGGCTTGAACGATCTGGCTGTTGCGCTGGATGATGCTGTACTGCTTTTCCGGAATTTGGGCAAAGGGAAGTTCCAGGATGTGACCGCTGAGGCTGGACTCACACCGAAAAACCACCCCACGGGCATCACCTTCATCGACTACGACCACGACGGCGATCTGGATTTGCTGTTGACGGGTTCCAACCTGCACCCCGACTGCGCACCTGGTCCCAGAGACAAGACCCTTTGTGGCATCAGACCGGGTAACGTGTTGTGGCGCAACAACGGGAACAAGACATTTACGGAGTGGACGGAGCCGACAGGGTTCGGTGGGAGCGGGCCAACAAATGCGGCGATTCTTACGGACTTCAACAACGACCGCGCGGTCGATGTCGCAGTGACTGGAGTTCAGCCGCTGATCTATGTGAATCCGCGGGAAGGGAAGTATCCGACTCAGGCATTGTATTCAGAGAGTCAGGAAGTCATTGTGTCAGGACATTCGCTGCCTGAGACGGTCGGCATCGCCGTGCTGGACTACAACAAAGACGGCTGGATGGATATTGCCGTCACACACGCAGGCGCTCCGGGGCTGACGCTGTGGCGCAATGTCGAAGGACCCAACCACATAGGCCGTCGCTTTGAGCGCGTTGAACTGCCGTTGCAAGACGCATTGCGCGGATGGGGCCTCACGCCCATCGATATTGACAACGACGGCTGGATCGACCTGGCGGCGATTGTGGATACGGCCGCCGGGCCGCGTGTGAAGGTATTCCGCAACAAGGGCGATGGCACCTTCGAGGATGTGAGCCACGCGCTCGGGTTAGACACTGTGAAGCTAACCGCGCCGCGCGGCTTGATTGCTGCCGATGTAGACGGCGACGGCGCAGCGGATTTGATTGTGACGCAGTTGAATGCGCCGCCGGTGCCTCTGCGCAACATGGGAGCGAACAAGAATCACTTTGTGCGCCTTGACCTGACGGGCTTTGCAGACAATAAAACCGCCCTCGGCGTGAAGGCTGAGGTTTTTGCCAAGGGCCATTGGCAAAAGTGGGAGCTGGCCGGAGCCTCGGGCTATCAGACGCAGGGACCTCCTCAAATTCTTGTTGGGTTGGGCGACGCGGAAGGCATCGATCTGCTCCGCATCCTCTGGCCCACCGGCGTACTCCAGGACGAAATCGACCTGCCCCACCAGCCCGTGATTGCGATGAAAGAGGCCGACCGCCGAGGGAGTTCCTGCCCGGTTCTCTTCGCCTGGGACGGGCATAAATACAAGCTGGTCACCGACGTGATTGGCGCGGGCGTCGTCGGCCATTGGTTTACGCCCACGCGCCGCAATATTCCCAATCCCGGCGAATGGATCAAGGTGACCGGCGCACAGCTCGCGCCTGTCAACGGCAAGTTGAGCCTGCGCTTCATGGAGCCGATGGAGGAAGTCAATTACATCGACCAGTTGCGGCTGGTTGCCGTGGATCATCCTGAAAATGTAGAGGTGAATCCAGACGAGCGATTCCTCGACGATCCGCCATTTGCCT
>Ga0302320_10004022_pt1 | contig 33600 bp, 26 predicted proteins | sample Bog_T0_3_FD_202130 | JGI IMG/M metagenome (GOLD analysis project Ga0302320, IMG submission 202130) | Peat permafrost microbial communities from Stordalen Mire near Abisko, Sweden - Bog_T0_3 | ecosystem: Environmental > Terrestrial > Soil > Wetlands > Peat | place: Sweden: Abisko, Stordalen Mire... | reverse complement strand
TTCCCACCGCGACGACGGCGACGGCCCTCTCTCCCAAACTCAAAAGGCGGGCGGCTCGCGCCGCCTAAAACCAAAACCGGACAGATCACGTGTTAATAAAAGCGGACATGTTGACTTGTTAACAACAGGGGGAACGGGCGATTTTGGCGATGGTGCGGAGCAAAGCCGCCGCTCCCCGTGATCAGTCACGGTAAACTGAAGCGTAAAAGGGCCTATTGGCGAGCCAGACTCGGGGATTTTTCCCTGAAAACCATCAGCAGGCCCTGAAACTAAACATGTAGTAATAATTGCGGCGCGACTTCGCTGACGAAAGATTTGAGGTGACCGAATTAGTCACCGGAAACGATCACCCTCAGGCCACGGCTGGATACGTCACGCCCTTCCGATCACAGCTATACTCGCAGACAGCCCTAAGAACGTCCCGGAAGACAGGAACGCTTTACAACCCATGCTGAGTAAAACATTATTCCTCGAAGAATCAGCGGTTTACGCGCGGAAAATCGGACAAATTGCCTCTGCGGCAACGGCGTTTACTTTATTCTGCGTGGTTGTTCCTGGCGTTTTCGCGGAATCCCGGGTTGCGGATGCGGTGCAAAACCGCGATGGCGCTTCGGTGCAGGATTTGCTGAAGAAGCACGCGGACGTAAACGGGATCCAGCCCGACGGCATGACGGCGTTGATCTGGGCGGCCCACTACGACGATCTTGAGGCGGCTAAGATCCTCGTAAAAGCGGGAGCGGGAGCGAATGCCAGCAACCGGTACGGTGTCTCGGCGATCTCGGAAGCCGCCACGATTGGCGACGCTGCTCTTGTCGAAATTCTTCTTGCCGCCGGTGCCAATGCCAACTTCACATTGCCCGAAGGCGACACCGCTCTCCTTTTGGCTTCCCGATCGGGGAGCGCGGCAGCAGTCAAAGCGCTGCTCGACCACGGGGCCAACGTGAACGCGAAGGAATTCTGGCATGGCGAAACGGCGCTCTCAGCGGCAGCAGGAGAGAACCACCCTGATGTGGTGAAACTGCTGGTCGACCACGGGGCTGACGTGAATGCGCAGGGCAAAAAGCTGGATTACCCCCTCATCGTAAAACAGGACGTCATGTCACTTCCTCCGGTCGGTGGTCTGACGCCGCTGATGGAAGCGGCGCGAAATAACGCGTACGAATCGGCCCAGGTGCTGATCAAGGCCGGGGCGGATCTGAATTTGAAGACTTCGGAGAAAATGACGGCGCTGCTTGTCGCCATTACCAACGCTCACTATGACGTTGCGAAACTGCTTATCGATAGTGGTGCTGATGTGAACGATGGCTCCGTCGCGCAGACGGAAGAAGCCCGCAATTCCAAAAACACCTTGTCGCGGCCGTCGTCCCTCGGTCCGCACGCCGTTTCTTCCATGGAAGTGATGACCGATCTGATTGCTCACCATGCGAAAGCGGACTCGGTTTCGACCGGTGATGTTCCCACACGCAGCGGTGGACCCGGCCGAGGTGGCGACGTACCTGCCCTTTCTCGTGCAGCTAAGAGTGGCGATCTCGAAGTGATTAAGATCCTTCTCGATGCCGGTGCCGATGTGAAGATCTCCGCCAAAGACGGCTCTTCGGCGATCATTGCTGCCGTAGGCAATGCCAACGGACGGGGAGGTGGCGGTGGTTTCGGGATTGCATCTAAAGAAGCCAGTCAGGCCGACCGCATTAAAGCCGTTCAGATGCTGCTCGACCACGGTGCCGATATCAACACGGTAGATCGCCAGGGTATGACCGCCCTGCATACTGCGGCAGGCGCGGGATCGGACGAGATTGTTCAATTTCTGGCGGATCATGGCGCCAAGGTGGATCTCAAGGACAAGAAAGATCGGACTGCGATGGATGTGGCGAACGGCGTTCCCGGCCCTGCGCCCCCCGCTGGAGGAATCGCCCGTGATCCTGAGGTCCACAAAACCACGGTTGCGCTTCTGCGCAAGCTGATGGGCCTTCCGGAAGATCCGGCGCTGCTTGCGGATGCTGACAAGAAGCCGGATGCGCCTGATTCTAAGGCAACCGTAGTTCCTGCGGCCGTAGCCGGAAACCAGTAAAAGGCCCATTCGACGATGAAGAACCTATCCTTATTAATAGGATTAATAGGCGTCGCCAGTTTGGCTGTGCCGTTCGTCGCGATGGGCGCTCCGCAGCAAGCGGGAGCCGCCGATACCGCCTCACTGCAGCAATACGAGGCGCTGGTCAACAAATATTGCGTCGGCTGCCACAGCGAAAAGCTGAAAACCGGCGGTGTTGTTCTTGAAAAGCGCGATTTAGCTAAGATTTCCGACGATGCCCAGGTCTGGGAAAAAGTGGTTCGCAAGCTGCGAGCCGGCGAGATGCCCCCGGTCGGATTGCCGCGTCCCGATAAGGCAACGATTGATGGGATGGCTTCATGGGTGGAGACGACTCTCGACACAGCCGCTGCCGTGCACCCGAATCCCGGCCGCACCATGGTTCACCGGCTGAACCGAACCGAATATCAGAATTCGATCAAAGATGTACTCGGGATCGGTCTCGATACGGCCGCGCTGCTTCCGCCGGACGATTCGGCCGAAGGTTTCGATAACATCGCCCAGGCTCTTACCATCTCACCCGCGTTGCTCGAGAAATACATGTCGGCATCGGCCCGCATCACACGTTTTGCCGTGGGTGACCCGGCCACCGGAGTGATTTCGGCGACCTACCGGCCGCGTCCCGATCTTTCGCAGGATCAGCATATCGAAGGAACGCCGGTTGGCACGATGGGTGGCCTGGCAATAACGCACTACTTCCCCCTCGACGGTGAATACACCTTCAGCCCCAAGCTTTCGCAGTCGATTCTGGGCATGATTCATGGCCTTGAAGATGAGCACGCTATTGAAGTGACGATTGACGGCCAGCGCGCTCAGTTGGTCCACTTCGGCGGTAACGACGGCATAGTGAAAACCATCCCGAAGTCGATGGAATACGCCAACATGATCCACGCGCGGATGGCATTTCGCACCAAAGTGAAAGCGGGTCCGCACAAAATCGCTGTCTCGTTCCTCCGGCAGTCTGCGGCGCAAACCGCTGAGATCTGGCAGCAGTACCAGCGGACGGCGATCGACGCCAATGAGACCAAAGGTTTTCCGCACCTCGATAAGATCACCATCGAAGGTCCTTACAATCCGAGCGGTCCTGGTGACACGCCGAGCCGCCGCAAGATTTTCGTTTGTCGTCCCACTACCGGCAAAGACGAACTTCCCTGCGCGAAGAACATCCTGACGCAGGTGGCGCGCCGCACTTACCGCCGGCCGTTGACCGACACTGACATGGAAAAACTGCTGGTGTTCTACCAGCGCGGCCGGAACAATGGCGGCGGCTTCGATCAGGGCATCGAAATGGGCCTGCGCCGTATCATCTCCGGACCTGAATTCGTTTTCCGGATGGAGACTGATCCGGCCAATGTCGCGCCCAACACCCCCTATCGAATCAGTGACATCGAATTGGCTTCGCGACTCTCGTATTTCCTTTGGAGCACCGTTCCTGACGATCAACTGGAAGACCTCGCCGTTCAGGGCAAGCTCAAGGATCCCGGTGTTCTGGAACAGCAGGTTCGCCGCATGATGAGCGATCCGAAAGCCGAAGCGATCGTGGACAATTTTGCGGCACAATGGCTGCAACTCCGCAATCTTCGCGGCATCGTCCCGGACCCCGACGTTTTCCCGGATTTCGACGATAACCTTCGCCAGTCTTTCGCGCAGGAAACAGAGCTTCTCTTCGGCAGCATTATGCGTGAAGACAGGCCGGTATCAGACCTTCTTACCGCGAATTACACCTACATCAATCAACGTCTCGCGTTGCATTACGGAATTCCCAACGTCTATGGCGATCAATTCCGGCGGGTAGCGATCACGGATGACGCGCGTAAGGGTCTGCTGGGACAGGGCAGCATCCTGACACTGACTTCGGTCGCGACCCGTACGTCGCCCGTGCATCGCGGCAAGTGGATACTGATCAACGTGCTCGGCACGCCTCCTCCGCCTCCTCCGCCCAATGTTCCGGCGCTCAAGGAAGATGCCACGGCCAAGAGCCAGACCATGCGCGAACGCATGACGGCGCATCGCGCCAACCCGTTCTGCGCGACCTGCCATAAAGTGATGGATCCGATCGGATTCTCCATGGAAAATTACGATGCGATCGGCCGCTGGCGTACCACGGATGGTGATTCCCCGATCGATGCCGCCGATACGATATTCGACGGCACTAAGATCGATGGCGTCGTCGGATTACGCAACTTCCTGCTGTCGCGCAAAGAGGTTTTTATTCAGACTCTGACCGAAAAGATGATGACTTATGCCCTCGGCAGAGCAGTAGATTATCGCGATATGCCTTCCGTACGACGGATATTGAAAGACAGCTCAGCGAAGGATTACCGCTTCTCGTCGATCCTGATGGGTATTGTCGAAAGCCCGCAGTTCCAGATGCGCATGAAAGCGCCCGCAACACTGGAAAGTAATACGGCGACGCCTGTAACAGCGTCGTTGCGATAGTTTGGATTTTGTTTTTGCGATTGAGCCAGGAGAAATGAAACGATGATCATCACGAAAAAACACCTGCCCCGCCGGACGTTTCTACGCGGCATGGCGGGCGCGGCGATTGCGCTCCCGTTCCTGGATTCGATGGTGCCCGCATTGTCCGCGGCGCCCACGGGTCAGTTCCGCGCCTCGTTCGTCTACACGCCGCACGGAGTCATTCTGAAGGAATGGGTTCCGGAAAAGACCGGCACTGACTTCGAAATGAAGCCGATCCTGCAGCCCCTCGAGAGCTACCGGGACCGCTTCATGATCCTCAGCAATCTCTCCGAAAACAAAGGCAAACAGGCCGGCTCCGGACACGCCAGTTCGAGCGCGACGTGGCTCAGTAACGGTATCTGCAAAGACACGCAGGGCGAAGACGTGCAGGCCGGCACCACCATCGATCAGATGATTGCGAAGAAGATCGGTCAGGATACCCCGATCCCTTCGATGGAACTCGGCATCGAAGACGTGTCGAACATGATCGGCATCTGCGATGGGACAAGTAGTTGCGCCTATCTGAACACGATGTCGTGGAGCACCCCGACCACACCGCTGCCGGCCGAAATTAATCCCCGCGTCATGTTCGAGCGGATGTTCGGCGACGGCAGTTCCGCCAAGCAGCGCTATGCGCGCCTGCAGGACGATCGCAGTCTGCTCGACGACATAACCGACTCCGCTAAAAAATTGCAGGGCCAGGTCAGTTCGCAGGACAAAACGCGTCTCGGCGATTACCTCGACAATCTGCGTGAAATCGAACGTAGAATCGCTCAGGTGGAAAAGCGTAATCAGGACGAGCAGCTCGCCGTTCCCAGAGCGCCTGTGGATATTCCCGGCACCTACGAAGAACATGTGGACCTGATGTTCGACCTTCAGGTAGTGGCGTTTCAGGCCGACATCACGCGCGTCACGACCTTCATGATGTCGCGCGAACTCAACAACCGCACCTATCCGTTTATCGGAGTACCTGAGCAGCATCACTCCATTTCGCACCACCAGTACGATCCCGCCAAGATGGCGCAGCACCAGAAGATCAATACCTATCACGTGCAGCGCTTCAAACGTTATCTCGACGCCATGGCGAAGACGCAGGACGGCGACGGAACGCTCCTCGATCACACCATGATTCTGTACGGCAGCGGCATGGGCGATGGCAATGTGCATAGCCACGATCCGATTTCCGTCATTCTCGGCGGTGGCGCAAACCAGGGCTTCAAGGGTGGGAAACACAACTCCTACGAGAAGCACACCCCCATGGGCAACCTGCTCCTGACCATGCTGGATATGGCTGGCATTCAACAGGATTCAATCGGCGAAAGCACCGGCAAACTCGCCATCTAAGTCTGTTTGAAATTTCGGGAACTCACCGGGTTTCGCTCGAAAGGGCGGAACCCGTTTTTCTTTGATGGGAAGACGAGAAGACGAGAACTCGACTACTGCAACTTCATGCGCTGCAGTAACAACGCGAATCGAGGGTCTGATCGCAATGTGGCATAGCGGGGATCTGCCTTCAGGGACATATTCACGTCCTGCTGATCGAGAGCCTTGCCCAGCCAGTAGAACGCCTGATCTTTGTCTTTGAGGCCAATATACACATGGGCAATCGGAAGAGCGCGCAGAGGTTCTTTCCCGGACCATTTCAGAAGCCGGTCAAGCACGGCATGTGCAGCCTGAGTGTTTCCGGCCAGGGCGTATGCATAGCCGGTATCGGCAGTGATCATGGCATCGCCGCCCATGAGTTTACTCGCATGTTCGGCTTCGGCTACACCCTGGCTGTACATATGATTCGCCAGATAAGCCATGGCCAGGCCCTGACTGGCTCCGCCCGATTCAGGGTCGGCCGCCAATGCCTGTTTGTAGTGAGTGATCGCCTCATCGTAGCGACCGAGATGATATAAGGCTCGTGCTACGCCCGCTTCAGCGGTTGCCGATAGCGGATCCACGTCCGCTGCCGCTTTTGCCTGAGCCAGTTCCTCATCAAGCCGTCCCATTTTAGCCAGAAAGGTTGCATAGTTGCGGTGGCCTACCGCGTTGCCGGGGTCGAGCGCCAGTCCTGTACGAAATTCGTTTTCAGCGTTCGCCCAGTCGAACTCATAACTGGAGGCTGCTCCCAGTTCGATATGCGCATCGACAAGCGTGGGGTCCAGCTCCAGCGCTTTCGACGCTGCCGATCGGATCTTGAGAATCGCTTCCCGGGCCGGCATGGTCGCTGTGAATACCGGCATCGTTACGTAGCAGCGCGCCAGACCAAGCCATGCGCGGGCATATCGGGGATCGATCTTCAGCGCTGCTTCGAACCAGGTGATCGCCGTCGCAACCGAGTCCGCATTGCGTTTGTTGAAATAGTAGAGACCCTTCAACCAGGCCTGATAGGCATCGGGGTTTACGCTTGTGCTCGCGGCCGCCGCGGAGACAGGCTGCTGGCCTCCGCGATCTTCCGTAAGCGATGACCCCAGAGCTGTCACGATCGAGCTGGAAATTTCACGCTGAACGGCCAGTACATCTTTCAGCTCCCGATCGAAGCTGCGTGACCACAGAGCATAGCCGGTGCTCGCTTCATCCAGTTCGGCCGTGACCCGGAGGCGGTCTCCATACTGACGCACCGTACCTTCCAGCACGGTCCTGACATGCAGCTTCTTTCCCACTTCCTGCGCGCTGAGTTGCTTACCTTTTAATTGAAATGCGGAAGCCCGGGCGACAACACGGAGATCGGGGCGCCGCGCCAGCGAGTCAATCAACTCTTCGGTAAGGCCATCGCCGAACGAATCGTCTTTTCTATCGTTCCCGAGCGTAGTAAACGGCAACACGGCAACCGACGCTACCGAGGGTGCTTCCACCCGTTGCGGTTCGCTATACCGCAGATATATAAACGCGGAAATTCCACCGACCACAGCCAGCGTCAATACAGCCGAGATCCATCGAAGAGTATTTTGAGACGGATTGTTTCCAGACGATGCCAAAGCAGAGCTTGCCGGCGCGGCAACCGGCGTTTCCTCGGCTTCACTGGGCAGTTCCTCGACCGGTTCGGCTGAGAGTTCCGATTCTGCGTCGATCGCTACTGGCTCCCCGGGTGTCACCGCCAGGATCGAGGGTACGTAGCTTCCTTTGGGAAAGATGAAGCGGATCTTCTCGGCCTCGCCTTCGGTCTCATAAAACTTGGCGAGCCTGGCGCGCAGCTTGCGTGCTTCAGCCCGAACAATGTTGTCTACCCGCGGGTCGAAGTCAGTGCCGCGATGGAAAACCTCAGATCCGATTGTGTACTCTTTGAGCTGGTTACCGCGGCCCGCCAGCGTCTGCTCTACGGCAAATCGCAGGAAATTGCGCTGCCCCTCGGCGGAGCGGAATGTCCGGCTGGCCAGAATTCGCTCGACAGCTTCACTGATCTCAATCAGCGAAGCCTCGGATTGACCAGGTATCGTGATTTCTCGACTGACCTCGGCTGGGCTGTTCGGCATGTCGCGCGACCTGGCGATCTGACGGTATAGTATCACGTACGGAAACCACAGATTTCGAAGGCTTTTGCGAAAATTTATCGTACACGCAAACCGTTCACGCTCCGGCCACATGGGAACACCTTGCCGCGCTTATCTTTTATTAATTAACCTCTGAATAATCAATGCCGAAGGCCTGTGGTTAAGTCCCCTGAGATCCACAGGACGTCGGTCCACCCAACGGTGGCGGCAGCGGACCCCGGCCCACGGGGTTCGCATTCTGAGTCGCAAAACCCCATTCCAGCGCAGGTCCGATCTGCTTCGCCGCTATACTGAGAATGAACACCGAAAGGCCTCAGAAATAATGAAATTTTTCCTCGACACCGCGAATCTGGAAGAGCTTAAGAAGGGTGCCAAATGGGGCATTCTCGACGGCGTAACCACTAACCCGAGCCTGATCGCCAAAGAAGGCAAGCCGATCAAAGACCAGATCGCCGCAATCTGCGACATTGTGGATGGCCCAATCAGCGCGGAGGTTGTCGCGACCGACGCGAAAACGATGATCGAGGAAGGCCGCGGACTCGCTAAGATCCATAAAAATGTGATCGTGAAAGTTCCGCTGATCAAAGACGGAATCGAGGCGTGTTCGGCGCTGTCTAAAGAGGGGATTCGTGTCAACGTTACCCTCTGCTTTTCGCCGGTGCAAGCGCTCATTGCCGCTAAAGCCGGTGCTTATTTCGTCAGCCCTTTTGTGGGCAGGCTGGACGATATCGCCTCTGACGGCATGGAACTCATCCGCCAGATCATTGCCATCTACGAAAACTACGGCTTCGGCACGCAGGTGCTCGCCGCGTCACTGCGCGGTCCCATGCACGTGGTGGAGTCGGCCCTCGCCGGCGCACATATCGGCACCATGCCGTTCAAAGTGATGGAGCAGCTCTTCAACCATCCCCTTACGGATAAAGGTCTCGAACAATTCCTGGCCGACTACAACAAAGCCTTTTCGAAATAGTCCGCGCGGCTCAGAAGTCGTTCAGAAAGAGACCCCATGCCCCGGTGGGCGAATGCAGAAGCGCTTGGCGTCACCCTCCTTGCCGTAGGGGTGGCGATTCTTGTTGCGCTCATCGTCCGGCAATATCTCAGGAACCGCATTACCCCGGAAGAGCATGAGCGCCGGCGCCGGCATGCACTCGATCGCTCCGGCAAAATAGGCGACGGGGAAGTCATCGAAATCGACGGCGATTCCCTCGTCTACTCATGGCACGTTTCCGGAGTGGTTTATACCGGCTCTCAGGACGCCAGCGCCCTGCGTGCCCGTCTTCCGGAAGATCGCGTTTCGATCCTCGGCCCGGTCTCCGTTAAGTTCGATCCGCGGAACCCGTTCAACTCCGTCGTAATTACCGAACAGTGGAGCGGCCTGCGGCTCAGGTGAAAGAGCTTACTCGACGGCGTCTCCGCGATGGTTTTCGATGAAGTGCTTGTCGATTGCTTTACGCCCCGAGAATCCTTCGTGAATCCCGTGCCAGTGATCGATATTGTCCTCATCCATCCGCCAGCAAAGATAAACCTCTTCGTCGCGAAACAGCGTAGGAAAATCCACCAGCCCGATATCGAGATCCTTCACCAGAACGCCCATCTCCTCGATGCGTTCCATGGATGCCTTCAGGATTTGCCCGCCCGAATCGTACTGCGATTTCCAGGCTTCGGCGGTCGCCGTATCCACCGATAGTCCGCCCATCATGAGAATGCGCTGGGCGAGGTTCTGCAGAAGAGCCTCCGCCTCGGAATAGCGGCCTTTGGACTGCACTGCTTCCCGGATCAGCCGCCCCACGGTGGGCAACGCCGCGCGCGCTTCGTCGAGAGTGAAATAGCGCGGCATTCCTGTATTGAAATTAAGCGAGAACCGGGTCGGCCGAATTTTCAGTGGCCTTTGCGTAATGCGAATCCACGTAGGTGTCCAGAATCGCGATAAACTCCGCCACGATTGCGTCTCCACGTAATGTCCGCGAGAGACGTCCGTCTATGTATACCGGCGCCACCGGCTCTTCGAAAGTGCCAGGCAGTGAAATGCCGATGTTCGAATGTTTCGATTCGCCAGGCCCGTTGACCACGCAGCCCATCACCGCAACCTTCATCGATTCGACGCCCGCGTATTGTTCCTTCCAGACCGGCATCCGCTCACGCAGATAGTTCTGGATCTGGTCCGCCATGTCCTGGAAGAACGTGCTCGTGGTCCGGCCGCATCCCGGGCACGCCGTTACCTGCGGCGCAAAGCTGCGGATCCCGAGCGATTGCAGAATCTGCTGGCTGACGAATACTTCTTCCGTGCGGTCGCCGTTCGGCAGGGGCGTGAGCGACGCCCGGATCGTATCGCCGATCCCTTCCTGCAGCAATACCGAAAGCGCTGCTGTCGTCGCCACAATGCCCTTGGCGCCCAGCCCGGCTTCCGTCAATCCCAGATGCAGTGCATACTTGCTGCGCCGTGCCATCGCCCTATAGACATCGATCAGATCCTGTACCCCGCTCACTTTGGCGCTCAGGATAATCCGCTCGGCCGGTAGCCCATGCCGTTCCGCCGCCGCGGCCGATTCGAGCGCACTCACCACAATCGCTTCCAGCGTTACTTCCCGCGCGTCTTTCGGTTCCGGCAGCAAATTATTCTCGTCCATCATCCGCGTGAGCAGTGCGCCGTCGAGCGAACCCCAGTTCACGCCGATGCGAACCGGCTTTCCGTACTCGATCGCCGCTTCGATCATGGTGCGGAAATTGTCGTCGTGCTTCTTGCCGATGTTTACGTTGCCCGGATTGATGCGATACTTCGCCAGCGCCCGCGCGCACGCCGGATATTTCTTCAACAGCAGATGGCCGTTGTAATGGAAATCGCCGACAATCGGCACCTTGACGCCGAACATATCCAGCGTCTCGACAATCTTCGGCACTGCTGCCGCGGCCGCTTCCGTGTTGACCGTCACCCGCACCAGTTCTGACCCGGCTCGCGCCAGCGCCATCGCCTGATTCACTGTCGAAGTGACATCGGCCGTGTCCGTATTGGTCATCGACTGGACCACAATTGGGTTGGTCCCGCCGACTTTAACTCCGCCTACATCTACCGCAATCGATTGGCGGCGCGCGATCTCTGCCATTAGACCCTCAGTTTATCAATGCTTCGGACTTAGTGCTCTGAACTCGCCTCAGCAGTAGCCATCCCGCCAGCGGCGGCAGCGCCACCAGCCAGCACACCGGCGTGAATCCCACCCGGTCCACCAGGTTGCCGATCACCGGTGAAATCACCGTCTGCAGCAACCCATAAGCGAACACCAGCGCCGATATCGCCACCCCTGCGTGCTCGCCACCCCAGATGTCGAGCGGAATCGTATAGAGGTTGACACTGCCCGCCGTCGCCCAGAAATAGCTGGCCGAGATTGCCAGTGCCGCCAGCATCGGTGACGGACAGAGGGGCACCAGCAGAGTCATCAGGCATCCGAGGGCGCTGATCAACGTGCCGCGCACTCGCGCCGGAACGTTCGGCATTCCGCCATCGATGGCCTGCCTCGAGATCCAGCCGCCCGCGAAGCCGCCCAGTGTCGACGCCAGCGGCGGCAGCCACGAATATCTCGCCGCACCCGCCGTGGTCAGCCCATACTGCTTCACCAGAAAAATCGTGGTCCAGTTCGACCACAGCGTATAGATCCCCATCCACAGCACGTTGGCCGCAGTCAGCAGCAGCAACCTGGGATCGCGCAGCAGCGCCATCGCAGCCCCCGGCTTGCGCACCGGCGCTACCACCTGATACGGAGTGACGCTGCGCCGCACCAGTATCCACACCGGGATCCAGCCCAGTCCCAGCGCCGCGCAGACGAAGAACGGACTCCTCCACCCGGTGAACCACGCAACCAGCAGCGGCGCCGCAATCCCTCCGATGCTCAACCCCACCTGAGTCACGGCCGCGCCCAGGGCCCGGTCTTTCGGCTCCAGGTAAATCGCGTTGAGCTTGCCCGCCGCCGGTATCCCCGCCGATTCCCAAATCCCCAGCGCGATTCGCCCGCCCAGCAATTGCGAAAACGATCGCGTCATCCCCGTCACCGCCGACGTGAGCGACCACAGCGCCACCGCAATGATGATCCCCGTTTCGAGCCCCAGTCGGTCCAGAAACCAGCCCACCGCCGGCGATGCCAGCGCATAGGCCAGCGCGAAACCCGAGAGCAGCCAGCCATACCCTGCGTTCGTCAGGTGATATTCAGCGATGATCCGCGGCGCCGCGGCCGACAGCGTCAGCCGGTCGAGGTAGTTCCAGGCCGACGCCAGCGCGAATACCGACACTGCCGCCCAGCGGGCTTTGGCCGAACTAGAAAGGGCCGAACTCGACAGGGTCGAACTCGAACGGGGTGGAGGCGTTGCGATCGGCAGGGGAGAAGGGGTCAAAAAAAACCCCTCCTGCTGCAACACCCTGGCGCAGGATAACGAGTCGATTTACTCGACATAGCGCTCCCGAAAGCTCCATGCCTCGACCTCGTCATCCCAGCCGCCGGCCTTGTTGCAGCAGAGGGCAGGTTGGAGTTACTTCTAACGATTCGGGTATAAGCATAGCAAACGGGACGCCAGCCCCAAAGACATTTTAAGTGATTGATTCAAATACATCTGTTGAAATCCGCGTTCCGCCCGCCGAGGCGCTCTGGGTCACCCTTGTGTCCCCTTGACACAGCGACGCCACAGCCGCGTCACACTCATGGACACGCGGCGCTTTCAAAGGGTTTTGAAATAGCGGTAGAAGAAATCCACGCCCTCGTAAAACGCGCTCACCCGCACCCGCTCGTCCTTGCCGTGAGCCCGGATATCGTCGTGGTCCAGCGCCGTCCCGGATATCCCGTAGCTCGGCATCCCGGCCGCGTTCGTGTATTTGCTGTCCGACGCCCCCGTCTCCATGTCCGGAACCACCGGCGCGCCAGGCCACATTTCATCGGCAATCTTCGTCAGGGCACGGAAAACGTCCGCCCGCGGTTCAATCGCCGAAGGAGCCTCCTGCGTAGGTGCTGTGTCGGACACCTTGCCGGTCGATCCATCTTCATACCGCACAATCACTTTCGGGTCGCCCAACCGCTCAATCAACCGCTGCCGGACCTCCTCCGCCGAATGCCCCGGCAGAATCCGGCAATTCACCAGCGCCTGCGCGGTTTGCGGCAGAGCATTATTAGCGTGTCCCGCATTGAGGCGAGTCGCCACGCAGGTGGTTCTGATCGTCGCGTTGTAATGCGGGTCCGCGGAAAGCCGCCGAATGGCATCGGTACGCGGAGGGCTCTCCAGCACCAGCGCGATATCCGCCGCCTTTTCTTTGGTTTCCACCTTTGCCAGCGCCGTCAGATAGGCGCGTGTCACCGGATTCAGCTCAAACGGAAACGGCGCTTTTTCGAGCCGTCCCAGCGCGTCGGCCAGATGGTAAATCGCGTTGTCGGGCGTCGGCTGCGAACTGTGTCCGCCCGGGTTAGTCACGGTGAGCTGGAAATCGGCATACAACTTCTCTGCCGCCCCCACTTCCACGTCGATCGCCTTGCCTTTGTCCGTCATGATGTTCCCCGGGTCGCCGTTGATCACGAACTCGGCGTCGATCAGATCGCGATGGTTCTTCAGCAGCCAGTCGACTCCGTTCGACGTCCCGCCCTCTTCATCCGCCGTCAGCGCCAGAATCAGATCGCGCGCCGGCCGGTACCCCTCGCGCTTATATCGGATAAAAGTCGTCACGAACATCGCGTCCGTGACCTTCATATCCTGCGTACCGCGCCCGTAAAAATAGCCGTCCTTCTCGACGAACGCGAACGGATCCGTAGTCCAGTCCTCGCGCCGCGCTTCCACGACATCGAGGTGACCGATCAGCAGTATCGGTTTGAGCCCACCCACCCCCGTGCCATGCAGCCGCGCCACCATATTGCCTTTGCGCGGATTCGGACCCAGCACTTTCACATCGCCCGCCGCGAATCCCGCATCCCTCAGCCTCTTTGCCATGGCTTCCGCGGCCGTCGTTGTATTGCCCACCGAGTCCGTCGTATTGATCTCGATCAGTTCACGGAAAATATCCCGCGATAGCTGACGTGTAGGTTCGTCAATCGCTGCACCCGCCAGTGAGCAACTCATGAGCAACACCGCAACGCTTCGGATGTTCATATTAATTTTCACTTCTCAATTCCCGACGTACTTCGAATAGACGCTTCTGGCCACGCCGGCGTCGGTCGTGCCTTTTATAATCGCGCGTCCGTCGGAAAAAAAGGTGATCTCCCACGTCCCATCGTTGAATTTCAGGGCGAATTCATTGGCCCGAACCACGCCCAGCCCCGCCAGCCGTTCAGCCATTTCGATCAGCGCCAGCGGCCTGCGCCGTTCGTGAATCTGCACGGCATTTCTACCGCACAAACTGATCGGCGTCGGCCGCGAACTCAAAAAAGTGAAATCGCGCCGCCCGCACGCAGGACAATCCGGATCGCGTTCGGGCATACGCGATTCCCGCACCGGCCCGTTCCAAAGATCGGCCGTATAGATCACGCGCCGCACACTCGCCGCGCGTCCCGCCAGAATCTTCATCGCTTCCATCGCCTGAAACGCCGCAATCATGCTCGTCACCGGACCCAGCACGCCCGCCGTCTCACACGTCGGTTGCGCACCCGTAGGCGGCTCTGGATATATGCACCGGAAACACGCCGAATCGCCCGGCAGTACCGGCATCGCGAGCCCGTAACTGCCCACCGCCGCCCCGTAAATCCACGGCACGCCTTCGCGCACGGCATAGTCGTTGATCAGCATGCGGGTATCGAAATTATCCGTACCGTCGAGAATCACCGTGGCGCCATCAAGCAATTCACCCGCGCTCTCGGAATTGAGATCTGTGATGGCAGCTTCGATCCGGCACTGCGAATTCGCCGCCAGCAGATGACGTCTGGCCGCTTCCGCCTTCGGCAACCCCGTACGCGCGTCTTCTTCCGTATACAGCAACTGCCTCTGCAGATTGCTCTCTTCCACGTAATCGCGATCCACCAGCCGCAGCGTCCCAACGCCGGCCCGCACCAACAGCGAGGCCTGAACAGTCCCCAGCGCACCGCATCCCACGATCACCGCGGTTGATTGCCCCAGCTTCTCCTGTCCTTCCGCCCCAAGCGGCGCAAAGCGAATCTGCCGGCTGAATCTTTCCTGTTGTGACAAACGTTGAATTCCCGGCGTCATAGTAGCAAGCCATGACAACTCTCGATCGGAACAAAGCCACCGTAACCGCCTTTTACGAGCTCATGTTCAACCAGTGCCAGCCCGCCGAGGCGATGAGGCAGTACGGCGGTGACACCTACACTCAGCACAATCCCGCCGTGCCGGACGGCAAAGAAGCTTTCATCGCCTACTTTATTCGCATGGCTGAGCAGTACCCCGGCAAGCACGTTCGCTTCGAACGCGTCATCGCCGAAGGCAACTACGTCGTGCTGCATTGCTCCCAAAAATGGCCGGGCGACAGCGACTGGGCGGGCATCGACATTTTCCGCCTCGATGACAACGGAAAAATCGTTGAACATTGGGACGTGCTTCAGACCGTGCCGGCAACGTCGGCGAATAACAACACTATGTTTTAGCCTTCCGATCGCAGTTGATCCAGCAAGCCAACTTCAATCTGAGTAACGCGCGCGATTTCCGCATCGTTAGTCAGCAAAGCGGTCGCCCCCCGGCGGATACCAGTAGCGGCTTGCAATGCATCCGGCGTCCGCAGTCGATGTTCCGCGCGAATTTGAGCGGCCGCATCCGCGATATCGAGATCCGGTGCCACCCAATCCAGATGAGGGAAGGTCGAGAGTAGTCCGAAGTATCGATCGACCAGCTCTTCGCTGCCATCCCGATAAGGCTGTACTAATAACTCTGTCATTGTCAGCGTCGACGTAACTGCAGTGTGATTTGGCCGCTCCAGCCAATCGAAAACTTCACCCGCCATCTCGACGTATAGTGGATTTGCCTCGAGATAGTAGATAAAAACGCTGGTGTCGAGCGCGATCCGCCGGTGCCTCCTGAGAAAGGCGCGCAGCGGACTCAATCCCAACTCGCCCGCTCTTTATTCAGGTAGGTTTTCGAATACGGCTTCTTCGCTAAGCCCCGAATCGCCTTAGCCCATGATCCCGGGCGAGGTAACACTACGACCGTGCTCCCACGCACGACCACCAGCAGCTTGTCTCCCGCCCGCACTCCCAGCGCTTCCCGCGCTTCCCGCGGAACTACGATCTGATTCTTCGAAGATAGTGTCGCTTCCGGCATCACTTTACATTCTACAGGAAAGTAAAGTGCATAATTAAATCATAGTCTTGTCTAACGCAGGATGAGCCTGAAGGGGAGCGCATGCTGGGGATTGATCGTCAGAATGCAGGATGCGGAGGTATTGAGCCTGGAGCGGATTCAGGCGTTTCTGGAAGCCAGTGACGAGGTTCAGTTCAAGGCCAAAGGGCGGCATGAGGTGTATGACTGGATGACGCGTCTGGTCGGGCAGTATCTCAAAAACAGCGAGGTGAAGGAAGCTGTTTTCCGCCGCAACCGCTTTCAAAGCCGGTTCACTCAGGCCGACATCGAACTGCTGGCGAAGGTGGATGAAGCCCATGAGACGCTGAGCGGACCGGCGACAAGGAAGATCCTGGAACGCGAATGGGAAATCTATAAGCACACCGGTTACGAGAGACTGGCGAATTACACCAGGACGCGCGCCGTGCAGGTGGCCATGGCGAGCGGCGCAAGCCGGAACCAGGAGGGCAGTCGGGATACCTGCGCGTCGATACCGTGTATCAGGGAGACCGGGACGGGATCAAAGGCGTGTATCACATCAACGCGGTCGACGAGGTGACACAGTGGCAGGTAGTCGGCTCGGTGAGCGCCATCACACAGGCGCATCTGGAGCCGGTTTTAAAGGCGATTTTCCGTCAGTTTCGCAAACACATGGGCTACGGCTACGTTGCCGCCGCGCACGCCGGGGACATCGACCGGTTTTACCAACGTCAGTTCAATCCCTACCTGAATTTTCATCGGCCCTGCGGCCAGCCCGTACCGGATCACCGAACCCAACGGCAAGGAAAAGTTCGTGTACCGGCGCCACGCCACCCCCTGGGAAACGTTGCGCGGACTGGTGAGCGCGCCCGAAACGAAGGCTCGTCTCAAGCCGGAACTCAGCATACAGTCGCTGGACTGCATGGCTCGGGAATAGAGCGATACCGAAGCGGCGCGGATCATGCAGGAAGCAAAACGCAAGCTTTCCTCACCCTGTACCAGGAACGGAAAAGCGCTTGAAACCCTCCGAGCGCCGTGGAAATGGCGGGCACTGGAAAACGCAGGAAAACCAAAATCAGGTTTCCCTTCGTTTCTTCCAGCCCCTGGAAATCGCTCCGCGATTCCCACATTCTCCACGGCGCCGACTACGGTTTGCCTGTCCCAAACACCCGATTAAACCAAAGAAAGGAACCTCGCGCTTCGCGCTCGACCGATTCTTTCCTTCAGGCTCATTCTTCGATTAGAAAATGCTCGTTGGATCTCATTTCGATGCGCCTGAATTTCCGAGTCACAGCTATTTTTAACTGATTGTAAAGAACTTATCGATCCAGCTCGCTACAGAGGGTTTACACTGTCTAACGAGAGGCCTTTCTCACACGAACTCGGGTGAGTTCGTTTGTTCGAGTCACGGAAATGAACACATCGGCTTCGTTTTGTAAAAACGGCCGCATGGCTTTCGCGGATGAAATTGCAGTATCGCTCTATAAATTTAATTAATGAAAATGCTCACTTGCATTTCAAAAACTTTGCTTCTAAACTAGTATTTCTGGCATGTTCCTGAGCTTTACAGACCGACTCACTGCGACGCCTGTAGTCAGCATTATTAGGGTCGTAGTATGCGTCCCCGTCTGAAGGCTCGGAAATAGACAAAAATCCGAGGCCGTCAGCGGGGTGAAAGCCCGGCTGATGGCCTTTTTGATTTTCCGGCAGTAGGTTTGATTTTTTTTGCGATCGGGAGAAACTTTAGTTATGCAGAACGAATCCGGCAAGCTCATGACAGGGGCGGAAATCTTACTCGAATGCCTCTCGCGCGAGGGCGTCGATTGCTTCTTCGGGTATCCGGGCGGTGTCACGCTGCCGTTTTACGACGCGCTTTATGACCACCATATCCGCCACATTCTGGTGCGGCACGAAGAGAATGCCGTCTTCATGGCGGAAGGCTACGCGCGGTCGACGGGCAAGGTCGGAGTATGCTGCGCTACCTCCGGACCTGGCGCCACCAACCTGATAACAGGTCTGGTCGATGCGCTGATGGATTCGATTCCGCTGGTCGCGATCACCGGTCAGGTTCACTCCAAGCTGATCGGCAGCGATGCTTTCCAGGAAGCCGACACTTTCGGCATCACACGTCCGGCCACTAAGCACAACTTCATGGTGAAGTCCGTGAAGGAACTGCCGCAGATCGTTCACGAAGCGTTCTACATTGCCGCCAGCGGACGGCCCGGTCCTGTGCTGATCGATATTCCGAAGGACGTTTTCCAGGAGCGCGGACACTACGTCCCCGTGGATACGATTCACCTGCCTGGCTATAAAGTATTCACGGAAGGCCACGCGGGGCAGATCCGCCGCGCCGCACAGTTGATATGGGAAGCAGAACGGCCGTTCGTTTATGCGGGCGGCGGCATCGTGTTGGGCAACGCTTCAGCGGAACTTACGGAATTAGTCGAGCGCGGTGATTTCCCGGCAGTATGTACTCTCATGGGACTCGGCGGCCTGTCCTCCAGCCATCCGAACTTCATCAGCATGCCGGGAATGCACGGCAGCTATGCGGCCAACATGGGAATGACCGATTGCGATCTTTTGATCGCCCTCGGTACCCGCTTTGACGACCGCGTTACCGGGCAACTCTCGGCCTTTGCGAAACACGCCCGCGTGATTCATGTGGACATCGATCCCGCGGAAATCGGCAAGAACCGTACGCCGGATATTCCCATCGTGGGCGACGTGAAATACGTGCTGCAGAAACTCAATAAAGTCATGCAGGAACTGGAGCCGGAGTTCGGTCAGAAGAAAGCGGAGGCGCGGCGCAAATGGTGGAGTCAGATTCGCGCGTGGAAAGAGGAGCATCCTTATGACCGCTCGCACGATACGGATCAGATCAAGCCGCAGCACCTTATGGATGAGATCGACCGCCTGAGCGGCGGGCAGGCTATCGTTGCTTCCGACGTCGGACAGCACCAGATGTGGGCTGCCCAATTGATTCGCTTTAACGAGCCGCGCCTCTGGATTAACTCGGGCGGACTCGGAGCCATGGGCTTTGGTTTGCCCGCGGCGATCGGCGCCCAGATGGCTCGCCCCGATAAGCTGGTTTTTGCGATCTGCGGCGACGGCGGCTTCCAGATGGCGATTCCCGAATTTGCGACGGTCGTGAATCAGGGCCTGCCCATCAAGATCATCGTCATGAACAATGGGTGCCTGGGCATGATTCGCCAGTGGCAGGAACTCTTCTACAACAACCGTCTGAGTTCCTGCGATATGAGGAGCGGCTTCCCCGATGCCGAAAAGCTTGCCGCGGCGTATGGCTTCAAGGGCCGCACCATCGATCAGCCCTGGCAGTTGGCCAGCGCGCTCGAAGAGGCCATCAATGAGCCCGGTCCCTACTTCCTCAACGTGAAAGTCACGCCTACGGAGAATGTGTATCCGATGGTGCCGGCGGGCGGCGCGATCAATGAAATGGTTCTCGGACCGGTTCAACCCGTGACTGTCTAAAGTAAGGGCCGCTGTCTAAGAAAGAAAAATCATGCTGCAAACAATTTCACTTTTGCTCGAAAACAAACCCGGTGCGCTCCTTCGCGTCACCGGACTGCTTTCGGCGCGCGGATACAACATCGAAAGCCTCACGGTTGCGAAGACGCTCGATTCGGAGCTTTCCCGCATGACCATCGTTGTCGATGTGGAAGAACGCCTTCGCATCCAGGTCATCAAGCAGATGAACAAGCTGGTGAACGTGCTTCAGGCGACCGATCTTACCGACGCCTCGGCCGTCATCCGTGAGATGGTTCTGCTCCGCGTACGCTGTACTCAGGACAGCCGCACTTCGATCCTGAAAGAAGCCGAGATTTTCCATGCTCGTGTGGTGGATTCCTCGGTGGAAGGGTTCGCCATCGAAGCCACCGGCGAACCCGAGAAGCTGGACGAGTTTATTGATGTAATGGGCAGCTACGGCGAAACCGAAATCACCCGGTCCGGCGCAGCGGCCATGTCTCTCGAATCGAAAAAGCTGCGTCTGCAGCCGCCTGTGCCCGCACCTGCGCTCGCGCCGGCGATTTAAAAATGTACCCGGCCATTTAAAACAGTAAAGGACAAGTTCTCTTCAAATGCCACGACGCTTTTACGAAAAAGACGGAAACATCGACGCGCTCAAAGGTAAAAAGATCGCGATCATCGGCTACGGCAGCCAGGGCCATGCGCATGCGCTGAATCTGCGCGATTCGGGCCTCGACGTAATCGTCGGCCTGCCCGCCGAAAGCAAAAGCCGCGCTAAAGCGCAGGCTGCCGGACTCACTGTTGTTACCCCGGCCGATGCCGCCCAGGCCGCCGACGTAATGATGATCCTGACCCCGGATCATTCTCAGGCCGACCTCTATGAGAAAGACATCGCGCCTTACCTCACCAAAGGCAAGACTCTGATGTTTGCCCATGGCTTCAACATCCACTTCGGTTTCATCAAACCGCCGGCCGATGTCGATGTCACCATGGTTGCGCCCAAAGCGCCTGGTCATCGTGTACGCGAAATCTTCTCCGAAGGTTCGGGCGTGCCCGCCCTGGTTGCCATTCATCAGGATGCCAGCGGCAATGCTCTGAAAAATGCCCTCGCGTATGCTGCCGGACTCGGTTCGTTGCGCGCGGGTGTGATTGAAACTTCATTCCGCGAAGAGACCGAAACCGACCTCTTCGGCGAACAGACCGTTCTCTGCGGCGGCGCGGCGGCGCTCATCCAGGCGGGTTTCGAAACCCTTGTGGAAGCGGGCTACGCTCCTGAGATGGCGTACTTCGAATGCCTCCACGAACTCAAGTTGATCGTCGACCTGATTTACGAAGGCGGCCTCAACTACATGCGCTTCTCCGTTTCGGATACCGCTGAATACGGCGACTACTCGCGTGGCCCGCGTGTGGTGAATGAACAAACCAAGGCTGAGATGAAGAAAATTCTCGCTGAAATCCAGTCGGGTCAGTTCGCCCGCGAGTGGATTGCGGAGAACAAAGCCGGTCGCGGCAAGTTCCTCGCCATGCGGGAAGCCCAGCGCGATTCTCAGATCGAGCACGTGGGCCGCGAGCTTCGCGCCATGATGCCGTTCCTTAACAAAAAGAAGAAAGAAGAAGGCGTACCGCAGGATCAGGTAGCGGCCAAAGCCTAGTCACCACCATGCGCATTCAAACATTCGATACTACACTCCGGGACGGTTCGCAGGGCGAATCCGTCTCTTTCTCGGTGGAGGACAAAATCCTCATTAGCCAGAAACTCGATGAGCTGGGTATTGACTACATTGAAGGCGGATGGCCCGGTTCTAATCCTAAAGACAAAGAATTCTTCGAGCGGGCGCGTGGTCTGAAACTTCGTCATGCAAAGATGACGGCGTTCGGAGCCACGCGCTTTGCGAAGAATCCAGTTCATGAAGATCGCAACGTGCAGGCGCTGATCGGCGCGGGAACCCCCGTCGTCGCGATCTTCGGTAAGAGTTGGGACCTGCATGTCTCCCGTGCTCTCGGCATCACGGAAGAAGAAAACCTCACTATCATTGCCGAAACCGTTCGTTTTCTGAAAGACCACGGCAAGGAAGTGGTCTACGATGCCGAACATTTCTTTGACGGCTACATTCACAACCGCGATTTCGCACTGCGAACTCTTGAAGCGGCCAAGACGGCGGGCGCTGATGTCCTCTGTCTGTGCGATACCAACGGCGGCACGTTAACCAACTTCCTCGCTCAGATCGTGGGCGATGTGCGCGCCCGGTTCGATGGTGTGATCGGCATCCATGCTCACAACGATTCCGATGTGGCTGTCGCCAACGCGCTGGCTGCTGTTGAGAAGGGCGCTTCGCATGTTCAGGGCTGTCTGAACGGATACGGTGAGCGCTGCGGCAATTCGAACCTTGCATCGATCATCGCCAATCTTGAGTTGAAGCTCGGCCAGACCACTATCGGCAGCGAACAGCTGCAGAATCTGACCTCCACTGCGCGCTTTATCGCGGAACTGGCTAACCTGCCGCTCCGTCGCGATACCCCGTTCGTCGGACAGAGTGCCTTTGCTCATAAGGGCGGAGTGCACGTGAGCGCCGTGATGAAAGATTCCACAACGTACGAGCACATCTCTCCCGAGTTAGTCGGCAATCATCAGCGTGTCCTGGTGAGCGATCTCTCCGGCCGCAGCAACATCGATTACATGCTGCGTGAATTCGATACTCTGGCCGCACGACTCGATGCCGATGCCCGGCGCGCGCTGGTCGATCGCGTGAAAGAAGCTGAGTACCGCGGGTACGATCTGGAAGCTGCCACCGGAACCTTTGAGCTCTTCATGCGCCAGGCAATTTCACCCGCTGTGCAGTTCTTCGACGTTCGCGATTACGAACTGACCATCCGCTCGGGTGAATCCACCGCCAAAGTGAAGATTGGACTGCGCGACGGCGAGCACTCCCAGATGTCCGCTACGGCCCATGGACCCGTGCACGCTCTCGATCTCTGTCTGCGGAATTGTCTGGCTGAATTGCCCGGTATCGCCGAGGTCCGGCTCACCGATTACAAAGTCCGCGTGCTTGATTCCGGTCGCGGGACGGCGGCGAAGGTCCGTGTACTCGTCGAATGGTCCGATCACCAGAAGAGCTGGTCGACCGTGGGAGTTTCGGAAGACGTTATTGAAGCGAGCTGGAACGCACTGGTTGATGCGCTGCGCCTCGAACTAATGCGTCTTGCTGAGTCTTCGGATAAATCGGTTGAAGCGTACTGCTGGGGCGTTTAGTCGCGTCAGAGACCGCAGGCGACTCCCGCCGGTAACCTGAGTAAGCTAGATTTTCGTCGATCGACTTGTCGTGCACCAGCAGCACTTTCGCCTCACCTGAGATGCGGATTTTTTTAGGCATCCAGAAGCTGTCGGAGATTCGGGTCTGTTCTACTGCGAAATGCGTGCCGGGGCCGATCCGAGCCAGAATCACTCCGAAGCTCATCGTGTCCCTGACGTTAGCCGCCGCCTTGGCCCACTGGAGGTTTTCTTTGTCGATCCAGAGCTTGCCCTCGATATGTTTCAGCAATGCGGCGTGGGCTGTCTGAGGTATAAATCCCGGATGCGGCTGTAGCGAAATTACCCATGCCGGCCGGCCGTCCACCGTTTCTTCGCCAAGCAGCGTGAAGTCATAGGCTTCGGGAATTTCCCGAACGAACATCCGCTCTTTCTCGTATTTCGCTAAACGGGCTTCGCGTTCCGAGGGACTTTCCTTCAGGCGCTCTTCGGCGGCTTTTCGGTATTTCCGGTCCTCTTTACGCTGTTCATCGGGGGATAGCGGCTGGCCGTTCTTTGAAATCAGGCGCTCGAACGGCGTGCCGTGGAGGGGAGCAAACTCAGAGACTTCGGTCATGTCACGGTCGTCGCTGCGCGTGATATCCGTCTGTGTGTAACTCCAGGTCAGCGCCTCCCGCCAGTCGCGCTCGTAGTTTTCTACGGACTGTTTGACGAGTGCTTTCGGGTCAGGTTGAGCGTATGCCAGGGAGACGAAGGTAGCTGCTACGACTGCGAGGCGGCAATTCACATTCCTTGTGCAGGCAAGAGAACGCCCACAGTGCCGGCGCCTCGTACTGGATGTTACAGTGTGCGGGTAAGCGCGGCGAATCGCGAGTTGCGGCGGATGATTGTTTGATTCCGTTCGGGGCCTGTCGAAATGCAACCTGCTTCGATGCCGGTCTTGCTTTCGAGGAATTGCAGATACGTCTGTGCAGGCTTAGGCAAATCGTTCCATTCCGAAATTCCCTCGGTGGAAGATTGCCAGCCGGGCAGGTATTCGTAAATAGGCTTCGCCAAAGCGAGTTCCCTGTGGGTTGCCGGCATTTCGCAACTGGTTACGCCATGCAGGTTGTAGCCGATGCAGACGGGTATTTCTGTCAGTTCGTCGAGGACATCGAGCTTGGTGACTACCATGCTGTCGAACCCGTTAATCGCTGCGGTATAGCGCAACACCGGGACATCGAACCACCCGCAACGTCGTGGGCGACCCGTGACTGAACCAAATTCATTGCCGCGTTTTCGGATCAAATCCCCGTTGGCATCGAGAGCTTCGCTGGGGAAGGGACCGCCGCCGACGCGGGTCGTATAGGCCTTGGAAATGCCGATTATGCCGCCGATCTTTGTAGGCGGAACGCCCGTGCCTGTGCAGGCGCCACCCGCCGAAGCGCTCGAAGAAGTAACAAACGGATAGGTTCCGTGGTCGAGGTCGAGCATCGTTCCCTGGGCTCCCTCGAAGAGCACGTGCTTTCCGGCGGCGATGGCATCGGCCAGAAGGCGTGAGGTGTCGCAGACCATCGGTCGAATGCGCTCGGCGGCTTCCGTGTAGCTGGCTATCAGGGCTTTGACGTCGATGTCCTGCTCGATACCGAATGCTCGGGCGCGGGTCCGGTGGTCTTCCACCGCGCCCTCGATCACGCTGGCGAAGTACGGACGATCCAGCAGATCCGCTACCCGAATGCCGCGGCGTCCGGCTTTGTCTTCGTAGCAAGGGCCGATGCCGCGTGACGTCGTGCCGATGGAGACGCGGCCCGGGCTGTCCTCCGTCATTTTCTCGAGCAGGCGGTGGGTCGGCAGCAAAACGTGTGCGCGGTTGCTGATGCGCAGCGACGCCGCGACATCGATTCCCGCAGCTTCGAGTTGGCCGATTTCTTCGAGCAGCGCGAGCGGATCGATCACCAGGCCGTTGCCGATGACAGCGACTTTGCCGGGATGCAGGATCCCGCTTGGAATCAGCCGCAGTACGAACTTACGGTCGCCGATCAGGATGGTGTGGCCGGCGTTGTGGCCACCCTGAAAGCGGACGATGAGGTCGAAGCGGTCGGATAGAAGATCCACCAGCTTGCCTTTGCCTTCGTCGCCCCACTGCGCGCCCAAAACAATCAGATTGGTCATTATTTAAGAAGAGTTGGCGCGTATTCAGGCCAAAGGGGTTATTGTAACGCACTGTGTTACGCTGGCCTCTGATGCAGCTATCGAGCGTGTTCCTCGAGCTGGGAGCAGAGCGCCTCCCGCAACTGGTGAAAGGAATTTCCATCGGTAAGCTCAGGACGTTTCAACTCTACGAACGGTTTAAAATCCGTACCCACCTGGCCAAGGTAAACACAGAGAGCCTGCGCAAAGCCGCGCCTCGTTTCTGGCAGCGTTTGCAGGAACAGGACGAGGAATTTGCCACTGATTTATCTCAGGCGATTCTGATCTCGCACATGGACATGATCTCGAAAGTTCTCGATTTTCTCGGCGTGCCCAACGAGGAAGGCTTCTTCCAGAAAGACGCCGACGCCAAAGAACGGCTGACCGAAGGCTGGCAGGCGCGGGCGTGGGATCAGTTCAAGACTGAGTACCCCGAAAGCCTGCTACTTTTCTACATCAATCACCTGGGCTGGGAGCTGAACTCCGAGCAGCAGGCGTTCCTGCCCGCTGCATAAATGCAGGAACTGATCGATAACGCTCTGGTGCGCATCGGGTCCGCTGCCAGCGCCGAAGAACTGGAAACGGTGCGTGTGGAAGTGCTGGGGCGCAAAGGCGTTCTCACGCAGCTCAGCAAAGACATGGGCAAGCTTTCCCATGAAGAGCGCGCGGCCCGAGGCAAGTTCATCAACGCGTCGAAGGAAGCTCTCGAAGGCGCGTGGCAATCCCGGAAGGACGCTTTCGAGCGGGAAGCGCTGGCAAAGCGCCTCGATGCCGAATGGCTTGACCTCACGATCCCGGCGCCTCAGCCGCGTCTCGGGACGCTGCATCCCATTACGAAGATTCAGTGGGAAATCGAAGATCTGTTTCGCTCCATGGGGTTCAGCGTTCTCGACGGCCCGGAGGTCGAAACCGAGTTCCATAATTTCGATGCGCTGAACATTCCAGGCGATCATCCGGCGCGGGACATGCAGGATACATTCTGGCTGGATGGCGGCTATCTGCTGCGGACGCATACTTCGCCGGTACAGGTGCGGGGCATGGAGAAGCTGGGGCCGCCGCTGCGCATGATCGCGCCGGGCCGCGTGTTCCGCAACGAAAGCGTGGATGCTTCCCACGAGCACACCTTTTATCAGCTCGAAGGCATGATGATTGACCGCAATGTGTCAGTGGGCAATCTCATCTACTTCATGAAGACGCTGCTCACTTCGATCTTTCATCGCGAAGTGACGGTCCGCCTGCGGCCCGGATATTTCCCGTTCGTTGAACCCGGATTCGAGCTGGATATTTCCTGCCTGATCTGCGGCGGCACCGGTTGTCCGGTCTGCAAACAAAGCGGCTGGGTGGAGCTTCTGCCCTGCGGGCTGGTGAATCCGCATGTGCTGAAGATGAGCGGGATTGACCCGAATAAATGGAATGGCTTCGCGTTCGGACTGGGGCTCACGCGGCTGGTGATGATGCGCTATGCGATCGACGATATCCGGTGGCTGCAGAGTGGCGACCTGCGTTTTCTGAGGCAGTTCTGAAGCCATGAAATTTTCCAGCAACTGGATTCGTGAATTCGTGGAAGGGCTGGATCTGCCGGCCGAATCGCTCGAGCGGCTGATCACGATGAAGACCGCCGAATGCGAAGGCGTCGAGACCGTGGGCGCGCTCCTGAGTGAAGCGACTCCCGCGCGGGTGCTTACGGTAGAGCCCATTGAAGGCAGCCACAACGTGAAGGCAACGGTGGAGGCAGGGCGCTACGGTGTGCGGACGGTAGTTTGCGGAGCGCCGAATTGCCGGCCGGGAATCACAACTGTGTATGTGCCTCTCGGCGTCAAAGTGGTTTCGGGCATCGAGAGCAACGGAATGCTGGCCAGCGGCGCCGAACTTGAGATCACGAAGGATCACGCTGGCATTATTGAACTGACTGAACCTTTGCCGCCGCTTCCCTCGGCCGACAGCGTGATCGAGATCGACAACAAAAGCATCACGCACCGGCCGGATCTTTGGGGACATTACGGCATGGCGCGTGAAGTCGCTGCGATTGCCGGCAAGCCATTGCGAGATCCGGTGAAGATGGACTTGCTGCCGAAGCCGGGCAGCCCGGTTCAGGTAGAAATCGAAGACCTGGCGCTTTGTCCGCGTTACAGCGCGCTGGTTTTCGAGAATGTTCGAGTGATGCCGTCGCCGCTCTGGCTGCAGTTCCGGCTGATCGCGGTGGGTCTGAACCCGATCAATAATATTGTCGATCTGACGAATTACATCATGGCTGAACTGGCTCAGCCGATGCATGCGTTCGATCGGGCGAAGCTGGCGGGCGACACCATCTACGCACGGCCGGCGCGAGCGGGCGAGAGGATTACCGCACTGAACGACGAGGCGTACGAGTTAACGCCCTCGACCGTGGTGATCGCGGATGCGGCTGGACCCATTGCAATCGCCGGAGTAATTGGCGGGCGGGATAGCGCGATCTCCGAGGGGACGACGTCGATCGTTCTCGAGAGTGCGAATTTTCAGGCGGCTTCCGTCCGGAAGACGTCGTCGGCACTAAAGCTGCGCACGGATGCTTCGATGCGTTTCGAGAAGGCGCAGGATCCGCACAATACGGTGCGCGCGCTGGCACGGGCGCTGGAACTTTTGCCGTTGATCTCGCCGGGCATTCGACTGGTGGGCGGGTTAGCGGACCAGATGCGGGCAATCACTGAAGCCGCACCTGTACTGCTGGATCTGGACTGGCTGGCGCGCAAGCTAGGCCGCGAACTTGAGCCCAAAGCCGTGGAGGGAATTCTCACGAGTCTGGAGTTCCGCGTGGCGCAGGTGAAGCCTGGGGTTTTATCCGTCGGCATCCCTTCGTGGCGAGCCACTAAAGATGTTGCGATGGCGGACGATCTGGTGGAGGAAGTGGGGCGCATGATTGGGTACGATTCGATCACGCCGACTCCGCCGCTGGTGCCGTGTGCGCCTTCGTACGATCCACCGGAGCGCGAGTTTCTTCGCGGTGTGAAGCGCCAGGTATCGGCGCAGGGGTATTCGGAAGTTTCGAATTATTCGTTTGTCAGCGAGGAAGAAGCCCGTAAGCTGGGTCTCGCGGTCGACGATCATGTGCGCGTGCTGAATCCTATCGCGGCGGGGCAGGAGTTGTTGAGAACCTCTCTGCTGCCCGGCTTGTGCCGCAATATTATCGAGAATGCCAAATATTCCGAGCAGTTCCGGCTGTTCGAAGTGGGACACGAGATTCACCGGGTGGATGGGGCTAAGCCGGTGGAAAAGTCACATCTGATGGCGGCGATCTTCAGCCGCGAAGGTGACGGACGCGAGGGACTGTTTGAGTTGAAACGGGTGGCCGAAGGATTGGCTCCGGGAGTCAGGGCGCATGCTGTAGCCGAACCGCGGGAGTGGGAGCATCCGGCGCGCTGTGCCGAACTGTGGTGGAATGGGCGGGCGATCGGACGTCTGAGCGAGATCAGCCCTCGAATAATCGAAGAGGGCCGTGCGGCCGTTGTGGATCTGGATCTGGAGTTACTACGTGAATTGGCTCCGGCGCCGGCGAGCTATCGACCGATTCGCAAAGTTCCCGGCAGCGCCTTCGATCTTTCAATCATCACTGAAGCGCGACGTGCCGCTGTGGATCTTGAACTGGAGATCCGCCGGTTTGCCGGAGAACTGGCCGAGTCGGTTGAATATGTACGGGAGTATCAGGGCGCGCCGCTCGAACCTGGACAAAAGAGCGTTTCCTTTCGAGTGGTGGTGACTGCGGCGGACCGGACCTTATCTTCCGCCGAGATTGCGGAAATGCGGGCGCGGCTTATCGACGGGCTGAAGAGTTCCGGCTTCGACCTGCGAATCTGAAGCTATTTTTCACGGGTAAAAATGGGGATGCGCTGTGCGCATTTCGTCCGCAATCGATCTGGCCATCTGGATGTTTACTAAATCCCCTTTGCCGATGCCGGGACACCATTCGGCGGTTTTCCTCAGGTTTGTTTTGTTCCCCACGAGTTCCGGCCAAAACGGAAAAGTACTGCATTGAAGTGGTTTAGCTTTGTGGACGGAGCAGCCATCCTCTTTCAGAAACTCACACTGAGCATGACGAGGGACGCGCAGACGCCGAAGATTTTTAGTGCGATAAACATAGCGTTTTTCAAACTTCGCTTTGCTTAGGCCGAGGTAGGCTGCAAGCCGTGAGATGTCATCTTCCGTCAGGTACACGAATCCCTGCTGTTCACAGCATTTGGTGCATCCGCGCTGGCATTCAAATTTCACTGTGATTTGTGTGGGTTCGCACAGGCTTGACTCCGGCGTTATTTCTATATATTATTGCACCCAGCCAGGGGTTTCGGATCAGTTACGAGGTATAGTCACGCTTAAAATCTGTCCCGGAATTCCTCAGGGGTTTTAGTAACAAAAATAACGAAGAGGATCAATGCACAAAAGGCCACAGAGTTTGTGGTTAGCAGTTTTCTTGTCACTGCTGATCGCAGCGTTTTCAATTCTTAGCGCCCAGACCGCCGGAACCGGAGCCCTCGCTGGCACCGTAACGGACGCGTCTGGTGCCGTAATTCCCAATGTAACTGTCACCGCAACCAGCATCGACACGGGCCAGGTTCGGACCGGCATGACGGAAGCGAACGGATCGTATCGCTTTTCGCTTTTGCCTCCCGGTAATTATAAGGTCTCCTTCTCGGCGAGTGGTTTCAAGTCGGTAGACGTTCCTTCCGTTGCTATTGCCGTTACCGAGACGCCGGTATTGAACCGAGCGCTCGAAGTCGGCGGTCAATCAGAACAGATTACCGTCTCGGAAAACGTAGAAACCGTTCAGACGGCGAGTTCCGCGCTCGGAACCGTTGTTGAATCGAAGAGCGTTACGGCCCTGCCGTTAACCACGCGTAACTACACGAATCTTCTCGGCCTTTCGGCTGGCGCCAATGCCAGCGTGCCGAACGCCACCGGTTTCGGCCGCGGCACAATGGAAATCGCCGTCAATGGTGCGTCAACCGCCCAGAACACCTATCTTATGGATGGTGTTTCGGTAGTTAACTTTGCCAGCAGCGGTGTGGATACAGAATCGGGCACCTATGCCACGTTCGGTATTCCGAACCCGGATACGCTTCAGGAATTCAAAATTCAGACATCGCTCTACGATGCCGGCTATGGCCGCAATCCTGGCGCCAACGTTAACGTCATCACCAAGTCGGGTACCAATCAGTTTCATGGAACGGCATTCGAATTCTTCCGCAACACGGACCTGAACTCGAATGACTTTTTCCGCAACCGCACTTGCGGCATCACGCCCGCTCTTTGCGCGGCGACCGGCGGCGACAAGCTGGTACTGAATCAGAATCAGTTCGGCGGCGTCATCGGCGGACCGATCAAGAAGGACAAACTCTTCTTTTTCGGTTCCTATCAGCAGACATGGCAGAAGAACGGCCTTGCTTCGCAGGGTTATGCAACCGGCGTCAATCTGCCGGTGCTTCCCTCGGGCGCACGCAACACGGCCGCTTTCCAGGCTGCCCTGGGCGCACAGTATTGCGGTGCGGCCACCTTCGCAGGTGGAGAGAAAGTTGCCTGTGACGGTTCCAACATCAATCCGGTAGCTTTGAACCTGCTCAACGCCAAGCTCTCGAATGGCAGCTACTACATTCCTGCTTCTTCGACTGGCTCAACTCAGGCCGCTAACTACAGCAACCCGGCCTACGATAAGGAATTTCAGGGGATGATGAACCTCGATTACCTCCTGAATTCGAAGAACACTCTTTCTGTCCGGTATTACAATTCGCAGGAACCGCAGCAGATCAACTTCTCTGCCAGCGGCGGCTCGGCTCTGCCGGGCACCTCCACTACCGATCCGTTCGGGTATCAGACCGCGCTGGCGCGAGTCACGACGATCGTCAGCAACAATCTGGTTAACGAAGCACGGGCTTCCCTGATGTTTACCAGCACGGTAGTCTATGACACGCCCCCCGCGAGCCTGCAGGCCTCGAATATCATTCCTGGTATTGCGCCTGGACAGGATCTTCTTGGCGGTGGTTTGTCTTTTGCCCCGGTATTCAGTATCACGGGTTTATTCAGCACCGGCAGCACTTCGAACAACGAAGCCAACCGGGCACTGACGAAGCAGTTCGGCGACCAGGTTTCCTGGACGCATGGAAAACAGACCATCCGCTTTGGCGGTGAGTTTGAGCGCGTGGATTGGTCATGGCTGTATCAGGGCCTGTCCCGCGGCATCGAAGCTTTCCAGGATTTCCAAGATTTCCTGGTCGGACTTCCCGGCGCCTGCGGAGTAGCTTCCGCAACCTGCAACGGCGGCACTCTCAGCAACATCTCGAACACCCAGAACTTCTCAGTGAAGTCCGGGCCCGACGGTATCGTTCATGGATACCGCGCCAACGATGGCAACCTGTTTGTCCAGGATGACTACAAAGTCAGCCAGCGTCTGACGATCAACGCCGGTGTGCGTTGGGAATATGACGGCGCCGTTTCGGATAAATACGGCAACCTGGTTAACCTCTGGACCAGCGCGATTGAAAACACTCCGGCCCCTGTCACCACGCAGACTCCCACTCCGGGCACTTACTTCCTGCCAGCCGGTGGAAGCTACTCGGGTTGGGTAGTTCCCTCGAACTACTCCACTTCCACATACGGTGCGATTCCTGCCGGTGTGATCAGCAGCGGTCATCTGATCGCCAGCCAGAATGCAGTTCCGCTTACCAACTTCGCACCGCGCCTTGGTTTCGCCTATCAGCCGACCAGCAGCAACAAACTGGTTGTTCGTGGCGGAGCGGGATACTTCTACGATCGCGTGCCTGGTAACACTATCATTCACGCCGTGGAACAGAGCCCGCCCTACTCGATCACTCTCGATCAATCCGGCGCAGGCAACTCGTTTGCGTCTGAAGCAGCGCCCTTTCAGAACATTCCGCTGGGTGCTTTCCCCATCCGCTGGGTGAACTTTAACGGAGCCAACACTGTTGGTACCGGGGCTCCGAGCCCGTATGACCAGTCGTCCGGTCTGGCACAGACTTCACTGTTCCAGAAGTTCGTAACGCCGCTGGTTTACTCCTGGAACATGAACGTTCAGTACGAGTTCATGCGTGGGTATGTTCTCGAACTGGCGTATGTCGGTCAGCGCGGCATCCATCAATCGGAAAGCCTGCACGAAATCAACATTCCGTCACTCGCGACACCGGGCAACCCGGTTAACGGAGTGGTTACGGAGAACACCACCAACAACGCTGCTCTGCGCGTACCGTACCTCGGTTTCTCGCCGACCGGTCTTGAATATGCAATGACCGATGGCGACTACAAGTCGAATTCGGTTCAGGCCACGGTCCGGAAGACCCTGTCTCATGGGTTGACCTTCCAGGCGGCTTATTCTTACACACGCGCCTTTACGACGCTTTATGCCGCGCCGGCTGGTTCGACCACCCTCAGCGGTACAAACTACAACAATCCACTGGATCCGCAGTATGGGTTGAACCCGCAGTATCGTCCGCAACGCCTGGTCATCAATTACAACTACGATGTCCCCGGGGGCAGCTTCAAGGGTGTTCCCGGCAAATTGCTGAGCGGCTGGTATATCGGCGGCGTAACCACCATTCAGGATGGTCAACCGCTGAGCATATTTGACAACCGCGGGGGCTCAGTCTATGGCCTCAATGGTTCCAGCATCGTCCTCTCGACGGCTGAGATGGCGCCTGGCGCAACCTATGCAAGCATCGCGAGCTCGGGCAGTAACCGGCTTGGCGGCGCGAGCGGCGGCTGCGGCTACTTCGCTTGCACTACTCCTGCTGCCGGCGGTACCGCAACCGCGGCTACCGGCTACAGCGCATTCGGGACCATCCCGGTTATCGGTGCGGATCCCAATGTTGCGGGAACCGGCGGTACGGGCTTCGGCAACTCCGGACTGGGCGTACTGCTCGGACCCGGCCAGTTCAACTTCGATGCGACGATCGGTAAGAACACCCGGGTGGGTGGAGTTCATGAAGGAGCAGTCCTGCAGTTCCGCGCTGAATTCTACAACTTCTTCAACCATCCGCAGTTCAACAACCCGGCTTCGCTCAACCTGAACTCGAGCAACTTCGGTCAGATCACTGCTACCTCAGTGAATCCCCGGTTGATCCAGTTGGCGCTGAAGTACATCTTCTAATTAACGGAGAATCATAGCGGCGGCAACTGCCGCTGCTTGCTACAAATCGAAGGCCCCTGAGTGTAAGTGCTCAGGGGCCTTTTTTCGGTGTGCCGAGCATGTTCGGCCGCGGGAAGGTGAAAGTTCTCCCTTATCCCGATTTGGTGTGGACCTGACTAAGATCGGCTGCGGAGAATACCATTTACGGCAGTCCGCAAATCCCGCAGCATCTTCTCGACGGCAGATTGAGTGCGGCGTGTTCCCCACCAGCCGAATCCGGTGGGAACGGGACGCGATAGAGTGATGCTGTCGACTTCCAGATCGATCCCGGTTTTGTCCTGTCTTA
>Ga0302320_10004020_pt1 | contig 33609 bp, 28 predicted proteins | sample Bog_T0_3_FD_202130 | JGI IMG/M metagenome (GOLD analysis project Ga0302320, IMG submission 202130) | Peat permafrost microbial communities from Stordalen Mire near Abisko, Sweden - Bog_T0_3 | ecosystem: Environmental > Terrestrial > Soil > Wetlands > Peat | place: Sweden: Abisko, Stordalen Mire... | reverse complement strand
TGGGCGGCCCTGGAACCAGCATCAGCAGCTTGCGATAGCCGGAGTAGGTGGTGTCGATCCACTGCCCCGGAGCGCTGCCGTTGGGGTTGGCCAGCACCAGCGCGCCCTCCAGCACGTCGGCCTGCTTGAGGTTGTTCTGCGGCATGGGAATGCGCCAGGCGGCGGCGCGGGCGTGCAGCGCGGCCACCTGGCCGGCGTCGCGGCGCAAAGTCAGCGACAGGGCTTCGGCTACGGCCTCGCGGGTGAGGTCGTCTTCCGTGGGGCCCAGCCCGCCCATCAGCACCACGATGTCCGTCCGGCTCATCGCGGCGCGGATGGCCCCGACCAGGTCCTTGCGACGGTCGCCGACGATGGTCTTGAAATGGACGGTGACGCCCAGCTCGTTCAGCTTCTCAGTCAGATGGAGGGAGTTGGTGTCCTGGCGAAAAGGGGTCAGCATCTCGGAACCGACGGCAATGATTTCCGATTTCATAAGGGCAGCTTCCAGCTCCTAGCCTCTAGCTTCTAGCCTCTAGCTTCTAGCCTCTAGCTCCTAGCTATCATACCGATTGCTTCCGGGCTCGACTCGATCCTCAAGAGAATCCATACCGCGATCTCGAAATTGCCTATAGCGAAACCAGAGTTGATGGTTCCAGAAGCCTCAGCACTCAAGTTGACTTGGACCACCAGGGAGCGGCAACCCTGCACGAAACTGACCAGGCCATAGGGACTCTGGTTTCGCTCTAACACAACCACTCTCACTGCGGATCCGGCCGCAAACGCGCAATCCAGCACAGAACCAGCCAGGAGCTAGTAGCTAGAGGCTAGCAGCCAGCTACTAAAACAGGCTTAGCCCTTCGACGCCCAGGTCCACATCGAAAACGGCTTCGTTGGTGGCCAGAATGGCGGTGCCGAGCGGCGAAAAGGCTACGCCGACCAGGTTGGCGCCGGAAACCACCAGGCTGGCCTCGCCGGCCTCGGTAACCCGCACCAGCCCGCGGCGGCCATGCAGGCAGGCGGCCACGTAGACGTCGCCCTCACTTGAGAGCGCCAGGCCCTGGGGACGGCCCAGGCCGCGGTACCAAGCGGATGCCGTGCCGTGAGTGTCCACGACCCAGATGGCGTCGTTCGAGGAGAGCGATGGGGCGGTGACGAACAGAACGCCTTCGGTGTTGACCGCCAGGTGATAGGCCGCGGCCGAGGGTTCCAGCGTGGCATAGACGAAGATATTGCGGCTGGGGTCGATCTTGAAGATGGTGCCGCTGCGGTCGCCCACAAACAGGTTGCCTTCGGCGTCGAAGGCCGCACCCGTGGCCACGCCCATGCCCTCGGCATAAACCGAGGATTCGCCCGCCGCATCCACGCGGTAGACGTTGCCCTCGGCCCGCGAGGTGACGAACAGCTCGCCCTCGGGGTTGAAAGCCAGGCCGGTGGCGTTCAGAATGCCGGTAACGAACGGCGTGCCGCGGCCGTCGGGGCTCACCCGCACCACGGAAACCGGCGTCTGCTTGCCCCTGGGGCCGGAGATGGTGGCGTAGACCATCCCCGAGCGGCTGACCGCGGGGCTGGTCACCGGGTGCAGTCCCTCGGAGAGCTGGCGGGCCACGCGCAGGGGCGCGGCGTTGCTGGTCCCCGTCGGGTTGGTCACTTCAATCAGGCCGGTGGTCGCCTCGTCGGGGACGCGCAATAAGAGGCGGGAAGGCCGGCTCATCAGCACATGGGCCGTAAGATCGTCCACCGTCACGGCGGGCGGCCCGAAGCTGAGCGGCCCGAGATGGGCGCCAGTCAGCTCGACTTCGCTGCCCGGCAGCGCGGCGGCTGGCGCAATATCGTCGATGCGCGGCTCGGGAAGCGTTTCAGCGGCGGATTGGGCGCTGGTGCGGGGCATGGGATCGACCTAAAACCAAAGGTGCAACAAAGATGCTACACCCAAAGCATACAGCCCCGCTGCCACATCGTCGCAGACGATGCCCCAGCCTTCGGGCAGGCTTTCCAGTTGGCGGACCGGGAAAGGCTTGGTGATGTCGAACAGACGAAACAGAACCAGCGCGATCAGGGCGTGCTGCCAGCTTGCGTGGCTGCCCAACAAGGCGATCCACTGGCCGGCCACTTCGTCCACCACTACGAACTGCGGGTCCTTGCGTCCGCTTTCGCGGGCTACCAGGGTCGAGGCTGGAATGCCCAGAATCAGCGTGAGGGCGATTCCGGCCAGCAAGACCAGCAAAAGCGTCTGCGCAGCCGGATGAATTCCCCAGGCCACGCCGGCCCACAGCAGCACGGCGGCCACCGAGCCCCAGGTGCCGGGTCCGGGCTTGCCCAGGCCGGCGCCAAAGAACGTGGCCACGGTCCAGGCCCAGAAGGTCTTGTGAACGCCGGGTGCGCTAGTTGTCCTAGTGGTCATAGTTGTCGCTGTCTTCATCGTCTCCCGCGCCAGGCCCGCCCAGGTCTTCGAGCACTTCCGGGTCCAGGACCGGAGAACTGATCTTGTAAACCCCCATGGCCCACTTGCCGAGGTCGATCTTGCGGCAGCGGTCACTGCAGAAAGGGAAGTCCTCGTCGTTGAAGCGAACCAGCATGCCGCAGGTGGGGCAGCGGAGAATCTTGGCGGATTTTTTCTTGGGCTGCATCGTTCTCTTCCACTTTACCGCGGCCCGGGCCTTGACTCTTTTCCGGACCTTCTCACTCTACAGCGGCCTACTCTACAGTGGCCCCGACACCACCCGCGCCACCACGTCGTACTCGTGCGCCTCGGTGATTTCGGCATCGTAGAAGCGGCCGGGCTCCAAGGCCTGCAGGTCGCCGAAGTCGTTGATGTACACCTTGCCGTCGATTTCCGGAGCGTGGAACTGGGTGCGGGCTTCCCACAGCAGGGGAGTCTCGTCGCTTTCGCCCTCGGCCAAGAGCACCAGCTCGCGGCCCACCCACTGCTGCTTGGCCCGCTTGCTGATGGATTGCTGCAGCTTCATCAGCCGCCGCTTCCTGGCTTCGATGGTCCGCTTGGGGATCTTGGAGTCGAGCGCGAAGGCGCCCGAGCCCTCCTCGTCGGAATAGGTGAAGACGCCCAGCCAGTCGATCCTGGCTTCCTTGATGAACTCTTCCAGAATTTCGTAGTCGCGGGGCGACTCGCCGGGAAAGCCGACGATGAACGAGGTGCGCAGCGCGATTCCGGGAACAGCGGCGCGGACTTTTTCCAGGGTCTTCAAGAAAATGTCGCCTCCGCCGCCGCGCTTCATGCGCTTCAACACGTCGGGAGAGGCGTGCTGCAAGGGCACGTCGAGATATTTGCAGATGTTGTCGTGCCGGCCGATGGTGTCCAGCAGCCTCGCGGTGATGCGGTTGGGATAGGCGTAGAGGAAGCGCAGCCAGCGCAGGCCTGGAATTCCGGCCAGCTCGTCCAGCAGCAGCGCCAGCCCGTCCTTCAGGCCCAGGTCTTCGCCGTAGCAGGTGGTGTCCTGGCCGATCAGGGTAATCTCGCGCACTCCGCGGGCCACCAGTTGCCGCGCCTCGGCGACGACAGACTCGAAGCGGCGCGAGCGGAACTTGCCGCGCAGGTTGGGGATCACGCAGAAGGTGCAGGGGTGGTCGCAGCCTTCGGCAATCTTGATGTAGGCCGAGGATTTCGGCGTGGTCAGGAAGCGCGGCGTGGTTTCGTCGTAGAGGTAGGTGGGCAATAAATGCGTCGCGCCCTGCCAGTCGTCGCGGCGGAAGCGGCCCTGCTGCTCGCGCAGATGCCCTTCGGGCCGGTCGCCTTTCGCGGGCTTTTCAGCATTGCCTTCGGGCTTGTGGGTGCCGGCGAGCGATTCCTGCCCCGGACGGGCTTCCGCCGCGTCCTTGCCGCTCAGGATGTTGAAGAGCGAGGGCGCGGCCGCAGCCGGGGCCGCGATTCCGGCGGCTTCGAGAATGGCTTCGAGTTCGCCCGTCCCGACCACGGCGTCCACCTCCGGGATGCTCTTCCGGATTTCGTCGCGATAGCGCTCCACCAGGCAGCCGGCCACGATCAGCCGCTTGGCCGAGCCGGAGGTCTTCAGCCGGGCCATCTCCAGAATCGTATCCACCGACTCCTGCTTGGCCGTGTCGATAAAGCTGCACGTGTTGACGATGAGGATTTCGGCCTCTTCGGGATGCGAGGTCAGACGCGCGCCGGCACGGTCCAGCAGGCCCATCATCACCTCGGAATCGACGAGGTTCTTGGGGCACCCTAACGAAATGAAGCCCACGGAAGGGGCCGTGGGTAGGGAAGGTTTGGTCACTTTCCCATTGTACCGGCTTAATTTTCGCTTCGATGGAGGCGGATCCCGCTCTCCCACCGAAATCTCCTCGGCGGAGTATTCCTTTTCGGCCCGGCTGTCTTGAGAAGGCGCGGCTGAGGCGTCGCATGTTGTTGCTATACTTGCTGGTTATGAGCGATCCGATTCCACTTCGCCCGCTGCACCACGATGAAACGCTCAGTGCCGCCAAGCTGACTGAATTGGATTGCCTTTCCACCGAGATGCTGCGAGAATCTCTCCTACCCGGCGGCAAAGACTGCCTCAAGGTCAGGCCGGACGGCACGATTCTCGACGGGCATCACAGGATTTACTTGCTTGGAAAACGCGGTGTGGATGTAAATTTGCTTCCTCGGGAAGTTTGGCAAAGAGAGGATTCCCAGTGATCATGACTCAACTGCATTGGGTTCATGGACCATGGAATGGACGTTTGGCAATTTCTGCCCGGCCCAGGGGAGGCGATTGGTTGCCGGATGAAATCGCCGCATGGCGCGCAGCAGGAGTTGACTCGATCCTCTCCCACCTGAGTCGCGAGGAAGAGTCCGATCTGGACGTGGAGGACGAGCGCAGGCTGGTTATCGAATCCGGCATGAAGTTCCACTCCTATCCAGTTCCTGACCGGGAACCACCCGCCTCAACTGCGGAGGCTGCCGGCATCTACGAGCAGATTGGGCAGGAACTGAACGAGGGCAGCACTGTACTGGTCCACTGCCGGCAGGGAATTGGCCGAGCCGCGCTGACCGCCATTTGCCTGCTCATTCTGAAACGCATCTCCGTCGACGAGGCCATTCGAATTGTCGGCGAGGCAAGAGGGGTCTCCGTTCCCGAGACCGAAGAGCAGCGCCAGTGGATCGAAAGATTCGCCGCGCGCCTGCTCAACGCATCCGCCGCATAGAAAATCACGCGCGACACAGGAGTCGAGAAACACGCGGTTGGCGGGGGCCTACGCTGAAGGAAGACCGCGATTTGAGCCGCCCTTGGCTCCGCTTCACTTCAACCCGATCCCCAGTGTTAAAATCAACCAGTGCCGGGTCCTACGCGACGTAATCCCGCCAACCCCGCCAGGTCCGGAAGGAAGCAACGGTAACGGGCTAGTGCGTGTGCAGTAGGTCACCCGGCGCTTTTTGGTTCGATTGAAATTGAAGCGGCAAAAGCAACCGCGGGTCCTTCGGCTTCCCCTTCGCGTTGCTCAGGGCCGCTCAAGGTAACAATCGCAGATCGCCGCAAGTAGACAGCCGCAAGGAGAAATGCATTGGCTCTCACCGTTCGCCCCATCGTGGGCTGCCGCGCCAAGATCACGGCGCTGGGCACCTACGTCCCCCCTCAGATTCTGACCAATCAAGACCTTGAAAAGATCGTGGACACAAGCGACGAGTGGATCATGTCGCGGACCGGCATCCGCGAGCGCCATGTGCTGGCCAAGGGGCTGGGCGTGAGCGATATCTGCGTGGAGGCGGCCAAGAAGTGCCTGGCGACGCGCGGCATCGAGCCCAGCGAGATCGAGGTCATCATCGTGGGCACGGTGACGCCGGACATGATGTTCCCCTCGACGGCCTGCCTGGTGCAGAACAAGATCGGGGCCAAGGGCGCCTGGGGATTCGACGTTTCCGGCGGCTGCTCGGGCTTTGTCTACGCGCTGCAGGCGGGCGTCAAGATGGTGGAGAGCGGGGCGCACAAGATGGTTCTGGTGTGCGGCGCGGACGCCAACACCCGCATGACGGACTACACCGACCGCACAACGTGTGTTTTGTTTGGAGACGGCGGCGGCGCGGTGCTGATTGAGCCGGCCGCGGCGGGCGAGATCGGCTTCATCGATTATGTACACGAGATCGACGGCTCCGGCGGCGTGAGCCTGAATCTGAAGGGTGGCGGCAGCCTCAACCCCTCCACCCACGAGACCGTGGACAAGAAGATGCACTACATCTACCAGGACGGGCCGGCGGTCTACAAATTCGCCGTGCGCAAGATGGCCGAGGCCACCACCAAGCTGCTGGAACGCAACGGCGTCACCGGCGCGGACCTGGGCTGCTTCATTCCCCACCAGGCCAACAAGCGCATCATCACGGCCACCGCCGACCGGCTGGGCATGGACCCGGAGCGGGTCATCATCAACATCGAAAAATACGGCAACACCTCGGCCGGAACCATTCCCTTGGCCATGGAAACAGCCGTCGAGCAGGGCAAGCTGAAGAAGGGCGACCTGGTGCTGCTGGCCGCCGTCGGCGCCGGATTCACGGTAGGCGCGGCGCTCTTGCGCTGGGAAATCTGAAAGGCAGGGGTTAGGGATTTGGGGGTTAGGGGTTAGGGGTTAGGAATCGCGGGTGCCCCTGGTCTCGAGTCTGAGACCAGGGGAACCACGGACCTCAAGGGTACGAAATCACGCGGTCAAAGACCTGCCTTCTCGTTACGCCGGTGCGCGCACCCACGGAATCGCAACTCATTCGCACTCAAAAAACAAGGCCCGCATCCATGCTCTGGAAGCGGGCCTTGTTTTGTTTGCAGTTACCCTGGTTTGAGTATCCTGCGATGCGAACTAGCAGCCCTTGCCGCCGGGTCCGCCTTCATAGAAGTACACTTCCCATCCCGTGCCGCCCGCGGTCGAAGGGCCGGAGATGCTATAGCAAGCCGGCGACGGAATATCGGGCGACAGGCTATCCCAGTAGGAGGCATAAGTCGAGTTGGTGCCGATGTACCACAGGTTGCGCTGGTAGGCCGCATGAGCCCATCCGGTCGAGGGCCATGCGCCGCTGCCTTCGGCGGGCCAGATGGTGGTGCCCACGCTCTCGGTGCCGAACTCGATGGCCTGCGCGTTCTTGGTGTTCTGTCCGCCGCTGTACATCGAGCCGGGATAGTAGCCGATCCAGGTTCCCTGGTAACTCACCCACCAGTTGCCCTGGTAGAAGTAATACTCGGAGCTGAATTCATACTGCGTCCCGCCCGTCGAACTCACGGTGTTGAAGTAGTTTCCCAGGATTCCGGAATCGGCCACCTGAACGAAGTCTCCGCAGGTGTTGTTCCAGCAGTTGTACTTGGTGTCGTTTTTGTTGTAGTTGTCCGGCGTGGAGAAGATGAAGAAGTGAACCCGCTCGTCGTTGAACATGGCGGGATAGACCACCCAGCCCACTTCCTCGGTCTGCGTGCCCGAGCCGCTGCCGCCCACATACCACTCCTGCGACAGGGAAAAGACTTCGCCGAGCGAGGTGTTCACATACGGGTCCCAGATATTGTTGTTGGAGTTGCCGCCCCAGTTGTTCACGTTCTGGTAGGTGAACGAATACTTGTGCGCCTGGGTCGAGGGATCGGCGAATTCGCTTCTGGGGCCATCCTCGTTCGCGCGGGCCTGCGCCGCGGCCACCGCGCCGCCGGGCGTCTTGTGGTAAAAGTCGGCCAAGGTGGCGAAGCGGCTCAGCGTCTCCAGAGTGGTGCGCAGCAGGGGCACGGTATTGGCCTCGCAGTGCGCCGAGTTGCCGAACTCATCCACGGCCTTTTCCGCGTCCAGTTGGGCGGGCAGCACGTTGCCCTGCGCGGTGACCGGCTTGGCGGCCATCTCCAGCGGCGGGGCAGGCGCGATGCTGGAAAGGTGGAAGTTGCGCACCGCCGGCTGCTGGTCGATGCCGACGCAGTCGTAGTGCTGGCCTCCGGAGACGAAACTATGGGTGATTTCCACCCCGTCGTAGCGGGAGAGAATGCTCTGCCGCATCTCTTCAAACGCGGCCGCGTCCTTGACCTTGCTGCCGGCCCGGTTGAGGAACTCGCTGGAGTCCGCCGTGCGCGTCTTCACCAGGAAGCTGCCGAAGGGCACGAACTGCGTCTTCTCGGGCAGGGTGAGGGACTTCTCAGCCTGCCCGAGGGCGGCGGGGCCGGTGGCCGAGAGGGCCACGAGCAGTGCGAAGGCGCCGGCTTTTCCGGCGATCGAATGGATCGAAGACGCGGTGCGGGAAGTGGACGGCTGGGAACAAGCAGCGGGCGTTGCCGCCGAGGTCAGGTCGTGGTTCTTGAACATTTCGAACTCCTTTTCAGTGGGGAGGCAGTGGCGACTGCCGCAACTGGAAAGTAGTGAAATGCGGACCCCGTTCGTTTCAACTTATTGCGAATTGATTTTGCAAAGCGGCGGAAGGCGCATCGTGCGACGCGGCGGAAAATCCTCCCACACGTTCAGATCTTCGCGAGGGAGCTGTCCACGATGCCCGCCGGCAGGCGATATTCGGGCAGCACCCCGCACTCGGCCCCCATGCGGAAGAAGGCCTTCATGCCTTCCAGGCATTCCTCGTCCAGCACATAGTGGATGTTCGAGCTCAGGTAGTGGCGGATGGTCTGCTCGGAGAGGGGCAGCCGGACCGCCCACTCCTCGGCCAAGGCGTCGATGTTCTTGAGGCCGTGGTCGCGGGATTGGATGAAGTCCCTGCTAATGCTCTCAACCAAAAGCCCGCCGTGCGCAGCACCCCAGACGGCGGAGACGAAGGGCAGGCCGGTGAGGCTGTGCCACTCCCCGGCGATGTCGTGGTACACCAGCTCTTCGTCGGTGCGCACCAGGCGGTTAGCCTGCTCTTCCAGAGCCATCAAGGCCGGGTCGCCGATGAGGATGGCGGCGTCGGCGCGGCAAAGCATGGCGTCCAGGTCGCCCCCCATCGGCAAAAAGGGCACGTCCGGGTTGCCCCAGTGGCGAAACAGGATGCGGGCGTGAGCAATCGTCGTGCGGCTAGCGGTGTCGGCGGCCACCGACCGCAAAGTCGCGAGAGGCTGGCGGGCGCGGCGCACCAGCAACAGCGACCGCACCCGGCCCTTGGAGGCGATGGTGCAGCCCGGCAGGATGCCCAGGCCGGGGGTGGTGGCCAAAGCGGCGATGGGGATCAGCCCGATGTCAGCCGTGCCGTTGGCCAGCCGCTCGGCGCATTCCGAGGGCAGCATGGAGTCGATTTTGTAGCGCGAGGCCAGCCTCCCGGCCAGCGGCGGGTGCTCGAAATCCCACATCAGCGGCGCGGGATTGAGAAAGCGGATGGCGGCGATGCGCAAGCGATCTTGAACCGGCGAGCGGTCTGGAGGGTTGGATTGCACGCTTCTTAGACTAGCAACCCGGGCCTGTGGATGCGGGGGAGCATCCGGAGGGTCAACAGCAACGGTCTTGACAGGCAGCTTCGCCGAAGGTAACTTGGGCAAAATTACCAAGGAGAGTGGCTTTTGGTTTCCTGTGAGGAAAACCGCCCTGTCCGATTCTCGCCCCGAGACCCCCGGCGAGGCGACCGGCCATGAGCGCGCTGCCCCAGAACGCGGCCCAGGCTGAGGCCCAGGATGCGGCCCAGGATGCGGCCCAGGCTGCAACCCATGACGCGATTTGCCCCTCGACGCCTGCGCTCGACGAGGACCGGCTGGCCTGGCTGGCGCTGGCCCTGGCGCCCGGCCTCGGCCCCAAGCGGATTCTGGACGCTCTGGCGCAGTTGGAGTCGCCCAGCCGGGTTTTCACCCTGCCCCTGACCGCTCTCGAAGGCCTGCGCTTTCCCGCCGAGGCGGCGCAGTTCATCTTCGACGGCAAGGCGCGGCGCGCCGCGGAGGAAGAGTGGGCGCGGGTGGCCTCGCAAGGCGCGACGGTGGTGACCTTCGGCTGCCCGGAGTATCCGGAGCGGCTCAAGGAGATTTACGACCCGCCGCCGGTGCTGTGGCTGCGCGGACCGGCCAGCCTGCTCTCCCGGCCAGGAATCGCCATTGTGGGCACCCGCCATCCCAGCCCCTACGGCTCCGGCGTGGCCGAAATGCTGGCCCGGGACCTGGCCGCGCGGCGCCTGCTCATTATCAGCGGCATGGCCCGCGGCATCGACACCTGCGCCCACCGCGGAGCGCTCGCCGCGCGCATGCCCACCGTGGCCGTCTGGGGCACGGGCATCGACGTGGTCTATCCCAGGGAAAACAAGAAGCTGGCCGAGGAGATTCTGGCCACCGGCGGCTGCATCCTGAGCGAAATGCCCATGGGGACCTTCCCCGCGCCGCAGAATTTCCCCCGCCGCAACCGCATTTTGAGCGGTTTGAGCGTCGCCGTCCTGGTCGTCGAGGCGGCGGAGAACTCCGGCACCAGGGTCACGGCCCGCTGCGCCGCCGACCAGAACCGGGACCTGTTCGCCGTGCCCGGCAACGTCACCAACAAGAACTCCTGGACCCCCAACACGCTGATTAAACAGGGCGCCAAGCTGGTGGCCACCTGGGAAGACGTGTGGGAGGATCTCTCCTCGCAGGTGCGGCTGGAACTGGAGGCCGAGGCCCCGGTTGAATCGAAATCTCCCACCACAGCATCTTTATTGCCGGACCCGGTTCTCCGGCCCGAGGAGGCCATGGTGCTCGAGGTTCTGCACCAGGACCAGAGCCTGCAGATCGACGAGATTCTCGACCTTCTGGAGACGCAACTGACGTCTTCCGAGGTGTTTACGGCGCTTTTCGAGCTGGAGCTCACGGGCCGCATCCGCAGCCTGCCGGGAAAAAACTACGTGCGCACGATGTGAAGGGCAGGGAACGGGGATCAGGGAACAGTTGGGGAGCGGGTCGGGGGAGGGTTGCGGCTTCCACGTGGTCTCGGAATCGACGCCTGAAAACCGGCTCACGGAGATCGATGGTATTTTCTGAACAGGAAGGCCGCAGGCTGAGTGGGAAGGCGTGCAGGGAGGTCCATCGGCATGAAGGAAATCGTTTTTGAGGTTGCGCAGGATGCTGACGGCGGGTTTACCGCCGAGGCCATCGGCGAAAGCATCTTTACCCAGGCCGATAACTGGGAAGAACTGAAGGGCAACGTTCGAGAGGCCGTGCAAGCCTTCTATTTTGACTCGGTTGCGCCGGCTTCCATTCGTCTGCGCCTGGTTCGGGACGAGGTGCTTGCGGTCGCATGAAACTGCCCCGCGATCTGAGTGGAGAAGATCTGGTGAAACACCTCTGCAAGCTCTGGGGATACGAGAGGATCCACCAGGTCGGGAGCCACATCATTCTCCAAACCCAGCAGCTGGCGCCCCACCGCATCGCAGTTCCGGCGCATTTTCCGCTCAGGGTTGGAACGTTGAACGGGATTCTGTCCAGCATTGCCGCGCACAAGAGCGTCTCCAAAGAGAGCATTCTGAAGGGTCTCTAACTTTCTTCCGATTTTCGGCTTGTGCTTCCCGATGGTTCCGTTGGCGCGGGTCAATGGAAGGTTGTGGGTTCACAGACCCGGATTTCCGCTTTTCTGCCCGCATGGAAATTATGCTAGGGTTCTCTATTATGGCGACGGTTTTTGGCATCCCGCTCCGCGAATACCTCGGCCAGAGTTTTCGGCAGGACCGTGAGTACGTGGATGGAGAAATCAGGGAGCGCAACGTGGGCAAGTGGGAGCACGCCAGAGTGCAATGGCTGCTGGCGGCGTGGTTTTTCGCGCACGAAAAGCAGCGGGGCATCACCGGCAGCACGGAGCAGCGGGTTCGAGTATCGGAAAGCCGGGTTCGCGTGCCCGACCTGGTGGTGCTCGCAGCCGGACCGCAGCCCGATGTTCTCATCGACCCGCCGCTGCTGGTCATCGAGATTCTGTCTCCCGAGGATAGCTATTCCGACACCCAGGAGCGTGCCGAGGATTACCGCGCGATGGGAGTGGAGACGGTATGGATCATCGATCCAAAGACGCGGACCGGCCGCATGTGCTCCGGTTCCGAATGGGTCGAATCCTCGCGCCTTGAGGTCAAACGGACTCCCTTGTTTGTGAACCTTCTCGACATCTTCAGCCAGTTGACCTCTGCCTGAAGCGCCGCGCGCTCGGCCAAACTCCGAGAATCCCGGAATCGAAGCCCGAGAGTCCGGCCGCTTTCTCCGCCCAACCGGCTGAAGGCCGCCTTACGCCCCTGAAAACGGTCCCGCAATGCAAGACCCGGCGCCAAAATCGCATCGCCGAACGTGGGTTGAGAGCGAAACGGCTCAGGACAAGCCGGTTGCGTCGGCGTTTTTTTCTGCCGCGGAACCCCTTCCAGCCCCTCGAAATGCGAGTCTTTGAGAGAAAAAGAGCGCCCGGGAGTGGCGGCCAAGCGGTGTTCCGTGGTAGCTTCCAACCTTTGCGGGTGCTTTTTTCCCGCAGCGGGAACCACGGCCTCCAAATCGGGTGCAAATGAATCGAAAAGCGCATTTCTGAGTCCAACAGGCCGGACAAGGTAGAGTGAGACTGGTATTAAGGATGGCAATGAGCAAATCACTGGTGATCGTCGAGTCGCCCGCCAAGGCCAAGACGATTGAGAAATATCTGGGCAAGGGCTTCGAGGTTCTGGCATCGGTCGGGCACATCATGGACCTGCCCAAGAACGAGATTGGGGTGGAGCTGGAGAACCGCACCTTCGAGCCGACGCTGATCGTGTCTCCGGGCAAGGAAAAGGTGGTTGCGCAACTGAAGCGCGCCGCCGCCAAGGCGGACGAAATCTTCCTGGCGCCCGATCCTGACCGTGAGGGCGAGGCGATTGCCTACCACCTGGCGCTGCAACTGGGCACCACGGCCAAGGAACGGAAGAAGATTCGCCGCGTCACCTTCAACGAGATCACCAAAAAGGCCGTGCAGGAGGCGTTCCACCACGCCCGCGCCGTCGATCAAAACCTCGTGGACGCGCAGCAGACCCGCCGCGTGCTCGACCGGCTGGTGGGCTACCAGATTTCGCCGCTCTTGTGGGACAAGGTGCGGCGCGGCCTCTCCGCCGGCCGGGTGCAAACCGTGGCCGTGCGGCTGATCGTCGAGCGGGAGCGGGAGATCGGCGGGTTTCAGCCTGTCGAGTACTGGACGCTGGACGCCCTGCTGCACCCGGAAAAGCAGGCGGAGACGCGGCTCAAGGCTCGTTTCGTCGGCATCGACGGGGAGGCGGTCAGGGTTTCGACCGGCCAGGACAAGGACGGAAAAGAGCAGTTCATCTCCGGCGCGCTGCCCGATGAAAAGTCCATGAAGGCGGTGCTGGCCGCTCTCGACGACGCCCGCTGGTCGCTGGTTTCCGTGCAATCGACCGAGAAGCAGCGCAAGCCGCTGGCGCCGTTCATCACCAGCCAGTTGCAGCGCGACGCGGCCAGCAAGCTGGGCTTCAACGTGCGCCGCACCATGGGCGTGGCGCAGCGGCTTTACGAGGGCGTCGAGATCGGCGCGGAGGGCGCGGTCGGCCTCATCACCTACATGAGAACCGATTCGCCGCGCGTTTCGCCGGAAGCCATTGCCGGAGCCCGGGAGTGGATCACCAAGCACCTGGGCGCGAAGTACCTGCCCCAGACGCCCAATCTCTACAAGGGCAAGAAGGCCGCGCAGGACGCCCACGAAGCCATTCGCCCCACCGACGTTTCGCGCACCCCGGAGTCGATTGCCCGCTACCTCACCGAGGAGCAGTTGAAGCTCTACCGGCTGGTCTGGAATCGCTTTGTGGCCTCGCAGATGATGCCGGCCGTCTTTGACGTGACCACGGCGAAGATCGCCGCCGTCTCGGCGACGACAAAGAAGACCTACGACTTCCGGCTTTCCGGCTCGGTCCTGCGTTTCGACGGCTTCCTCAAGGTCTACGAGATTCTTGAAGACAAGAAGGACGACGAGGACGACGAATCGTCCAACAAGCTGCCCAACCTGGACAACGTGAAGAAGCTCGAACTCGACAAGCTGGACCACGAGCAGCACTTCACCCAGCCCCCTCCGCGCTACAACGAAGCGTCGCTGGTGAAGGTTCTCGAAGAGCGGGGCATCGGCCGCCCGTCCACCTATGCCGCCATCATCAACACCATCCAGGACCGCGAATACGTGACCAAGATGAGCGGCCGTTTTTACCCCACCGAGATCGGCATGGTGGTCTGCGACCTGCTGGTGAAGAACTTCCCGTACATCTTCGATACTGCGTACACGGCCAAACTGGAAGAGGAGCTGGACGAGATCGAAGAGGGCAACGAGAAGTGGGTGGACCTGATGAACGGGTTCTACGACCACTTTGTCGAGGAGCTGAAAGACGCCGGCGTGAAGATGGAAGACATCAAGCGCATGGAGAAGAAGACCAACGAAAAGTGCGACCTGTGCGGCTCGCCGCTGGTGTTGAAGTGGGGCAAGTTCGGCAGCTTCTACGCCTGCTCCGCCTACAACAAGAAGGACAAGAACAGTTGCACGTTCACCAAGGAGAACACCGCCGGCAAGCCGGACCTGAATACTCCCGAGGCCCAGGAAGCGGGCGAGCAGGAAGAGTACTGCGACAACTGCGGCCGGGTGATGGTGCTGCGGCGCGGCCCGTTCGGCATGTTCATGTCCTGCCCGGGGTTCAACGAGGACCCGCCCTGCAAGACCTTCCGCAAGCTCAGCTCCAAGCAGCAGCAGAAGCAGTCCGCGCCGCAACCCACCGGCGAAGATTGCCCGCAGTGCGGCAAGCCGCTGGTGCTGCGTCAGGGCAGCTACGGGGAGTTCGTCTCCTGCTCCGGCTATCCCAAGTGCAAGTACGTGAAGCAGAACCTGATTGAAGGGCTCAAGTGCCCCAAGTGCGGCACCGGCGACCTGGCCGAGCGCAAGGCGCGCCGCGGCAACCTCTTCTGGGGCTGCACCAACTATCCCAAGTGCGACTTCACCACAAACTACAAGCCGGTGGCCGAAAAATGCCCGGAGTGCGGCAGCCCGTACCTGGTGGAGAAGACGCTGCGCAGCGGCATCTTCCTCGAATGCCCCAACAAGAAGAAGGCGGCCGAGGAAGAAGCAGCGCCCAAGAAGCGCGCCAAAAAGGGCGTCGAGCCGCTCGAAAGCGCCGTGGTCTGCACCTACTCCAAGCGCATCGGCGATGCGCCGCCCCCGCCCACGGCCGAAACCCATGGGCCGGTCAAGGAAGAGCCCGCAGCCAAGGCCGCCCCTGCAAAAAAGGCTGCCAAAAAGGGCGATAAGAAGGAGTTGCAGCCGGCGTAAACAGTCGTCGAAGGAGTTCTTCTTCCTGAGCCCCGGCAACGCAAGTGTGCCCACTGCGACACACTTGCGTTGCCGGGGTTTTTCATGCCATCAACTCCCCGGCGCAAGAAAACCTGAAAATCGATTGAAATCCCCACCGCACTGTGCCGATAGGGAGTCTTCGATTAGAGATTTCTAGAACGCCCTATGTGTGGAGGAGCACCTCATGTCGACGGTTTCTGGATTATCATCCAACTCGCTTTTGGAAAGTGCACTCTCAACTGCGTTAGCGGCAACCAAAAAAAGCACCGCCACCGCCACCACCACTGCCGCCAGCACCACCGCTGCTGCCGATAGCAGCACTTCCACCACCACACTCGATCAGCTTACGCAGGACATGATTAAGCTGCTCAAGGCCCTGGCCACGGGAGACACCACGGGAGCCAAGACGGACCTTGCCAAGCTCAAGACGGATCTAAAGGCCGAGGAAGCCTCAACCGCATCCAGCACCTCCAACAAACTGACCACGGATGTGACCTCGCTGCTGAAAGACCTGACCTCGGGCAATACTTCCGCTGCCCAGAAGGACGTCACCCAGGTCCAGACGGATCTTCAGGCCCAGGGCGCCTCGTCCAGCACCAAGACCCCCAGCGCACTGGACACTCTGGTCACAAAAATGTCCGCTTCGCTCAGTTCTGGAAACACCGATGAAGCCATGCAGCAACTGGCCAGCTACCTGGTCCAGAACGGGCAAAGCACGGGCAGTTTAGTGAACACCTCCGCCTGAGATGCGCGCGGCGAAAGGCAGCCCGCGCCGGCGCCCGCCAACAGTTTCCGCCTGAATCCGTTAGTATGAGGCAGCGGAGAACCCTTGATGGAACGTATGCTAGCTACCCCAGCCGATGCCGAGATTATTCTCAGATTGTATGAATTGCGCACCGAGGCGCTGATGCGCCAGGCCCGCGCCTGGATCACGGGCGAGTTTTGGCCCGCCACCGCCGACGAGTATTTTGCCGTGGCCCTCAACCCCGCCGACCCGCACAATCCCTGGCTGCGCCAGGTGCTCACCTATTGGGAGATGGCGGCGGCCATGGTGCTGCACGGCGCCGTCTCCGCCGAACTGTTTGTGGACTGCAACGCCGAGGGATTTTTCCTGCTGGCCAAGTTTTCGCCCATCATCGAGGCCATCCGGGAGAAGAGTCCGGGCTTCCTGATCAAGACTTCCGAACTGGTGACCCGGTTCTCGGCGGCCTCCCAGCGCTATGAGGCGGTCGCGAAGAACCTTGAAGCCCGGCGCAACAGCGTTCCTGCCCGGTAGCAATCCAGCGGCTGCTCTTTTCATCTCCCCAATCCGGCCGCAAACTGTGCTTGCCGGATTCGGTCCCCCGGTGCATCATGGTATTTGTTCGAGGCTCCCAATCCCCCTGAAGGCAAAGAGGAGGCAAAGATGAAGCGTGTTCTCGCTCTGCTGTTAGCAGTTCTCGGGCTGGCCGCGATTTCGGCCGGCGCCGCCGACTCCACCAAGATCAACGGCTGGATCTCCGACTCCATGTGCGGCGCCAAGCATGCCGGCAGCGGTGCGGCCTGCGTCAAGAAATGCATTGAGGGCGGCATGACCCCGGTCTTCGTCGACGAGGAAAAGAAGGCCGTCTGGACCATCGATAACCCCGACGCCGTCAAGAGCTTCTATGGCGACCATGTCACCATCACTGCAACCGCCAATGCGGACAAGAAGAGCGTCCACATCGACGCCATCGCCGAAGCCAAGTAGGGCTCTCGGGCCGCAGCCGGGGCTCGCCAAAGCGGCGAATCCCTGCTCATGTTCTATCCGTCTCCCCGGCGGGACCCGCTTTCGGGCGCCTGCCGGCGGGAGACGCGGGTGCAAGCGGAAAAATCTCATGGCACGAGCAGTCTGGAACGGTAAAGTCATTGCCGAGAGCGACAACATCGAGACGGTCGAGGGAAACGTCTACTTTCCCGAGTCCAGCCTCAAGCGGGAATATTTTCGCCCCAGCTCCACCACCTCAACCTGTCCCTGGAAGGGCCAGGCGCGCTACTTCAACCTGTTCATCGACGGGCAGGACAACCCCGACGCCGCCTGGTACTACCCCGACCCCAAGCCCGCCGCGCGCAACATCAAGGGCTTTGTGGCCTTCTGGCGGGGCGTGGAAGTCGAGAAGTAGCGCCAGCTCATACAGGCAGTGGGACATTCATGAGCTGCCCGACAGCCAGCCGGGCCAGCCTCCCGTCGGGAGGCGGCGAGAATAGCCCAGGGCAAGCGCAGCGCGGCCCTGGGATGCGCCAAGAGCAAAGCCTGCGCCCCGTAGGGGCGCAACGATTGGGAACGGAGCCCCCGCCCAATCAATAAGCCTGCAACTGGTCCATGGGCAGCCGCACCAGGAAGCGGGTCGAGCCGGGCTCCGAGCGCACGCTCAGGTGGCCCCGGTGCTTGCGGACGATGCGCATGGCGTTGTCCAGCCCCAGCCCCAGCCCGTGACCGGGGGCCTTGGTGGTGAAAAACGGCTCGAAGATGCGCCCTTGCAGCTCCAGCGGAATCCCCGGGCCGCTGTCCCAGATCTCCACCAGCAGCATCTCTCCCTCCTGCCGGCAACCCAGCCGCAAACTGCATTGGACCCCGAGCTCGGCCATGGGGCCGAGAGCGTCCAGCGCATTCTCGATCAGCGCCGTCCACACCTGGTTCAGCTCGCTGCCGTAGGCGCTGATGGCGGGCAAATCCGGCTGGTAGTCACGCTCCACCCTGACCCGGCCCAGCCGCGACTGCAGCATCTGCACGGTCGAGTCCAGCCCGGCTCCCACATCCACTTCCAGAATCGGCGCGCGGTCCATATAGGAGTAGGCCTTGATGGCGCTGATCAGGTCGAAGATGCGGGCCGTCGAGCTGACCAGCGTCTCCACCGAGCGCGAGGAGCGCAGGTAGCGGGCAAAAAACTGCAGCGAGACGCAGGCCTCGGCCGGCCCCAGCGGCGCGCTGAACTCGTCCAGATCGGCCGTGGTCACCCCCTGCTCGGCCAACTGAGGCGCAACTTCCCACACTTCGCCGCACTCCTGCCGCACCAGCCAGTCGCGCACTTCCTCCTCGCGGGCGATGGAATCCGAGGCGTCCTCGGTCTCGGCCGGCCGCGCCCGGTCGAGAATCCGCTGCTCCCAGGCCTCGATGCCCGCCACCTGCTCCTCGCTCAGACACAGGTTCACCAGCTTGAAGCGGTTCTGGCGGTTGGCGCTGAGTTCGCTCACCAGGCCGGCGGCGGCGCGCTGGGCCGCGGAGGCCGGATTGTTCAGCTCGTGGGCCAGGTTGCCGGCCAGCTTGCCCAGCGCGGTCAGCTTTTCCGCCTGCTGCTCGATGCGGGTCACTTCGCGCACCCGGTCCAGCAGCGTCGAAACCACCCGCTGGGTCATCGACGGAATGGCCGCCAGCATGGCTGGGAACAGCTCCCTCGGAACCAGCAGCGCCCACACCGGGGAGACGGCGAATCCCTGCCCGCCCGAGACCTTCATCCGCGAAAAGGGCAGATAGCCGGTCATCTGGCCGGCGCGGCCAATGAACAGCTCCATGGGTCCGCCGCGCTGCCGGCGAACGTGAATCTCGCCCTTCAGAATCAGGATCATCCGGTCGGCCGGAGCGCCTTCTTCAAACAGCACATCGCCCGCATGGGCCACGATTTCCTGACCGTTGCGGGCCAGCCAAAGGCGGTCTTCAAGCGGCAATCCGTGCAGCGGCCCAATGCGATCCAGGGCCGCCGCGATCTCTTCGGCGGGGGTGGGACAGGCAGGCGGGGCGGCGGCGGGGGAAAGCATCCGTGAGCCTCCGTGGCTCGCACTCAGAATAGCCGATTTTCCGCCCCGCGGTCCTGCTCATTGCCGCGTGCCCCAGGGTGGCGCGCGGCTTCGCGGGACTTCCCGGAACATCTCGTGGCTCAAGTCTTCCTCATCGAAGCAGTTGACGCCCATGCCGGTGGTGAGCTTTACCGGGCAGACAGGGGGAAATGGGTTGCCGTACGGTGAGCCAGAGGGAAGAAAGGAATCTTATGAGCGATGAAATAGTTGAAAGAACTCCCAGGACGTATTCCGGCGCTCTCCTGGCGGCGATTGCCGTGGCCCTGCTTTTGGGGCTTGGCGGAATTCTCTGGAGCTATAACCTGAGCGGCAAACTGGCTGCTCAGCAGCAGGCTCTGGCCAATGCCACGGCGCAGAACGCCAAACTGGCCGCGGCACAGCAGGATACTGATGCGCGGCTCAATGTGGCCACCGACGAGTTGAAGACCGCGCTCGGCCTGACGCAAAAGCAGTTGGATACGCGGTCGGCGGCATTGCAGGTCCGCGAGGTGCGCGGCGAGCAGACGACCGCGCGTCTGGCAACCGCGCAGCAGCAGACCGCCGGACAGGTGGCCGCGGTGCAGACGGATGTCGGCGGCGTTAAAACGGACGTGGCCAAGACGCAGAGCGACCTGGCCGACACCAACAACCAGTTGACCTCGATGAAGGGAGATCTGACCGGGCACAGCACCCTGATTGCGCGCAATGGCGAGGAACTGGAGATCCTGAAGCACAAGGGCGACCGGAACTACTATCAGTTCACGCTGGTGAGGGGGCAAAAGAAGCAGGTCGGAACCGTGAGCCTGGAACTGAAAAAAGCGGATTCGAAGAAGAGCAAGTACACCATCGCCGTCTTCTCCGATGACAAGCAGTACGAGAAGAAGGACAAGAGCCTCAACGAGCCGCTCCAGTTCTACAGCGGCAAGGATCCCATGTTGTTTGAGATTGTGGTCAACAACGTGAGCGCCAAGAACACGGTGACGGGGTATCTGTCTTCTCCGAAGGGCGCGCCGGTCCCCGCGGTGATTGCCGAGCGATAGGGCCCTAACCGCGCCCTGACCTTCAAGCGGCTGGCACACACACACTCACACACTCACACTCACACACTCACACTCACACTCACACTCACTCACACTCCCACCTCGTGGCGGGCGGCAGCGCGATACTGCCTCCCGCCCATTTCACCGCCGGTTCCCAGCGCGCAGGTTTCCTCTTCCTTGCCGCGGCGGCCCTGGGGTGGTTCGCTATTCTGTATTTGTTGATGCCCGAGACCCACAAACCACGGCTGGAAGACGCATGACGGGCACAGTGCGCATTGCGGTGACGCTGGCCATCTTCGCGGCCATGGTGGCCCTGGTGGTCATTCGCCCGCGGCGTTGGAACGATGCCTGGTGGACGGCCCTGGGAGCCTCGGCCATGCTGGCCCTGGGCCTGGTCTCGCCCCACCAGGCCATCGGCGTCGTCCTCGACGGCAAAAACGCGCTTCTGTTTCTGCTTTCGCTTCTCGCCCTCTCCCTGCTGGTGGGCAAGAGCGGCTTCTTCGAGTGGGCGGCGATTCGATGCGCGCTGGCGGCCAGGGGAGATGCGCATTCCCTGTATCGAAACGTATTCATCGCCGGCGCCGTCATCACCGCCGTTCTGTCCCTGGACGCTACGGCGGTCATGCTCACTCCGGTCATGCTGGCCCTGGTCAAGCGGCTCAAGGTCCCGGCCGCGCCCTATGTCGTCCTGTGCGCCTTCATCGCCAACGTCGGCTCGTTGCTGCTGCCCATCAGCAATCTGACCAACCTGCTCTTTGCCGACGCCTTCCACCAGACCTTCGCCGCCTTCGCGGCGAGAATGATCGCGCCGCAGTTGGTCGCGCTCGGGGCCACCTACGCGGTGCTGCGCTGGCACTTTCGCCGCGAGCTTCCTCGCAACTTCAGCGCCGAGTCGTTTCCCGAGCCCTCCAGCGTGGTGCCCGACCGCGGCTACTTCCTCACTTGCATCGTCGTCCTTGCCGTGGTGCTCGTCTGCTACTTTCTCGCGCCGCTCTTTGGCCTTGAGCCCTATGTATTCGCCTTTGCGGGCAGCCTCGTCCTGGCCCTGGCGGGCCTCTTGGCCGGACGCGTTCACCTGCGCGCGGCGCGGGAAATCGCGTGGGACCTGTTTCCCTTCGTCATCGGACTCTTCATCGCCGTCCAGGGGCTTGAAAATCTGGGCATCGTCGGCGTCGAAACCGGCTGGTTCGCCGCCATGAAAGCCGGATCGCCGGAAAAGCTCCTGGCCGTCGCCGGCGCCACGGCCTTTACGTCGAACATCATGAACAACCTTCCCGCGGCGCTGATTGCCCGCAGCGTCCTGCTGCGCTCCCATGCCCACATGGGCATGGTCATGGCCGCGCTCATCGGCGCCGACGTGGGGCCGATGATCACCCCCTTCGGCTCGCTGGCGACCATGCTGGTGCTGGCCTTTGCCCGCCGCGACGGGGTCGAGGTGCGCGCCGGCAGGCTGGTGATGCTGGGCCTGTGGGCCGTGCCCCTCATCGTGCTGCTCACCACCCTGACCCTGGTGCTCAGCTTCGCCCTTGTCGGCTGAGGGGCAACAGCGTCAAGCCGGGCGAATCACCTGCGCAGGCCCGGCGAGTCGCCGGTAGAAGCCCGGTGATATGATGAGGCGGCTTGAAAAAAGCGTCCAAGGAAATCGCCCATGATGAAAGCATTTACAGGAGCCGCCCTCGTGCTTGCCGCCTCCCTCTTCGCCTCCGCTCAGCCGGCCAGCGTCAGCTTCGATGCCGGGGCCAAAACCTTCCGGCTCGATGGCGGCGCAACCACCTATGTCTTCGGCGTCAATCCCCGCGGCGAGTTGCAGCAGCTCTACTGGGGCGGAAGGCTGGCCGCCTCCGACGCCTTCCCCCAGGCCGCTCCCATGCCCGAATGGGCCTCCTTTGACTCCTCCACCACCACCACCCCCCAGGAGTACGCCGGTTGGGGCGCGGGCCTGTTTGTCGAGCCCGCCCTCAAGGTCTCCTTTGCCGACGGAAACCGCGATCTGGTGCTCCACTACCAGAGCCACACGGTCACCGCCAATGCCTTTGACGTGCTGCTCAAGGACATCGACCGCCCCCTCTACGTCACCCTCCACTACGCCATCGACCCCGACACCGGCATCCTGGCCCGTTCCGCGACGATTGAGAATCGCGGCAAGGAGCCGCTCACGATCGAGCAGGCAGCCGCCGCGGCCTGGGCTCTACCCCCCGCCCACTACACCCTCAATTACCTCACCGGCCGCTGGGCGGGCGAGTGGTCCCTGACCCAGGAGAAGCTCGATCCCGGCGCGCGCGTCATCGAGAGCCGCCGCGGCTCCACCGGCCACCAGGCCAATCCCTGGTTCGCCATCCAGGCCGGCAGCCACGACGAAAACCACGGCGAGGTCTGGTTCGGCGCACTTGCCTGGAGCGGCTCCTGGCGCATCACCGTCGAGCAGGACCAGCTCGACGAAGTCCGCGTCACCGGCGGCTTCAATCCCTTCGACTTCGGTTCCGTCCTGCACCCCGGCCAGTCGCTTGAAACCCCGGTCTTCTATGGCGGCTATGCCCAGAACGGCCTGGGCGGCGCGTCCCGCCTCCTGCATCGCTTCGAGCTGGCTCACATCCTGCCCCGCACCCAGGCGACTGCCTCGCAGCCCCTGCCCAAGCCCCGCCCCGTCATCTACAACTCCTGGGAAGCCACGGAGATGAACGTCACCGAGCCCGGCCAGATGGCCCTGGCCGAGAAGGCCGCCGCCCTGGGCGTCGATCGCTTCGTCATGGACGACGGCTGGTTCGGCCAGCGCAAAACCGACCACGCCGGCCTGGGCGACTGGTATGTCAACCAGGAGAAGTTCCCCCACGGCCTCAAGCCCCTCATCGACAAGGTGCATTCCCTGGGCATGGACTTCGGCCTGTGGGTCGAGCCGGAGATGGTCAACCCCGACTCCGACCTCTACCGCGCCCATCCCGACTGGGTTCTCAACTTCCCCGGCCGGCCCCGCTCCGAGCAGCGCACTCAACTCGTCCTCAACCTGGCCCGCCCCGACGTCCGCGCCTACGTCCTCGGCTTCCTTGACAAGCTGCTCAACGAGAATGACATCGCCTTCCTCAAGTGGGATTACAACCGCAACTGGTCCGAGCCCGGCTGGGACCAGCTTCCCCCCGCCGAGCAGAAGCAGGTGTACGTCGAGTTCACGCGCAACCTCTACGCCATCCTCGCCGAGCTGCGCCAGCGCCACCCCAAAATCGAAATCGAGTCCTGCTCCGGCGGCGGAGGCCGCGTTGACCTCGGCATCCTGCGCTATACCGACGAGGTCTGGCCCTCGGACAACACCGACCCCTTCGACCGCCTCACCCAGCAGGACGGCTTCACCTACGCCTACGCCCCCCAAATCATGATGGCCTGGGTCACCGACTCGCCCCACTGGCTCAACCACCGCGCCACTTCGCTCTCCTACCGCATGTTGAGCGCCATGCAGGGCTCGCTCGGCATCGGCGCCAACATCTCCAGGTGGTCCGACGAGGACACGGCCACCGCCCGCCGCCTCATCGCCGCCTACCACCAGGTCCAGCCCACCATCGTCCAGGGCGACCTCTACCGGCTCATCTCCCCGCGCGACGGCAGCGAATTCTCGGCCACCCAATCCGTCAGCCGCGACCGCTCCCAGTCGGTGGTCTTCGCCTTCATCCACTCCACCCAGAAAGGCCGCCTCTTCCCCACCCTCAAGCTCCAGGGACTTGACCCCGCCGCCCAATACGCCCTCACCCCCATCGAGGGCAAGCTCCGGCCCGGCTCGCCCGCCCTGGCCTCCGGCGCATGGTGGATGAACCACGGCCTCAACACCGACCCGGACTTCCGTGGCGACTTCCAGGCCGCCGCCTTCCGCCTCGACCGGAAATAGCCCGGCCGGCTGGCCCTGGTCTCATACCGTGCTTATCAAGTTGATGGTGCCCCCGGTCCCTAGCTTTTGGGGACCGGGGAGGAGCAGCCGGATTGCGCAGGTGCCCCTCTCCTCACGCCCTCGCCATCGGAGGCACATTGGCCCAGCGCTCGTCTGGCCGCCACGCCGCCGACCAGACCGGCAGGTCACATGCCTGCATGGGGTGGGCGATGCCATAGCCCTGGCCCAGTTCGCATCCCAACTGCAGCAGCAAAACACCATGCTCCACAGTCTCAACGCCCTCGGCGATGACCTCGAGGCGAAATGCCAGCGCAAGCCCCAGGATGGCCTTCATGATCGCCCGGTTCTTGGGCTCGTTCAAAATCTCCCTCACAAAACTCTGATCGATCTTCAAGACGTTGGCCGGCAGGTGCTTGAGATATGCCAGCGAGGAGTAGCCGGTGCCGAAGTCGTCCAGCGCAAACAGCACCCCGATCTTGCGGCAGGCGTCGAAGACCTCCGAGACCGTGGCGACGTCTTGAAGAGCGCTGGTCTCAAGCACCTCAAGCTCCAATTGAAATGGCTGAATGAGCGGATGGGCCGCAAGCAGCATGCGCAAAGTGCCCACAAAGCTATCCTTCTGCAACTGCAACGCGCCCACGTTCACGCTGACGGGAATGTCGAACCCCGATGCTTGCCAGGCTTCCATTTGCGCCAGAGCCGAGTCGATCACCCACTCGCCAATATCGACCGCCAGCGGATGGTCTTCAACCACGGGCAGGAACGCTTCGGGCAGCAGCAGGCCTCGCTCCGGGCGCTGCCAGCGGATCAGGGCTTCGGCGCCCACCACCTGCCCGGTGCGCATGTTCACCTTGGGCTGGTAATAAAGCACAAATTCGTTGGCTGCCAGGCCCTGGCGAATGCGGTTCAGGGTTTCATATCGAGTGCTCGAAGATTGGTCATGGGCGGAATCGAAGAAATGCAGGCGGTTTCTGCCCGCCAGCTTGGCCTGGTACATGGCCTGGTCGGCCTGCCGCATCAGTTGATCCGGATCGAGATCTTCCGGCTGCGGATAAAAAGTCACGCCCACGCTGGCCGATAGGCGAAGGGACGCTTCGCCAACCTGCACCGGCCCGGCCGCGGTGTCCAGCAGGCGCGCGAGAACCGGCTCGCTGGCTGCCACGCTGTCCAGATCGGGCAGCATGGCGACGAACTCGTCCCCGCCCAGCCGGGCAAGAGTATCTCCTACCCGCAGGGCGTTCTTCATGCGGTTGGCCAGGGCGGCAAGGAACTGGTCTCCGGCTTCATGCCCGTGCCCATCGTTCACCGCCTTGAATCCGTCCAGATCCAGCAGCGCAACCGCCAGCACCTTTTGCCGTCGCCGCGCCTGCAGCATGGCCTGTCGAAGGCGATCGGCCAGCAGGACGCGGTTCGGCAGGCCCGTCAGCATATCGTAAAAGGCCATTTTTTCAAGCTGCCGTTCGTTGTCCTTCAGCCGGGTAATGTCGTGGAAGAGCGAAACATAATGCAGCACACCGCCGTCCGCTGTGGGCACGGTGGTGATGGTCTCCACCGCTGCGAATATTTCCCCGTTTTTCCGCCGGTTCCAGATCTCTCCGGACCATTGGCCCGTTTCGATCAGCGCTCTCCACATCTCGTCGTAGAAATCCTTATCGTGGCGGCCGGAGCTGAGGAAGCGCGGATTGCGGCCCAGAACCTCGTCGCGGCTGTAGCCGGTGGTGCGGACGAACGCGGCATTCACATCGAGGATCGTGCCGTCGGAAGCGGTGATCATGATGCCTTCGGAGGTATCGGAGAACACGCTGGCGGCCAGCAGGAGCCTCTCTTCCGCCTCCTTTTGTTCGCTGATGTCCTCCGTGGAGATGACAATTCCTCCGACCTTGCCTGCAATGTCATGCCAGGGCCTTATCTCCCACCGGAGCCACTGTTTGGAGCCGTCGGCTCTCTCAAAGCATTCGCCTTCCTGCTTCACTACTTCGCCGGCCAGCCCGCGCCGATGGGCACCCTTCCATGCTTCCGGAACCTCCGGGAACACATCGTAGTGCGACACGCCGCGGAGGTCGCGTTCGCCCAAACCATAGTCGGCCATCCAGCGGCGGCTCGCGTAGAGGTAGCGCATCCGGTCGTCGAACATGGCCAGGGCGGCAGGCGCATTCTCGAAAAAAAGCCGCAGGCGCTGCTCGCTCTCCGAGAGCTTCCGCTCCGCCAGCTTTCGCTCGGTGATATCCCGAATCAGCAGTGAAAACTTGCCTCTGGAGGGACTATAGGCGAAGGTTTCATAATGTTTCCCGGTGTTATGGCTGAAGCCCTCGAAGCGCGCCGCCACCCCGGTTGCAGCCACCTCGCCGAATTTCTCGATCCACGACCTCTCCATGTCCGGGAAGACTTCAAGGACTGTCTTTCCCACTACCATCCCAGCCTTGAGGCCGGTCTGTTTTTCGTAGGCATGATTCACTTCGAGAAGACGGTAGTCGCACGGTGCGCCCGAATCGTCGTAAAGCATCTCGCCGGCCGCGAAGCCTTCATCCATGTTGGCGAAGAGTGCCTGTTGCCTGCCCGAAATCTCCTGGAGCGACTGATGGGTCTCGCGGAGCGCCTGCTCCCTTTCGAAAGCTGCCGACCGCCGTTGATAGCGGCGGTAGCGCCCGGCCACCGCGCTCATGAAAACGCCCATGCAAATGAAGATAGCCAAAGAGATCGCCTGCGAGGCGTTCGTAATTGCCAACCGCCCAATCGGCGGGAACATCCAATAATCCACCAGAAAAGCCGAAAGCGCCGTGGCCAGCAAGCCGGCCCGGAAGCCGCAAAGCATCGCGGCAATCATCACCGCGGGATAGAAGGTGATAAAAGGCTGCAGTTCGATCCCAAAACGCACCATGAAAATCTGCCGCGGCAGAAATGCCGCCGCAACAATGACCACCGCGAGACCCGCGCGAACCGCCGGCCGGTCGAGCTGGCTGCTTTCGATTCCTGGCATGCGGCCATCCTTGGGCAGGCTCGCCCTCGAGTGCGGAACGAAGAGGAAGTAGAGTCGTATGCTAACACGGGATCATTGGTATTGCCCGAACTATAGTAAGTAGCTCGCCGCCCCAGCCCTCGGGATTCCCTGCGACAGGTCTTCGTCGCTGGGTGGCCCCCACCTGGCCACCAGAATTGGGTGCCCCAGATCCGGATTTTCGGACCTGGGAAACCACGAACCTTTCCCCGTCGGGCGGGTCCAACCTTTCAATCCGCCACCAAGCCCGGGTGCCCCCGGTCTCGACTTTGAGACCGGGGAGACCATGGACCCCAAACTCTCCCGCCCACCTCGCCAACGCACCGTCGTCTGTTGCCAACATTCCTTCGCGTGAAACGGAACCCCACGCGGAGGGTTCAGACCGGCGGCGGTTGTCTGCCCTCTCATTTGACCCTGTTTGCCGACAATTAACCTTCCCTGGCGCACTCTGGTAGATGGAATGAGATGCGGGCCAAGCCACGGAATCGGCCTTGAAATGCCCGCACCCCACCCCCCCTACCCTTTTTTGCCCCTTTTTCGACTCCCTCATCTCATGCAAGTATAACGAAATAAACAGCTTAGTAGTACGCACCCAGTAACTTTTCAGTAAACAGAGAAGGCCATTTTTGCCCACTTTCTGGGCGTTCCTTATGCGTTTTGAGCTCAAATCACCGCTTTTTCGTTCATCTCCGATGGGCTCCGCGAGCCGCCTCGGCCGGCAGCATTCCTCGCTTCAAACTTGCGGCCGGATGAAAGCCAAATCGCAATTTCCTGGCCGTTTCTCCCTCCGAAATTCCCTCACAAAAAAACGCCGGACAGCCTTGCGGCTCTCCGGCGTCGTTTTAGCTAGCAGCTAGAAGCTAGCAGCTAGAAGCAGCCTTACCGGTTCTTGGCCACTTCCTCCACGGTCACCGGATCGAGGAAGGGCATGGCGGCGCGGAGCTTCTTGCCCACCACTTCGACCGGGTGCTTGGCTTCGGCTTCGCGGAAGGCCAGGAATTCCTTGCGTCCGGAGTTCTGGTCGGCCAGGAATCGCTTGGCGAAACGCCCGTCCTGAATCTCGGTCAGGATGGCCTTCATGGCCTTGCGGCTCTCCTCGTTGATGACCCGCGGCCCGGAGACGTAATCGCCCCACTCCGCGGTGTCGGAGATGGAGTAGCGCATGTAAGCCAGGCCGCCGCGATAGATCAGGTCCACGATCAGCTTGAGCTCGTGCAGGCACTCGAAGTAGGCGCTCTCCGGCTGGTAGCCCGCCTCGACCAGAGTGTCGAACCCCGCCTTGATCAGCGCGCTCACGCCGCCGCACAGCACCGCCTGCTCCCCGAACAGATCGGTCTCGGTCTCCTCCTTGAACGTGGTCTCCAGCACTCCGGCCCTGGTGCCGCCGATGCCCTTGAGGTAGCTGAGGGTGAGCGCGTGCGCCTTGCCGGTGGCGTCCTGGTGGACGGCGATCAGGCAGGGAACGCCGCCGCCTTCGGTGAACACCTCGCGCACCCGATGGCCGGGAGCCTTGGGTGCGGCCATCGCCACGTCGATGCCGGCGGCCGGAAGGATGGTCTTGTAGTGGATGTTGAACCCGTGCGCGAACAGCAGCAGCTTGCCATCGGCCAGGTTCGGCCCGATTTCATCGGCGTACAGCTTGGCCGCGGTCTGATCGGGCACCAGGACCATCACCACATCGGCCCATTTGGTCACGTCGGCAACAGTGCCCACTTCCAGGCCGGCTTTCTGCGCCTTGGCGATGGACTTGGAGTTGGACCCGAGGCCTACCTTCACTTCAACGCCGGAGTCCTTGAGGTTAAGAGCATGGGCATGCCCCTGGGAGCCGTAGCCGATGATGGCCACCTTCTTTGCCTGGATGAGGGAGAGGTCGGCATCGTGATCGTAATAAGTCTTGGCCATGATTTTCTCTTTTTTCCTTTGCTTGCGGGTTATAGGTTGCGAAAAAAAGCTGCTTGCGGCTTTCGCGGCGCGGTTATTCCGGCTCGGCGGCCCCGCTGGCTAGAAAGGCTTCCTCGGGCTGACCATCGGCTTCGGCCGCACCGGTCTGGGCCAACTCGGTGTCCCCGGCGCCCATGGCGCGCAGCACCCGGCTGGTGTGGTGCCCACGGCGCATGGTCATCTTCCCGCTGCGGCAGATTTCGAGAATCCGCTCCTCGCCCTCGTTAAGCACCTGGATAAGCCCCTCGATCTTGCTTTCCACGCCCGTCATCTCGATGGTCAGCGACTCCGGCGCCAGGTCCACGATACGGGCGCGAAAGACCTCGACCAACTCAAAAATATAGGATCGGTTGTGCGGCGAGGCGGCGACCTTGATGAGCACCAGTTCGCGGGTCACCGAAGGGGCCTGGGCAATGTCGTCCACATCGACCACATTCTCCAGTTTAAACAGGCTGGCCCGGATGCGGTGGCCGGCCTCGGCCGAGGCCTCGCAAACCAGCGTCAGGCGCGAAAGGCCGGCGCGCTCGCTGCGGCCCACGGTCAGCGAGTTGATGTTGATGTTCAGGCGGCGGAAGAGCGAGGCCACGCGCGTCAGCACGCCCGGCAAATCTTCCACGTAAGCGACGAATGTATGCAGCATAAAGGCCTCGAGCGATCATTTGTCAGTGATGAGTTGTCAGTCATCAGTTGTCAGTCATCGATTTTGCTGGCGTGCCTGGACGCCGCCGGCAACTGAAAACTGACCACTGACAACTGACAACTGTCTTGCTACTTGTCTTCCGGCGTTTCCAGCAGCGGGTCTTTGCCGGGACGGCGGATCATCTCGTGCAGCGCGGCGCCGACGGGAATCATCGGGTACACCGACTCTTCCTTTTCGACCATGAAGTTGAGCAGGAACGTACCCTTGGCGGCGCGGGCTTCGGCGACCGCGGAGGCTACTTCGGCGCGGGTGCGGACGGCTCGGCCGGCGATGCCGTGGGCGTCGGCCAGCTTGACGAAGTCGGGCGAGACCAGCGGCGTGGACTCGTAGTTGCGCTCGTAAAAGAACTCCTGCCACTGGCGCACCATGCCCAGGTAGCCGTTGTTGATGATGGCGATGTTGATCTTGATGCCTTCCTGGGCGATGGTCGACAGTTCGGCCGAGGTCATCTGGAAGCCGCCGTCTCCGGCGATGACCCAGACTTCCTTGTCCGGGCAGGCGAACTTGGCGCCGATGGCCGCGGGCAGCGCAAAGCCCATGGTGCCCAGGCCGCCGGAGGTGATCAACATGCGCGGCCGGTCGTGGTGGTAGTATTGCGCCTCCCACATCTGGTGCTGGCCCACGTCGGTGACCACGATGGCATTGCCGCCGGTGATGCGCCAGATGTCGTGAATGACGTGAGCGGCGTAGAGGTGGCCCAGATCGGGCAGGTTCTTGATGTCGCGCACGGCCGAGGCGCCCTTGCTGGTTTCGATGGTCTTCAACCATGAGGCTCCGTCGCGGCCGGGAATCCTGGGCAGCAATTCCTCGAGCACGGCGCGCAGGTCGCCGATCAGCGCCACATCCACCTTGATGTTCTTGTTGATCTCCGCCGGGTCCACCTCGATGTGAATCTTTTTGGCCTTGGTGGCGTAGGTGGCGGTGGTGCCGGTGACGCGGTCGTCGAACCTCATGCCGCAGGCGATCAGCAAGTCGGCCTCTTGAATGGCATGGTTCACCCACGACTCGCCGTGCATGCCCATCATGCCCAGGTTCAGGGGGTGCGAGGCGGGGATGGCGCCCAGGCCCAGCAGCGTGAGGGCCACGGGAATCTGCGTCCGCTCGGCCAGGGTCTGAATCTGCTCCATGGCCCCGGACTCGGAAACGCCATGCCCGGCCAGGATGACGGGGCGCTTGGCATTGCGGATCAGTTCAGCGGCCTTGGCCAGATCCGGCTCCTCCACCTTCAGCATGGGGTGAGGGCGATGCGGGCGCGGCTTGGCGGCGGCAAAATCGAAGATCGCCGTGCCCTGCTGCGCATCCTTGGTGATATCCACCAGCACCGGGCCGGGCCGGCCGGATTGCGCAATCTGGAAGGCGTAGCGGATGGCAGGGGCAATGTCCTCGGTCTTGTTCACCAGGAAGTTGTGCTTGGTCACCGGCAGCGTGATGCCGGTGATGTCCACTTCCTGAAAAGCGTCGGTGCCCAGAATCTTCGAGGACACGTTGCCGGTGATGCAGACGATGGGAATCGAGTCCAGCATGGCGGTAGCGATGCCGGTGACCAGGTTGGTCGCCCCTGGGCCGCTGGTGGCGATGGCCACCCCCACCTTGCCCGATGCCCGCGCATACCCGTCGGCCATGTGCGAGGCGCCCTGCTCGTGGCGAACAAGAGTGTGGTGGATGGGAAACTTGCGCAGCGCGTCGTAGACCGGCAGAATGGCCCCGCCGGGATAGCCGAAGACGTCCGTGACGCCCTCGCCCACCAGCGTGGCCCACACGATTTCTGCGCCGGTGAGGCGGGTGGGGGTGGTCAGGTGGGCGTTGGCGGCTTGCGTAGTTTCGATGGTTCCCATGAGTGACTCCTTCGTTGAGCGGTCAGTTGTCAGTGATCAGTTGTCAGTTTCTGTCCCCTGTCCAACTTCGTTCCATTGCTTGCTTACAACTGAAATTCGGTTTGCCGCGATCCTGGTCCGCCCTTGCGAAGTACGACGCGCGCATTGCGGCACATGGGGTATCCCTTGAGAATTGGTTCGACGCCCCGGAAGAGCTGGTTAGCATCTGGTCCGTAGAAGAAAAGCGTGGCCGTGCCTTTGCCGATTTCATTCCCATCAAATTCGCCGACGTTGCTGTTGTCCATTACTTCATACAATTTGTCTTGAAGTGTCCAGAATTCGTCTGGCAGTGGGTCTGCGTGGAGAAACACGAGGACGCACTCTTTAGGTGATGCATGCGTGTTCTTCTCGAGCTTTCCAAACAGTCCCACAGCCATTTCCTCGCTTACGTTGTGGCACCCTCAGATGCGCTGGTTACTCGGTCCACATATTTGCGAAAAACGCCGCTGGGGTAGCGCAATGGCGGCGGCGTGAAGTCCTTCAGGCGCGCGGCGATTTCTTCGTCGCTGACTTCGAGCGTCAGCGTACGGTTCTCGATGTCGAAATGGATGATGTCGCCTTCGCGCACCGCCGCGATGGGTCCGCCGACAAAGGCTTCGGGAGCGACGTGGCCGGCGGTGAATCCGCGCGTTGCGCCACTGAAGCGGCCATCGGTCAACAGAGCCACATGCGCGCTCAGTTCGGCGTTGGAACTGATGGCTGCCGTCACTTGCAGCATCTCTCTCATGCCGGGACCGCCCTTGGGGCCTTCATAGCGAATGACGAGCACATCGCCGGGCTTGATTTGGCCAGCCTGCACGGCGGCAAAACAATCCTCTTCGCAGTCGAAGACGCGGGCCGGGCCGCGATGCTCGACGCGGTTGGCGGCGGCGACTTTCATCACCGAGCCTTCGGGAGCCAGGTTGCCTTTCAGGATGACCAGGCCGCCTGTAGGCTTGATGGGATTTTCAAAGGTGCGGATGACTACCTGGCCGGGCGTCTCCTCGGCCAGTGCAGCTTCTTCGGCCAGCGTGCGGCCGCTGACGGTGAGCGTGGAGCCGTCGGCGTGGCCGGCGTCGATGAGGCGGCGGGCCAGCAGGCGCGAGCCGCCCGCTGCCTGGTAGTCGGAAGCTACGTACTTACCGGCGGGAGTTAGGTCGCAGATAAATGGGGTGCGCTTGCTGATGACATCGAAATCGTCGATGGAAAGCGGAATGCCGATTTCACGCGCGATGGCCAGCAGGTGAAGAACCGCATTGGTCGAGCCTCCGCTGGCGGCGACGCTGGCGATGGCGTTCTCGATCGAGGTGCGAGTGATGATTTCAGAAGGGCGGCGGTTGGCGCGGACCGCGTCCATCAAGATGCGTCCGGCTTCGCGGGTGGCGGCGTGCTTGTCGGCCGATGTGGCGGGGACGCCGGAGAGTTGAATCGGCGAGATGCCCAGGATTTCGCCGCTCATGGCCATGGTGTTGGCGGTGAACTGCCCGCCGCATGCGCCGGCGCCGGGACAGGCGTTGGCCTCCAGAGCCTCGAGTCCCGCGTCGTCGATGCGTCCGGCGGCATAGGAGCCGATGCCCTCGAAGACATTTTGAATGGTAATGTCGATGACTTCGCCATTGGGACCATTCAATTTCCCCGGCGCGATGGAGCCGCCGTAGAGCATCATGCCGGGAATGTTCAGCCGACAGAGGGCCATGATGATGCCGGGCATGTTCTTGTCGCAGCCGCCGATGCCGACGAGGCCGTCGAACAAGTTACCGCGGGCGACCAACTCGATGGAATCGGCGATGACCTCGCGCGAAACCAGCGAGGCTTTCATGCCCTGGGTGCCCATGGTGATGCCGTCGGAGATGGTGATGGTGTTGAATTCCATCGGCGTGCCGCCGGCCTCGCGAATGCCTTGTTTCAGAGCCTCGGCCACATCGCGCAGGTGCACGTTGCAGGTGCCGATCTCGGTCCAGGTGTTGGCGATGCCGATGATGGGCTTGTGCAAGTCTTCCTTGGCAAATCCGGAGCCGCGCAGGTAAGAGCGCGCCGCGGCCCGGCTGGGGCCCTCGGTCAACGGAATGCTTTGGCGCTTGCCTGCGATGGTCATGGTGCTCCTGGGTGCGGTGATAGCGGAGTTAGCGGTGTTAGCCCGGACGGCTGGGAGGTCTCGTTAACTCCGCTAGCTCCGCCGTTACTTCGCCTTTAGCCAGCCTGCTTCATCGTGCTTTGTTTCAAATGCGTCGAGCTCCGCCGCGTGCCGCAGCGTGAGGCCGATGTCG
>Ga0302320_10004018_pt1 | contig 33613 bp, 27 predicted proteins | sample Bog_T0_3_FD_202130 | JGI IMG/M metagenome (GOLD analysis project Ga0302320, IMG submission 202130) | Peat permafrost microbial communities from Stordalen Mire near Abisko, Sweden - Bog_T0_3 | ecosystem: Environmental > Terrestrial > Soil > Wetlands > Peat | place: Sweden: Abisko, Stordalen Mire... | reverse complement strand
GTCGCCCCGGATATCCACTTTGTTCTTGATAGCTCCGTCCGCTACGGTGCCCGCATCGACGAACTCCTCCATCGCATTGACAAACGGGGCAAAAAGAAGGCCCCATGAACACCCTCGCGGATGTAGTGAGAGCCGTGCAGTCTCGCCAGCGCTGGGTGGTCACCTCCCATTCCCGGCCTGACGGCGACGCCGTCGGCAGCGTCCTCGGCTGCGTGCAGGTGCTGCGCGCCATGGGCAAGCAAGCAGACGGATATCTTGGAGATGGTGTGCCCTTCATTTATCGCGATCTTCCTGGCGCTGCCGACATCCGCACCGCGCTGGTTGACCCCTCGCTCTACGATGGTGTCTTCATCATCGAGTGCAACAGCTTCGCACGTACCCAGCTTGAAGGAATCTCATCGCTGTTCTCCATCAATATCGATCATCACGAAAGCTTCGCCGAATTCGCCGACATCAACTACGTCATCACCTCTGCCGCTGCCGCCTCTGAACTTGTCTATCACCTCGCCGTCGCCGCCGGAGCGGCCATCACCCCTGAGATCGCCACCAGCCTCTACACCGCCGTGCTCACCGATACCGGATCGTTCTGCTACTCCGGCACCAGCGCACAGACCTTCGCCTTCGCCCGCGAAATGGTGCTCGCCGGAGCTGATCCCGCAGCCATCTCTCAGCAGGTGTATTTCTCCAATCCCGCGTCCAAAATGCATCTTCTCGGCCGCGCTCTCTCCAATCTCCGCATTCAAGGGCCGATCTCGTGGATGCATGTCTCTGAGGCCGACATGCTCACCAGCGGTGCAACCGAGCAGGACTGCGAAGGCCTAGTGAACTGGGCGCTCAGCATCCATGGCATTGAGGCCACCGCTTTTTTCCGCGAGATTGCAGGGAATCGCTACCGTGTCAGTCTGCGCAGCAAGGGTCGCATCGATGTCGCCGGCATCGCGGAAGCTTTCGGCGGCGGCGGACACGCCTGCGCCAGCGGACACGCCATCGACGGCCCCTACGAAGTCGCCACCACTCGCGTCCTCGCCCTCCTCGCGAATGCTCTTGAACTCGGGGATGCGGCTACGAGAAGACTGCAACCGCCGTCCATTGACGAACTTGGGGAATCTTCCGAGCAAAGCTGACGCAACAAAGGGAGCACGATCTTCCGCGCTCCCTTCGCAAAAAACTCTATCGGATTGTCTAATCTCCTCGGGAGGTCACAGGCTGAGGTGCGCCCACCCTCACCCGAAGATCTTTCGGAATGAAGAAGAACGTAACCACCGAGCCCAGCACCAGCATGCCGGCAATGATGTACAGAGCGGCAGATTTATCCGTTGAAATCAGTTTTGCCCAGACCGGAACATTCGGCCCAATATATCCGCCAAGGTTTCCAACCGAGTTCACAATACCGATACCCGCCGCCGCAGCCGTTCCCGCCAGGAACGCAGACGGCAGCGGCCAGAACAGCGGCATTGATCCGATCACGCCAAGGGTTGCAATCGACAGAAAGATGATCGCCAGAACGGGATTCGAGGCGCACACTCCGCTCAACACCAGCCCCGCCGCTCCGGCCAGGCAGGTGAACACATAATGCAGCCGCCGCTCTCCCGTCTTGTCGGAGTGATTGCTCAGAAGGATCATTCCAATCACGGCCACTCCATACGGTATGGCGGTAATCAGCCCAACCCCCAGATATCCCTTGATGCCAAACGCCTTCACAATCGTCGGCAGCCAGAACGCGATTCCATACAGCCCGATCATCAACGTGAAGTAGATGAAGCACAGCACCCAGACCTTGATGCTCTTGAATGCGTCCACCACGCTGTGTTCCGTCTTGCCTTTATCTTCAGCCACAAGATTCTTCGCCAGCAGCGCCTTTTCTTCCGCCGTCAGCCACTTGGCTTCTTCAATACTGCTGTTCAGGTAATAGATAACAAAGAAGCCCACAATAATCGAAGGAATGCCTTCTGACAGGAATAGCCACTGCCATCCCGCCAGCCCGCGTGCCCCGGAGAACATATCCATGATCCAGCCCGAGATCGGGTTGCCAATCACTCCTGAGACCGCAATCGCCGCCACAAACCAGGCCGTGCGCGTCGCGCGCAGTCTTGATGGATACCACAATGTCAGATAGAAAATGACACCCGGAAAGAATCCAGCCTCGGCAATGCCCAGCAGAAAACGCATCGCATTGAACGACGCTTCACCTTTCACGAAAATCATGCAGGCCGATACAATGCCCCAGGAAATCATAATTCGCGCAATCCACTTGCGCGCCCCGAACTTCTTCAACAGAACGTTGCTCGGAACCTCGAAGAAAAAATAGCCGATGAAGAAAATTCCCGCGCCCGTGGCAAAAGCCGCGTCGCTCAAAGACAAAGCCTTCAACATCTGCAGCTTTGCGAAGCCAACGTTGACCCGGTCCAGGTAAGCCAGGATGTAGCAGAAGAAAAGAAAAGGCACAATTCGTATATCAACCTTGCGGTAAGTCCTCGCCTCAAAGCCGCTGTCAATTGCCATGCTGTACACCTCGCATTCCCTCGGCATCTAGCCGGAATTTCCGTGTTGGCGCGGAACTCCAGCTACGCTGTCAGGAATTAACCTTCGGCTGAGAATTGTAGTACTAAGACAAGTTCTGCAATCAACAAAAAGAGAGCGCGGTTTATTTTCCGCGCTCTCTCTATCTACAAATTCACATGAATCTAGTTCGGATCTTCCACAATCTCAATCAGGAATCCAAAGGCGTGCTCAGCCCTCGATTTCGGATGTACGAAAAATACCGTGGTTCCGCGCGAGCCCGGTCGTGGTGCCGCATCAATAATGGTGAATCCGTTGTCCTTCATGTAGTCAAAGGCCTTCTGCGCGCTTTTTACCCGAAATGCCACATGCGCAAAGCCGCCGCGTCCACCGCTCTTTTCGATCAACTTCTGTACCGGACTCTCTGCCGAAAGTGGCTCCAGCAGTTGGATTAAATTCGGGCCGTCGCCAATCTGCAGCAGCGCTTCCCGAACCATATCCTTGCCGTGAACCTCCTCGCGGTGAATCTCGTGGAAGCCCAGCAGTTCGTAGGCTCCAACCTGTCCTTCGAGCTGACCTTGCGGTACTGAAATCGCAAAGTGATCGATGAACTGGAAGCCTGGAACTTCCTTCAACTGCTCTGCAATCTTCTTGTGATCCGTTACTGTGATCATTATTCGAACTCCACCAGAATCTGATGCAGTTGCACTCCGTCGCCCTGTGCAACTCTCACTTTGTTCACCTTGCCGGCTACTGGCGAGGTCACATTCGTTTCCATCTTCATCGCTTCCAGAACCAGCAGCAGGTCGTTCGGTTGAATCTGCTGCCCCTCCTGTGCGTTGACCCTTGTGACCATTCCGGCGATGGGTGAGCGGCAGACTTTTCCCTCATCTACCGGCCCCTCGTCCACGCTCTTATGCGCCGTGCCCGGAAGCACGGGCGCCGCCGATACTACCGTCGGCACCGCCTGCGCCGGAATGTAATGCGGTTTAGGTGCTGCGTCGTCCTCTGTAATCTCCACTTCCACTTCGTATGTCTTGCCGTCTATCCCTATCTGTAGCTTCAAGTCGTTCTCCTCGTGCCCCGGCGTCTGTGCGCCGGACTCGTTCAATAGCTGCTGGTGGGGCGATCAAAAAATCCTAGCGGTTCAGGTTGTGTGAGGCCTGCACAATCGCGCGCCCAGCCTGCGCCCACGAACTTGCCGTGTGCAACTGGCGTGCCGAGTGGATTTTCACCTTCTTGCCGAGGAAGGTCGTAACGGCTGCCGCGATCACTGCCAGCGTTTCCGCCGAAACAACATGTTCTTCCGCGACGGCTTCCGCCTTCGGCAGGTGTGCCTCCAGTTCGCTCAGTCGCGCCGCAAAATCCTTCTTCAGCGCTTCCAGTTCACTTTGTAGTCTCCGCACTTCAGCTTGATCATCCATTTTCGCGGCGTCCTCTTCGATTGCTGTCAATGCCATGTTTTCAGTCTCCCGCCGCGTTTATAGCGGAATCAATCCGTGTTTCTTCGAAGGCCGCAGTTCGCGTTTTGTTTCCAGCGCGTTCAGTGCCTGTGCCAGCGAGCGGCGTGTCTGTGATGGTTCGATCACGTCATCCACCAGTCTCCGGCCTGCAGCCACATACGGGTTGGCGAACGCATCGCGATACAGTCCAATCAACTCCTGCCGCTTCGCGTTCTTGTCCTCCGCCCCGTCAATCTCCTTGCGGAAGACGATCTCGGCTGCGCCCTCGGCGCCCATCACCGCGACTTCTGCTGTTGGCCATGCCAGCACGCGATCCGCACCCAGATCCTTTGAGCACATCGCAATGTAGGCGCCGCCATAAGCCTTGCGCAGAATCACCGTGATCTTCGGAGTCGTCGCCGCTGAGTAGGCAAACAGCACCTTCGCTCCATGACGGATGATCCCGCCATACTCCTGCTGAACTCCCGGCAAGAAGCCCGGAACGTCCACAAACGTCACAATCGGAATGTTGAATGCATTCAGGAAGCGAATAAAGCGTGCCGCCTTGTCGCTGGCGTTGATGTCCAGCGCCCCGGCCAGCACGTTGGGCTGGTTGGCAACAATTCCAATGGGCCGTCCTTCAATGCGGCCAAAGCCGATCACGATATTCGGCGCATAGCCCGCCTGCACTTCCATGAAATCGCTGTGATCCAGAATGCGCGTCAGAATTTCCCGCACGTCATACGACTGCTTGTGTTCCACCGGAACAATATCGTTCAGTGACAGATCGTCTTCCATCGGAAATTCGTAATCCAGCCGCGGCGGATCCTCCAGGTTGTTCGACGGCAGAAAGCTCAAGAGTCGGCGGCAGATGAACACCGCGTCCTCATCGTTTTCCGCCACAAAGTGAACCACGCCGGAGTGGTTCATCTGCGCCACCGGACCACCCAGGTCGTCGGCTGAAACCACTTCGCCCGTCACCTGCTTGATCACCGAAGGTCCGGTGATGAATAGCTGCGCCTGCTTGGTCTGAATAATGAAGTCAGTCAGTGCCGGACTGTACACCGCGCCGCCCGCGCAGGGGCCGCAAATCAATGAAATCTGCGGAACCGTGCCGCTCAGCATCACGTTGTTGAAGAACACGCGTCCGTAGCCGCCCAGTGCGTCAATGCCTTCCTGGATGCGTGCCCCACCCGAATCGTTGATGAAGATGAATGGCGAGCCGGTCTTCAGCGACGCCTTCAGCATCTCCACCGCTTTATCGGAGTGAACCTCGCCCGCCGCGCCGCCAGCCACCGTAAAATCCTGGCTCGCAAGGTGTACCAGGCGTCCGTCGATCCGGGCGCATCCGGTCACTATGCCGTCGGCCGGAAGATCTTTTCCCGCCATCCCAAACAGCGTGGCGCGGTGGGTTGCATACGCGCCAACTTCCTGGAAGGAATTCGCGTCCGCAAGTTTTTCCACCCGCTCGCGTGCCGTCAGTTTGCCTTGCTCGTGTTGTTTGTCAATGCGCTTCTGGCCGCCGCCCTGTTCAATGGTGGCGCGCTTCTCGCGCAAGTCCTTGATGCGCTCTTCCATCGTCTTTGCTGCTGGCTTTACTGGAACAATCGTTGCCATCTTCAGTTCCCGATCCCTTTCCATCTACCGTGCCGATGCTACGGTGACGTTGTGCGTTTGTCCGTTGATGGTGACCGCGTACTTGACTGGGCCATTGGGCTGTGCGGGAGTTGCCGCGCCGTTCTTCGGCGCCGCCTCCGCTGTCGCCGGAGCCGCCTTTGACGGATCCTTGCCCAGGTTCTTCGGCCCCTGTGCCCGCGTGCCAAAGAACTTTGGCGCAACCTGCGGGAACATCGCAAAGGTCAGTACGTCTTCGTCCGTGCCATTGCCCTTTGCCGCCAGCGCGTCGGCCCGCAGCACCTCCCACTCCGGCTTCTGCAAATCTGCCGGACGGCAGGTGATCGGTTCCTTCTTCGCGTGAAGGCGTGCATTTTCCAGCACTGCGGGGTCTTTCGGACCAATCGTCTCGCCGTAGTAGCCCAGCATCAGGTCGGCGAACTCGCCCGTCAACACCTTGTACGGTCCCATCAGTACGTTGAACACCGCCTGCGTGCCCACAATCTGCGAACTCGGAGTAACCAGCGGCGGATATCCCGAAACCTTGCGCACTCGCGGAACTTCCAGCAGCACTTCTTCCAACTTGTCGCCTGCGCCCTGCTGCTTCAACTGGCTCTCCATATTGCTGATCATGCCGCCGGGAATCTGGCTCTTGAAGATCTCCGTCTCCACGCCCGTAATGTCGCTCAGGAACTCCTTGTAGCGTGGACGGATCGTCTTGAAGTAATTTCGCACCTTCAGCAGGCGCGCCATATCAAGCCGCGTTTCGATCCCCGTGCCTTCCAGCATCTCCACCAGGCTTTCGGTCGGATTGTGTCCCGGCCCCAGGGAAAGCGAACTGATGGACGTGTCCACAATGTCGCATCCGGCTTCGATCGCTTTCATGTAGCTCACCAGCGTGACTCCCGTGGTGGCGTGGCAGTGCAGATGCACCAGCGTATCTTGGCCGCATTTTTCCTTGATGCCCTTTACCAGGTCGTAGGCCGGTTGCGGCTTCAGCAATGCCGCCATGTCCTTGATGCAGATCGAATCCGATCCCATCTCCTTCAATCGCTGCGCCATGTCCACAAAAGCTTCCACCGTGTGCAGGGGGCTCACCGTGTAGCAGATCGTGCCTTGCGCGTGCTTGCCTGCCTTCTTCACCGCCTTGATCGATGTCTGTAAATTGCGCACATCGTTCAGCGCATCGAATACCCGGAAAACGTCCATCCCGTGCTCGGCCGCCTTGGCCACAAACCGCTCCACCACCGAATCCTCGTAATGCCGATAGCCCAAGAGATTCTGGCCCCTCAGCAGCATTTGCAGTTTGGTCTTCGGCAGCAGCTTGCGAAACGTCTTCAGACGCTCCCATGGGTCCTCATTCAAAAAGCGAATGCAGGAGTCAAAAGTTGCGCCGCCCCAGCACTCCAGGGACCAGAATCCGGCGTTGTCCAAATCTTCACATGCGGGAATCATGTCTTCCATCGCCATGCGCGTCGCCATCAGCGACTGGTGCGCATCGCGAAGTATGAGATCGGTTACTTCCAATATGCGTGTCATAAATGCGTTTCCTTATAAATACATCGTACGTTAATAGGGTGCGCTCCCATTTGGCTCCGGGCTGTGACTCCAATCACGAAACGCTTTGATTTCCCTACGCGCGCCGCGTGACGGCACGCCACCAAATCCGTCTTCATCTCACCTAACTCTTGTCGCTGCGTCACTTGATCCGAACGTCAATTCAGACCGTCCGGCAGTTCTGAACCCGTTCCATGGGACGCGCACACTTCTGTGCGACTCTACCACCGCACCCAACGCCACCGCATCTTCACCCCTGTTCTTGCTTTCTTTACAGGCCAAATTCGGGACATTCAGGAACATCCCAGCCAATTGCGAACGGATGCACTCAGCCCCGGTCCCGTGCGGACCAATAGAAAAGCCACGCTGCGCGTGGCCGTTCTATTGGCCCACAATCGCCCTCTGTTGGCGATTGCGGGCGCTTCCGTAAATTACGGAACCGTAACTGTAATCACGACCGGCGACGGATTCACCGTACTCGTTCCCGTTGCCGATACCGTCACCTTATACGTCCGTGTTGACGGCGTCGAACTCCCGCCGCCTCCGCCGCCGCAAGCCATCATGAATCCCAGCGTCGATATCGCCAATCCGGTCAGTAGCACGGCCAGCACGCGCTTGCGTCGCACAGTGAACGGAGCCAGCAGCACTCCGAACATCACCATGCCACCCGTCTTCCACGGTAGTGCCGGCGCATGATTTGCCGCCGTAGCTGCCGGTGAAATGGTCAGTGTCACCGTCTGCGCCGTTCCATTCGCCGTCACGTTAACTGAGGGCACACTCAAACTCGCACCCACCAGGCTACTGCTGCTTGTCGCTGTCAGCGCCACCGCTCCCGTGTAGGTCGTCGAACTCAGCGTAAAGGTGATCGGCCCGGTGCCCGAATCGGCAATCGAGATCGCAGTCTCATTCGGAACCAGCGTATACGAGGATGCCCCCGTAATCGAAGTGCCCAGCGCCGTGTACAGATTGCCGCCATTCACTGACCCCAATCCCGTTACAAGGTCATAGCCTGTGGTCGCCGAATAGCCCACCACTCCGCTCACGCATCCTGCCGTTCCAGCCGTGCATGCCTGTTTGTTGTCGCCCGTAGTAACGTCATTGTAGACGCCCGAAACATTCGTGTAGCTCGTCCCTCCGGCCAATGTATAAAGCTGCGGATTGAACTGCCCCAGCGATCCATACCTCTGCACAATCAGCGTCAACATGCCCGCGAAAGAAGGCGAACTCGCCGACGTGCCGCCGATCGGTGTCAGGTAGCCGCCCGAGTCGCGGAAGCTGCCACTCGTGCATGAAGAGCCGCTGGTGTCAGCCGGATTGGTCGTGGACGTGAATTCCTGCGTGCAGATCAGGTATCCGTCGCGGTCGGCCGAGGCCGAGAATGCAACGTCAGGCAAGAATCGCATCTTCGTGCCGCTGTAGTTTGTCGGTGGCCACTGCCAGCTTTGGGCTCCGTAGATGGTGCTTACCCCGCCTCCGCCTGAGGCTAGCGTCCAATCCGTGGGGTCTGATGTTCCGGATGCATACGCCTCGTCCGCCGCCGTGTCGTTCCAGCTCGTCTCCGGAATGTACTCTTGCGCCGAGGTGATGATGTCTGCCGTACTGCTGTACGTCCAGTACGGCAGATCTTCGCCCGTGCTCGTGCCGTCTCCACTGAATGTCGTACCGCCAACGGCGGTTACATAGGGGCTTGAAGCCGGCCAGGCTACACTCGCCCCATTCGTAGCAACCTGGTCGGCCGGACTGATCGTGCATCCCGCTCCGTCATCTCCCGAGGAGACCAGAATTGTCTGCATCTGCGTCGCCGCCTGCTTCAGGTACGTGTCAAAACTCTCTCTGTAGCTGAGGTAGGTCGTAGTGTCATATTCGCAGTCGCCGTAGCTCATGCTGAGAACCGGAACCACTGCGCCGCCCACCTGGTAGGTGGTGATTCCATACGCCAGTGCATCAAAAACGCCAAGGTTCGGATCCTCCGCGCTAGCGTAGATAAAGTCTACGGTTGCGTCTTTTGCAATCGCCCCTGACCACTCTACGTCCAGGTCCGCCTCACCAACATCGGAAATGCTTTCAGCTGCCGTTCCAGTGCATGCAACCGAACTCGAAACCGTGCTGATGCACACCATGTTCAGGTTCGGCGTGCTCAGTCCTGCCGCCGCGCGGAAGTTCGTAATGTCCGCCTCTGGGAAGTACGTCTGTCCTGCAATGCCCACGTGCATTCCCTGGCCCTTGTAGCCCGCGTTGTAAATCGCGTTCACGTTATAAATCGTCGCCCAGTCGCCCGGCGCCAGAAAGTGATCTCCTGAAACGCTGGATGTAAAGTCAGGTCTGGCACGCTTCATATTGGGCTTGGGACGGAAGCTGTTCAGTCCGCCCACGTGCAGAACCACGCCCGAAAACGCCGCCGGAATCTTCAGCTCGGTCGCATTCGCAAACTGAGTCTTTCCACTCTGCTCGTACTGGCGCAACTGCGTATGAAACGCCTGCTCCGCCTGCGCCGCAGTTCCCGAGAACATGATCAGGTTGCGCGAAGGAGCAACGCTCGTCACCGTGAACCCCTGCGACGCCAGCCATCCTTGAATCGCCTTCAGGTCGGCGTCTGTCAGTCCGTACCTTGCGCCGTACTCCTCCTGCGTCAGCCCATGGCGGTATTGCGCAGACTTTGGATCCTGCTGCGCCGCCAGAAGAGCGTCCATATCTTTTTGTTCCGCCGCGCTCGGCCCAATCCTCAATGACATCGACTCCAGTCGCATATTCAGGTTTACCGGCCCCACGTCGGTCAATCGCTTCACCGCCGGATGCACCGAACCCGTAAGCGTCACCGTCGTTCCAGAGGCCGCCTGCGTGATCCGGTTCTGCCTTGCTGCGGTCTGCGCCGCTGCCTGCGATACCAGCGCCGCCGCCAGCACCAGCAGCACCCCGCATGCCGTCAAAATTCTCTTCCGGCTCAACTTCTCTCCGCCTTGCAGCGCACTCCAAACGCTTACAGACATCGCCAATGTGTCCTCTCTTGAAAAGTGCAAACTGAACTCTAAGATGCTGAAATGAATTTCTAAGATGCTGAATCTATTGTGAGAACCGTGCGGCTACAGTAGCGCGCTTCACGCCGAAAGCCAAGCGGCTCCGGGCATTCTTGAGAAAAAGCAAGACTCAAACGCAGTCGCCGGAAGCCGTGCCCTGCTTTGTGCAGCACCCAAACAGCCCACACGCCTGATTCGTGCAGTTGCTCAGGTGCTTGCGCGTCACTTTCAGCGCGCTTAACTCATTGCACATCATGTTCATAGCCAGAAGTCCCAACTCCGGACGCACTCGCAGCAGCTCGTGAATCTGCTCCATCGGCACATATCGCGCTTCCACTGCTTCCAGGCACTCCACGTCGAACTGATAACTTTTCGCACATAGCGCCGAATGCAGTCCCAGCACCGAACCCGGTCCCGCTGTCAGGCACACCAGTTCGCGTCCCGGCAAACCCGGAAGCACGGCTCGCGCCCTGCCCTTCAGAATCAGGTACACGCCCGTCGCCGCCTCGCCGCAGGAAAACAGCCGTTCGCCGCCCTCCACATGACGCAGCACTCCCACCGCGCTCAGTGCGCCCGCCAGTTCCTCCGGAGCCTGTTGCGCCCACCCCGCATCTCCAACCGCCGTACTCTCAATCAATGGATTCAAAGCGCAGTCACCCCTAAGCAGTTCTACCAATCCGCCAAACATCATGGTGTGACCTGCATCACGTCCGGCTGTGATACACGAATGTGGGGGAAACATTCGCTTTCGGTTGATTTTATGTGCCGCTTCTATCTCTTCAAGAGCTGCCGCGCAATCACCATCCGCTGAATTTCGCTGGTTCCTTCGCCGATCGTGCACAGCTTTACGTCCCGGTAGAACTTCTCCGCCGGATAGTCTTTGATGAACCCATATCCGCCGTGAATCTGCACTGCCTCGTTGGCCACTCTCACTGCAACCTCTGAGGTGTACAGCTTCGCCATCGACGATTCCAGCGTCGTCTTGTGATGATTGTCTTTCAGCCATGCCGCCCGCATCGTCAGCAGCCGCGCCGCATCGATCTCCGTTGCCATGTCGGCCAGTTTGAACTGGGTCGCCTGGAACTCGCTGATTGGCTGTCCGAACTGCTTGCGTTGACGGCTGTAATGCAGAGCGCTCTGGTAGGCTCCGGCGGCCATCCCCAGTCCCAGCGCGGCAATGGAGATGCGTCCGCCATCCAGCACCCGCATCGCGTCCACAAATCCCTCGCCCTCCGTGCCCAGCAGGTTTTCGCTTGGTATCTCGCAGTCTTCAAGAATCAGCTCAGAGGTATCGGAGGCCCGCAGCCCCAGCTTGTTCTCTTTCTTCCCGGCCCGGAAGCCCGCTGTGCCGCGCTCCACGATGAATGCTGACAGCCCATGCGTTCCGCGGGATTTATCCGTCACCGCGACCACCACGCAAATGTCCGCATACCCGCCGTTGGTGATGAATGTCTTGGTGCCGTTCAGCACCCAGCGGTCGCCCTTGCGAGTGGCCGAGCAGCGCGCGCCGCCCGCATCCGATCCGCTGCCCGGCTCCGTCAGCGCCCAGGCTCCAATGTGCTCGCCCGTCGCCAGCCGCGGAACATATCGGCGCTTCTGCTCCGCGTTCCCGGCCAGAAAAATATGGTTCGTGCACAGTGACGTATGCGCCGCCACGATGATTCCCACCGAACCATCCACCCGTGAGAGCTCTTCGATTGCAATCACGTACTCGATATACCCATACCCTGAGCCGCCGTACTCGTCTGGAAAGATGCAGCCCATCAGTCCGAGCTTTCCAAGCTGTTTCACCGTCTCCAGGGGAAACCTTGATGCCTCGTCCCACTCAAGTACATGCGGAGCGATCTCGCGCGCCGCAAAGCTGCGCACCTCGCTCTGTAGTTGCTGTTGCTCATCGGTAAGCTGGAAGTCCACATTCTCTCCATTCGCCTGCAAATCGTGAGATGCAGGTTGCCCGTCTTAGGCGTGATCCACCATAAGGAAAACTGATGCTTATATCACAAGTCGGCGGCAGAGTGGAAGCAGCCGCTTTGCTCTCACCGCACCCCCGCAAAGAAATTGTGAACCGCTGCCCAAGGGCGAGTATCATCCCCATTGACATGGCCATCACCATCAATTCACTCGACCACCTCGTCCTCACCGTCGCCAGCATCGACTTCACCGTTGATTTTTACACTGAGGTTCTCGGCATGGAGTTGCTCAACGTCGATGGCCGCAAAGCTCTTGCCTTTGGCGAGCAGATGATCAAACTTCAGCAGCGCGGCCATGAGGTCAATCCCAAAGCCGCTCACCCCACCGCCGGAGCCGCTGACTTCTGCTTCATCACCTCCACCGCCCTCGACGACGTGATCGTTCACCTCAATGAACAGAAAATCCGTATCGAAGAAGGCCCGGTCGAACGCAACGGCGCAATGGGAAAAATGCGCTCCATCTATGTTCGAGATCCAGACAAAAACCTGGTCGAAATCTCAAACTACTGATGTCACAGGTGGCCCACAACCGCCCGCAGTTGGCGATTGTGGGGAGCAGATGTGGGTCTTTGGATGTGAGCATCGCGATTGCGTGGAGCAGGAGCTCTAGTAATCAAGCCACGCCGGGACGATTCCCCTTTTTTCGTACCAGTTCCTTTAACCGTGAAAGCCTTTCGTCTGACAGGGTCGCGTGGTTATCCCATCCCAGTTCATCCACCAGCGCTCGTTCGTCCTCTGTCATCTCGTGCAACAGAATGTGCTGAGCTTGCTTGTACAGCGCGTCAACTTCAATCTGCCTGTCAGCAGCCATGCGCCTTACCTCGCTTCCCCAATGCCACTATCTTAGGCCTTTGCACTGAGTACCTCACCGTGTTTTCTATCAGAGGCTCTCTGCCTGCTTTGCTCACCCCGAACGGCGCATTGACGCGCCCATCTCCTCAAGAGGACAATCCCGCTAGGTGAGTGAATACAAAACATGGAAATCAAGAGAATTGGCTCGCAACCTTCCGTCAAGGGACCGTCAGACTGGTTCACTGGCATTGTGCGGATCGATCCGCTTTTTCAGGCACCCGATCCGGCGTTCGTCCAAGGTGCCAGCGTAACCTTCGAACCCGGCGCGCGGACCGCATGGCATACCCATCCGCTCGGTCAGACTCTCATTGTCATGGCTGGCTGCGGATGGGTTCAGCGCGAAGGCGGATCCATCGAGGAGATTCGTCCCGGCGACGTGGTCTGGTTCTCCCCTGGAGAGAAACATTGGCATGGTGCGACCCCGACTACCGCCATGACCCACATTGCCATTCAGGAGCAACTCAATGGAAAAGTCGTCGACTGGATGGAAAAGGTCAGCGACGATCAGTATCGCCGCTGAAAATATAGCGGCCCGCCCATGCGGCATCAACCGTGAGTTCCTATTGCCGCCGGAATCCGTCTAGAATGGAGTGGCAACAGCGGGCTCCACGCCCCATCTCATTCTTGAGGCCTTATGAGGAAATTTGTCGTTCTCGTAGCGTTCGTGGTTTGTCTTGCCATCGCCCAGTCCGGAGCGCAGGCCGCTCCCCCGTCTCACAACATCATGAGCGATCCCAACCTTTTCGCCGACGCGCACCTGAAGGGTTTGGACGCGCAAGTTCATCTGAGTGACAGGCAGAAAGAGAAAATCCGCCCGGTCTTTTTCGCTGAAGGGCGGAAGTTGATTGCCATCCTGAGCGATCCTTCGCTGAGCCAGGATCAGCGTGCACCGTTGATCCAGCACTTGCACCTGCAGACCGCAGACACGGTTGCCTCCATGCTCACGCCCGAACAGCGTAAGAGCCAGCAGCACTCTCCGGCTACGGGCGCGCACGCCGCAGGCTCTTCGCAAATCTAAAGTGGGCCTCAAGAGCTCCGGACTAGTTCTTGAGGTGCGTTTTCCCTTGGGTTTACTCATATGACAATCATCGAAATCATCGCTCAACTGTTGCCCCCGCAGTAACAATCCCATTTTTCATAGATAACCAGATCGCCACTCATGTTGCATCGTAAAAGGTGCAGTTCTTCCTAAGTCATTGATAATCACTATCCCAAAACCGCCCTGAAGTCGCCCCGCGCACACCCTGAATCCCCCCGTTTTCGCCTCAAAGAGCATCTTGTCAAGCAATATTTCTTTTCAGTTCCACCCAATCGACTGATTCCACAGCACATAGAGATTACCCCCAACTGAGGGTTTCATCCTCCAAATTTGTTATTCTGGAAGCAGGATAGAACTTCCAAACACCAGCGCCCAGACTGAAGTTCCAACCTGTGCAACCAGCGTAGCTGCGCAATTTTGCATCCTGTATCTACTTCCTTTTCAAATTTTTAGCGGGAAATATAGGGGGAGGGGATATAAGCCTATTCGCTGCGCGGAGGCAACAGAATTGGCGCGCGCGCCAGCGTCTCAGCTTCTTCAATAATTCGCGCAAAAAGATGTTTGATGCCCGCTTCAATCGAGCCCTTCACTGAGTTGCCAAGAAACGCAATTGCGCCGCCGCTGAACGATTGCAAGGTTCGCAATTCCGTCGATTGCGAGTCAGGAATCCATTTGAAAATGAAGTGCTGTTCGCCGATCACGCCCGAGCCTTCGCCCCGCAGATGAACATAAATCGGAGCCTCAACCGCCATCACCTCTGGCGTAAGTTTGAAGGTCATCGGCTTCAGCATTTCAATGGAGAACTTCGCGCCATTCGTCCACGGCTCTCCGCTCACCCAGCGCACTTCGCGGATCGCATCCGGAGCCCAGAGCGGCCACAACTCGACCCTTTCAAACACCTGCCAAACGTGATCAGGACGGCATTGCGCGATTGCAGCGTACTCGATTTCCAAGGCCATAAACCTTCCGTTCGATGGTTTGCTAACGACGCTACGCGCTGACCCGCGGATTACAAATCGCGCGAAGCTTTTCCAGCGCCCGCTCACAGTCACCCGCTGAAACATTGAGGTGCGTGACAAAGCGAATCAGTTGCGCATTCACCGTTCCGGCCAGCACGCCTTCTGCTTTGAGGTCTGCGGCAATCTCCGCCGACGACTTTCCTGTGCCACTCACATCGCAGATCACCACGTTGGTCTGCACCGTCGCCAGATCGATCTCAACCCCTGGAATTGCGGCTAAACCTTCAGCCAGCAAGCGCGCCGTCGCGTGGTCTTCGTGCAGACGCTTCGGCCCTTGCTCCAGCGCGATCAGTCCTGCCGCGGCCAGCACGCCTGCCTGCCGCATTCCGCCGCCCAGCGCCTTGCGCACCGAACGCGCCTGCTGGACAAACTCCTTGCCGCCAACCAGCAGTGAGCCAACTGGCGCGCCCAATCCCTTTGAAAGGCAGAACATCACGGAGTCAAAGCCGCGCGTGATCTCCGCAACAGGCTTGCCCAGATACACCGCGGCATTGAAGATGCGTGCTCCGTCAAGATGCACCGGAAGCTTGCGCTCATGCGCCTTGGCGCAGATGTCTTCCATCACCGCAATTGGCGTAACCGTTCCTCCCGCCATGTTGTGGGTATTCTCCAGCGCAATCAGCCCGGTCTGCGCCACGTAATACGTTGGCGGCGCGATCTTCGGTGCCAGCAGCTCCCATGACAGAATGCCCTGCGGCGCCGCAATCGGACGCACCACGCAGCCGCTGAACCAGCTCAGCATCGCCATCTCATAGTTGAAGACGTGTCCGCGCTCCTCGCACAGAATCTCCTGCCCAGGTTTGGTGTGCAGCTTGATGGCAATCTGGTTCCCCATCGTTCCGGAAGGAACGAAGATCGATGCCTCTCTGCCAAACACCTCGGCAGCGCGCGCCTCCAGACGATTGATCGTCGGATCCTCGCCATAGACGTCATCGCCCACATCTGCGGACGCCATCGCGCGGCGCATCTCGTCGCTGGGCAAAGTTACAGTGTCACTGCGAAGGTCAATCCATGAAGTATTCATAAGTGCTCCCGATAGCAAGATGGAAACTCCAGTGTAAACGCTAGTCGCGAAGGAAAGCGGCAAACACCTCATTGGAAAGCAGGCGGCCTTGCGCCGTCAGCCGTAGCCATCCGTCCTCAAGCGCCAGCAACTCACGCTCCACCAGTCCGGCGATCACATCCCGGTACTGATCGACGGCGGCGATGCCGAACTCCCCCTTGATGGCCAGGAACTCCACTCCCCGATTCATCCTCAGGCCCAGGAAATAGGTTTCCTCGATCGCCTGCTGGCCGCTGACAATGGTGTGCTCCGCCGCCGCTCCCGCCAGAAGAGCATCCAGCGAATCCACATTGGCGATGCGTACCGCGCGCAACGGCTCTGATCGCGTCGGTGTCAGAAGCATCGAGTGAGCGTCCACTCCAAATCCAAAGTAGGGAAGACGCTGCCAGTAGCGAAGGTTGTGCCTTGACTCATGACCTTCGCGGGCGAAGTTGGAGATCTCATATTGCGGGACCGACGCATCGCCCAGGCGCAGGCAGGCGCGCTCATAAAGTGCCACAGTCAGTTCCTCGTCAGGGACGTGATGCGCGTGATAGCGTGTGCCTCCAGCTATGAGTTCGCGTCCGAGCCGGGAATCGTCATCCACCTCCAACATGTACACACTGACGTGTGGAACCTCGAGAGTAATAACGTCATCGAGGGACCGCTCCCAACTTTCCATAGTCTGGTAAGGCAGACCTGCGATGAGGTCAATGCTGATCTCGTGAATCCCTGATTCGCGCAGGCGTGCGACATCGCGCATGGTAATCTCCCGGCTGTGCAGGCGCCCCACGGAGCGCGACTCCTGGTCGATAAAGGACTGCACTCCCAGCGAGACGCGATTGACTCCAGCCCGCAGCAACGCGGCCAGAACCTCATCGGAGAGCGTGCCCGGCGCGACCTCGACCGTGAACTCTGCCTGCGGACTCCGCTCAAAGACCCGCGCTATGGCTGCAAAGAGCCGGTCCAGTTGATCCGGTGCCAGGATGCTTGGCGTGCCGCCACCGAGATAGATCGAATCGAGCAGCGGATCGAACTCGGCGCCAATCTTACGCGCCAGTGCCGGAGCGCCGGCAATCGCCTGTGTCAGGTGGGTGACGTAGCCATCAAAGAGTTCGCGGGACGCTACTCCCGAGGCGAAGTTGCAGAAGGAACACTTGCTGCGGCAGAAAGGCACCGAAACGTAGAGCGCGGAATGTACAGCGGAGCTCATGTGATTCGCGACTCCAGTGTAACGCTCCATTGGTGTTGCGTCGTGCGTGCTACTCGGCAGGCAAAGTGGGAGCCGATGCGTGCTTCACCTTCACTATGAATAGAGCGAAGACCGGCATCACAAAGCAGAGTGTTCCAAGTAACCAGAAGGCATCGAGATAAGCCATCGCTCCGGCCTGCTGCAGAACGCTGCGATAGAGCATTCGCGCCGCTCGGGCTGCGGGCAGGCCGAGGCCGTCGCCGTGTTGCGCCAGGTACTGTCCGGTTTGCGTCTGCCGTACGCGGATGTGGGCCTCCGAGAGATGCTCGGTAAGGCGGGACTGGTGCAACTGTACACGTCGCGCAAGAACCGTGGTGACGGCGGCAATGCCAAAGCTGGAGCCCAGGTTACGCATCAGGTTGTAGAGCGATGAAGCGGCGTTGTTCTTGCCAGGTGGTACGCGAGAGAAGCAGGTCGTGCTGATCGGGGTAAACAACGAGGCGAGGCCGACCGAAGCCATCATGCGGACGATTGTGAACGTCGCGTAATCGGTCTGCAACTGCAGCCGGGAGGTGAGCCAGAGCGAGCTTCCGAGCACGATGAAACCGAAGACGATCATAGGCCGCGCACCGATCCGCCCAAGCAGCAGCCCCGCCATTGGCATCGTGAAGATGAGCACAATGCCTCCCGGTGACAGCACCATTCCGGCACGCGTGGCAGAGTAACCCAGCAACGTCTGGAGAAATTGTGGAAGCAAGACGGTGCTGCCTGCAAGCACAAAGCCGAGGCAGAATATGAGAATGTTGGAGAGTGAGAAATTGCGATCCTTGTAAAGTTTGAGGTCAACCACCGGATGCCTGATCACGAGTTCGCGGATGACCACGACGATCAGGCAAACGATCGCTATGGCGACGAGAAACCGGATCTTCCCTGAGCCAAACCAATCGTCCTCCTGCCCCTTGTCCAGCACGAATTCCAGTGAGCCCAGACCGAGAGCGAGCAGCCCCATACCCATCCAGTCCATGGAGAGCAGATTGGCGCGGGTGAGCGGTTTGCCTGCGAGGGCCGGCGGATTGTGAATTAGACGCGAGACCAGAAGCAGGGAGAGTATGCCGACCGGAACATTGATGTAAAACAGCCAGCGCCAGCTATAGCTGTCAGTGATCCATCCGCCGAGCGTAGGACCGATCGCGGGTGCAAAGACCACGGCCATTCCATAGATGGAAAACGCGATACCGCGCTGACGTGGCGGAAAGGTATCGGCAAGAATAGCCTGCGCAGACGGTTGAAGGCCGCCGCCGCCCAGCCCCTGCATGATTCGGAAGAAAACCAGGAGTTGCAGACTGGGGGCGATGCCGCACAGTAGCGAACTTGCCGTGAAGATGACCACGCAGGTCATGTAGAAACGCTTGCGCCCGAAGAGTTCGGTGAGCCATCCGCTGAGCGGCAGGATGATGGCGTTGGCAATCAGGTAAGAGGTGAGTACCCACGTGCTCTCATCAACGCTGGCGGAAAGCGACCCTGCAATATGAGGCAGTGCAACGTTGGCGATGCTGGTATCGAGCACCTCCATGAAAGTCGCCAACATGACGGTCATTGCGATCAGCCAGGGATTGACCCTCGGGAACTCCGTGTCGCTGCCGGGCGTCGCGTGGGAATTCGCGGACACTACTGTGATGACACCTCGTGCTTGGAATAAGGTATGCGGCGAGGATATCAAAACCCTGCGCCAGAGAACCGACATTCCCGGAGATGATTTCTAAAGGTGAACCTTGAAGAGGTCTGCTTCCATCTAAAATAGACAGACATGGCCGCCGAGGAAGAAGTACCAGGAAAAGCATATGATCGCCGGATTGTCCGCCGCTTACTCCGGTACCTGACTCCGTACACGGTGCAGGTGGCGCTGGCGCTCGGTGCGATTGTGCTGAAGGCCGGGGTCGACGTGCTTGGGCCCTACCTGACGATGACGGCGATTGACAAATACCTGACCGTCAACGCCGGCAGAAGCCGCTCGTTTCTCGACCGCTTCTTGAGCCCCGAGCCGCTGGTTGGAATCGCGCAGATCAGCGGACTGTTTCTAGGCGTGCTGCTGCTAGGCCTTCTTTTTGAATTCACTCAGACCTACATGATGCAGTGGACCGGGCAGAAGGTGATGTTCGATCTGCGCAGCCAGCTCTATCGGCACTTGCAGCGGATGGACATTGCGTTTTTCGACAAGAATCCCGTGGGGCGGTTGGTGACGCGAGTGACCACGGATGTAGACGCACTGAATGAGATGTTCACATCGGGCGTGGTTTCCATTGTAGAAGACGTCTTCGTGCTCGCGGCAATTCTGGGCATCATGCTGAAGGAAAACTGGCGGCTTGCGCTGATCGCCTTCATCGTGCTGCCCATCATCATTCTGGTCACGCAGATTTTTCGAAAGGCGGTGCGCGACAGCTACCGGAGAATCCGCGTCGCCATTGCGCGGATCAATTCGTTTCTGCAGGAGCACGTCAGCGGCATTATTCCATTGCAGCTATTCAATCGCGAGCGCAAGTCCTACGAGGAGTTCGAGGCCGTAAACGCGCAGCACATGGAAGCGTTCAAGGACGCGATCATGGCCTATGCGCTTTATTACCCGGTGGTAGAGACGCTTTCATCCATCGCAATCGCCTGTGTGCTCTGGTACGGTGGCCACATGGTGCTGGCGCAGATAGCAACGCTTGGCGTCCTGGTCGCGTTCATACAATACGCGCAGCGATTCTTTCGCCCGATCCAGGACTTGAGCGAGAAGTTCAATATCCTGCAATCGGCAATGGCCGCTGCGGAGCGCGTGTTCAAACTTCTGGACACGAAGCCTGCAATTCAGTCACCGGCGGTGGAGAAAGCTGCAAGCGGGCCGGGAAGAATTGAGTTTGACGACGTCTGGTTCGCCTATCGTCGCATTCCAGTGGAGAAGGATGGCAAGGTAGTTGCAAGTGAGGAGTGGGACTGGGTTTTGCGCGGCGTTTCTTTCACCATTGAGCCCAACGAGTCAGTGGCAATCGTAGGGCACACTGGTGCCGGAAAGACCACGCTTATCTCCCTACTTCTGCGCTTCTACGATGTGCAGAAAGGCGCGGTGCGGATTGACGGCGTGGACGTGCGCGAGATGAATTTGCAGGCGCTGCGGCGGCGTTGCGGAGTTGTGTTGCAGGATCCATTCCTGTTCAGCGGCACGATTGCCGACAACATCCGCCTGGGTTCGACGCACGTGACGCGTGAGGCGGTGGAGCGCGCTGCTGAGGAGGTGAACGTTGCTGATTTCATCCAGTCGCTTCCTGAGGGCTTCGATTCGTTGCTGCAGGAGCGCGGCAACACGCTCTCAACCGGGCAGAAGCAGCTGGTGTCGTTCGCGCGGGCGCTGGCACATAATCCGCGCATCCTGATTCTGGATGAAGCGACCTCCAGCGTGGACACCGACACAGAGTTCCGGGTGCGTGAGGCGCTGACCCGCCTGGTGGAGGGCCGCACCTCGTTGATCATCGCGCATCGGCTCTCGACGATCCAGCGAGCTGACAAGATTGTCGTGATGCACAAGGGCAAGGTTCGTGAGATGGGCACCCATCAGCAGTTACTCGCCTCCAAGGGCGTCTACTGGAAGCTGTACCGGTTGCAGTACAAGGATCAGGAAGTGGGCGGGGCGCTCGCCGCCGCGCAATCGCAGTTGAGTCCCGAGGCAACAGCGGATTAAGTCCGGACGCGGATTCGAAATCGTTCTACTGTGCTGATATCCTGTCGGCGCACATGTCCAGCGAAAATCAACTCAAGCCGCAGCGTCCCTTGCGCGTCATGATCTCCGCCGGAGAGGCTTCGGGCGAGATGTACGGCGCGGAACTGCTGGCAGCATTGCGTGAGCTTCATGGCGGGCCGTTGGAGTACTTCGGCATGGGTGGCGAGCGCATGCGTGAGGCCGGCTGCGAGCTGGTCGTGAATGCCCGTGACGTAGCCGTGGTGGGACTATTCGAGGTGCTAAGCCATCTCCCCGGAATCTACCGCCAATTCCACAAGCTTTTGGAGGAGGTTGATCGGCGGCGTCCGGACGTGGCCGTGCTCATCGATTTCCCCGACTGGAACCTTCGGCTGGCGCGTCAGTTGCATCGGCGCGGCATTCCGGTTGTGTATTACGTAAGTCCGCAGCTTTGGGCCTGGCGCAAGTCGCGATTGAAACTGGTGCAGCGTTACGTCTCAGAGATGCTGGTGATCTTTCCATTTGAGCGTGAGTTTTATGCCCAAAATGGTGTGCAGGTGGAGTTCGTCGGTCATCCCTTGAGCGAGTTGGAACTTCCAGGCGTGAGCCGGGAAGAGTTTGCGGCGCGATGGGGACTCGACCCGCAGCGGCAATGGATTGCCCTGTTGCCGGGAAGCCGGAGAAAAGAGCTGAGCCTGAACTTGCCAGCGATGCTGAGAGCGACAGAACTGCTTGGAACGGAATTTGAGTTTGTAATGCCGGTGGCGAGCACGCTAGACAGCGATTGGGTGCGTGAGCAGATTGCGCTCTGTTCGAGTTCCGCAAGGATCAAGCTTTCCGATGACGCCCGAGCCAGCCTGCACCACGCGAGGGTCGCAGTGGTGGCCAGCGGTACGGCGACCGTGGAAGCCGCCCTGATCGGTACGCCATTCGTGATCGTGTATAGGGTTGCCGGGCTCACTTGGGCACTGGGTCGGCACCTCGTGAAGCTTCCGCACTTTGGGATGGTGAACCTGGTCGCCAGGAGTGAAGTGGTGCCGGAGTTGATCCAAAAGCGGTTTACGGCGCAAAGTGTGGAGGCTGGCGTACGTTCGCTGTTGGAGGACGGGCCAGCACGTCAGCGGATGACAGCAGCTCTGGTGGAGGTTCGGGAAATGCTACAGGCAGAGCCGTGCGAGGTTCCCATACGGGATCGCGCTGGCGAGACTGCGGCACTGCGTGCCGGACGCGCGGTATTGCGCGTTGCGGAATCTGCCCCGTGCGAGAGAGAATAAGCGCGCATTCTGAGAAGCAGCCCAGCATCTTCTGTAGGATTTCATACATCAACTAGAATTGTGCAACTTAGCAGGAGCTACCTCTCGATGCGATTTGCAGGACGGAGCACGAAGAAAGCCGTTCTCATGATGTTGACCACGCTGGCTGCGCTGCTCCCGTTGACCCTCACGGCCGCCGAGAAGCCTCGCATCCGGGCAGAAGACTACACGATTGATGCGAGTATTTCCCCGCAGACACACAAACTGGCGGCAAAAGTCGTAGTCAAATTTGTGGCGCTTGACGACATCAGCATCGCCACTTTTGAGTTGCACAATGCGCTGCGCGTAACCCAGGTTACGGACGCACAGGGAAACGTGCTCCCGTCCGAGCGCGTGTCACAAGACTCGTCGGTTCGGGTTCCGCTGCCCAGCGGAATGAGCAAGGGGCAGGAAGCGACGCTTACGTTCACTTATGAGGGCATTGTGACCTCGGCAGACGACAGCCCGGTTCCGGGCCTTCGCCTTGCCTACGTCGGCGACCCCATTACTTACTTGTTGTATTCCGGCCGGTGGTTTCCCGTGACAAATTACGGGATCGACCGCTTCACCGCGAGACTGAACATTACCGCCCCAGCGGGCTACACGGTGATCGCCAGCGGCTCAGGCAACTCGACCGAGACGCATGACGACGATAGCGCCAAATCCACGGAACAAAGTAATAGCCCGAAGTTGCAGACCCGTGCGAAGGCGGGAATGAAGGCAAAGGCACCCGTGACCAAGAGCGCGGCCCCGGTCTCCAATTCTGGCGATACTACATTCCACTTCAACTGGACAAAACCTAGCTTTCCGGGGACCGTGGTGGTGGGAAAGTTTGTGGACACTTCGGTAAGCGAGGCAGGAATGACGGTTCATGTCTACTTCCTGCCGGACAAGGCCGCCCTGGCGCAGCAGTATGGCGAGACTGTGGCCAAGGAACTCGGCTTCTTCATCACCATCTACGGAGTTCCTATTAGTTCAGAGCTGAAGCTGGTGGAGTTGCCCGACGACTCAGTGCCTACCACGTGGGCTCCTGAAGTGCTGGGAATTGCTGCCCGGAACATCAGTGCCAAGGTAAATTACCGGCTGCTGGCGAATGCGGTGGCGCACCAGTGGTTCGGCACTATCGTCAGTCCGGCGACCCGCAACGACTGGTGGATACAGGATGGAGGCGCGCGCTACAGCGAGGCTCGATACATCGAATATGCCGCCGGAAAAGCGGGAGCGCAGGAAGCGGTGAAGGATATGGCGGTTGGCGCGCTGGCCTATGACAGCGTGCCGCTCGGTCAGATTGGAACCCTCGATACCTTTGATCCGGTCTTTCAGTCCATGGCGAACGACAAAGGAGGCATGATTTATCACATGCTTCGCTGGGTAATGGGCGACCAGCGCTTTGACAAGGCGATGCGCAATCTGTTTCATAGCTACTCCGGCAAGCCGGTTGGATTGAAGGATCTGCAGAAAGTGACCGAGGAAATCCAGGGCGAACAGTTGACCTGGTTCTATTCACAATGGCTGGATTCGACGGGAGCTCCCGAGTTCAAGGACAAGTACACGGTCTTTCGCATTAAGAAGGGCTTCCGCGTAGTGGGGCAGGTGCAGCAGGATCTCGACTTGTTCCGCATGCCCGTGCAATTGAAGATTGACACCGATGGCAAGACCGAGGACAAAACCATCGACGTGGTCGGCACTGAATCCAGCTACACAATTGAGACATTTGGAAAGCCGCGCCGCATCACGATCGACCCAAATAACTGGGTGCTCAAGAACTCAGGAGACCTGAAACTGCGAACCGCCATCATGCGCGGACAGCAAATGGTGCAGCAGGGAAACCTGGCCGAGTCGCTGAAAGAGTTTCAAAAGGCTATCGAGCAGAACAAGAACAGCTCACTGGCGCACTATCGCATTGCTGAGGTCTTCTACTTGCAGAAGAATTATCAAGCCGCGGCGAATGCCTACCGCGACTCTCTGAACGGAGATGGCGAACCAAAGTGGACGGAAGTATGGAGCCACATCCAACTCGGCAAAATCTTCGACATCACCGGTCAACGTGAACGGGCTCTGGGCGAATATCGTCAAGCGCTGCAAACCAATGACAATACGCAAGGCGCGCTCGACGAGGCTCGCAAGTACCTGACGGGACCCTACCAACGGGCCGACTCCTGACTCGTCACGCAGACTAATTGAAACGGCCGCACTCCCTGCGCGGTCGTTCTTCCTTGGAAATGGTTTACGCGTTGGCGGCGGAGTGGCTGTCGCGGCTGATGGTGTAGCTTGACGCCATGCGTCGCGCAAGCTGCTTTGCTACCGCGAGAGCCTTTTCACTGGTAAAAGCCGAACAGTGTATCTCAGCCTGATCGCCGGAGAAATACATGCCCACAATGCACTCCGCCTTGGCGGAGGTATCAGAAAGGTCGAGCGCGTGACAGTTGCTCACAATCACCGTATTGGGCAGGCAGATGCGGTCAAGCAGGCAAAACATCTCCAGCTTTGACTCCGGCTCGTCAGGACCTGTCTCCATCACAATGTGCGCTCTTCGCGCGGCGTCCTCGATGCTGGTAGCACAGTCAATGCGCGCGAACGCCTCATCTGCTTGCGCCTGACCAAACTCGCCGGAACCCACCGCGTCGTTCAGACTCTGGCGAATTTCCTGCCTCGCAAACGTAAGCGATGTGGGAATCAAGTCCTCGAGAATCACGCGATAGCCTGCCATAGCGGCTCTGCGGGCCAGATCTCGTCCGATCCGGCCTGCACCGATCACCGCGACAGTCTCCGTGTCCGGAGCCGGCATGGCTACTTCTCCTTATCCAACTCTTCGACCATCTTGGTGAAATTGGGATCTGAGTTGCGCATGTATTCCGCGAGCTTCTTGCGCTCATCCAACGAAATGAAGCCGCTGCCAACCACGATGCGACGGAGCGTGGTGGAAATGTCGTCAACGTAGTTCATCATTCGAATCAGTTCACCGCTTGAAGCCATGATGCCTCCTGAAAATCCTTTGGATGCGCTTCGATCCACGAAGACACCGCAAAACAGTATTGTCTGCGTTCAGGGCGGGTTCGTCAAAGCGATACCTTAGCGAGCGGCAACCTTGACCTCGGCATCTAACGTTTTCTAATCCGTGAAATTTTGACACCGAAGGCACCAGAATGCGTATGCAAACAGCTCCCCTCCCGGAAACGGAAAGTGAAGCGTCGGAGTTCCTGAAGCGTCTGGCGGAAACTCAGCGCCGGATACGGCCCGGATCGGCGTATCGCCTGCAGTTTAACCAGAATTTCCGCTTCGCCGATGGCATCCGTCTACTTCCTTATCTGCGACGATTGGGCATTAGCACTCTTTATTCCTCTCCAATTCTGGCTGCCCGAGCCGGAAGTATGCACGGCTATGACATCACGGATCACAACCACATTAATCCTGAAATCGGCAGCGAGGACGATCTGCGGGAGTTGCTGGACGAACTCAAAAGCAACGGCATGGGACTGCTGCTGGACGTGGTTCCCAACCACATGGGCGTGGGCTACGGCTCTAATCTTTGGTGGCGCGACGTGCTCGAAAATGGGCGTACCTCAGAGTATGCGAACTTCTTCGATATTGACTGGAATCCGCTAAAAACCGAGCTCCGCAATAAGGTGCTGCTTCCGATCCTGGGCAACCAGTACGGCGAGGAACTGGAGGCCGGACACATCGTGTTGTCCTATGTCGAACGTGGTTTCCAAATTCAGTATTTTGATAAGGTGTTGCCCGTTGACCCGCAGACAATTCCGCTAATCTTTGGTTCGATAAGCGAGTTGCGCCAGCCGGGCGATGACGGGCGCGATCTGCTCGCGCTGCTGGCCGCATTGTCAGAGTTGCCACCGCACACATCCTCCGAGCCCGAGCGCACCTCCCGGCGACAGCGCGAGGTTCCCTTTCTGCTGCGCCGTCTGGCGGAATTAGTGGAGCACTCCAAAGAGGCGCAAGCATTCATGCATACTGCCGTGGAGAGGCTAAATGGAACTCTGGGCGAGCCACACAGCTTTGATGCTCTGCACGAACTGTTGGAACAACAGGTTTACCGGCTGGCGCATTGGCGAGTCTCCGCGGAAGAGATCAATTACCGGCGATTCTTCGACGTAAACGACCTAATCGGCCTGCGCATGGAAGATCCGCAAGTTTTTGCCGCCACCCAGAAGCTGATTCGACGACTGCTTGCAGAAGACGCGGTGATTGGTCTACGAATTGACCATCCGGATGGGATGTTCAACCCTCCTCAGTACTTCACGCGCTTGCAGATGTTGTTCGCGGCAGCCAAACTCTACGGCGCAGCACCGGTGGGAGAGGTGGCTGAGAATGGGATTGAGATGATCGTGCAGAATTCCTTTGCGCACCATGCGCTCCGTTCGGGGGAGGAGCCGTTTTACGTGGTGGTTGAGAAGATTCTGGAGCAGGGAGAAGCGTTGCCGAGAGAGTGGCCGGTAAGCGGAACCGTTGGCTACGAATTCGCGAATTCCGTGAACGGAATCTTCATCGACGCGCGAAATCAGAAGAGCTTCACCAACCTGTATCACCGGCTCATCGGAGAGTCGCTCAACGTCGGGCGGCTGATCTACCAGGCGAAAAAGCTGGTGATGCTCTCCGCGCTTTCCAGCGAAGTCAACGTGCTCAGCCACATGCTTGATGAGATCAGCTCCACCAACCGTCGGGCGCGTGACTTTACCCGCAAGGTATTGCGTGACGCCATTCGTGAAACTATCGCGTGCTTTCCGGTTTACCGCACTTACGTAGATGAGCGCGGCAGCATTAGTGACCGTGATCGTGAATTCATCGCCACGGCCATCTCCTCGGCGAAGCGCATCAACAGTGCCATGGCGCCACAGGTCTTCGACTTCTTGCAGGATATTCTGCTACTTCGTGAAGAAAACAGCGGCACGCCTATCCATGGCTATCGCCGGCAACTCTACTTCTCTCTCAAGTTTCAGCAACTCACTGGACCGGTGATGGCCAAAGGCGTGGAAGATACCGTCTGCTATGTATACAACAGGTTTATTTCGGTGAATGAGGTGGGGGGCAATCCCGGGAGCTTCGGCGTGAGCGTCGATGATTTCCATCGCGCAAGTCGCGAGCGGGCTGAATTGTGGCCGGACGCTCTGCTCACCACGTCTACCCACGATACGAAGCGGAGTGAGGATGTGCGTATGCGGCTTGATGTATTGAGCGAGATGCCCCGACCATGGGCGGCGCAGGTGATGCGCTGGCGACGCATCAATCGTGCCAAGCGCAAGAGCGTCGAAAACGGCCACGTCGTTCCCGATAACAACGAGGAGTACTTTCTTTACCAGACGCTGGCCGGAAGCTGGCCAATGGCGACAAAGGCATCGTTCAAGCCCGGTGACTGGGAACTGAGCCGCGAGGAGCGCGTCACCTACATATCGCGAATTCAGGAGTACATGCAGAAGGCCGTACATGAGGGCAAGATCAACCTGAGCTGGATCAATCCCAACGAGCAGTACACGGAAGCGCTACGCCGCTTTGTGGCACATGTTCTGTCACCCGGCACGGAGTCCAAGCCAAACAACTTTCTGCGCCTGATGCATGAGTTTATGCCTCGCGTCGCCTGGTTCGGCGTCATCAACTCGCTGGCTCAAACTCTATTGAAGCTCTCCTCACCCGGTGTGCCCGATATTTACCAGGGGCAGGAACTGTTCGATTTCAGCCTCGTCGATCCTGACAATCGAAGGCCGGTGAATTTCAACAGGGCAGAGAAATATCTGGGCGAGTTCGAGCGACGCGATTCCAGTCCCGCGCTTTGCCGCGAACTGTTGGAGCATTGGACGGATGGGCGGCTGAAACTCTGGACGACGCACTGTGCGCTGAGAAAACGCGGCGACGCGCCCGATCTTTTCAATCACGGAAATTACACTGCACTGCAGCCGGAAGGCGAGCGTTGTGAGCATGTGGTAGCGTTTGTTCGAGTACATCAGCAGGCGGCAGCAATTGCGGTAGTGCCGCGCCTGAGCTTCACAATGCTGAACGGAGAACCTCGGCTGGCGCGCGCAGAAGATTGGGGCGCCACGCGATTGCGCGCACCCCAGGAGCTTTACGGCCGACAATTCTTGAATGCGCTCACCGGAGAACGCTTCACCGTTCCTCAAAATGGCGAGCTGTTATGCAGCGAAATCTTCGCCATTTTCCCGGTGGCTCTTCTGGTCGACTGAAGCCTGTCTGTCGGTGACCTCGGCCAGAGTCGCAAGCTTCTTCGCCAATTCCGGTTGCAAGGAGCCAGGCTTGTATCGCCATGTCCAGTTGCCGTCGCCAAAACTAGGCACGTTCATGCGCGCTTCCGAACCAAGGCTCAACACATCCTGCAGAGGAACTACGCAGAGATTTGCCGTCGAGCTTTGCGCTAGGCGGATCATCGCCCAGTTGACGCCATCGCTCGAATCGCCCAACAGCGCACCCGCGAATCTGCGTTCATGCTCCGCACAGCACTTCCACCAACCCAGCGTGGTGTCATTATCGTGGGTTCCGGTGTAGACCACCGTGTTCGGCTGGTAGCGATGCGGAAGATAGATGTGAGCTCCCGGATCGCCAAACGCAAATTGCAGGATTCGCATACCCGGCATCTGCCATCGCTCGCGCAGTGCGTTTACGTCCGGCGTAATGACTCCGAGATCTTCGGCAATAAATGGCAGGTCGCCGAGCTTCTCATGCAGAACCCGGAACAGATCATTGCCCGGGCCATCGACCCAGCGCCCATGCACCGCCGTGGGCTCGCTGTTGGGAATCTCCCAGTATTGCTGAAAGCCGCGGAAATGATCGAGGCGAATGATGTCGCAGTTCGCCAGCGACCAGCTCATCCGCTTCACCCACCAGTCGTATCCTCGCTGCTTCAACTCCGCCCACCGATACAGCGGGTTTCCCCAGCGCTGTCCCGTCTCTGAAAACGAATCCGGCGGAACGCCAGCCACGAACTCGGGATCCAGCGTCTTTGCGTCAAGGCGGAATGTATCGGGATGAGTCCAGACGTCAGCGGAGTCATAGCTCACGAAAATCGCCACGTCTCCAATAATTTTCACGCCCTTGATTTGGCAATAGGTGTGGAGAGCCCGCCACTGTTCGAAAAACGCAAACTGAAGGAATCGGGAGCGGTCCAGTTCATCGCGCAGCTCCTCGCGGATTGCGTCCAGCGCCTTCGGTTCCCGATGCGCGAGATCGTGCGGCCAGGTGTTCCAGCTCCGTTGCTCATGGCGAATGCGCAACGCTTCAAACAGAACGTAATCTTCCAGCCACCAGGAATTCTCAGTCACGAACTTGTCGAAGCGCGCGCGGTGCGCGCCTGACGCATTGCGCAAGAACCAGTCAGCCGATTCATGGAGCAGAGGCATCTTCTGCTTCACAACCTGCGCATAGTCCACCCGGCCATCCCGCTGGTTGAGAGATTGAACTCTCTCGCGTGGGATCATGCCGCGATCCGCCAAACGTTCAAGGCTGATCAACAACACATTTCCGGCAAATGCGGAAGTAGTGGAATAAGGAGAATTACCAATGCCCACCGGATTCAGCGGCAGAATCTGCCAAAGTCCCTGGCGCGCATCCGCTAGAAAATTGATGAATTCATAGGCCGACGGACCTAGGTCGCCGATGCCGGCGTGGCCGGGGAGCGAGGTGGGATGCAGTAGGATTCCGGAACTTCGCTTATCGAGCATGGCGTCAGGTTCGCACTGGTATTCATGGAGCAGATTGTTTGTCTAACTAGGATGCACCGCTAACATGGTGTTGGCGAACAAAAAACGGGGAGGATTTTACCCTCCCCGGTGTGAACTTTGGTTCCACTACTGATTGCCGGCGCCGCTGAGTGCTTCCACTTTTTTCTTGTCCACAATAATGTGGCCTTCCTTCTCAAGGCGATCACGCAGCGAAGCAACGAACACTTCCTCTGCTTCAGAGCGCTTTCGATCCAGAAGAGAGGCCTTTACGCGGTCCTTCACAGCGTCGAATTCAGCGTCTGTCGGACTCTGCTTTTCGAGCAGTGCAACGACCGCGCCCTTCTGTCCCAGGCTGATCGCCTGGCTAATATCGCCCGGCTTCATGTCGAAGACCTGCGGAGCAGTCGAGGAGACTTGGCCAAGCTCCGGTACCTGCCCATCCGGAGCAACAAGATCGCTGGTCTTCACGGTTGCCCCCACGGACTTAGCCGCATCGCGCAGACTGTGGGACGCGTGAGCTTTATCGGCGAGTTCCTGTGTCTTTTTCGCCAGCATGGCTTGTGCCTTCTGCTGCTTCAACTCAGTGGCCAGGCGGTCTTTCACCTGCTCAAAGCTGGGTGTCGCCGGAGGCTTTATTTCGGTGACTTGCACAATGACCACACCGCGCGGCAGCGGAATTACGACGGGAGCGGCGTTGACCTTGGCGGAGAAGACAGCGTCAGCAAACTGCGGCGAGGGGCCAATACCCGGCAGAGTGTCCTGTCGGGCGACGAAGCCGCTCTCCTGTACCTGCAGACCATTGCTGGATGCAGCTTTTTCGAGACTTCCGGTCTTTGCCTGGCTCTCAACAGAGTGAGCGAGTTGCTCGGCAACCTTCTGATTCTTCTGCGCGGAGACGATTGGTTCGATTTCGGCGCGGACATCGTCGAACGAACGGGCGTGTGCTGAGGTCTTGTCGTCCACGCGAATAATTTCAAAGCCGTAGCTGGTTGGGATCAGGTCAGAAGACTGTCCTTTGGCCAGACCAAATGCGACCTTCTCAATTTCCGGAGCGGTTCCGGAGCCCTGCACCAGCTCACCCACGGAGCCGCCGTCTTTGGCAGTCGCAGTGTCGTCGGAATATTTTTTCGCCAGAGCGGCAAAATCTCCGCCCTTGTGAATCTGGTTGAGCACATCCTGTGCCTTCGCCTTGGCAGCGTCCGCCTGTTTGGCGTCCACTTTGCCATCAGGCCCCGGCAACGGGAGCTTGGCGAGGATGTGGCGGATCTTTACCGACTCAGGAACGCGGAACTCGGCCGCGTGCTGCCGGTAGTAGCTCTGCAACTCGTCGTTCGTCGCCCTCACTGGGTTGGGCAGCCGAGCCGGATCCACAAGCACGTACTTGACCTTGCGCTGCTCTGGGATCGTGTTGGCGAACTGCTGCTGATTCTTTTCGTAGTAGGCCCGCAGTTCGGAGTCGTCAACCGTAACCGACTTTTCCAGTTCCGCAACGTTCAGCACGGCGTAATCAAACTTGACCTTTGTCTTCAGCTTTACGAACGCGTCATGCACTTCCGAGTTCGAAACAAAGACTCCCGCGCCGATTACCGCGCGCAGTTTTCGCATCGTCAACTCGTTGCGAATTTCCTGCTCGAACTGCGGCACGCTAAGGTTGAACTGCGAGGCGATCAAGTCCCGGTATTGGTCAGCGCCAATGAACGTGCCATTGGGATAGAGGGCCTGGGCCAATCCGCCATGTTGCATTTCATAGCGAAGGTCTTCATCGGTAGCCTCTAGGCCGAGGCGCTTTGCCTCGAGAAGATACACCTTCTGCATCACCACGGCTTCTACGGCCTGGGGAATGATGAATGGTTTGAACTGTTCGGGAAAGTGACGCTGTTGCATGATGTTGCGCGCAACCATGTCCACTTCCTGATTAGTGACGTCCTGGCCATCGACTTTTGCGACGGCATTTTCGCCGACACCTCGACCGCCAACGTCATTGAGAATTCCGCCAGGAACAAGCGTAACGACCATCATGATGCAGACGATGGAGAGGAAGCCGATCAGAAGCGCTTTCTGAAATCGGCCAGGGGTTTGCAGGAATCGAATCATCTTCCACTAGGCTCCGAAAAAAAGGGCGAATACCGGATTATAAACCAGTGGCTTCCAATGCCCCGAATCCGAGACTGTTCAGGGCAGAAATCAGAAGATTCCCCGCCCAATGGAGAAGTTTGCCCTTCGAGGCCCGAAATGCCCCTTTTGGCCCAGCCTTCTTTCCTTGCCCCTCCAGCCACGTGTTGTAATAGAAGCTACATTTCTATGTCACAGAGAAAACAGGGCCTTCGTAGTAAGTGGATTGCCGCCAGCCGTCGCCTCAGGGAACTGGGCATGATTGCTCATGGATTGGTGGATACCAATCATGTAGTAATGGCTCACATCATACCCATGCGCCGCTGTAACTTGGCCTGTGCCTATTGCAATGAGTTTGACGCGGTCAGTAAACCGGTCCCACTGGAAACCATGTTCCAGCGCCTTGACCATCTGGCGCGGCTCGGCACTGCCATCGTCACCATCAGTGGCGGCGAGCCAATCTTACATCCTGAACTTGACGACATCATTCGCCGTATCCGCAAGAATGGGATGCTGGCGGGAATGATCACCAACGGATACCTGTTGACGGCCGATCGGATCGAGCGCTTGAATCGCGCAGGGCTTGATCATATGCAGATTTCGATCGATAACGTAATGCCCGACGATGTCTCCAAGAAAAGCCTCAAGGTTCTTGACAAGAAATTGCAGTTGCTCAGCGAACACGCGGAATTCCACGTCAACATCAACAGCGTTGTCGGAGGCGGCATTCATAATCCTCATGACGCTCTGGTAGTCGGACGCCGCGCGCGCCAGCTTGGATTCACCTCAACCGTTGGAATCATCCATGATGGCGATGGTCAGTTGCGTCCTCTGAATGGTGACGAGCGCGCGGTGTTTTTCAAGATGCACAACATGGATCGCCGCAGCTATTCGCGCTTCAACTGGTTCCAGAGCAACATCGCCAATGGCAAGCCAAACGATTGGCGCTGCCGGGCCGGTGCGCGTTACATCTACATCTGTGAAGACGGGCTCGTGCATTACTGCTCGCAGCAGCGTGGCTACCCCGGGGTGCCACTGATGCAATACACAAAACAAGACGTCCGCCGCGAGTTTGTTACCACCAAGGGATGCGCTCCGAACTGCACCGTGAGTTGCGTCCATCAAGTGAGCTACATTGATTTTTGGCGCTCTCCGCAAACTCTGCAGCCGCAGCCCCGTACCGGTGACATGGGCGACCTGATTCAGATCCAGAGTGACTAAGTGCGTCCCCGAAAACGTTGGGTACAACCGGGAGACATTGCGCGATCCAAGCACGTTTGTTACTATCAAAACGGTGCTTGAGCCAATCAGCCACCTTTGTGAAGTCGGTCCAACGCAATCCTTCGCTTCTGGCCCGCAAGTGGAACAATTCAAGAAGGGCGCGTAGCTCAATTGGCAGAGCAACTGACTCTTAATCAGTAGGTTGTAGGTTCGATTCCTACCGCGCTCACCATCTTTTCAATAACTTACAAAGTTGAGATTTAACGGTATGACGTAAAGTATGACGTAGCCGATTTTGGCTACGCACTTGGCGGCAACACCGCATGATTACTGTCGTTGAGCGCCGAGCGCACA
>Ga0302320_10004016_pt1 | contig 33617 bp, 29 predicted proteins | sample Bog_T0_3_FD_202130 | JGI IMG/M metagenome (GOLD analysis project Ga0302320, IMG submission 202130) | Peat permafrost microbial communities from Stordalen Mire near Abisko, Sweden - Bog_T0_3 | ecosystem: Environmental > Terrestrial > Soil > Wetlands > Peat | place: Sweden: Abisko, Stordalen Mire... | reverse complement strand
AGCCACTCAATCTGAGACCGCTTGCACCAACGGCGGGGAGATTTATGAAATCCAGACCAATGTCAGCAAGACGTTGTCAGATGGCAGTCCCAACCCGGGTTACCTGCCGGGTTTGGCCTCCATTGTCTCCAACAATGTTCCCGTCGGTCAGACTTTAGGCTATTTCAACGGTCATATATGGCAGATGTTCGCCTCCAGTTGCTACTTTGCAAATCTCGCCACCAACTGGATCACGCCGGTTTATGATGTCAACGCCTCCGCCCCTTTAAATCCCGCGCTCAGGTGCGAAGCCAAATGGAAACTCATCAACGGGCCGGGTTCCCTGCCCTCCAGCGTGGTCTATGTGGGTAGGGGGGTTGCCGCTGCCACATATACCGCCACCGGAGTCACCAACGCCGGCAAGATACAGATCCCTGGCGGGTTTGTGTTTGAAGAAAGATTTAACCGCAACTTCTACGGCCCTGGACAGATCCTGCCGGGCGAGTCTGTCCCCGCGTATCACGTCCTCAGACGAGTGGTGGCGACCGTGACTGCGGTGCGGCCGGGTTGCTCCCGGAGCGACTTGTTGCCCGCGGCGAAAGGAACGACCCTCGTCATTGACCATCGCCTGAGCCTTGCGGGACTCTCCTACACGGTGACCAACGGCGCCCCCTGGCTTCCAGTCGAAAAGGCTGCGAATTTATATCAAGGCAAAAGTCAGAGATAAAGTCTTGATGGTTCCAACACCCGGCAAAACGAACCCATTTCCGTGTGAGGAGTCAAGTTCCGCCCGCCCTGTCAGCCCGAAACGCGGATTGTGCAATTTGCATTTCCCTTCGCCGCGTCCGTTGGCACACTGGGTGCCGAGATGACGGAAACCCTGCGCAGATGGACGGAGGCGGTCGAAACGTTCGTCCTGGAAGTTATTTTTGAGCAGCGCCGCGGCAAACGCGCCACGGTGGTGCGCTGGGCGCTTTACGTGATGTCCCTGGGCTTTCAGCTTGGCGTCAAAGTCCGCCGTTTTCTCTATCAGGTCCGCATTCTCAGGGATTCCACGCTCGGCATCCAGGTCATCGCCATCGGCAACTTGACAGTGGGCGGAACGGGCAAGACGCCCGTGGTGGAAAAATTCGCGCGCGAACTGCAAAAGCAGGGCCGGACGGTCGCCATCCTCTCGCGCGGCTACCGCTCACGGCCGCAACCGCTGGCGCAGTGGCTTCTCAACAAAGTCCTCTTCCGCGCCGACAGCACGCCGCCCCGCGTGGTGTCCGACGGCAAGTCGCTCTTGCTGGATTCGGAAACCGCCGGGGACGAACCCTACATGCTCGCGTCCAACCTCAAGGATGTCGTGGTGCTGGTGGACAAAAACCGCGTGAAAAGCGGGCGCTACGCCATCGAGAATTTCGGGTGCGACACGCTGTTGCTGGACGATGGATTCCAGTATTGGAAACTGGCGGGCCGGCGCCAGGATGTGGTGCTGATAGATTGCCAGCAGCCTTTTGGCAACGAGCGCCTGCTGCCGCGCGGCACTCTGCGCGAACCGCATTCCCATTTGGCCCGCGCCAGCACGATCTTCATCACCAAGAGCGACGGCAATACCGCCCAACTTCGCCAGCGCATCGCCCGCTACAATCCAACGGCGGGCATCATCGAGTGCATTCATCATCCCCTTTACTTCGAGGACGTTTTCACCGGCGAACGAAAGGACCTTGATTTCATGGCCGGCAAGCGGGTCGCCTCGCTCAGCGGGATCGCCCAGCCGGAGAGCTTCGAGCAAAGCCTGATTCAACTGCGCGCCGAGCTGGTGTATAGCAAACGTTTCGCCGACCACCACCGTTTCACGCAGCAGGAAATCCTGAACGTCATCAACCGCGCCAAGAAGCGCCAGGCCGAATGCATCGTCACCACCCAGAAAGACGCCGTCCGTTTCCCCAAGATTGACCGCCGCGACCTGGCCATTTATTTCATGCGCGTGGAAATCAAAATCCTGAGCGGCGCGGATGACTTCGACGATTGCGTGCGCAAAATCTGCCTGCACTGACGCCGCGAACCACGCTTTTCCTTCCCATGAACCTGGAGAATTTGCAGAGGAGTCCGAAGGATGAAAACAGCCTCTGAAAACGACCATCCCGCCCGCGAGAAAATCCTCGTGCGCGGCGTCAACTGGCTGGGCGACGCCGTCCTGAGCGTCCCTGCCCTGCAACGGCTGCGCGAAGGCAAACCCGCCGCGCGCATCACGCTGCTGGCTCCCGAAAAACTGGCCGGCCTCTGGGAAGGACAGCCGTTCCTTGATGATGTTCTGCTCTTTTCCCCCGGAGACGGCCTCTGGCAAACCGCGCGCCATCTTCGCGCCGGGAAGTTTTCCGCCGCCATCGCCTTTCCAAATTCCCTTCGTTCCGCCCTGGAACTTTGGCTGGCGGGCATTCCGCAGCGGACCGGTTACGCGCGCCCCGGACGCACATTATTTTTGACACATCCCGTTCCGCCGCGCGCGGGCGCCGTGCCGATGCGCAAGCGTTCCGACGGGGAAATCCGCCGATTGATCGCCCGCGCGGCAGGTCCGACCCAGGCAGCGGACATCGCTTCGAGACAGAGCCTCGACGCTACAACAAATTTGAGCCAGAGACTCGACGCCACACATCACATGCACGATTACCTCGGGCTGGTTGGCGCGCTGGGCGTTTCCTCCGAGCCGCTGCCGCCGCGCATCGCGATCAGTCAAGAAGAAACAGAAACGACCGCCGCCAGGCTGGGACTTTCAAGCGCGGGCAAAGAGCGCCCGCTCCTGGGAATGAACCCCGGTGCGGAGTATGGCCCGGCCAAACGCTGGCCCGCGGAGTCATTCATCGCAGCCGGAATCGCTATCGAAAAGGCCGCGCACTGCCGCTGGGTTATTTTTGGCGGGCCGTCTGATATGGAGCTTGCCAGTTCGATCTCTCGCGGCATTGGCCGGAGGACCGCCGCGCCGGTCATCAACCTGGCCGGCCAGACGACCTTGCGCGAACTGATCGCCGCGCTGAAATCCTGCCGGCTGCTCCTGACCAACGACACCGGCCCGATGCATCTGGCTGCCGCCGTGGGCACGCCGGTCGTTGTTCCCTTTGGCAGCACGGCGCCGGAAATGACCGGGCCAACCTGGTCCCCCGCCTCGGAATTCCTGCGCGCCCCCGGAATTCCATGCGCCCCCTGTTTCCGCCGCGAATGTCCGATAGACTTCCGCTGCATGAAGCGCATCACTCCCGATGCTGTCCTCGCCGCCGCCCTGCGCGCGCTCGCCGTTTCCGCCTCTCAATCCTAGTCTTAATCGTAATCTTAAATCTTAATCTCTCCAATGACGTCACGCACCAGCCAACCAGGCCTGAAAGTGAAAATCGGCCAGATGCTCCTGGTTGGCTTTCGCGGCTTTGAAATCGGAGACGATCATCCCCTCGCCCGCGATCTCGCGGAGGGCAAACTCGGCGGCGTGATTCTATACGACGAGGAAATGGCGGACACCACATTGCGCGGACGCAACATCCAATCGCGCGCACAAGTCAAAGCGTTGGTGGAGTCGCTGCAACGCCGCTCGCTCTCGCCGCTGTTGGTTGCGATTGACCAGGAGGGCGGGCGCGTCAACCGCCTCAAGCCCGCCTATGGATTCACCGCAACTTTGTCGCATGAGGAGTTGGGGACGATCAACCAGCCCAACGAGACGTTCGCGCACGCCGAACGAACCGCGCTGACGCTGCGCGATTTGGGCATCAATCTGAATCTCGCGCCGGTGGTGGATTTGGCGGCGGGCGCGGACAACCCAATCATTTCCGGCAAGGGACGGAGTTTCTCGGCGGACCCCGAGATCGTGGCGCGGCACGCGATGGAATTTGCGAGGGCGCACCGTCGGCACGGGATCATGACGTGCGCCAAACATTTTCCCGGCCACGGCAGCGCGCGCGGCGACTCGCATCTCGGCGCGGTGGACGTTTCACCGCACTGGACTGAGCGGGAATTGATCCCGTTCCAGCGCCTGATCCAGGCCGGACTTTGCGACGCGATCATGACTGCGCATGTTTTCAACGCGCAGCTCGATCCCGAACGACCCGCGACGCTCTCGCGCCCGGTGCTTCACGGATTGCTGCGAGGGCGGTTGGGCTTCGATGGTGTGATCGTGAGCGACGACATGGAAATGAAGGCCATCGCCAGCGAATACGGTTTGGAAGAAGCGGTGCGGCTGGGTATCGAGGCCGGGCTTGACGTGCTTCTGTTTGGGAACAACCAGAATTTCGACCCGCACATAGGCGCGAAGGCGGCGGCCATTATTTTCGATCTCGTGGCGGCGGGCAAATTAGAGGAATCGCGGATTGACGAATCCTTCCGGCGCGTTCAGGAGCTAAAGCATAAATTCAACCTCACCTAACATGGAGACTGAGCACCCTCCCCCGCAGCGCCGCGCATGGTTATGGGTGCCAAGCCTCTATTTTTCAGAGGGCGTTCCGAACACCATCGTCACAACAATGTCCGTGGTGATGTACAAGCGCCTGGGCATTTCCGACGGCGACATCACCTTTTTCGTCAGTTGTCTGAATCTGCCGTGGGTCCTCAAACCGCTCTGGAGTCCGTGGGTGGATACGCGCCGCACGAAACGCTTCTGGATCGTCGCAATGCAATTGGCCGCAACGGCGGGACTGGCGCTTGCCGCATTGTCCATACTGACGCCGGTCTTTTTCAAGTTATCCCTATTTCTCTTCCTGACTATAGCCTTTGCTTCCGCCACCCACGACATCGCCGCGGATGGTTTCTACATGATGGGCTTGTCCAAACACGACCAAGCCTGGTGGGTCGGATTGCGCAACACCTTCTACCGCGTGGCGATGACTTTCGGCGGCGGGTGGCTCGTGGTCATGGCCGGCCGGCTGGAGAGAACATCCGGAAACATCCCCGTCGCGTGGTCCGCCGCTCTTTTCACAGCGGCGGGTGTGTTTTTGTTATTCAGCCTCTGGCACTGGTGGATTCTCCCGCGCCCGGTTGCGGACGCCCCTGTAGCGGAGGCCTTTGACCGCCGTGGAGAGGTTAAAGGCGCCGACCGCGGCTTGCTGTCCGAGTTCACTGCCGCGTTCGGATCGTTCTTCAAAAAACCCGGCGTGTGGTTGACTCTGGCGTTTATTTTACTGTACCGATTGGATGAAGCCCAGGTCTCGAAAGTCATTCCGCTCTTTCTCCTCAATCCCCGCGACAAAGGCGGGCTGGGACTGACCGCCGGCGATTCGGGACTGATCTATGGCCTGTGGGCCGTCCCGGCACTGACATTCGGCGGCCTGGCGGGCGGATTTCTGGCCGCTAAATTTGGCTTGAAGAAAATGATCCCGATCATGGCCTGCTCGATGTATCTACCCAAGCTGGCTTACATAGGCCTCTCCCTGGCCCGCCCGGAGAATTTCGGCGTGATTTGCGGCGCCGTGGCCTTGGAACAATTCGGCTATGGTTTCGGCTTCACCGCGTTCATGCTCTACCTCCTCTATTTCTCTGACGGCCCCCGCCGCACCGCGCACTACGCGATCTGCACCGGATTCATGACGCTGGGTTTGATGATCCCCGGCATGTGGAGCGGCAAATTGGCGTCGGCAATGGGCTATCCCGCCTTCTTCACCTGGGTCCTCTGCTCCGCCCTGCCCGGCCTGCTCATTGCCCTGTCCCTGAAAATTGAGCCGCAATATGGCCAAAAAACCGGCAACTCACTTCAATCCAAAAGGGATTGAATCCTCATTCCATTCCACTCAAAACGTCGAAGAACCAGATTTCGACTGCGGGATTGACATCCCGATGTCCGGCGTGGCTCAATTTCATCCTTCGGTGGCGAAGCATGATGAAATCAAAGTTGCTCTTCATTGGTGGTTTCTTGATTGTGCCGGTTTGTGTGCTTGGTGTGGCGTATCAACACTCCCTTGCATGGGTCGCGTTTCCTCAAGCTCTTGTCGTAATGTTCCTCCGACAGTCGCAGCATGGATATGATTCTCTTGGCGCTCCTGGGTATCCGGATTTGGCCATTGCGCTTCTTTACTACCCTCTTCTGGGTTGGATTATATCTCGGGCAGGTCGAAAAGGGACATTGCAGTGGGTCGCTCTTCGTGCCGCCATTTGGCACATTGTGGCCATTGGTCTTGCAGTTTTCACCGCTCAGGCACGGAATCGAATCTGGGGGTTTTAGGCGGCTTGGTGCGAGACACTGGTAAAAATGTAAGCGCAGCCGGCGTCACATCTTGACATCTAACATTTGGAATGAGGTCAAAGTGCTCGCATCGCAGCCTTGTCCATGTCGCATTTCCCCCGTTGAACCGCCTCGGTGTTAGTTATATATTACGCCAAAATATGAAACTGCTCACCAATTCCATCGCCAAGACTGCCCTCGTCCTCGGCTTGTGCCTGCCGTTCAGCCAGGCCCAGGCTCAACCATCGCCAACCCAGCCGACCGCGCGCGGAGCCGGGCCGGGCCAGCGCGCCGGTCGCGGCATGTTGGGAGGTGATCCTCGCGTCCAGCACCGCACTTATCTCTTCACCAACACCAGCGAAACCCTCCCTTACTCGGTTTTTGTTTCCTCGAAGGTCAGCAAGGACACCAAGGCTCCGCTCATTCTTGCGCTCCACGGGATGGGCGGCAATCCCGACACCTTATTGCGCGGCGCCGCGATCAATCTTGCCGAAGAGGGTGGATACATTCTCGTCGGGCCGATGGGTTACAACTCCGTCGGCTCCTTTGGTATGAGAATGGGCGGGCGCGGCGGCACTGGCAGACGCGGCGGCCCCTCCACCAATGCGCCTTCTGCCGCTCCGCAAACCCGGGGCGGACGCGGCATCGGCATGAACCTTCCCGTGCGCGGCGGAACCGCCGAGACCAATTCCGCGAAAGTTGCCGAGTACAGCGAGCTGGACGCCATGAATGTTCTGGAAATGGTCCGCAAGGAATACAACGTGGATGACAGCCGCATCTATCTGATGGGCCATTCCCTGGGCGGCGGCGGGGCGTTGCACATGGGCGACAAGTTCGCTTCCATTTGGGCCGGCGTTGCCGCGCTTGCGCCCGCGGCGTTCGGATTCCAGCCCTCCGCGCAGTCAAAATTCAAGGACGTGCCTCTGCTGGTCCTTCAGGGCGACGCCGACACAACCGTCCAGCCCGCCATGACGGACCGCCTGGCCAATCAACTCAAAAACTTGAACTACACCTCCGAGTACAAAGTCATGCCCGGAGTGGATCATGGCAGCATCATCAGCAGCGCCATGCCCGACGTCTTCCAATTCTTTGCCAAACACACAAAACCAGCCCCGAAAAACTAGGGCTGATTGAGCGGTTGTGTTGTAATGGTTCTATTTCGATTGATCCTGTTTCTTCAGCAAGTCAATCATTTCGCCAACCGCTGCATCCGTCGCTCGGAACGCTTTGTCGCCGCTTTGGTTCACGCAAACAAGGATCGCGAAGTCCCGGCCGGGAGCGACCCAAACGTTCGCAAAGTTCATCGTGTTGTCACCACCGTGATTTAGAGCGTTGCCGCCCGCCCAACTGCGTTGTGCCACAATCCAGCCAAGCGCGTAATCGCCGCCGAACGGCGGGGTTTGCAGCTTTTGATACGTTTCCGGCTTGAGCAAGGCCGGCGCGCCACGGCCGCCGCGCAATTGGTCCTGGACAAACCTTGCCCAATCCTGAATCGAGCAATGAACGCGCCCAGCCGGTCCCATCACGGGCGGATTGTCCATGGCCGGACCATTTTCGGCAGTCGGCTTGCCGTCGTCCGTATGTGGCCAGGGTTGATCAATCTGCCCCCGCGTTCCCGCGCCGCCGAAGCCGGCGGACTTCATACCCAGCGGATCAAACACTTCATCAGCGATGGCCTGTTCCCACGTCTTGCCGGTGATCCTCTCCACGACCGCGGCGGCGATGATGTAACCGAGGTTGGAATAAGCATACTTGCTGCCCGGCGTGCTTTCCGGCTTTTTAGAAAGTGCCTCGCGCACGGCCCGCAGCCGCAAGGACGCGACATCGTTTCCAAGATATTCGCCGAGGTCGAGATTCGCCGGCAAACCCGCATGATGCGAAAGCACCTGGAGCAACGTCACCTTCCGAAATTCTGGATTCATTTGCGGCGCCAGGTCCGGAAATACCTCGGCCAGCGCCGAATCCCATTTCAATTGCCCGCGTTCCACCAATCGCGCAATCAGCGTGCTGGTCATCGCCTTTCCGTCCGAACCAAGATGCCAGAGATCATCCAGCGTCACGGGGATTTCCGTCCCCCGTTTGCGAACGCCGACCGCTCCCACCCACTTGATTTCATCACTCGTCACCACCGCAACCGCCATTGCCGGCAGGTCAAATTTTTGCCGGATCGGTTTAAGAACCTGCGTCACCGCTTCATCCCCGGCCACAGGACAGAACGCCGGCGCCGAGGCGCTCTTCGCGGCATTATCGCGACGGTTCATAATCCACGCCGCCACAAACAGTGCCACGACGCACAGGACAAACATCGCCACCGCGCCGACGACAAGTCCAATTCCAAAAGACTTAAAATGATGGCTCATTTAACTCCAAATATCGTCCCACTGCGTGCCCTGGGCAACCCGATTTCTTGGCCCCTTTCGGACAAATGGCGCCCACCTGGTTTGGGGGTCATTTGGGGGTCATTTGGGGGTCAAACCATAACTTTCCACTATTCAGCGTCCACATCGGCGGCCTGTTGGCGAACGTGTGCTCCGTTGATCAAGTTCTTCCAGCTTCCCATGATCCACCGCCGGGCGGTTTGCTGGATCGCCAGTGTCCTCTCCGCCGCAACCGCCCTGCCATGACCTGTGGGAAGTGTAAAGTTATGGTTTTACCGCTGTCCCATGCCTCTGTCCCCCAGGGAAAACCCGTCACAGCCCGCGTCTGCCGTGAGATCGGCCCTCTCCTACATCAAAACCATAACTTTCCACTATTCAGGGTCCATATCGGCGGCCTGTTGGCGAACGCACGCTCCGTTAATCAAGTTCTCCCAGCTTCCCATGATCCACCGCCGGGCGGTTTGCTGGATCGTCAGTGTCCTCTCCGCCGCAACCGCCCTCCCATGGCCTGTCGGAAGGGTAAAGTTATGGTTTTACCCCTGTCCCTTGCCGCTGTCCCCCAGGGAAAACCCGTCGCGGCCCGCGTCCGCCGGAAGATCAGCCTTTCCCTACAAGGTCAGAATCTGCGCAAGTGGCTCATTATTAATGCTTTACGACACTTCGAATTATTTTTCATTTTTCCGTTGACGACATCCCGCCTTATACCTTAATTTGGTGGGAGTATGGTAAGGCATGTAAGGTCCGAAGGCGGCGGCACGAAGGCGGGGGTTCCCGGAAATCGTGCATTGCCGCTTTGGCGCGTGGGCCGCGCGCAGCAAGCCACGCCCGAAGCACTTGAACCACGAATTTCACGGATAATGACATCCCGCATTCCGAACCACAACTTTTCTTTCCTATCCGTGAAATCCGTGAAATCCGTGGTAAGGTCTTTTCGAGTTTCCCCGTTTCCAAGCGAAATCCACCCCGAACTAACCCACGAACGCCCCAAAATGAGCCCCCGAATACAGGTTAATAAAGGCCAATGAAGGTCAATGAAGGTCAATAAAGGTGAATAAAGCAATTATCAGAATGGAAAATGAAACCGCAATCCGCAATAAGAGTCGCACCCAGTCAAACCCCGTCAAAGTGTTTTCCAATCTCAATCGCTGGCGCAAGTTTCCCGCTGTCACCGCCTCATATTGTAGGTTCCCCCGCACAATACCCAATCCATTGTGGTTTTCCTCTGCCGCGGACCTCACCGCTGGCAGCCAATCCGCAAGTGGAGTCAAATTCCGTCAAACCCCGTCAAACCTGGGCAAACCAACCATGGAAAATGAAACCGCAAAGAACGCAAAGAACTCAGAGAATGAATCCCGATTCCGAATCGGGACCCTCTCTGTGTTCTCTGCGTTCTCTGCGGTTAAATCCGCAATCCGAAATGCCCAATCGCCCCACTACCCCTTGTGGTGCTCCTTCCGCGACACCACAAGAATTCCACTTAATTCCACTTAATTCCACCTGGTTCCACTTAATCCCACTTCCCGGCCCCCCCGTTGGGGTCATCTAAACAAGTTGAAAAGGGATATGCAACTGTGCCACTGTTGAGTCTCCAGCCGCGACACTGAACGGCTGAGAGCTTGCAAAACCATTATGGAACAAATTGTCATTATCGGAACCGGCTGCGCCGGGCTGACCGCCGCCATTTACGCGGCGCGCTCCAATCTTTCACCGCTCGTCCTCACCGGCACCCAGCCGGGCGGCTTGCTCACCACCACCAGCACCGTCGAGAATTACCCCGGCTTCCCCGAAGGCATTGACGGCTCGGAATTGATGAACCGGATGCAGCAGCAGGCCCAGCGCTTCGGCGCCCGAATCCAGGTATTGCGCGTGGTCGAGGCGGTGGACCTGACAAAAAGTCCGTTCGTCCTCACCGTGGACGGCGACAAGGTGGAGACCAAAACGTTGATCATCGCCACGGGCGCAAGCCACCGGCATTTGGGGTTGGAAGGCGAACACCTGCTGGAGAAAAAGGGCGTCACTTATTGCGCCACGTGCGACGGTGCATGGCCCATCTTTCGCAATCAACCGCTGGTGGTCGTGGGCGGCGGAGATTCGGCCTGCGAAGAGGCGCTTTTCCTGACCCGTTTCGGCTCCCAAATCCACCTAGTCCATCGCCGCGACAGCCTGCGCGCCTCGAAGATCATGGCTGGCCGCGTACTGGCGCACCCGAAGATAAAGCCGGTTTGGGATTCGGTGGTAACGGAGATTCTCGATCCCAAACAGAACAAGGTCACCGCCGTGCGCCTCCAGAACATCAAGACCAAGGCGGAGACGCTTTTGCCGTGCGCGGGAGTTTTTGTCGCCGTCGGGCATGTGCCCAACACGCATTTGTTCAAGGGCGTCCTCCACATGGACGAGAGCGGATACATCATCCCGAAGAAGGGCGCCGCGACCAATATCCCGGGAGTGTTCGTGGCCGGAGATTGCGCCGATCGCGTCTATCGCCAGGCCATCACCGCCGCCGGCTCGGGCTGCGCCGCCGCCATTGAAGCCGAGCGCTACCTGGAACTTTAGAAAGGCATCCTGATGAATGCAAAAGCCAAAACCAAGCCGCGTCGCGCCGCCGTCCGGCGCGCCACCACGGAAACGCGCATCGCCCTGACCCTCAATTTGGACGGCACGGGAACGTCGTCGGTCTCGACTGGCATTGCGTTTTTCGACCACATGCTCACGCTCTTTGCCCGCCACGCGGTGATGGATTTGGAGTTGAAATGCGAGGGGGACCTCGCCGTGGACGGCCATCACACGGTGGAAGATTGTGGGCTGGCGCTGGGGCAGGCCTTTCGGGAGGCGCTGGGCGGCAAGGAGGGCATCCGCCGCTACGGGACCGGATTCGACCCGCGCAATCCGCTGAGCGCCGAGGCGTACGTGCCGATGGACGAGTGCCTGGCGCGATGCGTCATTGATTTCGGCGGCAGGCCGTTTCTAGTTTGGCGCGGGCTTGTCAAAAACGCCTATAAGAAGATCAGCGCGGAGGAAAAGAACCAGGACGGCTCGTCGGCGTTCCGGTTTGGGTTGGCGCGGGAGTTTTTCCAGGCCTTCGCCAACGAAGCGCGGTGCAACCTGCACCTGGAGTTGCTGTATGGGGACGAACCGCACCACATAGTCGAGGCGCTCTTCAAGGCGTTCGCCCGGGCGGCCGACTCCGCCTGCCGGCACGACCCGCGGCTTGAGGGCCGGTTGCCCAGCACGAAGGGAAGACTATGAAATTGCTTGAATAAAACGCCGTTCCAACCGTCCAATATATGCCGGACCCGCAGGAAAACTCGAGTGACATTGAGTTGGTGCGGCTGGCGCAACAGGGCGACATGCGGGCCTTTGAGGAGTTGGTTGCCCGGCACCGCGACAAGGTGTACGCGCGGGCCTTAGGCATGATGCGCAATGAGGACGAGGCCCTTGATATTTCGCAGGATGCCTGGGTGAAAGGATGGCAGCGGCTGCGCCAGTTCCAGGGCGATTCGAGTTTTGTCACATGGATGACACGGATCGTGATCAACCTGTGCCTGGACCAATTGCGCAAGCTGAAACGCAAGCGGGCCGAATCGCTGGAGGCGATGGATGCGGAACCGGGCGGCGTCGAGCGGCAGATGCCGGTGACCATGCCCAACCCGACGGAAGGGCTGGAACGGGAAGAGTTGCGTGCGCGCCTCAATCGCGCGCTGGCGCAATTGTCGCAAAAGCACCGGACGGTGCTGATTATGCATGAATTTGAGCAAATGGAATACAGGGAGATCGCCCGGCAAATGAAATGCTCGGTGGGAACGGTCATGTCCCGGCTGTTCTATGCGCGACGCCACATGGCCTCGCTGCTGGCGGGATTAAAACGTGAGAATTTAGAATGAAACGTGGTTTGGAATTGAAGTTGCAAGCATGGGTTGACGGCGAATTGACCGCCGCCGAAGCGGAGGAAATGCGCCGGCTGGCGGACGCCGACCCCGATGCGGCCAGACTGGCGGCCGAACTGCAATCCATCAAGACGGCGTTTGCCGGGGACAGCCAGCCCGTCACGATGCCTGAAACGCGGGAGTTTTATTGGAGCAAGATCGAGCGGCAGATTCATCGTGAAGCAGCCGTCCGCCCCACGCCCGGCCTGTGGTGGGCGGAGCGGCTCAGGCGCTGGCTCGCGCCCCTGACCGGCGCGGCCGCGCTGGCCGCGGTGTTGGTGGTGGCGCTGTACCAATTCAAGCCCCAGCAAGAGGCGTTCAACCAAGTTGCCGGCACGATGGATGCCATGCAACCCCGCACCTTTCGCGACGGCCCGTCCGGGATCAGCTTTGTCGTTTTTCACGAGACCGCGCAACCGTCCATGGGGGATGTCGCGCCCGTTCGTATCCGCAACGACGGCTCCAGTTTTATGATTGACAGAGAATGAGCCAGCTCGCCCACCAAAGCAGTCTGCGGCGGATTGCGGCGCTGTTGCCCCTGGCGCTGGCGCTCCATCTGGCCGCGGCTGACAGCCCCGCGCCGGCCGGCGGCTTGAAGCTGGAGGCTAAGCTGATCTGGGGCGCGAACGACCCGCCCGCCAGTGTCAAACATAATTTAGTGGACGCCCCCCTGGCTGCCACCCTGCGCCGGAACTTCAAGTGGACCAACTATTACGAAATCACCAACCTCTCCGCCGGGATTCCGCTGAACCAGAGCCGCGCCGTGCGAATGAGCGACCGCTGCACCCTGAACATCACGTATCTCGGCTCATCCCTCGTGGCTGTGGACTGCATTGGGCAGGGCCGGCAAATCAGCAAGGGCACCAACACGCTGCCCTGCATTTATGCCGGCACGAATACAGATGACACGGCCTGGTTCATCCGCCTCCGATCCCTGGATGACCAAAGCCGGAAATGATGGAGTGATGGAGTGGTGGAATAGCGGGAAACCCAGTAATCCAGTACTCCAACACTCCATTGGGTTCCTGATGGGGATTCCCCTTTCTCAAATTCCGGCTGCCCGCGGACTGGCGTATCGGCCGGCACCAAGCAACCCTTGAGAGCACCTCCTTGGAAAGGTTTGACCACAAGCGAAGCCTTCTTCTATGCGACGCGGGTCAGTCCGCCGGGCAGCGCGATAAATCTCTCGGCCTTCAAACAAGGCCTCAAATTCACAGCCGGCTCAAAGGGGACCCGCCCCGCCGGCTTAAATCAAAATGGCTTCCCGCCGCCTGCGGCACAGGCGAAACCGCGAGCGTCGGATTGACAAAGCAGGTAGCGCCGGCCTTCCGAACCCGCCAGAGGGGGTTCCGTCATTGGCGAATGAGCGGCAAAACTTGCGACGGCCATAACGTCAGCCGGGCCGGGTGCGAGCGGCAAAACCGCCAGACGCGGCGCCGAGGGGGGCGCGGTGCGCGTTGTGAGCCCGCTGTTCCCGGACACCAGGTTCCGCGGTTCATCGACCGGCAGTGAGATTTCCCGGTTCCCGGGCGGGGCAGTTCTCATTCTCGTCACCACGTCCCAGCATTGCAGCAGGATGGCGATGGGAGTGCGGGCCAGAATCCTCAGGTCCAGCCAAAGAGACTTCCGTTCCACATATTGAAGGTCCAATTCCATCATTCGCTGGAAGGTCGTGCGGTTCTTGCCATTGACCTGCCACAGACCCGTCAGGCCGGGCAGCGTCTGGCAGCGGCGGCGGTGCTCCGGCAGAAACAACTTGTATTCGTAAGTGGTGGTCGGGCGCGGCCCGACCAGGCTCATTTCGCCGCGGATGATGTTGATGATCTGCGGCAACTCGTCCAAGCCGAGCGTACGGAGCAAAAGGCCGCCGGGAATCAGGCGCGAATCGCCCGTGGTGTCCAGCTTCTTCATCGGAAGGTTGGAAGTGATAAGCTGACCGAGAAGTTCACGATGGAGGGCGGTGTTGGAATTGACCTTCATGGTGCGGAACTTGACGCAGAGAAAGCGCACGCCCATGTGGCCGATGCGTTCCTGGCGGAACAGGATGGGGCCGGGAGAAGCGAGTTTCACCCAGAGGGCAATCAGCACGCACAACGGCAGCCAAACCGGCGCAGTAAGAGCGACCAGCGCGCAATCCAAAACGAACTTCCACGCCGGCACGTCGCCGCGCGCGATGAGATCCGATGCGCCGTCAATCTTATACTGGCCGGATTGGTCAATGGCGGTGGTTTTCATAAGTTTTAAACTGGCGCCGCGTCCAAACGCGAGGCAGCGTCACGCTCTTGCTTCTTCGCGGCGGCTGGGTGTCCCGTGGCGCGTGAGGCGGCGGCGGTTTCCCTGGTTCCGCAGTTTCGATTGCCGGATGTTTGGCAACCAGGAGGTCTCGGTCATCCAGAGAATCGGAAGGGCGCGCGCCGCCCCGGGCACCGCGTCAATGCCGGCGTCCACAACCGAAGTCAAACTGACTTGGGTGCGAAGTGCCACGCTGGTGCGCACAACCGCTGCGACGCGGTTGTCACACACATTTCCCGTCCACAGGACGGACTGCACACCCGAAAACATCGATCCAATATCCGAAATCTCAAGACAATCTGCCTGCTGAATTTGCATAATCTTCTTCAGACCACGTTAACTGCGACCTGGGCTGCTTGCGATTCTGCCTGTCGGATTCGCACTTCAATGCGATTCATTGACGTGAAAGATAATAGACCCTCCGCATCTCGAACAGTCGGAGAAAACAGAGACTCGCTGTAGGGGAATTCCCTGACAAGCGGCTCAACCGCGGAGGGCGGCAGGAGTGGCAACGAGGAGGGAATCAAGCCCCTGGCCTGCGCGGGCGCGCCAATGGGCCTGGCGTTTCGCCGTCGTTAAGCCAGCCCTGGCGAAGTGCGTATTTGACAAGCTCAGTGCGGCTGCGCAGGCCGAACTTTTCGGCGATGCGCACGCGGTAGGTCTCGACGGTTTTGACGCTGACGTCCAGTTTGTCGGCCGCTTCCTTGTTGCTGCAACCCCAGGCGATGAGGCTGAGGACATCCTTCTCCCGGTCGCTGAGTCGGGGGTTGGCCGCCTGGGGGCTGGCAGAGGGGCGGGCGGTCAGGCGCGCGAGGGCTTTGCCGGCCAGGGAGGGGTCGAAAAACGCCTGGCCCGCAACAGCCATGCGGATGGCCAGAACCAACTGCTCGCCGGCGGAGTGCTTGAGTACGTAGCCCGCCGCCCCGGCTTTGCACAACTGCGTCAGGTAACTTTCGTCCTCGTGGGCGGTGAGGACCACGACCTTGATGGCCGGGTATTTGGCCCTCAGCATCCCGGTGGCCTGCAACCCGTTGAGTCCGGGCATCGAAAGGTCCATCACCACCACGTCCGGCTTCAGTTCGGCGGCCTTTTCGAGGGCCTCCCTGCCGTCGGCGGCTTCGCCGACGACCATCATGCCGGGCTGGCCATCAAGCAGAACTTTAAGCCCTTCCCTCAACACTGTGTGGTCATCGGCCAGCAAAATTCTCAGTTTTTTCATAACAGCCTGTCAGCCCGTTTATCCCGCCACGGCCCTGGCGGCCTCGTTTGTTTGGCGACGGTCACAGACCGCCGCTGCAGTTCAAAAACGGTCATGGACCGTTGCCAGAGTGTTCTGGTGGGCCGATTGGCAATCGCGCGAATATCGTCGCGCCGCCCCCCGGGGCGGATTCAATGGTCAAGGAGCCACCGGCCAGTCTGGCCCGTTCCTGCATCCCAAGCAATCCTAATCTGCCCGTGGTGGCGGGCGATTCCATCGTTTCCTCGGAGTCGAAGCCGCGCCCGTCGTCCTCGATGATGAGCGAGACATAACCGGGGCGGCGTTCGAGCAGGACACTGACGCGGCTGGCCTGGGCATGGCGGGCTACGTTGGTCAGAGCTTCCTGGGCAATGCGGTACAGGATGGTTTCAAATTCGTGAGGCAGGCGGCGGATTGTTAAATCGCCTCCTGTGTGGAAGTCCACAGGCACGCCGGTGTTCTGGGACCATTCTTCGGTGAAACGCTGCAAGGCGCGCTCGAGGCCTAGGTCGTCGAGCACGGAGGGCCGCAACTCCCACGCGAGCCGGTGGATGTCGTGCATCAGGCCGTCCGCCATCCGCTCCAGGGTGGCGAGTTTCACTCCGACGGTCTCCGTCACGGGACCTTGCCGGCGCAAGTTCTGAAGCCCCAGCTTGAGGGCAGTCAGGTCCTGTCCCAGGCGGTCGTGCAATTCACGCGAGATGCGGCCGCGCTCAGTTTCCTCGGCTTCGGACAAACGGCGCAAAACCTGATGAGTGGCTTCCTCGGCACTGCGGCGCTGGAGGACCTCAGCCTGCAGCACCCGGTTCAGCGCCGAAAGGTCGGCCGTGCGCTCGCGGACTATTTCCTCCAATTGCGCCTGTTGGCGGAGCAACGCCGTTTCGGCCTGCCGGAGGGCATCCTCGCTCCGCTTGCGCTCAATGGCGTAGCGGATGGTGCGGGCGGTTTGGCGCCCGTGCGTCTGGCCTTTGATGAGGTAGTCCTGGATGCCGTAGCGCACGGCTTCCAAGCCGATGGCCTCGTCGTCAACGCCGGTCATGAGGACAATCGGCAGTGCGGGCGCCTCGGCGCGCATCTTAACGAAAGTGTCGCGGCCCGAAATGTCGGGCAAGGTCAGGTCCAGAAGCGCGACGTCAAAGGCCGACTGCCGGAGTTGTATCATCGCTTCGGACAAGGTCTCGACATGAGAGAACTCGAATTGGCCCAGGCCCTCCTGCGTGAGCGATTCCTGGAGGAGCGCGGCATCGGACGGGCTGTCCTCCACCAAGAGCACTCTCACCAATGTTGTCATATATACAGTTCGCGCGCGTCAGCCGGCCGCGCGCGGCGGAACGGGCTAAGTGGGTTTGGGCGGCTGCGGGAGTGTGACGACCATAAGCCAGAAGGTTTCAATGGAACGGACGACGCTGAGGAACTTTTCGAAATCCACCGGCTTGGTAATGTAACAATTGGCGTGGTGCTGGTAGGCTTGGAACACGTCCTGTTCGGCGCGGGAAGTCGTCATCACCACGACCGGAATGGTTCTCAGGCTCTCGTCGGACTTGATTTCGGCCAGGACTTCGCGGCCGTCTTTGCGCGGGAGATTGAGATCGAGCATGATCAGGTCGGGGCGCGGGGCGTCGGCGTATTTGCCTTTACGCCGAAGGAATTCGAGGGCCTGGACGCCATCCTCGGCGATATTGAGGTGGTTGCGGATTCTGGCCTCTTGCAGGGCTTCGATGGTCAACTCGGTGTCGCTGGGGCTGTCTTCCACCAGCAGGATTTCAACGGGGCGCTCGTCAATGGTCGTCATGGCACGATTAGGCACGATTAGGCACGATTGGGGTGGATTGGAAAGTCTTCTATTTTCTGTGCAAGTTATTGCGGGATAAGCACTTGTGACTAATTTTTAGCAAGAATGAGAATAACACGATTGGACACAAGGGTTTCAGGGGCTGGAACGCAAAGATGAGTAAATTGGTCAGGTATGTCGGGATGGTTAATAAAAGGCGTGGGGCATGGGGCAGCAATGCCCCGCCCCGCCACAGTCCCCTTGCCGTCCCCGTTTGCGTTTCTGGCGCTCACGTGGAGTAGATTAGCATATTAGGTCAGGTAGTCAAGGGAAGAAACGAAGCATGAGAGGCGGAGACCCGAAGAACTTGAACAGGAGGAAACAGATAACAGAGCCGGAAGAAGTCTGATTCTCTCCCACCCACACCGGTTTCCGCTGTTTCGCGAAAATCCGGCTTGCCATGAAGGGGCAGTCCCGCTTACGCTTGAACCCGACGGCGCGGTTAGCTCAGTGGTAGAGCACTACCTCGACACGGTAGGGGTCACAGGTTCAAGTCCTGTACCGCGCACCATTTCACCATTTTAAACGCCGCTTATCACTCCGCACCAGCCGGATACAGATTTGGGAAGTAATATCCAGCCGCGTCAGATGGAAAACCAAGCCGCAACGGTCCCTTGGGCGAATTGGAGGTCACGAGACGTTGCGCGAGCAATTCCGCCGTGGCCTTCTGGCCGGTGCGGGGCGATGCGCCGATGATTCGCGCAACGTCGCCTCGCCCAATCTCCCCGCGCAAGAATAATTCCCGCAGCACCAGCGCCGAGCCGCGCGGAAGCTCCCGGGCCGATTCTCTGCGCTCCGCATAACCGCCAATCCGGTTCAACATGCCGTCCAGCGCCAGAAGCTCCTGCATGAATTGGACCTGATCCACCGCCGTGCCCAGGAAAAACCCGCAAAACTCGCCCAGATAACGTTGCGAAAGATACCCGCGCCCATCGTAATCGTTCACGCGTCTCTCATCGGCGTTGGCCAGGGCGGCCTGATAAGCCCCCTTCCGCCGCGCCAGACCGCGCGAGAGCGTCCACAGCCCGTCGCTGTCAACACCCGCCTTGACCAGCCATGCCTGTGTGAACAGCCGCGCCACCCGTCCGTTGCCGTCCAGGAACGGATGAATCCAGGCCAGGCGATGATGGGCGCAAGCCGCCGCCACCAACGAATCCGGATCAGTCGCCACCAGCGGACCGTAAAACTCCGCGAACCGCTCAAGAAACATTCCCAACTTCCCGCTGGCGGGCGCAAGGTGCCGTCCCACGCTCACCTCGCTGTCGCGGAGTTTGCCGGAACGGACTTCACGGACCTTCGCGTTTTCGTCCGCAAGTTTGCGAAATTCCTCCGGCAGCCGCCGGTAGAATCCTTCGTGCAACCAGCACAAAAATCCGGCCGAGCAAATCTCACTGGCTGGCATTTTGGTCAGCCGGGCTTCCATCTCCGCCTGAACCTCCACATGAGCCAAATGCAGAATTTGGAGCGAGCGCTGGGCGCGGTTTGAGGAAAAATCCTTTCGAAGCGCCGCATCAATGTCCCGGGGCCTCGTGCGATGACCTTCGATCAGGTTCGAGTAGTAACTGTTCATCGAACGCATCAGCCCGGCGACCAGCACGCGTGTCCCGGGATGCAGCGATCCGCGGAGCCGTTCCGCGCCCCGGACAAGCTCCAAAGCCAGGGCGGACGTTCCTGCGTCGCCGTCCCCCGGCATGAGCGGTTCCATATCCGATGAATGATCGTAGAGTTTTCCAGTCATTTATGCCGATCTTGTTGCTGGTTCAATAAGGCACATAAGATGCGTGTTGACAACATATTATCTGCAATAAATGTCCGAAAATCAGCCTAATATTGCCGATCTTGTTGCCGATCTTTTCGTTCGATGGCGAAATTGAGTTACCTCTCGCGTACTGCCGGGATTGCCCGCCCATCACAGATTAACGCAGATAGGTGCGCTTGAAGGAGGAACATATGCGATCGCGCGGACTCATCCCCATCTGTCTGAGTTTTTTCTGACCCTATTTTTCTGACTTTGTGTTTATGGGGGGGGGCGAGACGGGATGGAACGCCACAAGAAAAGGCGGGTTGAAGTCAGAAAGATGGGGTCAGAAAAATTGGCAGGGAATTCTTGTCGGAAATGCGCGAAGGGAATATGGTGAATACGCGGCTGGCGGGGCGGTTGCGGCGGAATGGATGGCGGAACGACTACGGATGCGAATTTGGACCTCCGTTTCCAACCTGCTGCATGAAAAACGAGAACAGCAAACTTGTGTCAATAGTATGGACACCGGCAGGACTATACCTAAATTGTCAACTTAATTTAATTATGCGCCGCGCGACATTCATAAGCTACATTGTTATCCTTCATGTAGTTCTTGCACTGGTGCTGTGGAAATCGGATTTCCTTTCGCGCGTCGAGCGAAAATTTGGCGTCAATAGGACACCACCGCCAACGCAAGAGATCACGGAACATTACAAGAGGACGCTGGCCTATCACGTCCGCATGGATGGAAATGTGCCAGACGGATCAGTCGTATTTATTGGTGATTCCCTGACCCAGGGCCTTTGTACCGATGCCGTGACGTCGCCGTCGGTGAATTATGGGATTGGCTCTGACACAACGGTTGGCGTGATCGAGAGGTTACCGGCGTATTCCTCATTACGTCGCGCATCGGTTGTGGTTCTGGCCTGTGGAGTGAATGATATGAAATTTCGGGACAACAAGGAGATTGTTCAGAATTACCGCCGCATTTTACAGGGTCTTCCTCAGAGTGTCGCAATTGTGTGTAGCGCGGTATTGCCTGTGAACGAGGGCCTATATGGTGAGCCTAAAGTTGTCAACAATGCCAAGATACTTGACCTCAACTTCTTGCTGAAGGGCATCTGCTCTGAGGATGCACGATGCGTCTTCGTTGACGCTGGGGGTCGGTTGGTTGATGCGGGAGGTAATCTCTCGCCTACCCTTCAGGACGGTGACGGCATTCATCTCAATAGCGCAGGCAATCGCATTTGGATTGACGAACTAAGGAACGCAATTGGCAAGGCATTACACCGTGGTACATAAAAGTGGATCAAACCAGTGCCGGTGTCCCGGTTTCAGTTCTCACAATTGGTACTTTTTGAACGCCTCAAAGCATCTGCGATCGTCGAGACTGAGGTTTAATTTCCCTTATTAGACTACGCCTCAAACGTGAAATAGTCGGAAGTGGTTCATGGCGAGGACTTTATGGAAATTTTGATTATTCCAACATCCATCAAAACAAACTCATTTCCGTTTACTCGCCCCGGTCGAAACGGAGGAATATGGCGGAAAGCATTCAGCTCATCGCAGTGATTTGAGCGGCGGATTCCACGCCGCGAAGGTTGTTGACATGGCGGATGCGAGCCGAGTCAGCGAAGCCGTTCGCGCGGGCGAGGCCCGCAAGGACGCGGCCGGGACCGATCTCAAACAGGCAGCGAGGGTTCATGGCGCGCAACGCGGTCATGCATCCGGTCCAGCGCACCGGCTTGGCGAGCACGCTGCTGATTTGGGAGCGGATGTTCGCGACTGTATCCGCGCGCGCTGCTGTTGCGTTGAGGAGCATGGGCACTCGCGGCGGGTTCATGGGAATTTGCTGCAGCCAGGTTTCAAACTGTGCCGCGGCCTCGGCCATGAAGGGGCTGTGCCAGGGGCCTGACACGGCCAGGAGGCGGCATCGGCCAAGCTTCTCGCTGGCGATGAATTCGGCGCAGGCGGCGAGGGCGGAACGTTCGCCGGAGAGTACCACTTGGGTGGGCGCATTGTCGTTGGCCAGCGTCACCGGGTGGGTGGAGGACAAATTTAATGAACTCCTGCCCATGAACCGAGTGGGAACCTCCTCTCCCCGGCCCTCCCCTCCACAAGTGTGTGGAGGGGAGGGAGAAGACAAGCGCGCCGGTTCGGGGGCGCAAGGCGCGCAAGGAGCGGAAGCAAGCCAGTCAAGCAGTTTGGAGCGGTCTTGCAGGGTCACGGCCAGCATCGCGCCATCCACGCGGGCGGCGGCCGCGTCCATTAACTCGCCGCGCTTGGCGGCGATGCGCACGGCGTCGGGCGGTGTCACTACGTCCGCCGCCGCCAGGGCGGTGATTTCACCCAGCGAATGGCCGAGCGCCAAATCGGGGTGGACTCCGCGTTCTTCCAATTGCCGAAGATAGCCGAGGGAAACGGCGACCAGCAGCGGTTGCAGTAGGCGGGTTTGGACCAGCTTTTTTTCCGGCCCGCGAAGACAGATTGCTTTCAAATCTTCGCCAACCAGCCCGCCGGCCAGCGCCACGAGTTCGCAAAAGATGGGATCGGATTTAAACAAGTCAGCGCCCATGCCGACTTCCTGCGAGCCTTGGCCGGGAAAGAGGAACACGTTCATTGCCAGTCCATCACGCCACTGTGGCCGTCAGGCCGCCGTCCACGACGATGGTCTGGCCCATGATGTAGGAGGCGTCGTCGGAGGCGAGAAAGGCGACGGCGGCGGCGACCTCGGCCGGTTTTCCAAAACGCTTGACAAGGATGCGCTGGAGGTTCTGGTCGCGGATTGGTTTGGGCACCTTGGCCGTCATCTCGGTTTCAATGAAGCCGGGCACAACCGCGTTGACGCGAATCCCCCGTCCGCCGAGTTCCGCGGCCAGCGCGCGCGAAAAGGCGAGCAGCGCCCCCTTGGAGGCGCAGTAGTTGGTCTGACCGGCGACGCCCATGAGGCCGGAGATCGAAGCAATGTTGATGATGACGCCCGCGCGCGCGCCCATCATGACGCGGCTGACGGCCTTGCACCAGCGGAATGCGCCGGTGAGGTTGGTGTCAAGCACTTTGTTCCAATCATCGGCGGGCATGAGCATCAGCCAGTTGTCGCGCGTGATGCCGGCGTTGTTGACCAGCACGTCAATCCGGCCCGCCGCCGCGACGACATGCTGCACGGCGGCATCAATGGCGGCGGCGTCCGACTGGGCGCACTGGATTGGCTCCGCGCCGCAAGCGGCGGCGACTTCCTTGGCTTGGTCTTCGCGCTGTTGGTAGGTGAAGAAGACGCGCGCGCCTTGAGCGGCAAACCGTTCGACAATGGCGCGGCCGATGCCTCGGGAGCCGCCGGTGACGACGGCGATTTTGTTTTCAAAGGGACGATTCACGATGGGGTTGGGGGGAGATTAAGATTAGGATTAGGATTAAGATTAAGAAATCTATTTCAAGGATTGGTAGCGCTGCCAGACGGCTTCGGGCCATTCCTTGATCAGCCGGTTTGCGCGGTGGTCAACCAGTGTGACGACGGACCGGCCCCAGGCCATTTCCGTGCGCAGCTTCTCGTGCAGCAGGTAGTGGTTGAAGACCAGGGACCCTTGATAAGCCGGCTCGACGCGATGCGTGGTGTAAAGTTGAAGGGGCATGCCGAACTTCACCGGCTTGCGATAGTGGCAGGTGTTTTCCACGACGGGCATGGCAGCGCCCAGGCGGAGGGCTTCTTCGATCGGCAGGACTTCCAGCAGGATCTGCATCCGGCCTTCTTCGAACCAGAGGAAATAAACCGAGTTATGGATGACGCCCATCATGTCGGTCTGGTGAAACAAGGGCGTGAGCGAAAGCTTGCGCTTGATCAGACGGGCGGAGGATGACGCGGATGAGTTCAAGGCGCGGGTTCAAGACGGCACAAGCTGGCCGGTCACATTTCGTCCAGCTTCACCGAGAGGCTCTTGGGCATGATGGGGGGCATGGAGATGGTCTTGACGACCGGCCCGTCGGCGGCGCCGAGGCGGAAGGACAGGCCGGAATAGGCCAGTTCGACCGGGAACACCGCCAGGGCCAGCCGGCGGTTGAGGACATAAGAATGGCAGTCGGCCACCACTTCGCCCACAGGCTCAGCGGCGTGGAAAATCCGCGCCCCGGTCACAAGCGCTTCGCTCCCAGGCTCAGCGGCCACGCCCACAATTTTCCGGCGAAGCCCTCCGGCCCGGCGCTCGCGGATGGCGTCGCGTCCGTGGAACTTCTCCTTGTCCAGATCAATCATCCACTGAAGACCGAGCACAAGCGGGTCGCGCACGCGGAGTCCCTCCGCTTGAATGTTGGGAAAGCGGCCTTCGAGCCGCAAGTCGTCATGCACATCCACGCCGCAGAGGCATCCATCGCGCTTGGCGACCGCAGCCTGGAGGGTGTCGAACAGCGCGAGGGCGATGGATTCCGGCGCCAGCAGGAGATAGCCAAACTCCGAAGTCTTGCCCGCGCGGATGAGCCGAACGGACGCGCCCTGAAACGGATAGACTTCAATGGACAAATATGGCAGACCCAGCACGTCCGCGCCAAAGACTTCCTTCATCACGTCCCACGCCTTGAAGCCGTCCACGCTGAGAAGCGCGTGGCTGTCGGTGAGGTCTTCGACGCCGGCTTCCGCAGCGCCCGCCGTTTGCAGAAGGGCCGGCAATTCGCAGTCGGGCGCGATCCCTTCGCAAAGAAATACGAGTTCTTCGTCGTTGTTCGCCACGTAACAGTCGCCGAGCAAAAGGCCGTCGTTGTCCGCCAGAAAAGTATGCAGGACGCGCCCAAACCGAATCTTGGGAACGTTTCCGGCCAGCAACCCATCCAGGAAATCCAGCCCCTGTTCGGACGGCATGCGGAATTTGTGCAGGAAAGAGAAATCCGTCAGGCCCACCGCATCGCGGACGGCGGCATACTCGGCGGCGCGCCCGGAAACCCGTGCGGCGACTTCGGCTCCGTGGCGCTCGCGGAAGGACGCGCCCGCGGCGGCGAGCCGGGGTTTGAGCAAGGACGACCTCACGCGGCGCCTCCGGGCAGGGCCTGCTGCTCGAGCACATGATCCACCACCGTGTTGATCGAACGGAGAATGGCGATGTTCTGGTCGGGGATTTTGATCTTGAAGCAGCTTTCGATGCAGAGGACGATTTCCAGCGCGTCGAGGGAGTCCAAGCCAAGCCCGGAACCGAGCAGGGAGATGTCTTCGTGCAAATCCTCCGCCGAATAAGGCAGGTTCAGCCGGAGGATCAGCTCTTTCTTGAAAGTGGCGATGATCCGCGCGCGTCGCTCAATTGTTGACTGAAATTCGTCTGGCATTGCCTGGTTCAACGGACGTTGTTTCCTCCGGGGCGATCTGATCACTGGCAGCCGTCGCGTTTTTCATGCCTGATCCGCTTCGCGCTTCCAGTTTGCGCCTCGTGAGAGGAAACACTTATCATCCGGGTGGCGGGTTTTCAACACATTTCTTGAAAACAACGGCGCAATTCAGCCCCTGCGGCGAACTGACCACGCCGAGGATGACGCCAGAAGATTCGCCGGCGACGGCGGAAGATCGCCACGCCGCGCTGAGATCGGCCAGAATCTGCGCCCCTTCCATGTGCCCTGTCAGCGCGGCCACACTGACACGCCGCTCCAGCCAAGCCGGACAAATCCGCGCCGCAATTGCTTGCAGTCTTGCAGGGGACGTGTCCGCGCAGATACCGGCCACTTCTTCCGCTGTGACACCCGCTTCTCGCAGCGCCTCGCGGATGGTTTCTTCGAGCGCATCCGGGGAGTCATCCGGCCGGCTCGCGCGGCTGGTCTCGGTTGAACAGGCGATGCCGCAAAGTTCCGCCAGCCGGGGCGCGCCCCTGTGCCTGGCGTGGGTGGAGTTTTCCAGCATGAACGTGGCCGCGCCTTCGCCCGGCAGCAAGCCCACTTCGGCGCGAAGCAATCCCGCCTGGAATTGATCCGTCAGAATCCGTTCGGAAATCTCATCCACCGCGCCGCTCAGGATTGCCGCCGCGTGTCCGGAGCGCAGAACAGCCACCGCGCACACCAGTCCAAGCAAACCCGCGCCGGGGCCGGCGCTCAAGGTGACGTTGCTGCCGGCCAGCCTGAGCGCGCGGCAGACATTGCCGGCAACGGAACTGGGCACGATATAAGGGAACACCGAGATATGCCGCACCTGCCGTTGGTTGCCGAGAAACGAAGTAAGAAATTCGGACTCGGCCCAGCTCGGCCCGGCTGACAGATGGAGGAACAGGCCAAGTTCCGCCAACGCCCCCGGCGTTTCGGGGAAACCCGATTCGCGAATCGCGGCGCGCGCGGCGACAGCGGCCCAGCGGCTGGACCGGTCCAGGCCGCGCAAATCGAGACGGCGGTCGAACTTCTCCACTTCGGCCTCGGGGGCGAGTCCGGCCTTCATCGGCGGCAGGCCCGGAATTGAAAGCGGGCGAAGGCCGGAATGGTTCCGCTCCAGCGCATCTTGCAGTCTGGCCGCGCCGACGCCGAGCGATGACACCACGCCGCAGGCGGTGATGTAAATCCGCTCCGGGGTACCCGACGGTTCCGGCGGCGCTTCTTTCCGCTCCTCCGCCACCTCAATGACCAGGCTGGCGTTGTGGCCGCCGAAGGCAGAATTGTTGCTCAGAAAAACGCGCGGGCCGGGCCAGGAACGTCCGGCATCCGGCACGCAGTCCAAGGTGCAGCCTTCGCGCGCCCCGGTGAAGCCGGCCGTGGGCGGCAGCACTCCCGCCCGGGCGCACACGATGCCGGCAATGGCCTCCACCGCGCCCGCCGCGCCGAGACAGTGGCCGACCATGCTCTTGGTCGAGCTGACTGGCACGCTCTGCGCGCGGGAGCCGAAGACCTTGCGGATGGCCTTGGTTTCGGCCTTGTCGTTGGCTTCCGTGCCGGTGCCGTGCGCATTGATGTAGCTGATTTGCTCGGCGGTCAGGCCTGCGTCTGACAGGGCGCGCCTCATCGCGCTGGCCAGGCCGCTTCCGGCCGGTTCCGGGGCCGAGCAATGATAAATGTCGTTGCTCATGCCGGAGCCGGGCAACCCGGCCTGAACCGTCGCGCCGCGCCTGTCCGCAGCTTCCGCTGTCTCCAGGAAGACAAAGCCCGCCGCCTCGCCCAGGTTCAATCCGAAGGGCTTTGAGAACGGCGCACACTTGTCTTCGCAGGCAGCCTTCAAACCTTCGAAACCCGCCAGCGTGCTGATGGCAAAAGCATCGGAGCCGCCGGCCAGGGCGGCATCCAGCATCCCGCAACGGATCAAATCCGCCGCGAGCGCAATGGCGGCGGTGCTTGCCGAGCACGCCGTCACCACCGTCGTGCTGAAGCCTTGCACGCCCAGCGCGTGCGCCAGCACTTTTGCCCCGCAATAATAGCGTTTTGCAAAAAGCTGTTCCGCGCTCAACCGCCCGTCGCCCTGTAGGATGCGCTCGTAATGCTGCTCAATGAGAAGCATCGGCCCGGAGCATGTCGCAAAAATCAATCCCATCCGCCGGCCCAACTCCGGTGGACAAGCGCCCGCCGCCGCCAGCGCTTCGCGCGCCGCGACGAGGGCCAACTGGATGAAACGGTCGAAGCTATCGAGTCCCGGTTCGGCCCGGAGCTTCGCCGCGGCGGCGCCGTGGATCAATCCCGCGTAACGTGAGCGCAGTTGGTCCGCATGCGGGTCTTCGATGCGCTGGAGACAGCAGACCCCGCGCGAAATGTTTTGCTGAAATTCCGTTACATCGGCGCCGGCGCACGAAAGGACTCCCAAGCCGGTAATGACAACGCGGCGTTTCACGGCTTCCATCCTCTCCTGAGAACCGCCGCGAAGTTGTAGCCGAAGTCGGTGCCGCCGAGCGCGAGGATGTATTCCGGCGGCGCACTCGCGGCGCGCTGGTCCAGGTCCGCGACGCCGGTGCGCTGCGGCCAAAGTTCGCCGCCTTGCTCCAGCGCCGCCAGCGCCGCGGCCAGACTCACCAGGATGGACGACGCTTCGATGAAGCCGGTGTTGAAAGTGGTCGTCACCATCGGCAGCCGCGCAAAATCCGCTCCCAACAGCGCCTCGCAGACCTTGAGCACTTTGAGGTCCTGGCGGTTGCCCTGCGGAGCCCAAACCAATAGGCCGATTTGGGCCGCCGAAACGCCGGCCCGCTTCAGCGCAAGCTCCGCCGCGTGGCGCAAGCCGCCGGTGCCGAGGTTCGGCGCCACAAAACCCTCCGCGTCCATTCCCATGCCGTAGCCGAGCACTTCGGCAAGGATGCGCGCGCCGCGCTTGACCGCGCCGGCGGCGGTTTCCATCACCAGCATCGCGGCGCCTTCCCCCAGCACCTTGCGCTTATCCTCGTCCAATCGCAGCCGATAATCGGACTCCCTGTCTCCGGCGTAGAGGAAGCCGATCTGGTCGTAATTGTAAAAGGTCTGCGCATAAACCTCGTCCGCCGCACCCGCGAGAATGGCCTGCGCGCGGTTTTCAGCCAGGGCGTCAAAAGCATATGCCAGGCTTTGCAAGCCCGCGTGCGGACCGGCGGAAAGCGTCGCGTTGACCCCTTTGAGATAGAGTTGATTGGACACCCAGCCCGCCGTCGAGTTGGCCACGATGTTCGAGAAGCTCGTCACGTTGCCCTGAAACGAGTCGCTGCTGAACACGCTGTCCATGTGCCCCATTTCGGAAGGGCCGTTGGACGCGCCAATGACCACACCCATTTCCTCCGCGCGGCCCGGCGACATTTTCAGCCCGGCGTGCTCCAGCGCCAACCGGCCAGCCGCCACGGCGAAACGGCTGATTTCGTTCAAGCTCGAAAAATCAATCCGGCGGTCAACCTCGGCGGCTTTGAACGCGCCGACTTGTCCCACGCAACGGGACTTCTCGCCGCGCAACGGGAACTTCGCGACCGGCGTCATGACCGCCGCGTTTTGTCGCAACTGCTCCATCGTCCGCTCAATGCCCAGGCCCAGCGATGTCACCGTGCCAACGCCCGTGATGACCACGCGCCCGTTCCGCGCGGGGCGGGGCGGCACAGGCGCGTCCCACTTGGAAACGACAACCGCGGCGTTGTTCCCGCCGAAGGCAAAATTGGCGGAGAGAAAGGCCGAATAATCCTTCGCGCGGGCTTCGTTCGGCACGTAGTCCAGCGCGCAGCCGGGACGCGCGCCGGAGAAATTCAGCGTGGGCGGAATGAATCCCGCGTTCATCGCGAGCAACTGAGAGGTGGCTTCAAGAATCCCTGTCACGCCCATGCAGTGGCCGAAGAAGGACTTTGTGGAAACCAGCGGAACGGGCCGTCCATCGCAAAAGGCCGCCACGCCGCGCGATTCCGCCTTGTCATTGGCCTCGGTGCCGGAGCCGTGGCCGTTGATACACCCGATGTCGGCCAGGGTCAGCCCGGAATCTTCCAGCGCCTGGAGCAGCGTGCGCTGAACGCCGTGGCCGCGCGGATCCGGTGTGGTCGGGTGATAGGCGTCGGATGTCGTCGCGTGGCCTGCCAGCCGGCCATGACAGCGCGCGTGGCGCAGCAGCGCCTTTTCCATGTTTTCCACAACCCAGAAACAGGCCCCCTCGCCGACGTTCATGCCGAAAGGCGTTGAGAACGGCGCCATGCGCCCCGGCGCGGTCGCTTTCAGTGAATCGAAACCGGACATATTCGCCACGCTGAGGACATCCGCGCCGCCGACCAGCACGGTGTCGTAATAACCCCGGTTGATCAGCCGTTGCGCCAGCCCCAGCGCCACGGTGGTCGAGGAACACGCGGTGGTGACTACCCATGTTTCGCCTCCAAGCCCTAGCGCGCTGGCCATCGCCTTGCCAAAACCGTAGAGCTGCGCCTGCAAATTCATCCGCTCGTCGAACGGACGCGGGCTGCGGCCATGTTTCCAGGCATACTCCGCCTCGGCCGAGCAAAGGCCGCCGTTGCAGGTGCCCAGCACCACGGCGATGTCGCGCCGGAGGCCGTTGCCGCCGGTTTGAATTCCCGCGTCGCGCAACGCCTGCCGCGCCGCCGCGATGGCGTGGCGCAAATAGTGGTCTTCATACTCCTTCATTTCCGCCCCGGTCAGCCACGCCGTCAAGTCGAAGTCCTTGATCTCGCCTCCGAAATTGCTGCGGAAATGCTTCGCGTCGAAACGCGTGATCGGTCCCAGTCCGTGCCGTCCCGTGCGCAGGGATTCCGTAACCGCTGCGGTATCGTTTCCAATCGGGCTGGTGATGCCGATGCCGGTGATGGCCGCCTGCCGGCTCACGCCCTGGCGCTGCATCGGCTTGCCGAGAACCTGCGCGCCGCCCTTCCAGGTGGCCGGTTCCAGACTGGCCGCGTGTTGCGGCTTTTGCCGCTGGAAAAACTCGCTCCACAATTTGATGAATTGCTCCCGCAGCTTTTCCGGCGTCAGATCCAGCGGGCGGGCGACCACGTTTGCCCCATTGTAATGCGACCAGTCGAAATCGAAAATGCGCCCCTGCCGCCGCATCCGGTCCCAATGCACCGAGCCGGGATAAGGCGTGAAAATAAAAAATTCCGCCGTGTGGATTTGGGCGGCATCAAAGAGGTCCAACACCCGCTCCGCAATGTGTTCGTCGTCCCAGTCCCGCCCAATGCCGCACGAGCCGAAAAAGCGAATGCCCCGTCCTTCGAGCCCCTTCACCAGTTCAATCAGCACCTGCCGCTCGCGCGTTCCGCCCTGGAGCGCCCGGATGGAAACCGGGTCCACGTTCATCGTGCAATAAAAATTGCGCACGCCGGCCCGCGCTGCCAGGTCCAGAAATTCGGCATCGGTGTTCAGCGCCAGCGTGGAGGAGACAAAGTATTTCTTCCCCAGCGGCTCGACGGCGCGGAAGAGGGCGCGCGCGTATTCGTTCAATTTGCGTTGCGGAAAGAACAGCGTGTCGTCGGCGAGATACACATTTTCGTGCTTAAGCTGGCGAAGCTCCTCCACCACGCGCTCGATGGGCCGGAACCGGATGCGGCCGCCCATTTGACCCGGCAGCGAACACATGCCGCAGGTGTAGGAACAGCCGCGCGTCAGTTGCACCAGGTCCTCGTCCCAATCGTAATGGTCGTTCCGGTAGAATATTTCCCGTCGCGGAATGGGCGTCGTGGAAAGATCCGCGCTGCAACCGCCCCTATAAAGCGGCTTCAGACTGCCCGCCGCTGCATCCGCCAGAATGCGCTGCCAGGTCGGTTCGCCTTCGCCCACATTTACCGCGTCCGCGTGTTTGAGACATTCGTCGGCCATGAACGACGGGAACAACCCGCCCATGACCACCTTCTTTCCTCGAGCGCGGAATTGGTCCGCAATCTCGAACGCGCGTGTCGCCTGGGGCGTGAAACAATTGATCGCCACCAAGTCCGTCGGCGCGTCGTAGTTGATGGCTTGCCCGCTGTTGTCATCCAGCAACTCGACCTCGACCCCAGGCGGCGTGAGCGATGCGAGAATGGGAATGCCCAGCGAGGGCGGAGTAGTGAAGCTGCCCAGAAAGTAATCCACCAGCCCCCGGTCCAGCTCCGGCAGGCTGGTGAGGAACTTCTCAAAGCGCGGATAAACAAAAGTGACTTTCATACGTGGCCTCGCCCGGCCGAATTCATACATGCCCGCTCGGGAAAAAAGCCTCGCTGGTCGTCAAAATACCAATAATGCGCTCGAATTTGAAAGCCAATCTCGCAATCACTTCAGCCATTCCGGAGAATGGCTCTGACTCGTGCGTCTACTTCGGGTGGATTCCAAAGCAGAACATCTGGCCCGACGCTGACTCAAAACCGCCACTCATCTTGACAAATCCGTATTCCCCATCGGGAAGGTCATTTTGCAACGTGATCTTATAAACGCCAGGCCTGATTTCTTGCGCATCAAAGGGCCGCTTGGATTTCTCTTCGAGGCCATTTGTGACCCTCGAACTGAAAGGTCCGCCGGCGTGGCTCCCAATAACTACCGACCGCTCCTGGACTTTCTTGTTGTCTTTCAGATCAAATTGCGCCAGCGGCAGTTGAGCCGGTGTTACGCCGCCTGCCAATTGAGTGTCCCCACTCGTCCCAAGAAACATATAAAAAACAGGCTTGCGCGTCGTCAACTCAAGCTTGGCACTCAAGCCGGTCAACACCGCGCGCTCGGACCCTCCAAAGGGACCCGCGCCACCCGAAACACTGGGCGATTCAGGCATGATTTTCGTCATCTTCTTTTGCCCTCCGGTTTCTTCGTACAAATACACACCGGGACCATGCGGTGCGTTGGGATCATTGGGATCGCCTGCCACCTCTGGCTGGCTTGCGGGACCGCTGGCCGCCACGGCGGCTGGAACCGCGGCAGGAACCGCGACCGGGACGGCTGCCTTGGGGGAAATCATGGCTTTGATGACCACAGCCGACACATTGGCCTCCTTGAGCTGCTTGAGGCCGTCCACGCTCACGTCGAAATCGCATTGGCTTGTCTTGATCTTCTCGAGGATCACATCATCTCCAAGATTGAGCTGCTGGAGATCCATGATGGATTTGTTTGTCAAAGTCTCCGCCTTATTGCCTTCTTCCGCAGCCATGGCGGAAAAGTACGCCCGGTTGGTTCCGGGCGCCCCCAAGAAAAGCCATGCTGTCAGGAGAATTGCGCCGCATTTTACAAATCTGCGCAAGCGCGGTCCAAGTAGGTGCGAATAATTACAATTGTGGCAATTTTGTATTTTCATGGTTGCATCTTAGGCTCCTTCGGGCCGGCGTCAATGTCAAATATCCGCCGCAGTTCAATGCGCGGCAGCTTCCCGCGCCCATTGACCGGCAGCGCGTCCAGGATTCGCCAATGGCGCGGCACCTGCCATGCGGGCAGAACGCCGATCAGAAACTGGCGCAAGTCTTCGGTCTCAACCGCCCGCCGTTGCACGACGCAGACCGCGATGGTCTCCTCGCGCGCGCCGGCCGGATTCGGAAGTCCCAGCACCACACATTCCCGGACAGCGTCGTGCGCGAGCAAGGCGCGCTCGATCGTTTCCGGCGCGACCTTGCGGCCCGCCACGTTAATCAAGTCGCTCCGGCGTCCGCGCAGATGGACCCATCCGTCCTTGATTTCCGCGAGATCGTTCGTGCGGAAAAAACCGTCCGCCAGCGCCGGATCGGCTTCCGGCCAGTAACCCAGGCCAACCGCGCGACTGCGGACTTCAAGGCATCCTTCGTCATCGCAACTCAACTCCACGCCGTCCATCGGCGCGCCGGTGCCCGCGCCCTCGGCGCGCGGGGCCGCCGTGCCATCGTAGGCAATCCCGCCGCATTCGCTGGAGCCGTAAAAATTGTGAATCTTCAATCCGCAGGCGGCGAAGACCTCCTGTTCCAGCGCCACCGGCAGCGGCGCACCGGCGGAAATCGCCAGGCGCACCGTGGCGGGAATCACCCGCGCCTCGTGCCACGCCCGCCACAGCGCCGGCACTCCCGGCAGCGTCAAGCCTTCCGCCTCCGCTCCGGCCCGGCTGACCGATTCCGGCAGCGCGGACTGGCCGAGGATCAGCGGGATGCCGTGCAGCAGCAGCGGCAGCACCAGATTGGAAAAGCCGTAGGAGTGCGCCATCGAGATCACACCCAGATTGGGCCAGTCCGGTCGAAGCCCCATGCTGGCGACGATCTGCTCCGCATCCGCCCCCAATTGGCTGCCGCTGAAGGCGATCAACCGCGGCTGCCCGGTCGTGGCCGAGGTTGTCTTGAGATGCGCGCAGAGGGGAAATTCCGACTTGAGCCGCGCCAGCAATGCGGAATCCTTCGCGATGACAGGAAGAGGCTGTCCTTCTTCCAGCGGCGCGACTATCGCCCCGCAACGCCAGGCCCGCAACACTTCGAGGACAAATTCCGCCCGCGTGCCGCACGGACAATGCACACCGCAATCCGGCGGGGAACCGGCTTCTGCGCCGGCAGCCAACTGCCCGAAAGTCCACTCGCGGCCGGTTGCCAGGTCGCGCAAAGCCATCGTCTGGCTCTGCTGGCGCGCGATGCGGAGCCAACGGTGGTAAAGCATTGCGCAGTTACTAGCGCACCATTACACTGCGCGGCAAGAACTATCTGCCTATGGCAGCAGCCACCGCCAACCTACAAATTCAGACCAAAGCGCCCGTTCCTGACATCAAGA